>ERZ1370068.8205-contig-7078_pt1 | contig 67822 bp, 119 predicted proteins | sample MGYA00561227_ERZ1370068 | MGnify/ENA primary metagenome ERZ1370068 (study PRJEB38410, sample SAMEA6850437) | metagenome | study: Metagenomic assessment of the ecological functions of the soil: analysis of the soil microbiota associated with the... | reverse complement strand
TATGCCTTCGCGACGTTCAGTTACGTGCTGCCGCGCGAGCTGGGTGGGAGCGGCGGCAATTCAGGCTACGCGAGCAACCGGTATGCGCGTTGTTAGTGGGCTGCGTGAAATCGCCGACGGCAATGGCAAAGGGCTGCTCAATCGTCGACGACGCGCCGCCTTCGCAGGAGTCGGCGCCACCGATCACGCGATTCACCGCCTTCTCATCAGACAAGCCGCGTGTCACTAATACGGTACTCACCGGTGACACGCTGGGGATACCAGGCACCGAACATCGCGGCTGGGCTGACGTAGAACCAGTCGAGCGTCTCCAGGAGACTTCTGGGCGCCTCAACGGGTCTACGAGTCCGGTTTTTGATCTCAACAGACCTCTGGCTCCTGCTCGCGGCGTCAAACAGCCGCGGGCCTCCCTCAGAGACCAGCACCGACGACACGCCGCCGAGGCACTCCGGAGTCGTACGCCGGCGTCGCCGGCGAGTGATGATTGATCGACGATTTCCTCCGCGCCCCTCCATGTCACCGCTTTTCGGGAAATGGTCGAAGACAACATCGGCGTTCTCTACCGTCTTGGCCAGGGCTCGAGTCAGAAGTGAGCCGTTGACGTACTCACGCCATCGGCCGAGTTCGCTTGGCGGCCGTCGGCGTAGCAGGGCATCACCGTGTAACTGACCTCTCGGGCAGCCTCGCCTGGCGACCACGCCTCGCCTGCAAGCCAGTACCACCAAGACCTTGATCCGTGCCATCTGTTCTCCTCTCTTGATCGCCCGTAGCACGCGGACGCATGGCTACCGGGGGCTGCCGGATGGACAGTCCGCGACAAAAGCGCGTCACGTCTACAACCTTTCCCGGTTTCCAAATTAAAGCCCGGACAGAGCGTCAAGCCGCATAGCGGAAAGGCGGAAAACTCCAGCAGCAATCCCTACTGGGATCGCGGCTGGTACGTCTGGAGAGCTTAACGACGGCGCGTACAAGGCCATCTTGCGCAGCAGCAGCCTGGCACACCCAAAGACACCTGCCGCACGAGACGGCGAGATCGGCTGGCAAGAACCGCTTTGAACTGAGTCGAGCAGCGGACGAGCCATGTTTGTGCGCGACGATCTGGCAGCTCGCCGATCGCCGCCCGAACCGTATATGGCGGCAGCGATCCAAGTTGGGTCTGGACAGACCGCTTCTGGTGCTCGATGGGAGGTGGCAGTTCCAGCGGGAAGGAGCCGTGGCGTGTGGTGAGGTGAGTGGACGAGGCGAGGAGCTGACGTGCGTGAACATCGAAACAGCCGAGGAGCTGAAGATCGCGTCGATGCGACGCGTGACGGCGCGCGTCTCCGCAAGGCGGTCACGATTTGGGCTTCCGTGGACGGCACGGGAGCCAGATTTACCGTGAAGGGTCGGTCAGCGGCCTGGACGGCAGGTGGAACTGCGTGGCGCACCAGACGCGCCGTCGCCGGGCCATCTGTCCGAGCTGGCGGTGTGACCGTGGCAGGACGTAGGCTTCGTATCCGTCGGACCCGCCGACGTAGGGAGAGATCGACGCGGCGTACCACGCGCCAAATACCGCCGCTACCCAGCAGGCATCGTCAATTCGTCCTGACCCTGAGGCGCGCAGCGCGACACTCGAACTGTGCTCAACGATCAATGACCCCAAAGTGAGGGACGACGTGCGCAGTGAGAGCCGACTCGCTGCTGAAACTCGGTTGCGGCGGACAGCGCTCGCGGAGTCCTCCTCACCCTGGGCACCGTTCAGGCAGCGTGCGCCTTCGCTGCTGGCTCTGAGTTCGGAGGTATTCTCGAGCTATTTCGGCACCTGGATGCAGACCGTTGGCGCCCAATGGCTGTGGTGGTGGACGCTCCCGAATGCTGCCACGCTGGTCTCGTTTGGTCCAGGCCGCGAACACCCTTCCTCGTCATGCTGTTGGCCCTCCCGGGGAGTGCTGGCCAGCTCTTTGATCGGCGCTGGCTGCTGCTTTACGGTGTGCAGGTCTACTTCTTCGTCGTCGGGATTTCACTGAGGCCGACATTGACGGCTCTCGATCATGCGCGCTCATTGCTCCATGCTCTTACCTTCGCGCTTGCCATGAGCGGCGGCAGTGCAGCTCCCGACCTGGCAGAGCATTCGATTCCGGACCTTGTGCCGAGGAGCCAGTTGCGCGCGGCAACAAGGTTAGAAGGGGTCAGCATCAACTTGGCCCGTTTCTGCCGGGCCGGCGCTGGCCGGATGAGTGATCGCAGGCTTTTGGCGTGGCGGCCGTGTTCGCGCTGAATGCTCCCAGTGGTCTTCTCGCCGCCATCGCCCTGCTTCTGCGGCGCCCGCCGGCCGGGGTCAGAAGGTCAGCGAGAGCGATTCATCCCAGCACTCGCGCTGGCGGGCGCTACGTCTCGCACAGCCTCGGCAGTGCGCCGCCTGCTGCTCCAGAGCAATGCTCTTCAGTAGCTGCCAGGTATGGCCCTGCTGGGCACTGTTACCGCTGATCGCCAATCGACGATTCGGGACTTATGGACACCCGCCGGATATGGCGCCTATTCGGCGCTGTTGAGAGTCGGTGCGGAATTTTCGCCGTTCTCATCCTTGGCCGGCTGCGAAGCCGAGCTGACGACCAACGGACTGCTCACCCTCCGCGTTGATCTTTTCGGCGGCATTGGTGATCATCGTGCTCGTCCCGAAATTCCTTGCCGCGCTCCGTCACTCTGGTTTCGCCGGGCTGGCCTGGACGGCCGTGATCTCCACGCTGAACGCCGGAACTGCAGCTGTTCTTGCCGGTTCGTGGGTCGCGGGCTCGCGGCCTCGCCATCTACATGATCACCTTTACCGGCTCGATGACCGTCGGATCGCTGATCTGGGGCTTGGTCGCGCAAGTGCTTCGGCCTCCGGGTGACGTTCTTCGTAGCGGCCGCAGTGATGGTGGCAGGGGTGGTGGCTGGACGCTGTTCTGGCGGAGTGCCGGAGTGCGCCCATCTGGACCGTGAGCCGGCCATCCCATTGGCCCGGAGCCACGGCGCTGGCTTTCGATCCCGAGCCGGACGGCGGCGCCGTGCTGGTGACCGCTCAGTACGCGATCGCTGCGGACACAGTGACGCAGGCCTTCCTCGAGAGGCCATGGAGCACCTTGGTCGTACTCGGCGCAAAGAACCGGCGCTACTCGGTGGGAGCTCTATCGGGACTGCTGACTGCGCCCCAACCAGGTCTCGTTGAACTCTTCAGCGTGCCGTCGTGGCAGGAGCACGCACGCCAGCATGAGGGGGCGCATGACGGGCACTGGATCAAGACATTGAAGAGGCCGCACACTGGCAATGGCGTCTGCTGATCCACCGCCGGCGCGCAGGCCACGAGCACCTACTTCCGCATCAGCGCCCTTCGACGGGCTCAGAGGCGCAGGAAGACCGACGAAACTCGGGACGCCGGGCCCCTTACGGGAGCGGAGGCAGAAGTGATCGTGCGCAGCCAGGAGGGATTGGTCGGCCTGCTCGTGACCGCGGGGCGTAAAGCCGGCCGCATCGACCAGCTCGCGAGCCCTCTCGGCCATGTGTTCACCGGGGGCGGATGGGCGCAGCCATCGTGGCAGCGCATGCGGTCCGTGTCCCCTCGGATCGAACTCGGCGATCAACAGTCTGCCCTCCGGCTTGAGCACCCGATGCATCTCCTGCACAGCGGTCTGTTGATCATCTTCGGCGACGTGGTGCAGGCCAGCGTGCAGGCGGACGGCGTCGAACGTGGCATTGGGAAGGGGAGTGCTGCTGCGCGAAAGCCACCTGAAAGCGACTGGGACCTGGCTGCTTGCGCGCTCTGGAGGTCGCACGTTCGATCATCTCGGCAGCTGCATCGACACCGGCGACACGTTCCGTCAGGTGCGACCCGCTCGGCGAACGCTCATCGCCAACTGGCCGGTGCCGCACCTCACATCGAGAACCCGATCACCGGCCTGCACTCCAAGATCATCGGCAAATGTCTCGCGGAGCCGCTTTCCACGTCGGCCGAACAGGCTCGTTGACCAGGTCGTACGCGCGGGCCCAGTGAATCGAGGCGGTCATGGTCGTGATTCATGAAAAGACGGGTTCGCTGTCGAAGTAGGGAAAACTAGGTGGTTTTGCGGATGTTGAGCCTACCGGTGACTCCTAACCTGCGATTGAGTGACCAGCACCCGTAGGAGGTTGAGCATGAACGAGCCGGACTGGAAGGGAGCGCTCGGCGAAGCTTCGACGAGGCGGTTGCTATCTACAAGGCCTGTCTACGCGTCCGATCCCGAGTTATGTCGAGCTTCCCGACGCTTCGAGCGGCTTTGGGTGGCGCCGTGCCAGAACGGCCAGTGGATCCCCGAGAGGTAGTGGCTGATCCTCTGTCGCAGCTGCGGATCCGGGAGTGGTCGCCTCCGGCAGCGGGCGATTCTTTGGCTTTGTGATTGGCGGTGCCAACCCAGCCGCGCTGGCAGCCGACTGGTTGACGTCGGCCTGGGACCAGAACGCTGGCCTCTACCGTTGCTCCGGGCCCGGCGGCGAGCGTCGTGGAAGAGTAGCTAGGAGGCTGGCTGGCTGAGTTGTTCGGCCTGCCCGCCGGAGTGTCCGTCGGCTTTGTGACCGGCGGGCAGATGGCCAATTTCACCGGTCTGGCTGCTGGCCTGCGGACGGAGGTCCCGCGTCGGGGTGGGAACCCGACCGCAGGAGGGCCTGGGGCGCACCCGAGTACGGATTCTTGCCGGCGTGCGGTCGCCACGGGACCATCGACCGGGCACTTCGCTTCCTCGGCGCTGGTACGGAGGCAATCGCCGAAGTCGATGCCGACGAGCAGGGCCGCATGCGAGCCGAGGCATTGGCCATGGCGCTCGACCAAACCACCGGACCCGGCGATCGTCTCGCGCCCAGGTGGGCAACGTGAACAGTGGTGCAATCGACCCCGTTGCAGAAATCTGCGCGCTGGCGCACGGAACACGATGCCTGGGTCCATGTGGACGGCGCGTTCGGACTCTGGGCAGCCGCCTGCCCGCGACCGCAACCGCTTCGTCGCCGGGATGGAATCTGGCCGACTATGGGCCACACGATGCACACAAGTGGCTGAATGTTCCGTACGACCTGGGTTGGTCTTCTGCGCGCAATCCCGACGCACATCGAGCGGCGATCGGAATCCGCGCCGGATGCCTCATGCACAGCGCCGGGCTTATTTGACAGCGCGACGCTGGATTACGGCCGGAGCACTCTCGACGAGGAAGGCCCGCGGGTTTGGCGACGCGCGCGGCGATCCGCACTAGGCACGGCGGGGCGATTAGTTGCGTGGAGCCGGTGGAGCGGTGCGCGGCGCCAGCCCGCCGCTTCGCCGTACGACTGGCCGGCGCCGGACGGCGTCGAGGTACTCAACGACGCGCGTGCTCAACCAGCGTGCCGGTGCGCTTCTTGGCACCCGACGGTGATCATGATGCCGGACCCGCCGGGTGATCAGGCGCGTACAGCACGACGGTACGTGCTGGATGAAAGCTGGCCACGACGCTGGCGCGGCCAGGCGGCCATGCGTAATCTCGGTCTCCAGAAACTGGTCCACCGACGAGGCCGACGTGGATCGCTCGGTGGCGGCGATCCTGCGTTGCGCCGCAGAATGAGGCGTGGGCCCAGGTTAGTCGCGCAGAGTTGACGGTCCCGGTTGATCGGTCCCGGTTGATCGGTCCAGGGTTGAGCGGTGAGAGCTGACGGCAGGAGTCCGAGCAGCGCAGCTCAACACCTGGCCGAGCGAGGCTGCATCCGGCCACGGGTCGGTGATCTTGCTCGCCGGCGAGGCGGGAGTCGGCAAGACGACCTTGGCTCAGCGCACTCTGGACGGCTCAGGATCTTCAAACGCTGGAGGGCGTGGCCGTGCAAGGCGGCACATCTGCATTCGGACCGATTATCGAGGCCTTGCGGTCCTACTCCGCGGACCAGGCGAGCGAGCCACTCACCGCATGGGCCGCTCGCTGCGCACCTGGCCATGCTGCTGCCTGAGCTTGGTCCGCCGGCTCCGACCAGTGATCGCGCGACGCTTTTCGAGGCCATTCGGCAGGCCCTGGTCGCTATCACTCGGCGCCGCCCCACCGTGCTGTTTCTGGATGATCTTCAATGGGCGGACGATGCCACGCCGGAGCTATTGGGTGCATTGGCGCGTTCGGTGGACTCCGAACCACTGGTGCTGCTTGGCGCGTTCCGAAGCGATGAGTTGCCGCGTGGGCATGCGATCCGGCGGTTGCGCAGCGAGCTGCGTCGCGCGGGCAGGCTGCGCCAGATCACGCTCGAACCGCTCGGTGCTTCGAGCCGAGCGCCGCGCTCCTGAGAAGACCCTGGGGATGGTCGCGCCGTCATTGCGCCAGGAAGTCTTCGACCGGACGGACGGAGTGCCCTTCTTCGTACGTGAGCTGGGCTCGGCACTCGCAGCGAGCGGCCGTCTGGTACCGAGCGCACGCCGGGCTGGAGTTGCTCAGGGGTGAGGATTTTCCGCTGCCGGACGGCGTCCGTGACGCTGTGCTGCTGCTGGGCGGCTGGCCTGTCCGACCAGGCTCGCGATGCCATCAGCACCGCCGCCGTGGCCGGCCAGACGTTCAATCCTGAGCTGGTCATGGCGGTTGCCCGGATTGTCGGAGTGGCCCGACGAGCTGATGCGCCGCGGCATGGTGATCGAGGTCGAAGCTGGACGCATGGCATTTCGGCATGCTCTGGTACGCGACGCCTTCTACGGCGAGACTCCCATGGACTCGGCGGGTCACATTGCACCGGGCGGTGGCTGAGCGGCTCGAAGCTGCCCGTGCCACTCCCGTTCTCGTCGCTGAGCACTGGGTGCGCGGACGGCGGCCGGAGCCTCGCGCGCACCGCATTGCTCGCGGCCTGCAGAGGCATCGGGTGCCGTACACGCTTATCGCGATGCCGAGCGGGCCGTCCGACGCGCTTTGGAGCTATGGCCCGAGGGGCACGACGGAGGCCGGCCGCCTCGACGTACTGGAGCGTCTGGCCGGTTATGCCGAGCTGGCTGGCGACTTGGCCGAAGCCGTCCCGACCTGGCGTGAGGTTGCCGACGGACGGCGGCGTGACGGTGATCTTTCCCGGCTCGGGATCGCTCATCGCCGGCTTGCCGCGGTGCTCGAGCTGCAGGGCCGCTGGCAAGAAGCGCTGGCCAGCCGGGAGCAGGCTGCCGTGGCCTTTACTGCGGCGGGTCTGCCTGCGGACGCGGCCGCGGAACGCCTTGCCTCGGCAGCTCATCTCCGATCGGCAGGCAGCTTCCGTGCCGCCATCGCTCTTGCTCCAGATTGCCGGCGCTCAGGCGCGGGCGGCGGGCCGGGTCGACCTTCAGGCCCGGATCATGGGGCATGAAGGAAATGCCCGGGCCCGAATGGGCGAAGGGTCCTGCCGCGGTGGATCTGACCAGGTCCGGGCTGACCTTGGCTTTGGAACATGGTCTGACCGGACCCGCCGCCGAGATCTACCAGCGACTAGCTGACGCACTCGAGCACACCGGGGACTACGCGGCGGCCAAGGAAACCTACGACGAGGCATTCAGCTTCTGTGCCGCCAATGCGCTGCAGCCAACCGCGCAACTCTGTCTGGCCTGTCTGACTGCCGTTTTGCGCCAAACGGGTGACTGGGAGCGCGCAGTCACCCTCTGCCGCCAGGTCATCGCCTCAGGGCGATGCGACGCCGCATGCCAGTGCTGTCGCTACGGGCATACTCGGCTCGATTCTCGGCTTTCGCGGGCAGACCAAACGAGCTCGGCCATTGCTGCTCGAATCCCTGACAACGTGCCCGCCGCATCGAGCTGGCCGCGTATGGAGCTGCTGTCCACGTGGGGTCTTCGCCATCGTCGACGAAGTCGACGGAAACCTGGAGTCGGCGGCGAGCCAGTGCTGGTCGATCGTGGAGCGCTGGAAGCAGACGGAAGATCGTCATTACGCGATCTCTGCCGCTCCGTTGGGCAACCACATTCTTCGCTGTTGCGGGCGACGAAGCGGTGGGGCGCGAACCTGCGCCGCGGCACTGGCCGAGATTGTCACCGACTCCGGTCAGGACGAGTCGATGTCAGCGTTGTCGCATGCGCTGGGAGAGACAGCGCTGTTGGACGGCAGCGCGGAACAGGCGGCCGGACATTTCACCCGGGCGCTGGTGCTGCTCGAGGGCGTCGACGTTCCTTTCGATCGCGCCGAGTCCCAACGCCGCGCCGCAGCTGCCCTCGGCCGTACTCGGTCGGCGGGAGGAGGCTGTCGAGCAGCTGATAGCCGCCCACCGCACCGCCCGGCGGCTGGGCGCGAAGCCGACGGTGGAACGTATAGCGAAGAGCCTCAGCGCGTTGGGTGAGCAAGCCGAGCGGCGTCTCGGCCCGAGAGCACTGGCCAAGGCCACCAACGGGAGCCTGACGCGGCGGGAGATCGAGGTCGTGCGGCTGGTGGCCATCCGGACACACCAGCCGAGAGATTGCGCGCGAGCTGTTCCTCAGCCCTCGTACGGTGGAATCACACGTCGCCAGCATCCTGCTGAAATCTTGACTGCCGCTCGCGTGCCGATGCGGCTCGGCGCGCCAGCGAGCTCGGTCTGCTCGAGGCCTACTCGGGCTGATCAGAGCAGGATCTGCGAGCAAGAACGGTCGTAGCACCGGCTAGCGTGGGTCCGTGCGGTTGGCTACCTGGAATGTGAACTCGATCAAGCAACGCGTGCCGCGGCTGCTCCCGTGGCTGGACCAGCGGCGACCCGGATGTGGTGTGTCTCCAGGAGACCAAGCTCGCCGACGAAGCCTTCACCGATCTGCTGGGCGAGCAGCTGGCGAGCCGCGGCTACGAGGTCGCGTTGCACGGTGAAGTGCAGTGGAACGGCGTGGCCATCCTGTCCAAGGTCGGTTTGGACGATGTGGTGCCTGGCGTCGACGGAGCGCCTGGATTTCCACTCCCAGAGGCGCGCGCGGTGTCAGCGACCTGCGGCGGTATCAGGGTGACCTCGGTGTACGTGCCGAATGGCCGCGTGCCGGACTCGGACCACTACCGCTACAAGCTGGAGCTGGCTGGCCGCACTGGCCGAGCAGGTTCGCAGCGGTCCTTCGAGACCGTGGTGTGCGGCGACATGAATATTGCACCGACAGACGAGGACGTGTTCGATCCTGAGGCGTACATCGGTCAGACCCATGTCACCCGCGCCGGAGCGCGAGGCTCTGGCGCAGCTGCAGGCAGTCGGGCTGCGCGACGTCGTCAGAGATCGCTGGCCAGGAAAGAGGGTGTTCACCTACTGGGACTACCGCGCCGGCATGTTCCACCAGGACTTAGGCATGCGCATCGATCTGGTGCTTCGCCACGGCTGCCGGTCGCCGATCGAGTGCGTGGCGGCGTGGGTCGACCGGCAGGCGCGCAGGGTTCCGGACCGAGCGACCACGCCCCGGTGATGGTCGACCTGGATGAAGCTCCTGACGGCGACATCGGCCCACGTCGTTCCGCTGCCGTCAGCGCCGGCCAAGCGGAAAGTCACCCTGCCGCAGAACCGCGGAGGCTGAGGGGTAATTGACGGCCGGTCCAAGCGAGGAATTCTTCGGTAGGTGTGGCGTCGGCGGGTGCTTGTGCCTTGGTTGCGAATGCCCGGTTCTCGCCGCGGATGATCTCCCCGGGGACCTGGATCGAGGTGTTCGTGGGCATACGCGATCACGGTGCCGGGGATGCTCGATGACGAGGTTGATCGTGGCAGCGAGGTGATCCAACAGATCGCGAGCGGTCCAGCCAGCGCATGGCGAGGAGCGCTCCCAGTCGTCGTCGACGACTCGGGTGAGGACGGCGGTGAAGAAGTCGAGTCCCTGGTTGAACAGCCCTGCGGTGCGACTGCTCATCGCAGGCCTCCCGCCCGCGCCGGTAGATGAGTTGCGGTAGTCTGGTCACTGGCGGCTTCCTAGGTGTCGGCGAGTGGGCTGAACTGGATACCGGCGAAGCCGCCAGGCGTCAGTCGCGGCGGACCCAGACGTGGCTGACCCGGGTGCTGACCTGAACGTCGTGGCCGTGGGAGGTGGCCTGGTTGCGCTGCACGGCCCGGACGATGGCAGTGTCGGCGAAGAGCCGAATGTCGACCTCGCTGACGTCCAACTTGTGGTAGGTGAAGAATTCGTGCCGGTCAATCCACTCGCTGCTTGTCGAGCAGGAACCCCTTCGGGCCGATGGACAGGAACTCCTGGTCGATGAGCTCGCCGAGAGTGTCCCGGTCATCGTGGAGCTCGGCGCGGTCGAATCGCTCCTGGATCTCGCGGATGTTGGTGTCGGTCGATGTCATCTGCTCCTCCGTGGTTTGAGGTGGACAAGGTGTCAAGTGGCACGGGCTAGCGACAGCGCGGTTCGACTAAAACGTTAGAACTCTAATAAATAGAAGTCAAATCATTAGATAACGAAGCGTACTGCTGGACTCCCGCCCATGAGTGCCCAGCGGTTCGGCCCGCCCCTTGGCGTCCGGCTCACCGCGGTGGCTGGCCGGGCGACTCGAGCCTTCGAAGCAGCGCTCGCACGCTGCGGGCGGGTCGAGGCCGGTGTGGCTGATCCTGATGAGCGTCAAGCAGGGCACAGACCCCGGCCAGTCCTGGCTCGCCGACCAGATTGGAATCCGCGGGGCCACGCTGACCCACCACCTTGCCGGGATGGAGGAGCGCGGCCTGGTGACCCGGAAGCGACAGGCAGGGGGACCGGCGCAACCAGCTTGTGCACCTCACGGCGCGACGGCGAAGCGCTCTTCCACACGGCTTCGGGTGGTCAGCGCAGACTTTGACGCCGTGCTCCGGAGTGATCCTGGACTGACCAGGAGACCGCCACCCTGATCACGCTAGCAAGGCCGGGTCGAGCGAAGCCTCCCACTCGACCGAAACATCAGCGCGGCCGACCACCTTGTAGGCCGCCCGCCAGAACACCCTGTTGTCGCCGACATCAAAAAGATTCAGCATTCCTGCTTATTGACGCTGACTTACTGCGGTCGTAACGTCCCCAGAGGAAGAGCATTTCCACCATCCCAACCCCATGATCGGAGACTTCGTCATGTTCGTTCAGGTCATCCAGGGCAAGACGTCCAATCGCGCAAGCGCTGGACACCGCTCTCAACACGTGGGTGCAGAATCTTGCGCCGGGCGCGACTGGCTGGCTTGGCAGTACCAGCGGGGTCACCGGAGGACGGACGGGCCATCGCGGTGGTTCGCTTCGATTCCGAAGATGACGCGCGCCGCAACAGCAACCGGCCTGAGCAAGATCAATGGTGGTCGGAGACAGCCAAGCTTTTGACGGTGACGCCACTTTCCAGGACAGCACCGACGTGACTGTCGACGTACAGGGCGATCCAGATCAAGCCGGCTTCGTGCAGGTCATGGCAGGGCCAGAGCAGCGATCCGTACGGGCCCGTCAGCTGATGGACCAAGACGCTGACAAGTGGGCAGCGTTCCGTCCCGACATGCTCGGCAGCGTGGGCATCGGCCACGAAGACGGCCGCTACACCATGGTCATGTACTTCACCTCCGGAAGCTGAGGCTCGCGACGGCGAACGCAAAGTACCTCCGCCAGAGATGCAGGCGCAGATGGAGTGAAATGGGCAAGCTCAGTGTCGGAGAGCCCGAATACTTCGATCTCAAGCAGCCCACGATCATCTCTCCGTAGTGATCACGTAGCTCTCATCCTTCCCGGTGATGCGGCGACCGGTTGATTTCGGTACAGCTGGAGGCGTCGAGGAGCCGCAAGCCGACGCTGGTTCCGTGAAGGGAGCGCCATGGCGGTGAGGCCGGTCGCGCTGAACGCCACGATCGCGTGCCTCTTCGCCGTTGGCTCTGCGCTTTTCGCTGCTTGGATCGGTGCCCGCGTACGCCAACGCGGTCGGAGCAGACTCGCCGACGGCGTCACCTACTTCATTGGCTCGATCTTTTCACTTCGGCGTCATTCTCACAACTGCTACAAGCCTCAGACACCGGCAATGACCAACGTGGATGTGAACTCCGCAGCACTCGGGCGCCGACTCGACGTTCTGGGCATGGTTGCCGCATGATCGCAACTGGCTCGCGGCAATTACGCAGCTTCCCGGCACGCTCTATTTTCAACATCAGCACGCTGGCAGCCCTGATCAAGAACCCGAGTGTGCACGCAGCAGGACCGGCGCATCTGGCAGACCCGACTTCTATGGCTCGACGCTGTTCCTGATCGCGAGTGTCTTCGGCATCCTCGCCGCCGGGACGATTGCTCAGCTTCCGGCCGCGATCCTTCCGTGGCTGATCGCCTGGCTGAACATGATCGGCTCGATCTTGTTCATGTTCTCCGCGCTGGCCAGCTATGTGCTGCCCGACCACCGGCGAGTTCATCAACAGCCAATTTTCGCTCGCCGGCACGCTCCTTGGAGCGGTCTGCTTCTTCCTCGGTGCGATCTTGATGTTGCCCGGCCTGGCAGCATGCCGTTCGCACAACCGTAGCCCGCGCGACGAGAAGACCCGCAGCAGAGTGCCGCATTTGATCAATACAGGTTCGCCCACCGAAGGAGAAGCCAGTGACCACATACGTCCGGACGCCGATTCCCGACGCCGTGCTCTTCGGCAACCGCTTCGCGACCCAGGAAGTGCCGAGCCGTGAATTCCCGGAGACGGGCATGACTCCGCTGGATGCCATGCGGCTGGTGGCCGAGGATCTCGCCCTCGAGGGCGATCCCGCACGCAACCTCGCCACCTTCGTGACCACCTGGATGGAGCCCGAGGCACAGCGGATCATCGCCGAGAACCTGCACCGCAACTTCATCGACCACGCCGAATATCCGCGCACTGCGGAGATCGAGCAGCGCTGCATCCGGATGCTCGCCGACCTGTTCCACGCACCCGGTGAGACCACGGGCGCGCGGACCCAGGGCTCGTCGGAGGCGATCATGCTCGGCGGCCTCTCCCTGAAGTGGAACTGGCGCAAGCGTCGCGAGGCCGCCGGGCAGTCGACCGACGAACCCGAACCTGGTGTTCGGCGGCGACGTACATGTGGTGTGGGAGAAGTTCTGCCGCTACTTCGACGTCGAGCCGCGGATCGTGCCGCTGCAGCCGGGCAAATACACGATCGGCCCGGACGACGTCGAGCCCCACATCGACGAGAACACCATCGGTGTCGCCGCCGTCCTCGGAACGACGTTCACCGGGCACAAGGACGACGTCGTCGGCATCAACAACCTGCTGCTCCAGATCAAGAGCGAGCGCGGCCTCGACGTCCCGTTGCATGTCGACGGCGCCAGCGGCGGTTTCGTCTGGCCATTCCTCTACCCACACTCGGAGTGGGACTTCCGGCTCGAGCAGGTTCGCTCGATCAACGTTTCCGGACACAAGTTCGGGCTCGTCTACCCGGGCATCGGCTGGCTGATCTTCCGCGAGAAAGCCGACCTCGCCGAAGACCTCGTCTTCGAAGAGAACTACCTCGGCAAGACCGACGCCACCTTCACGCTGAACTTCTCCACCGGCTCCGCGATGGTTCTGGCGCAGTACTACAACTTCGTCCGCTACGGCCGCGCCGGCTACGCCTACATCATGAAGAACATGCAGCAGAACGCGAGCGTGCTCGCCGAGAAGCTGGCAGTCGATGGGCCGCTTCGAGTTGATCGGCCCCGACGAGAGAGCAGCTTCCGCTCGTCGCGTTCCAGCTCACCGACGACAACGACTTCAACGAGTTCGACGTCGCCTGGCAGCTGTCGGCCGAACGCGGCTGGATGGTGCCGGCGTACACGCTTCCGCCCAACGCCCAAGACGTCACGATCATGCGCGCGCTGGTCAAGGAGACTTTGAGTCGTGAGCATGTCGACACGCTTGCGCGCGACATCGAGGAGGCCTGCGCCACGCTCGAGAAGAAAGGCGGAGTCCACGAATCGGAACGCAAGAAGATCGTGACCGGACCGGGCCATTAGTTTGGTCGATGATCAAGTCAGTGATCATCAAACCCGCCGCGTGTAACTGATGCTTCGCCAGGGAAGTGCTGAGGCGAGAATGCTTTCCCATGGCGAACAGGAAGAGCAAGCCGCAGGCGCAGCTCGGCGCTCCGGCATCACGTGATCCGATCGACGCCGATCGGCGACTACGGGTTTCTGAGCGATGGCGAGGTCTCCGCACTCGTAGCGCCCAACGGCGCTGTGGAATGGATGTGCGTTCCTCGCTTCGACTCTCCGAGCGTGTTCGGGCGGATGCTCGGTCGGAACGCCGGCGTCGTTCCGCGTCGCCCCTGTCGACGTCGCCGTGCCCGCCGATGTCCGCTACCTGCCGGGCACCGATGATCCTGGAGACCAGCTGGGGCACGCCGACCGGATGGATCATCGTCCGCGACGCCCTGCTGATCGGCCCTTGGCACCATCCGACGGACCGGTCCAAGACCTACCGTCGGACCCCCAACGACTACGAGGCAGAGCACATCTTCCTGCGGACCATCCGCTGCGCCTCCGGTGAGGTGCAGACCACGGTGGACTGCGAGCCGGTGCTCAACTACGGACGCGGCCCACGTGCGCTGGGAATACACCGACAACAGCTACTACCAAGGTGTCTGCTCGGCCGAGGGCGTCGATCTCAAACTGACCCTGACCAGCGACCTGCGACTGGGGTTCGAGGGCGGCCAAGCCAACGCCCGGACGCTGCTGAAGAGGGTGACGTCCGCTATGTCGCGCTGTCCTGGGGCGGGGCCGTGCCGCCGGCGGACTACGCCGACGCCTACAAGCGCCAGGTCTGGACCGCCCACCACTGGCAGCACTGGCTGGCCCGCGGACAGTTCCCCGATCATCCCTGGCGCGGCTACCTGCAGCGCAGCGCGCTTACGCTCAAGGGGCTGACCTACGCGCCGACCGGCGCGATTGCAGCCGCCGGCACGACGTCGCTTCCCGAAACTCCCGGTGGAAACCGCAACTACGACTACCGCTTCACCTGGATCCGGGACGCCACCTTCGCCCTGTGGGGCCTGTATTCACTGGGTTTCGACTGGGAGGCAGTCGACTTCTTCGCCTTCATCGCCGATCTGGTCGGCAGGAGAGGACGACATCCAGATCATGTACGGCATCGGGGGCGAGAAGGAGCTCACCGAGTACGAGCTCGACCACCTGCCGGGATATGCCAACTCGCGTCCAGTGCGGATCGGGAACGCCGCGTACGCGCAGAAGCAGCACGATGTCTGGGGCGCCCTGCTCGACTCGGTCTACCTGCACTTCAAGGCAGCCAACCGCCTCGACAACCGCATCTGGGCGATCCTGGACAAGCAGGTCAGCGAGGCGCTGAAGTACTGGCGCGAGCCCGATGCCGGGATCTGGGAGGTGCGCGGTCAGCTGCAGCACTTCACCTCCTCCAAGATCATGTGCTGGGTCGCCGTCGACCGCGGCGCCAAGATCGCCCGGATGACCGGAGAGGACGGCAAGGCCGCGGAATGGGAGCTTGCGGCCCAAGAGATCAAGGAGGACATCCTGGCCAACGGCGTCGACGAGCGCGGCGTGCTGACCCAGTACTACGGCAGCAAGGCGCTCGACGCGTCGTTGCTGCTGGCCCCGCTGGTGCGCTTCCTGCCTGCCGACGACCCGCGTCATCAGGGCCACCGTGCTGGCGATCGCCGACGAGCTCACCGTGCGACGGGCTGGTGCTGCGCTACAAGGTCGAGGAGACCGACGACGGCTTCAGCGGCGAGGAGGGCAGCTTCACGATCTGCTCCTTCTGGCTGGTCTCGGCACTGTGCGAGATCGGTGAGTACGAGCGAGCCCGCAAGCTCTGTGCCAAGCTGCTGTCGTTCGCGGGCCCGCTTGATCTGTACGGCGAGGAGATCGACCCGCACAGCGGCCAGCAGCTGGGCAACTTCCCGCAGGCCTTCACCCACCTGGCGCTGATCAACGCCGTGATCCACGTGATCAAACTCGAAGGGCGGCGGCACGACCACGAACCCGGCACCTGGGCCGGCTCGATCGAGGACGGACAGTCAGCGATTTGACGCAGCAGACGGCGGCACCGTGGGTGCCCGAGCACGCCGACATCGAGGGCCTCAAGGCAAGCGGCGGTGGACTGCAAGGGTTGCGAGCTGTGGCAGCCGCAACCCAGGTGTCTTCTCCGCTGGGAACCCTCAGGCACCGCTAGCCCTCGTCGGAGAGCAACCCGGCGACGTGGAAGATCGCCAGGGCATTCCCTTCGTTGGTCCGGCCGGACGGCTGCTGCAGGAGGCGCTGGAGGAAGCCGGGCGTGCCCAGGAGGATGTCTACGTCACCAATGCGGTCAAGCACTTTCGCTTCACCGAGCGAGGAAGCGGCGAATTCACGCGACACCTCAGGTCACCCACATCAAGGCGTGCCTGCCCTGGCTGGAAGCGGAGCTGACGCTAGGTCGACCCAGCCTTGATCGTTTGCCTGGGAGCCACGGCAGCTAGGGCGCTGCTGGGCAGCTACGTTCCGGGTCACCAAGCAGCGTGGTGAGGTGTTGGAACTCGCCACCCCGGTGGGAGTCCGGCCGGTGCTGGCGACCGTACATCCCTCAGCCGTGCTGCGGGCGAACGGCGGAGGAGCGCAATGAGGCGTTCGCGGATTGGTGTCGGATTTGCCGGACCGCGCGAGAAGCGGCGAGCCGTCAGGAGCGATAGGGTCGCGTCGTCTTGAGGCACCGCTCGCAGCGACCGACGACTCGCGGTGCGGTGACGCTATCGAACCATTCAGCGGAGCCCGTCGTCTAACCGGGTAGGTAGGTGCGCTTCCGGCCAGTCACGCCTGCGCCGACTACCACCACAGGAGTGCCCATGTTCGACAAGATCGGCAACCTTCCGCTCCATCCACTGGTGATTCATGCCGCTGTGGTCGGCATCCCGTTGGCCGTCTTATTGGCCTTCCTCTTCGCATTTCCCAGGACACGTGCGCTGGGCGCGCTGGCCACTGGCCATCGTCGTCGTCGGCGCCACTGCCGCGACGTTCGTGGCCAGGCAGAGCGGTCTGGCGCTCGAGACCGACTTGGGCATCAAGCCCGGCAATCCGGTCGGCGACCCTGATTGCGAAGCATTACCAGCTTGGCAACCAACTGCTGCTACATCATGATCGTTTTCTCCGTCGTCGGCCTGCTCAACGTCTTCCTCGTGTCGCGCGGCACCTGCCGGCAGCACGACCGGCGGATCCAGCCAGCCGGCCATCATTCGCGTCGTCCTGCCGATCGTGTTGCTGATCGTGGCGGTCGTGGCACTGGTCTGGGTCGTCCGAGTCGGCGACCTTGGCGCAACATGCCGTGTGGAACCCCACCGCGCCTCCGATGATCCCGTTCTGAATTGCGAGTGGCGCTGACCTGCGAGACGACCGCGTGAAGCAGCGCAATGAAATGTGATGTCATGTCACATCCATAACGGGACGGTAACGGTGGCGCCGGGCAGGTGTCTGGCTCTTAGTGTCTCGGTTTGTCCGGCCCAGAGCGGCGGTAGTCTGATCGCCTCTGGGGAAGTCTGTCGGGGTGCCGCTCGGGGGCCACCACCGATTCACGTTGTTCCTCAAGGAGCCTTCGTGCGTGCTCAGCGCGTGGCCGCTGCGACCGCGGCTGTCGCTATCGTCTCCGTCTGCTGCGCGGTGGGCATCTCGGCCGGCTCCGCCTCACACATCGGGATCGATCGACCCCAGTGTCAAGGCGATACCCGATCCCGGCGTCAGCCAGACAACGATTGCTGGGAAAGAAGCGACGGATCGACCGCCACTGGCCGGCGAGGCCGAGGCTGGCCACGCCAAGGTGAGCAAGATCGCTGGATGTCGAGTCCTCCAAGCTCGCGTACCCGCGAGGTTTTCAACGTGGGCGAGGAGCCGAGTTCCCTCAGCTTGCGCGTGGGCACATTCAATGTCCGCACCGCGCGTGCTCACGACGGCCGCAGCTGGCTGTCGCGCGCCAAGGATGTGGCACGTGAGATCGCAAGCCGTGATCCTGGTGTGCTGGCAGTGCAGGAACTCGGCCCGGGACGCGCGGACGGCTCCAAGGGAACCACAACGGGACATCTGCGACAGACGATCAGCCTGGAGCGCTCCTTGAAGAGCGTCATCGGCGACGGTCGCTACCAGCTGGTCCGGACGACGCCGTACGTCAAGCCGGGCACCAACCACGGCACGCAAGGCACTCGCATCCTCTACGACACCAGGAAGTTCAAGCTACTCAGTCATTGCCCGGAGAAGACCGGATCGAAGAACTACAACCCCTCGTGCAGCATGAACATGCCGCTGCGGAGCTCTGACAGTGAGTCACTGCGCCGCAGCGCGGCGTACGCGAAGTTCGCCGACCGCAAGACCGGCAAACGCTTCTGGGTCGTGTCGGTGCATCTGGACGACCGCCACAGCGGCTCACTCAGCACGGAAAAGAGCTACAACGCGCTGCGCGGCAAGCAGGCCAGGGCCGTCTATCTGAAGGTCAATGGGCTTGCCAAGGCGGGCGAGAAGATCATCTACGCCGGCGACTTCAACTCCTGGGCGACCAACCGCGCCGGAGATGCGCCGCGCAAGTATCTGCTGGGCCAAGGGTTCGACGACACCTACGCCGCCGAATCCCGGATCAACGCCAAGTACCCGACGATCAATCACTACAAGACCACGTTGGCGGCCAAGGGCGTCCGGCTGGATTATGTGATGGTCAAGGGCATGCAAGAAGGTGCTCAGGTACGAGAACGTGATGAAGCGTGTCGACTCAAGCCGTCCCTCTGATCACAACCTGGTCGTCAGCGACGTCGTGCCTGCTAGCCCAGCTCAACGCATCGTCAACCATTGCCCAGCGCGGCGGGGCCCTCCTCGCGGCGGATGTCGATGATGTGGCCCGTCAGGTGAGAGAGCAAGACATCCAGAGACTGACGCGCAACCTCCTCTGAGGACAGCAGCGTGCCAGGAGGCTCCTCACCGAAGGCCTTGGTGCGCATCGGCGTGCCCGTGCGCTCCGGATTGACACAGTTCACCCGTACGCCCGAGGAGGCCCATTCGTCGGCGAGCGCCTGCGTCGAGGTTCACGATCGCCGCCTTTGCCGAGGAGTACAGCGAATAGCCTGATCGCCCGCGCGTATAGGAGGAGGAGGTGAACAGCAGCAGCGAGCCGCCCGATGTGCGCGAGATGCGGAAGAACTCCTGCGCGACGAAGATCGGCGCGAGGTAGTTGATGTCGGTGGAGGAGTAGATCGTCTCCTCCGAGGTCTCGGCCAGCTCGCCGCGTACCAGCACACCGGCAGTATTGACCACGAAGTCGATGCGGCCCGTCTCGTCCAGCACCTGCTGAGCCACCTTGGCGACATCGGCTCGCTTCTCGACGTAGGTGCCGGTGGTCGATCGTGAGAAGGTCTTGACGTCTGCCCCGTACGCGCGTGCGAGCTCGGCGATGTCACCACCGATGCCGTACGAGCCGCCGAAAACCACGACGGTCCGGCCGTCAAGCCTGCGCGTTGATATTGCTCGTCGGTCAGCGGAGTGGGCCGGTCGGCGGAGGTCAGCTGGAACAGCTTGTCGGCGATGTAGACATCGATCGGCTCAGTGACCTTCATATTGCGTTCGTGCCCAGCGACGACGGCGATCGAGACCTCCGGAAGGTAGCGGAGCACGACGGTGCAGTCGTCAGTCGCAGTGAAGTTGGGATCCTGCGCAGCCTTCGCGTACGCGGCCCTGATCGTTGAGAGGCGGAAGGATTGTGGCGTCTGACCGCGCCGGAGCAGATGCCGAGGCAGTACGTCGGCAAGATTGTTCTGCCGGGCTGGACCTGGATCACCGTGTCCGCAGACGGGATTGCGGTGTCGACGGCCTCATAGGTCTGTAGCGCTTCCACGTTGGCCGCGATGATCGTTTGCGAGACCAGCGGACGTACGGCGTCGTGGAGCAAGCACGTTGCACTCGTCATCGCCGAGCGCGGCAAGCGCGGCAGCCGTCGTCTCATTGCGCGTCTCCGCGCCCTCGAGGATCTGGGTGACCTTGGCGTAGTCGCCCTTCTTGACGATGGCACGAACGTCATCGAGGTAGCCCGGCGCCATCATCACCACGATCTCATCCACCAGCGGCGATTGATGCATCGCGGCGATGGTGTGCTCGATGATCGGCTTGCCGGCAATCTTGATCAGCTGTTTCGGAATGTTCAGGCCGACGCGAGTCCCGGTACCTCCCGCCAGGATCACCGCAACATTGCGCAATCTGGTCACCGGCCTGAACCATACCGTGTTTGATTGCTCCACTCGCTTCGCTCGCTCCGCGCGGATCGCGCCTACTTCGCCGGCCTACTTCGGTCGTCACTGCAGACGATAAAGCGTGTCCGCTCACTCCTCCTCAGCACAGCGGCGACGCGATCCGTGTGATTGCTCCGCTGCCGAGGTCGCTCGTCGGATTCGACAGCTGCGCTCGCGAGCATCGCCGCAGCGCTGACAGCCGATCCCGCGCGGAGTGAGCTTGTCGAGCGAAGCGATCAAATGTGCAAGTTCTCGATCGCATGCTCAAGGTGAGTGTCGTGGTTCCGGTGTACAACCCCGGTGAGTACTTCGGGCCATGCATCGACTCACTGATCTCCCAGAGCCTGCCGCCTCGATGAGTTCGAGAGTCATCTGCGTCGACGATGGTTCCACCGACGACACGCCAGCGCGTCCTGGATGAGCTTGCGGCGACGTACCCGCAACATTCAGCGTCATCCACCAGCCGAACTCGGGCTGGCCGGGCAGCCGCGCAACGTCGGCCTCGAGGCGGCTCAGTGGCGAGTACGTGTTCTTCTGCGATCATGACGACTGGCTGGGCACGGAGGCCCTCGAGCGGCTGTATGACTTCGCGACCAGCTGCGGATCCGACGTCGTGCTGCCGAAGATGGCTGGGCTGCAGCGTCGTATTCCGCGCGTCGTCTTCACACGAGACCATCCGTCGAGTGCACGTATCAGCGACTCGGCGATCATGGACAGCCTGACGCCACACAAGTTGTTCCGCCGGGAGTTCCTGAGCAGGAACCAGATCCGGTTTCCGGAGGGTCAGCGACGACTCGAAGATCATCTTTTCGTCGTGACGAGCTATCTGCTGGCGAAGGTTGTCAGCATTTACGCCGACTACACCTGCTACTTCCATATCCTGCGCGTCGATCATGGCCAACGCGGGCTACCGCAGCCCGAACTGGCGGCGCTACTTCGACAACCTTGGCGAGACGCCATCGAGGTCGCTGTCGCGCATACCGAGCCGGGAGCAGATCCGCGACCGCATCTTTCGGCGGTGGCTTCAGGTCGAGATGGTGCAGCGTCTCAGTGGTCGGCGGTGGCTGAGGTTCTCCGACGACGAGGCAGCTGCAGCTGTTCAGCAACGCACACCGCATCGCATCGCGCTATTTCGGCGAAGGTGTGATCAGCGCTGCTGCAGCCGTTGCCGCAGCGGCGTCGCCCGCGCGCTTCATTGCCGGCGACTCCGAGCAGGCGTCAGCCGCATTGCCGAGATGGCGGCACCATGGGCCGCCTATCCGCGCGTGCTGCAGGTTTGCTGGGTCGACGGTCGCCTCCAGATCAGCGGGACTGTTCAGCTGTCCGATGTCGGCCGTCCGGGAGCCGGCCTGCTGCCCGAGATCTCCAGCTCACGAAGCCAGAGACCTGACATCGTCGAGGAGGCCGAGGCGATCTTCGCAGAGATGCCTGAAGAGCCGACTTGACTGAGCGCCGGTTTGCCTCACTGCTGTCGGTGAGCTTGCCGCCGGAGGTGCTGTCGGCTGGGCATGTCCAGATCGGCACTACGAGTGGACCTGACTGAACGCCGTACGGGTGAGACCTGGGCGGTGCCGGTCGCCAGTCCATCGGCTGGGCTCGTCCGCGTCGTTCACCGCAGAGATCGATCCGAACACGCTGCCGCCGGCGAGCCAGACTGGCCGATGGCTTGTGGGACCTGGACATGTGCACTTCGGGGTCATGGGCCTGGGGATGCGGCGTCGCGTCAACGCTGACCGAGGAGCGACGGCCTGGCCGCGTTCTTCCCGAGCCCAGTCGCCGATGCGGCCCGCCTACCATGGCGGTCTATTTCACGCATCGGACCTCAGGACTGTGTCTTGACGTCGGTTTGGTGAAACACCGCAAGCTTGCCATCAAACCGAAGGCCCGCTGCGGTACCAGTAAAGAAGCCGTCGTTCGCCCGACGGCTGGTTCGCAAAGTCCGCCGGATGTCTCGTAGGCCCCGCTAACCCAAGGATCTATGAACGACCAGAACAGATTCGCCGCAGCTCGCTCGCCGCGTCGCCGGCAGGCTACCGGCCCCGCTTCAGACGGGGCTGCAGCAGTTCGGCGTCGCGCTGACGGGCAGCTCTCAGCAATCGGCGGCGCTGTTACTGACCGTGGTGGTCGTCGCCACCAACGCCGCGTCCTATCTGAGCGCGTGTCTGGACAGTCTGCGATCACAAACCCTCAAGCGGATCGAAGTGCTGGTGGTCGACAACGGATCGACAGACGCACACCGCCGCAGTTGCGCAAGAGATCGCGGACCAACGATCCCCGATTCGAGGTGGTGCGACGTCCGGCGGCTCGGATTGACGGCGTCGCGCAATGCTGGGGCGCGGCTGAGCACGATGGACAGATTTCTGGCCTTCGTGGACGCGATCCGACACCGTGCCGCGTACCGCCTATGCCAATTTGATCAACTCGCTGCGACAGACCGGCTCGGACTTTGCGGCCGGCAGCGTACGCACGGTCATCCGGGGCAGAAGGCGTCGCCCGTCGTGGGACCACGATAGTCCACGACCTCGACAGACCTGGCGCCAGACGCTCAGCTGACTTCCCGCTCGCCATGCTCGACACCAGCGCGACCAACCAGGTTTTCCGTAGGGACTTCTGGGACGTCGCTGTTGGCGGTTTCCCTGACTCCGCAGCCGGCGAGTCCTTCGCGATCACCAGCGCCACACTGCAGGCCAGGCAGGTTCGACCTCCTTCAGGCGGTCAGTTGCGTACAGCGCACTCGCCTTGCTCGCCGGAAAGCTGCTCCCCGACCCTCTCACCGTGAGCGAGCTTCGAGTCCCGCATCAACTGGCTATGGGCGACCTGGCAGCTGGTCAGGGACCGTCGGATGATCCGACGATTGCAGGCTGCTGGTTGGGCGGCGCTGATCGACGAGCGATCTCGGAGACCTCGCCGCCGATGCTCACCGGGCCGACGCCGCGTACCGAAGCAGGCTGCAGCAGGCCGCGCAAAGAGTGTCTTGCTCTGGCCGATGACACGGTGTGGCGGCAGGTACGCGTCGATCGCAAACTGCGCCTCTGGCTCGTTGCCAACGGACGCTGGACAGCTCTGGAACAACTCATTCAGCACGTCCTGCTCTACGGCTCCATCCCCAGAACCGAGATACGCGACGGCCGGCTGTACGCGGTCGCCGAGGACCTGCCAGGAGGCTGCCGAGGCTCCCCTGGAATGCCTGGAACTGGGGGAGAGCCAGACTGCGCTCTCGGGATGCATCGATCACGTCGCTTGGCATGATCGACGACTCGAGGTTCACGGCTGGGCGTTCATTCGAGGACTCGATCTGAGCTCCGACGACGCCACAGCTGACTGCCTCGCTTGTCGAACCGGTGACCGGCTACTCCCACCCGTGCGACGTTACCCAGCTCACAGGCACCGGCAGCCAATGAGTGGTCGGGATTTCGCTACCAGGACGTAGCACCTGGAGGCTTCGTCATCGGCATCGACACTCGGCGCATCGACCGCCATGCCTGGCCGCTGGCAGCTCCGGCTGACGGTGCGGGCGGGCGGCCTGGAGCGCACGCGGGCCCATACACGGCCGTCGCACCAGGTGGCGTCGGGTCACCTGATGTGGGGTCGCAACCTCCGAGGACGTCGATGACGTCAACCGCGTCGTTCCGAAGCTTGATCCACAGCTCGGCTTTGCGCTCCATGTCCGTCCTGAACGGGTCCGAGCCGCTAGCGCTCACCACGGACGGTGCTGGCAAGGCAGCCGGCGTCGCTGCGGCTCGTGGATCCGGGCCTCGGCGCGACTGGTATCGGTGATCGCGGTCAGTCCGTTCGGTCGAGTTGCCGAAGAGCTCGGCGAAGCTAGGCGCAGACGGCTCGCAGCCGTTTCGAGCTCGACTTGCCCGTGGGCGTCGGCGCCGCTGTCGGATGGGAGTTCCGGGCGGTCGACGTTCATGGCCGGGAACATCGGAGTCGCCTGGCCGATCGGAAGCCGAGCACGGCACCGGATCGGCGGTGGCGGCGGCGACGCGTGCTGGCAGCGATCTATCACCGGCTATTGCAATCTGATGACCGACTGCGGCCGTGGCCGAAGCGCAGAGCGCGACCGCTGGCCGCGGACGAGCTCGAGCATTGAGCTTGGACTGATCGGGCTCGAACCTGTCCGACTGTGCGGACGCGCGCCTGTCAGGCCGGCTCGCCGATGTGCCGGTGCGCCGCGTGGAACCAGCTGGCGATGCAGACCGTAGGAGAGGTGGGCGTACGCGGTGTACGACTGGTATTTCCGCTGGTCGCTGGCCGTTGGGGCGGGCCCGAGCTGCCGCTCCCGAGCGATGACTACCGGGTCGTGCTGGGCTCGGGCGTACGGCGTGCTGTGCTCGGACAGACTCGCCAGCCGCGCCTCCGGCCGAAGGCATGATCGCCAACCATCATTACCGGCTGGCCGCGTAACAGCCGCGATGAGTTGGTGATCAGCTTGGCGAGCGCCGCTTGGCTGATGACGAGCGCAGCAGGCTCGCCCAGGAGCGGCTGAGCAGTTGGTACCAACAGGTCCTCTTTCGCTCCGGCCGAGACTGTGCTCTTCCAGAGTTATCGCGGAGAATTCGCCACGGACAGTCAGGCTGGCCATCCACGCCGAGTTGCGCAACCGGCGACCCGACCTGGAATTGATCTGGGGCGTCACGGATCTGTCCGTTCGCTGTGCCAGAGGGCGGGCGCGCGCTGCTGATCGGAAGTCGAGAGTGGTACACCGCCCTGGGTAGCAGCCGATACCTGTGCCGGAACATCGAATTCGAGCGGTACTTCCGGAAGCGGCCCTATCAGCGCTATCTGCAGACCTTCCACGGGTATCCCTTCAAGTCGATGGGAATCTCGCTCTGGCGGGTCCAAGGGCGGCCGGAATCGGTCATCGACAATGAATGCGTCCGTCGTAGTCAGGCGCCTGGGACGCCATCGTGGTGCCCGGAATCCTTCTGCGTCGACCTGTACCGGCGGGAGTACCGATTCACCGGCGAGGCACTGGTCACCGGCTACCCGACGGAATGACGCTCTGGTGACTGCGGACACGGCTTCGGTCCGATCGCGGGTGCTGGCAGCAGCTTGGCATTGATCCGGACCGCATCGTCGGTGCTGTATGCGCCCGACCTGGCGCGACACTGTGGCAACCAGCGCATGGACGGCGAAACTGTTCGATGGTCTGGATCTTCGAGACTCTCGCCGACCGGCTCGGCGATCGCTATGCCGTGTTGCTACGCGGGCACAACTACAACCTTCGGGAAGGACACCGCGCCGATCACCGGCAGGGTGTGGGACGTGTCCGCGTATCCGAGATCAACGACCTTCTGCTGGCTGCCGACGTCGCAGTGCTGGACTATTCCTCCATTCGTTTCGACTGGCTCGCTCACCGGAAAGCCGGTGGTGTTCTTCGTGCCGGACTTGGAGGACTATCTGAGTTCGCGCAAGGTTCTGTTCGACTTTCCATCGACTGCACCTGGCCCACTGCTGAGCGACCACGACAGAGGTTGCTGAAGCATTACTGGACCTGGGCTCCGGTGGTCTCCGAGTACGCTGCCGCCCGGGAATTGTTCAATAAGGAGTTCAACCGGCTTCACGACGGGCGTGCGACGGAACGAGTCATCAATGCGTTTTTCTAGCTCAGCGGCAGCCAAGCGTGTCGTTGATGTCGTGCTCGACTGCCTCATCGTGGTGTTCGCCTTCGATCGGTGTCGCTGTCGGCCCTCGGCGGCTCGCGCATGGGCGCCGCTGTGGGTGCTGGTCTCGGTCCTCGGGACGGCGGGCCAGCTTGTCCAAACCGCGCTCGAGCGGACCGACGAGTGGAACCCGCTCGGACGATCGCTCGTGCTACGGGCCACTGCGGTGTCGGCCGCGGCCGTCTGCCTGGCGGCGGCAGCGCCGGGCCGCGCACAGGCGCGTCGGTGCAGCGCTGGGCGCGGCAGTCCTGATCGGCTCGATCGTGATCGAGCCGTTCGTCGCGCGGGCTGCGCGGTTCAACGGTGCCCGTCGCAACGCGACTGCCGAACCTACCGACCCGGCGTCCACGGCGCGATCTTGGTGCAATCTCGGTCGCCGCGAGCGCGGCCGCCACCACGATGGGACTGCTGCTCGCCGCGCTCGGTGCATCGTCGTGGTGGTGGGTGATCATCAGCTTGGTTGCGGTTGTGCCGGTCGCGGTGCAGGCCGTGGACGGCCGCGCCAAGATCGTCCTCGCACGGCGATTGCGACGACTTGTACCGCGGGCGGTCGCGGCGTACGCGCCGGACTTCGTGGTCTACACCTCGCGCCCCGACGATGCGTCGTACCAGGTGATGATGTGGCTGCCGTATCTGCAACGTGCTGGCCTGCGCTTCATCATCGTTGCGCGCAACGCTGTTCCTGCGGCCGCGCTCGCGGAGCTGACCGACGTCCCCGTGGTCGAAGCCCGCGGCATTGCCGATCTTGATGCGCTGGTGGTTCCGTCGCTGAAGGCCGCGTTCTATGTCAACGCATCTTCCGGCAACGGGGCATTGGTTCGCTTCCAGCACCTCACCCACATCTATCTGGGCCACGGAGACTCCGACAAGCCGCCGTCGTACAACCCGACGCATGCCATGTACGACCAGATCTTCGCCGCTGGGCCGGCTGCCACTCGCCGCTACGCCGCTCACGGGGTGCGCATCCCTGCCGGAAAAGTTCACCATCGTCGGCAGGCCGCAGGTCGAGAATGTCAAGCAGAGCACGACTCCCAATCGCGGACGTTCCCCAGCCGACGGTGCTCTACGCGCCGACGTGGCGCGGGCATGTCGAAGAGACCATGCTGTACTCCCTGCCGATCGGGGAACAGATCGTGTCGGCATTGCTGCACGCGTGGCGCGACGGTGATCTTCCGGCCGCATCCATTCAGCTATGACTTCCCGATGACGCGGCGACCATCGCGCCGCATCAACGTCGCTGCTGGAGGCCGATCGCCGCAAGACCGGACGCGCACATCTATGGGGTGCCGCGGCCGAGAAGGAACGCAGCATTCTCGATTGCATCAATGACTCCGACGCGATGGTGTCCGACGTCTCCAGCGTGGTGTCGGACTACCTGTTCTCCGAGCAAGCCCTTCGCCATGATCGCCGTACCGGCCGCAGCCTGATGCACTTCGTCGTGGAGTATCCGGTCGCGCCGAGCGTCGTACGTCGTCCGGGCCGATCTGGCCGATTTGGACGGGCAGCTGGAGAAGCATGCTTGGCGCTGATCCGCTGGCGCGGTCAGCGGGCGGACATCCGCGCCGACTACCTCGGTGATTTTCCGCCCGATAACTACGCAGCAGCATTCGTCGATGCCGGTGCGTCATGTGTCCCGCAAGTCCATGGAGGACATGGAAGACGATCAATCTGAGGATGCCGGTGCCGAGCAGGGCGGCAAAGAGGACGACGACAGACCCTCGGGGACGATGACGGTGGCGCGCTACCTGGGCGAAGCTGGTCGAAGTATGCCCAGCTCGTTGCGCGGGTGGGGCTCGATCTCGCCGGAACCGGCGATTGCGGTGCTCGCGTTGGCGGTGGCTCTGGCCGGGGGGCCGATTTGGCTGACTCACTGTGCTCGCCGTCTTGTCGGTGTGGGCAGCGTTTCAGTCAGTGTCCAGCTCAGTCGTGGCACCTCGAGCGTTGGTCACGCTTGCTCACCGAAGGCGATGCGACTCGAGCTGTCTTGGTGGTGGCACTGGCTGTGACCGCGCGCAATGCAGGCCAGCTGCCGTGGCAGGTCGCCGCAGCGTGCGCATTGCTGCTCATGATGATCGTCGTGGAGCGGAGGATTCGAGCCGCCTGGGGCACTGGCGCTTGTTGGTGCAAAACCTGCCCGGTAGCGCTTCGCGAGATCTCCGATCTCATTCCGCGTGGGCTGTTGCCCATCCTGAATGGCTTAGTGATCATCATCGCCTTTGCTGCTGATCTTGGTCGGTGCTCCGCCGTTGATCTTGCTCGATTCTGGTAGGCGTCGATCTTCATTGCCGCTGCCGAGGTCACGGTGCGAGCGCGTTCGGCGGCAGAACGAGAACGAGCGGGCTGAACTGCGGTTGCGGCCCGCGCTGGAAGCGTATCGTCCGGAGTTCGTCGTCTATTTCGCGTCGACAGTCGGGGCGAACTATCAGGTGGGCATGTGGTTGCCCTACTTCGTCCGGATCGGCCGCCCGTTCATCATCGTTACGCGGACGGCCCCGATGCTGGCTCAGATCAGCGAGCTGTGCGAGGAGTAGGGTGTCACGGTGCCGCTGATCTACCGCAAGACTCTGCGCAGCATCGAGGAGATCATCGTCGACTCGATGGCGGCGGCGTTCTATGTCAACAACGCTGCTCGCAACACTCACCTTGTGCGAGCGGCGAGAGCTGACGCACGTCTGGCTCAACCACGGGGACTCCGAGAAGCCGGCCTGTTTCAACCCGGTGCACGCGATCTACGACCTGATCTTTGCTGCGGGTCAGGCCGGTATCGATCGGTATGCCCGCCATGGGGTGAGCATTCCCGCCGAGAAGTTCAAGATCGTTGGCCGACCTCAGGTGGAATTGATCACTGCCGGCTCGCGGACCCATTGGCACCATCGAGCAGCCGACGGTGCTTTATGCCCCGACCTGGCAGGGACCATTCGCCGACAGTCGGGTCTACTCGCTGCCGGTCGGACGGCAGATCGTCGAGCAGCTGCTGGCCCACGGCGCCCGGGTGATCTTCCGGGCACACCCGTTCAACTATCGCTATCCCGACGCGCAGAAGATGATCGAGGACATCGGCGCCGTTCTTGATGCTGATCGTGAAGTGAGTGGCCGAGAACATCTGTGGGGACCTGCGGCGGAGCAGGAGATGAGTGTCGAAGACTGCTTCAACGCCTCTGATGCGATGGTCAGCGACGTGTCTGCGGTGGTGTCGGACTATCTCCATTCGGGCAAGCCGTTCGCGATGGTGTCGGTGGGGCGTACGCCGGAGCAGCTGCTGATCGATGCGCCGGCCGCCCGAGCCGCGTACGTGATTGCGGGACGATCTGTCGAACCTGGCCGACGTGTGCGATGACCTGCTCGGAGCCGATCCGCTCGCCTGCCGTGCGAAACGAGACCAAGATCTACTACCTGGGCGACTTCCCGGACGAGAACTACGCCGACGGCTTTCTGCTATGCTGCACGCGAGCTGATTGACGCGGGTCGGCGGACGACGGCAGCTTGTGCCCTGAGCCGGTTCAAGGGAGGTTTCGTGAGCGGTATCGGCGGCATCGGCAACACTCCGGTCGTTCGGCTCGACCGGCTGACCGGCGACGACGGATGCCGAGGTGTGGGTGAAGCTCGAGGCGGCCAACCCAACAGGCTCGTACAAGGATCGGATGGCGCTGGCCATGATCGAAGCCGCCGAGCGGGATGGGCGCCTGACGGCCCGGTCAGTCGGTCGTCGAATACAGCGGAGGCAGCACCGGCTCGTCGCTCGCCTTCGTCTGCGCGGTGAAGGGCTACCCGCTGCGCGTCGTGTCGTCGGATGCCTTCGCCAGCCGAGAAGCTCTGAACAATGCAGGCATTCGGCGCTGAGGTCGAGCTGATCCCAGCCCTGAGGGCATCACGCCGCAACTGATCCCGGCCATGGTCGCCGGGCGCGGCGAGATCGCCGCCGAGACCGGAGCGTTCTGGACGGATCAGTTCAATAACCACCGACATGCTCGACGGCTACCGGCAGCTCGGCGCAGAACTGCTCCAACAGCTCCCCGGCCCGCCCGCTATCACCGCGTTCTGCAGCTACGTTGGCACGGCCGGCTGCTTTCTGGGCACGACCAGCATGCTGCGAACCAAGCTGCCCGCGCTCCATCGCGTGGTGGCCGAGCCGGCCGAGTCGGCGGTACTGTCCGGAGGCGTACCGGGCACCCATCACATCGAGGGGGGCGGGATCGGGTACTGGCCTCCGCTGCTGCGGCCCGAGGATTTCGACGAGGTCGTAGCGGTGTCCGAGCGCAGATGCCTTCGCCATGGCCCGGCGGGCCGCGCAAACAGATGGCATCTTCTCTGGACCATCGACCGGCGCCAATCTCGTCGCCGCCCTACAGCTTGCTGATCGCCTTGGCGCTGGCAGTCGCGTTGTCACCGTCCAAGTCGACAGCGGCGTCAAATACCTCAATGGACCGCTTTACCGCTGACCGGAGGATCGAGATGACCGCGCATGCCCGTCCACCGTTCGACGCTGAGCTCGAACCCGCACTCGACGCGGTGCCCGCGTTCTTCACCACGCTCGAGCCCGATTCCATTGCGGAGTTCCGAGCGGCGACCACGCGTCCGTCGTCGCTCGACGAGGTCATCGCGGGGCGGCCGGTCCAGGTCACCGATCACGCCGTGACCGGTCACGGTGGCGGCGAGATCGTCGTCACGGTGCTGCGGCGCAGTGGCCACGAGGGTGCGGCGGGTCCGGGCGTCTATCTCATCCACGGTGGCGGCATGGTCGGCGGGAGCCGATGGGCGGTCGCACCGATGCTCGTCGAGTGGGTCCTCGAGTACGGCGCCGTCGCGGCCGCCGTGGAGTACCGTCTCGCACCCGAGTTCCCCGACCCGGTGCCCGTCGAGGACTGCTACGCGGGCCTCGAGTGGTTCGCCGGCCGCGCTGACGTGTTCGGCTTCGACCCGCGACGGGTGCTGATCGGGGGCCAGAGCGCCGGCGGGGGCCTCAGCATCGGGACGACGCTGCTCGCCCGTGATCGCGGTAGGCCGATGCCGGCCGCGATGCTGCTCATGTGGCCGATGCTCGACGATCGGAATGAGACCGTCTCAGCGCAGCAGATCGACGGCGTTGGGATCTGGGATCGCACCAGCAACGAGACCGGATGGACGGCGCTGCTCGGCGATCGCCGCGGCACCGCCGACGTGTCGATCTACGCGGCGCCGGCACGTGCGACCGACCTGTCGGGCCTGCCGCCCGCCTACATCGAGGCGGGGAGCGCCGAGGTGTTCCGCGACGAGGCCGTCGCCCTCGCGAGCGGGATCTGGGAGGCGGGCGGCAGCGCCGAGCTCCACATCTGGGCGGGCGGCTTCCACGGGTTCCAGACGATCGTGCCGACGGCGGCGGTGTCGCAGAGGGCCATACAGGCCCGCGAGTCCTGGGTGCGCCGCGTGTTGGGATCGTGAGCATGGGGACGGCGGTCAGGTCGGCCCTTTAAGGATCTTTGAGTGGTGTGGGCGCCCCAGGGCGGGTGACGGCCAGACGCAGGTCCCAAAGCTCAGCACGTTTCCGGGTGTCGAGAATGTGGCGCTGGCTCCGTCCCAGGTACACCAGTGGCCACGACAGATCGGGCCGCGCGACGAAGAAGGAGAACCACCATGACGATTCAGCGGATGGACCACGTGAGCGTCGTCGTCGACGACCTTGAGGCTGCTATTGCGTTCTTTGTCGAACTTGGTATGGAGCTGGAGGGCGAGGCGCCGATCGAGGGACGTTGGGTGGACCGTGTCGTCGGGCTCGACGGCGTCCGAGTCGACATCGCGATGATGCGGACCCCGGACGGCCACGGCCGGCTTGAGCTGACGAAGTTCCATACCCCGACGGCGGTCAGCGCTGAGCCGGAGAACGCACCGGCGAACACGCTGGGCCTACGTAGCATCATGTTCGCCGTCGACGACATCGACGCCACTGTCGCCGGCCTGCGAGCCCACGGCGCGGAACTCGTTGGCGAGGTGGCGCAGTACGAGGACAGCTACCGGCTCTGCTACGTCCGCGGCCCCGAGGGCATCATCGTCGCGCTGGCCGAGCAGCTCAGCTAACGCGCCCGTCGCGGCCGACCTGCGACCAACCAGAACGATCCGCTTGGATGGACCGAGAACGACAACGGGAGGAATAACCGTGCAACCGAACGAGATCACCGAGGTTCTGAACCGACCGATCAGCCAGGAACTGTTGGCCCGCGACCTGACCCGCTTGGCCTACGTCGCCAAGGACGGCACACCCCGGCAATGTCCCGATCGCGTTCACCTGGAACGGCTCGGAGATCGTCATGTGCACGACGAAGAACGCGCCGAAGCTCCCGGCCCTGCGCAACAACCCGACGGTTGCCCTGACGATCGACACCGAGGTGCACCCGCCCAAGATCTTGCTCATCCGCGGCCGGGCCGAGCTGGACTTCGTCGATGGCATCCCGGACGAGTATCTCCAGGCGAACAGCACCTACGAGATGACGCCCGAGCAACGGGTCGAGTGGGAGGCGGAGGTGCGTTCGCTCTACCACGACGGCATGGTCCGGATCGTCGTGACCCCGAACTGGGCGAAGCTGATCGACTTCGAGACGACTCTGCCGAGCGCGGTCGAGGAACTGGTCCGACAGCGGGAGGAGCGTCAGCGCGGCTGAGCCGCGCGGTCGCTCGCTCGTGTCACCACGCGCACCGCGGCACAGGTCTGTGAAGCCGCGGCATGCGGATGTCGAGAACCCGCTCGCGGCTCCGTCCCGGGAGTGAACACGGCCACAATGGGCCGTACGCGTAAGGAGAACATGATGGCCAAGTACCTGCTGCTCAAGCACTACCGGGGCGCGCCGGCACGCGGTCAACGACGTGCCGATGGACCAGTGGACGCCGGAGGAGGTCTCGGCCGCACGTGCAGTTCATGCAGGACTTCGCCGCTCGGCTCGAGGGCACCGGGCGAGTTCGTCGACAGCCAGGCGCTGTCGCCCGGAGGGCACGTTCGTCCGCTACGACGGCGAGGGGCGGCCGCCGGTCACCGACGGCCCGTTCGCCGAGACCAAGGACCTGATCGCCGGCTGGATGGTGATCGACGTCGAGACCTACGAGCGGGCGGTACGAGCTGGCGGGCGAGCTGTCCGCGGCTCCCGGGCGCCGGCGGCAAGCCGATCCACGAGTGGCTGGAGGTGCGCCCGTTCCTGGCCGCGCCCCCGACCATCACGGAGTGACGCAGGTGGACGAGGCCCTGCTGCGGACCCTCATCCCCGCGGTGATCGGTGATCCTCGTCCGGCGCGGAGCCGACTTCGCGGCGGCCGAGGACGCCGTGCAGGACGCCCTGGTCGAGGCCGTGCGCGTGTGGCCGGATGATCCGCCGCAGGACCCCAAGGGCTGGCTGGTCACCGTGGCCTGGCGCAAGTTCCTCGACGCCGCCCGCGCCGATACCTCCCGGCGGCGCCGCGAGGTACGCGTCGAGGGCGAGCCCATGCCCGGCCCGGGCGAGGCGGTGGACGACACGCTCCAGCTGTACTTCCTGTGCGCGCACCCGTCCCTGACACCGGCCTCGGCCGTCGCGCTCACGCTGCGCGCGGTCGGCGGCCTGACCACGCGTCAGATCGCGCAGGCCTACCTCGTGCCGGAGGCGACCATGGCCCAGCGGATCAGCCGGGCCAAGCGGACCGTCTCGGGCGTCCGGTTCAACCAGCCCGGTGACGTCGCCACGGTGCTGCGCGTGCTCTACCTGGTCTTCAACGAGGGCTACTCCGGCGACGTCGACCTCGCCGCCGAGGCGATCCGGCTCACTCGCCAGCTGGCGGCCAAGATCAACCACGAGGAGGTCGCGGGCCTGCTCGCGCTCATGCTGCTGCACCACGCACGGCGCCCGGCACGGACCGGCCCCGACGGCAGGCTCGTGCCCCTCGCCGAGCAGGACCGCAGCCTGTGGAACACCCGCCTGATCGCCGAGGGCGTCGACGTGCTCCAGGCAGCCCTCGCCCGCGACCGCCTGGGCGAGTTCCAGGCCCAGGCCGCCATCGCCGCGCTCCACGCCGACGCCCGGACGGCCGAGGAGACCGACTGGGTGCAGATCGTCGAGTGGTACGACGAACTGGTGCGCCTCACCGACAGCCCGGTGGCCCGCCTCAACCGGGCCGTCGCGGTCGGCGAGGCCGACGGCCCGCGGGCCGGCCTGGCCGCCCTGGCGGAGCTCGACCCCGCCCTGCCCCGCCACGCCGCCGCCGCGGCGTACCTGCACGAGCGTGACGGTGACCCGGTCACCGCAGCACGGCTCTACGCCGAAGCCGCCCGATCAGCGCCCAACCTCCCCGAACGCGACCACCTCACGCGACAGGCCGCACGGCTCAACGCGCAGCTGCGCAGTTGAGCGGCGGGCGGCAGGCATTCACCGCCGATGGGGGTTCGGAATCTGTTGAGTTCGCCCGACGAAGGGGCCTGCAGCCGGGACGCCGCCTGATCCACGTCCACACTGTGCGCACGGCGAGGCCACCAGCCGTAGGCAGAAGCCGCGTGGTGCGCTTGGGCGATGAACCGCCAACAGCGCTGGTTGCGCAGTGAAGTGTCAATATGTGGTCGCTCAAAGCTTGCGGGCCTAAGTTCCGCTTTGCGTGTGATCAAGCCTTTGGCCGACCTTGATCGGCTTCTTCCGGGCCAGCAGTCGCTCGTGGAGTCACTTGATCTTGTTCTTATGATCATCCGGTATTGCCGACTCTGATGATCTTGCTTTGTTCCGATCTCGTAGTCCCGTCGCCCTGCTCCCGGCGGCGGTGTGGCGTCGTGATCTTGCCCTGAGATGGGTGTGGAGGGTTTGGCGAGGGCTTGGCTTGGGCGGTCGGGTGCCGGTGTTTGATCTCTGTTTTCGTTATTTTGTTGGGAAAACAGCTTGTCTGTCGAACACATCTTCGAATATAATAGAGGTATGGAACTCGGGGACTCCAACAGCAACGACGCGCGACCAGCGCAGTCGGCTCGATGAGGCCCTCGACAACCTCGACAACAGCTCGTCACCGACTTGATCAGCACCATCGAAACCGGCGGACTTGATCAACTCTCAGCTGACGAGAAGGTCGCGGTGTGGCAGCGCTTCGAAACCATCCGCAACACAGCAGCCCGCTAATCGATCACCGGTTGATCGCCGACGCTGAAGCCCACCGACCTGCCCGGAGGAGTACTGCTCCTCCACCCTCAACCAGTTCCTGATCCGGGTGCTGCAGCTCTCCCCCGGCGACGCCGCCTCCCGGATCCGCGCCGCCGCCGCGGTCGGGCCGCGTACCTCGATGCTCGGCGAGAATCTGGACCCGCGTGCTGCCGCGACTGGCCGCGCTGCAACACGACGGGTGTCGGTGTCGCACGGAGAAAGTGGCAGATTGTGGAACGGGCCATGCACAAACTCACCCGGCCCGACCTGCGACCCGCAAGCAGTCGAAACCGCCGAGCAGCTGCTCACCGAACACGCCGCCATCTTGGCGCCGCCGGAGCTGCGCGCGGTTCGCCCACGCTGTGGTCAACTGCTGCCGACCCCGACGGCCCGGAACCCGATCGATGATCAGCTGCAACAGGACCGCCGCTATCTGGAGTTGAAGCAGCGCCGCGACGGCATGTGGCATCTGGCAGGCCGACTCACCAACACCGTCGGTGCCCAACTGAACGCGATCCTGGATCCGTTGACCAAACCCCGCAGCAGCGCGATCGAGGATGACGACGGCACCATCGTCGACATCCCCGACCAGCGGCCGCAGATGCAACGGCTGCACGATGCGCTGGAGGAGGCCTGCGCCCGGCTCCTCAAAGCCGCCGATCAACCCTGCGTCGGTGGGATACCGGCATCGGTCGATCGTCACCATCGGCCTCGAGGATCTGCTCGCGAAGGCCGGGCTGGCCGAAACCGCCGACGGCAGCCAACTCACCTCTGATCAACTGCTCCGGATCGCCGATGAGGCCGACATTTGGCCCACCATCATCGACCGGAACGGCGTCCCGTTGGCGTTAGGCAGAACCCGACGGCTCGCCTCACCTGGCCAAACCATGGCCCTGATCGCCCGAGACGCCGGCTGCTCATTTCCCGGCTGCACCCATCCACCCCAATGGTGCGACCGACACCACATTCTGGATTGGATCCTCGGCGGCCCAACCGATCTTGACAATCTGACCCTGCTCTGCAGATACCACCACACCCACTTCCTGCAGAAAGGCTGGACCTGCCGCATCAACGCCGACGGGCTCCCGGAATGGATCCCACCCCGATGGATCGACCAAGATCAACAACCCCACATCAACGCCCGCATCCAACGCATCAACACCCAACGCCAACTCGACCGCCGACGACCGACGACGAACACCCGCAGCGGCATGAGGAGCTTCGATCAACTGGTGCCGAGCCAGCCATTGAGTTCGTTGGTAGACTCCGCAGAGTGCTCGGCAGCAGCTGCCGTCGACCCGGCGATGATCGGCACTGCGCCGCTAGAGGCTGCTGGTCCAGAAGGCGCCGCGCGACTGGCAAGAGGTCTTGCAGCGAGCAGCGACGGATCACGCGCCGGCGTCCGCTGCTCATCGAGCAGGTCCATGCACCTCACGACGAGTCATCCCGGGCAGCACCTGCTCGTCCAGCGGCGGCGTACACCACGATCCATGCTGGTCTTGAATGAAGATGTTTCCGCGACTCGTCTCGGTGATGTCCGGCCGCGCCCTGCGAAGTGAAGAACGGCAGCGTCTGGGCTGACCGCCGCCTCGGCCTCGGCCAACGCCGAGCGCTCGATCCACTTGTGCCGCCATGAGTGGTCGGGTCGCGAGTGAGTGCCGCAGCGTCGAGCTCGACCGGTCGGTGGCCGAGCGGGCGGGCGTCCAGCTTGACGTCCAGCCTGCCTTCGGTGGGCCGGGCGAGAATGCGGAGAGCGAGCCGAGGCTGGCTTCAGCGTGCCGCTGCGGCCAGCTGGTACGCCGCGCTAGCAAGATCATCTGGAATCCCGTGTCCGTACAGCTCGCGGCAGCGATCTGTCCAAGCGGGCGAGATGGGCAGCCAGGCGAATGATCTTGCCCTCGCGTGACCAAGATCGATTCGAAGACTCCGGAGGCCAACAGCGCCGGGTCCGACGCTGACGGGCTCGTCGACCAGTTCATGATCGAAGATCGATCCGGCGGCAGCGACCAGCGGTGCCGCCTTGTGCAGGCATTCATTACCACTCCCGCATCGGCACGCTATCGACCGTGATGCCACCGCCCACGCCAAGCTGGAGCCGGCCGTCGGCGAAGTTCGAAGCTGCGGATGATCACGTTGAAATCCGCACCAGCCAGCGGACTGACCAGGCCGATGCTGCCCGTGTACGCGCCACGCGGCTCGACCTCAAGATCAGCGATCCCTTGCTGAGCGGCGATCTTGGGCGCACCTGTCACCGACCCCGGTGGAAATGCTGCTGCAAGGACGTCGGCCACGGTCGTCTCCGCCTCGAGCTCACCGCGGACAGCTGAGACCAGGTGCCAAACACCAGGGTGCGGCTGGATCGTCAGCAGATCCTGAACCGCAACAGTGCCCGGACGGCAGACCCGCGACAGGTCGTTGCGCATCAGATCGACGATCATGACGTTCTCGGCAGCGTCCTTGCGTAGAGGCGCGCAGCGCTGCCAGGCCCGTTGTCACCGGCGCCCTCGGGGCGCAGTGCCCTTGATCGGAGCCGTCAGCACCGTGCGGTCCCGAATCCGCAAGAACAGCTCGGGGCTGAAACTCGGTGATCATTCGCGACGAACCGTGACGTCATTGGCCCAGTGATCAGACCGCCATACGCGGGCTGCAAGCGATCACACAGCTGCGCGAACACAGCCGGTGCGCGTGCTGCCTCACCTGAGCATGGAGTCGGATACAGAGGTTCAGCTGGTAGAAGCGGCCGTGATCGATCCGGCTGATCACGTTCTCTACTGCAGCGAGGTAGCGATCTTGTGCGGATGCAGCATCCGTCGAGACGCCGAAAGGGCCGATCTGTACCGGCTTGAGTCGGCTGCGATGACGCCGCGCTCAACGCAGCCTGTCCAGTACTGCAGCGCTGCCGCGTTCTGCGTGCTCCGCGCCCGCTCAATCCCTAGAGATTCGAAGCACCACCCACTGTCTTGCTGCCATCGCAGCAGGGAGTCATAGAAAGCCATCGTCGTGGTCTTGGGGTCATATCCGAAGCACGCCAGCCACCCGCCACCAACCAAGTCGGGCATCCGATCTCGATCACTCCAGAACAGCCTCGGCTGCTCGTCCAGATAGCCGAACCCCTCAGACGCCTCGGCCGGCTCCGCACGCACGCAGTGGGACGCGTGAAGATCAACACCCCGCCGCCGAACCAGTCGCCCCACAAGAGCACCGGGGCGATCGTGCTTCGCGAAGCTGAGCGAGCACCGCACCAGGGGAGGCGTCCGAGACAAGCGTCAAGACGATAAGGCGCGTGCCGTGAGCTCGCCTAGCTGCGTGCCGGACCATGGCACGCAGCGTCCTATGGGTCTTTGGCCAGGCTGGCCAGGATGCGCTCGGCGCTGCCGCCCAGTCCCGAGCAGCTCGGTCAGTTCGGCGAACAGCTCCGGCTTGGCCGGTGTGGTGGGGCAGCGAAGATCATCGAAAGACACACCAAGATCAAGATCGCGCACTACAGCCACCACCGTCGGAGCGACCGCCAGATAGTCGATCGCCGCGCCGAGCTTTGCAGCTATCGCGCTGCTGATCTTGGGCTTCGACCCGCTGGCCGCGGCAAGGATTCCTTCAAGATCGCCATACGAGTTCAGCAGCGAAGCTGCCGTCTTGTCCCCGATACCAGAGATTCCCGGCAAACCGTCAGAGGCATCTCCCCGCATAGTCGCGTAGTCCACGTACGCCCCGGCCGGTATTCCGTACTTCGCCTGCACCCACGAGTCATCGACGACCTCATGCTTGCCGACACCGCGCGCGATGTAGAGCACCCGTACCTGGCGCTCATCGTCGACCAACTGGAAAAAGATCACGGTCTCCGGTGACGATGTCGACTGGCATCGGCGCCGTGCTCGCCAGCGACCCGATCACGTCATCAGCCTCGTAGCCGTCCTTGCCAACGACAGCGATGCCCAAGGCATCCAGCGCCGCCAAGATCAACGGGACCTGCACCGCGAGCCCGTCAGGCACGCCCTCACCGGCGGTGCTTGCAGAGCTTGACATCTCCGCGACAACGGTGTCGCCGTGACTTGGCAGACCCGATGAGCCTTGTACGAGGGAATCAGCTCCACTCGCCACGGTGGACGCCAATCGTTGTCCCAGCAACACGCCAGATGTGACGGCGTGTAGGTATCGAGCAGCCGGCTGATGAAGTCGAGCAACCCACGCAACGCGTTGACGGGCGTTCCATCGGGACCACGAAATGAATCGGGAACGCCATAAAATGCGCGAAAGTACAACGAAGCCGTGTCCAAAAGCATAATTTTTGCGTGAGCGCACAACCGAATCCTGGCACGATAGCCCCATGGAGAAGCTCGACCGTCGGATTCTCTCGCTGCTGGCGCGCGACGGCCGGATGTCATACACAGACATCGGCAGAGGAGACCGGCCTCGTCCACATCCGCTGCTCAGCAGCGGGTTCGGCGCCTCGAGCAGCGTGGCGTGATCAAGGGCTATACCGCCGTTCTCGATGCTGCGGAGCTAGGTCTGCTGGTGACCGCTTTCGTGGCGATCAAGCCCTTTGATCCGAGCCAGCCCGACGATGCACCGGACCGTTTGCAGCACATCGAAGAGATCATTTCTTGCTACTCGGTGGCGGGGGAGGCCAACTACTCTGCTGAAGGTTCAGGCTCCGACCATGGCTCATCTGGAATCGACGCTGGGCCGAATCCGATCCGCGGCTAAAGTGTCGACCGACACCACGACGGTTCTCTCCATTCCCTACGAGGACCGCCCGCAGATCTAGCCAAGCTCCAATTCCTGGACTGACATCGTGATCTTTGTCGGGGGCCGCGTGTACGCCCCTGGGCACCCAGGGGCAACTGCCGTCGTGATCGACCGCGCATCGATCGGCTTCGTCGGCAGCGATGAGGCCGCCCGAAGTGCAGCGCCCGGGCACCAGGAGATCGATCTTCGAGGGCGGCTCGTCACTCCGGCTTTCGTCGATGCCCATGCGCATCTCATCCAGACCGGGCAGGCCATGACGGGCCTCGGACTAGGAGATGCAACCAGTCGAGTCGATGCCCTGAGCGGGTTGCAGCCTACGCCCGACGCCATCCCCAGGTGCAGGTGATCGTTGGCCACGGCTGGGACGAAGAGCCTGGCCCGAGCCGCAGCCGCCAACGCGCGACCGAGCTGGACCGGGCGGCCGCTGGAGTCGCGGTCTACTTGGCTCGGGTTGATGTTCACTCCGCGGTGGTCTCCTCGACGCTCCTTGATCAACTGCCAGCTGTCTCCACGGCAGTCGGTTACCGCTCGGACGGGCTGCTGACTCGCGAGGCTCACCATCTGTGTCGCGGCAGCCTGGATCGGCTTTTCACCGATCAGGAACGCCGGTCTGCGGCGCGCACCGCACTGCGGATGGCGGCGGCGCAGGGTGTCGCCGACGGTGCACGACCTGGGTGGGCCCCACCTAGGGCCGATCGAGGACCTGACCCGAGTTCGCGAGGTGGCGGCAGACGCTTGGCATCGGCGTGACGACGTATTGGGGCGAGCTGGCCACCGAGCCGACCATCGAATGGGCACGCCAGGCCGGGGTCGCGGGACTCGCTGGCGATCTATGCGTCGATGGCGCCATCGGCTCTCATACCGCCTCGCTTGCATGAGCCCTATGCCGATGGCGACACTTGTGGTGCTCGGTATCTGTCCGAGCAGCAGATCGCCGACCATGTGATCGCCTGCACCCGGGCCGGACTCCAGGCTGGCTTTCATTGCATCGGCGACGACGCGGTGGAGGCCTGCGTCACCGGGATGCGCCGAGCGGCCGCAGCCCTCGGCGTGCCAGCGATGCGGCGCGGCGCGGCATCGCCTCGAACATCTGGAGATGGTCTCCGCTGCAGACATGGCAACGTTGGCCGAGCTTGGCGTTGTCGCCAGCATGCAGCCTGCGCTTCGATGCCGCGTGGGGGCGGCCGGGGAGCTCTACGAGCAACGTCTCGGTCGGAGCCGAGCCGTGGCGATGAATCGGTTTCGCAGCTCTAGAGCGGGCCGGCGTACGCCTGGCCTTCGGCACAGACGCCCCGGTGACACCGCTCGCCGGCTGGGCCACCGTGCGCAGCGCAGTGCGAGCATTGGCAGCCGGGCGAGCGACTGAGCATCACCTCCGCGTTCGACGCGGCACACCAGAGGCGCTCACTGGGCCGCGTTCGCTGACAACGCGCGGCACGATTCAGGCCGGAGCACTCTGCCAGCCTGGCGATATGGGACATCGACAACACCGAGTCTGGATGGGCCAGCACCGTTGCCACGGCTAGATGGTGACGAGCTGCCCACCTGCGCCGCGACCATCTCCGCCGGCCGGCTCATCTACCAATCAGAGTCGTTCTGATCCTGGCGGATCGAACGCAGGTGAGCGCAATCAAATCGGATCGCGTCACGCGCCAGTGCTGAGGAGGAGGGAGCTGGACATGCTTTTCGTCTGGGAGCGACGACGAAGTCGGGCCTAAGCGAACATCGCAAGCGAGCGGAGCGCGCCATCCGGACGCGAGCGAGCGCAGGCGAGCGGAGCAATCAAACCGGCATGCAGTCGCGCGCCGTGCTGAGGAGGAGGGAGCGGACATGCTTTTCGTCTGGGAGCTGACGACGAAGTAGGCGCGTTTCAAGCGACGCGATCCGCGCCAGCGATGTTCGCGCCGCCGATCTGCAGGAGCAGCCGACGACGCGGTCGGGATCGAAGCACTCAGCAGTAGACGTTTCGTCGGCTGCGACGAAGACGGCGGCTTTCAAGCGAACATCGCAAGCGAGCGGAGCGAGCCATCGGACAGAGCGAGCGCAGGCGAGCGGAGCAATCAAACCGGATCGCGTCACGCGCCAGTGCTGAGGAGGAGGGAGTGGACATGCTTTTCGTCTGGGAGCGACGACGAAGTAGGCGCGTTTCAAGCCGATCTGCGCGGAGCGCAGCGAGCGCAGCGATCAAACAGTAGGCTCGCGTCCGGTGCTGCGCGTCGTGGCGGTACTGCTAGCCGGTGCTCGCCATCGGACTGAGTTGGCAGCCCTACGGTCTGTGGCCGCTGATGCTCGATCGGCATTCCTGCTTTCACCTTGGCGATCCGGGGCACGACGGCCGCTGCTGCGCCGCGGGCTCTCGGCTACCTGTTCGGCCTGGCGCATGCTGACGCGTCGCTGTCAGCTGGGTGCATGTCCTCGGGACCTGGATTGCCGTCGTACTGATCATTTTCATGTCGCTGTTCTTCGGGCTACTCGGGCTGATGCTGAACCTGGTCGGACGGCTGCGTTGGTGGCCTGTTGCCGCCGCCTGCTGCTGGGTGTTCATTGAGTACGCCTACTCGCGGATTCCGTTCGGGGGTTTCGGCTGGACTCGGATCGCGTACACCGCAGTGGACACACCGCTCGCCGGGTTCTTTCCGATCATCGGAGTCGTCGGGTGTCTCCTTCGTCGTCGCGCTGGTCGGTCAGCTGATCGCATGGGGCGTGCTCGCGCTGCGGAGGGCTCGGCCAGGCAGGCTGAGGCGGCGAGACTCGAGTGCTGATCGCCGGCGTAGCAATCATGTCGTCCTGGGGCTGCTTGGGTCGGCACTGCGCGCTCTACCAGGTCGAGCCCGCCGCCACGCCGGCCGGAAGCGTGCACGTCGGGATCGTGCAGGGCAATATCCCGGGCCGCGGCATCGAGGCCATGGGTCGTGCCCGTTCGGTCACCAACAACCATTTGTCCGAGACCATCCATCTGATGACCAAGGTGCGGCTCGGCCAAGCAGCCGGAGCCGGATTTCCTGCTCTGGCCGGAAAACTCGACCGACATCGACCCGACAGTCGACCCGCTCACCAGGCAGACCGTGCAAGCCGCCGCCGAGGTGGCTGGTCGCCCGATTCTGGTGGGCGCTGTGATGCAAGGGCCCGGGCGCTGACGAGCGCCAGACCGCGGCACTGTGGTGGGATCCTGATCGCGGCGTGCTGGCCCGCTACGACAAGCAGAATCTGCGTGCCGTTCGGTGAGTGGATTCCGTTCCGGAAGCAGCTGCTGCCGCTCATCCCGCTGTTGCAGCAGGTTGGCGCGCAGTCGGTGCCGGGAACCCGGCCTGGCGTTCTGGACGTCACAGCAGGTGGTCGACCAATCAAGGTCGGTGACGTGATCTGCTTTGAGCTGGCGTACGACCAGACGATCTATCGGTCTCTTGATCGGTGGCGCCCAGGTCATGATGGTGCAGAGCAACAACGCGACGTACGGTGGCACCGGGCAGATCGAGCAGCAGTTCGCCATCACCCGGGCGCGCGCCATGGAAAGCCGGCGGGAAATCGCAGTGGCCACCACGAACAGCGTGTCTGGTTTCATCACGCGAGATGGTGCGGTCGCGATCCGCACCCAGGAGTTCACAGCGCAGAGCATGGTGGTCGAGATGCCTTTGCGGAGCGCGCCTCACGCCAGCCATCCGGCTTGCCCCGTGGTTGGAGCGGGGCCTGGCGCTTGTGGCGGTGCTGGCTTGCCTCGTCGCACTACTGGTGGGACGCGGCGATCCCGGGCAGAAGAAGCAGCCAACATCGGATCGCGCGCCGCTGTGCTGAGGAGGAGGAGCGGACACGCTTTCCGTCTGCGAGCGACGACGAAGTAGGCGGCCCAAAGCGCGATCCGCGCTGAGCGAGCGCCAGCGAGCGAAGCACATCGAACACGAGAAAGAGATTCCTGTTGAGCCAACCGGATGCCCCCAACGGCCCAGCCTCAGACGGAACGAGGAGGTCCAGCACTCCGCGGACCTCGGACCGATCCTGGTGATCATCCCGACCTACAACGAGTCGGAGAACATAGCCCGCATCATCAGCCGGACCCGTAGCGCGGTTCCGGACGCGCACATCCTCGATCGCCGACGACAACTCACCAGACGGTACGGGCAAGCTGGCCGACGAAATCGCCAGCGCCGACGACCACGTTCATGTCATGCACCGACTTGGCAAGGAAGGCCTCGGTGCCGCGTACCTGGCGGGTTTCGAGTGGGGCCTGAACGCCGGGTACGAGGTATTGGTCGAGATGGACGCCGACGGATCCCATCAGCCAGAGCAGCTGCCGCTGCTGCTGGACGCCCTCGCCGAAGCAGACCTGGTGCTGGGATCGCGCTGGGTCACGGGCGGCGAGGTGGTCAACTGGCCGAAGTCACGCGAGGTCTTGTCACGCGGCGGGAACCTCTGGACGAGAATCGCGCTCGGCATCCCGCTGAAGGATGCAACTGGCGGTTACCGTGTGTTTCGCCGCAAGACCCTGCTCGGGCTCGGATTGGACAATGTCGCGTCCGCGGGCTACTGCTTCCAGGTCGATCTGGCCTGGCGAGCATTGAAGGCCGGATTTCGGGTCGTCGAGGTGCCGATCACCTTCGTCGAGCGGGAGTACGGCGACTCGAAGATGAGCCAGCGAATCGTCGTCGAGGCGCTGGTCCGAACCACAATCTGGGGAGTGGCTCACCGGGCCAAGCAGCTGCGCGCACTTGCCACCGGAAGAAGACCACGCGAGAGAAGGCTCGTGCCTCATGAGGCTGCGTCATGGATGGCCGCTGGTCTTGTTGGTGGTGCTGCTGATTGCTATCCCGATCTTGGAAGTCTGGCTACTGATCAAGGTCGGTCAGCAGATCGGGCTGGCTGCCGACGGTGCTCATCTTGATCGCGGAGGCGATCATCGGTGTGCTCTTGATGCGCCACGAAGGATCACGTGCCTGGAAGGCCCTGAACGACGCCTTCACCAAGGGCAGGGTGCCAACCGGCGAGCTCGCCGACGCTGCGCTGATCCTTGTCGGCGGTGTCTTGCTCATGCTGCCGGGCTTCCTGACCGACATCTTGGGCTTCGTCTTCCTGCTGCGCTGGACCCGGCCGGTCGCCCGCAAGATCATCGCCTTCTTCGTGGCGCGGCGGATCAACCGACTGGGCATTCCTGTGATGCGGGCACGAATGGATACCGACAACCTCATCGAGGGGGAAACCGTCGACCAAACCCCGGCCGATCACAGTACGCCGGGAGGTCCGGTCATCATCGCGGGAGAAATCGAGGAGCCCAACCAAGCAGCCAAGTCCGACGAGTCCCGCTCTGATCTGGGTTCCAGACGATAAGAGCCGCCTCTCGAGTCTGCGCCGCTGATCGGGGGCAGCGGCGCGAGACGAGAAGGCGGCTCAAGTCTTGTGGGAGCTGCTCGCGCAATACCGACGCTCGCAGCTGGAAGTGTTACGCGGTCTTCTTCGGGTCGCGAGCTTCGCGAGAATGCGGTCGAGCCCAACTCGCCCGAACGCAGCAGGTTCAACCTTTCGGCTAGCAGTTCCTCGAGTTCGGCGATGGAGCGCCGCTCGCGAAGCATGTCCCAGTGGGTACGCGGCGTCTTCTCTTCGCTTCAACTCCGGACGCTCACCGTCGGAGCGCAGCGATTCTGCTCCGCACCGAGGGCATTCCCACACCGGAGGGATGTCTGCCTCTGCAGAAAACACCAAAGCTGAAGTGGTGCTCACGAGGGCAGTCGTAGCCGACCTCCTGCCGAGCAGCGAATTCGACGCCAGCCTCGTCCTCGAAACTTTTGCCCCGAGACCAGTGCCCTTCAATGAACGATCAGCCATGAGCACAACCTCCGTCTAAATCTTCCTGACGTTCTTCCAACCCGATTGGTTCAACTCGCGGCAGCGCCGATATGTTCCACACTTCGGTACCGACTCGCGGCTCATGCCCGCTATTCGGAGACCTGGACCTGTTGTCTTGGTGGCGATTTCACTCCGGCCATCGCCAATGCGCCGGCCAGCAGTACGAGAGCGATGCCCACGATACCGACGCGGTCTGAGAACAAACCTGAGAAGAGAGCGAAAAGTGCGGGCGCCAGGAACGAGGCGGCTCGCCCCGTGGTCGCGTACAGTCCGAACATTTCGCCCTCCCGCCCGACCGGCGCGATGCGAGCCATGAACGCCCGGGAGCTGGACTGCGCTGGACCAACCCACAAGGTCAAGATCAGGCCGAAGATCCAAAACATTGTGGTGCCATGAGCAAACAGCAGGATCACCGACGTGCGTGAGGAGCCCGATCAAGGAAATCATGATCACCTTCTTGGGACCTATCCGATCCTCGACTGCACCCATGCTGAGTGCCCCCAGCGCGGCGACGATGTTGGCGACGATTCCGAAGATCAGCACTGTTGATTGCGCCATGCCATAGACACTGACCGCGAGAATGGCGCCGAAGGCGAAGATCGCCGCTAGGCCGTCTCGGTAGAGAGCCGATGCGATGAGGAAGTGGACCGAGTTTCGGTCGCGCCTGTAGAGCGACCTGATGTCGTTGACGAGCAGCCGGTACGAGGCGAAGAAGCTCACTCGTCGGCGCTTGGGGCCGGGCGGTGACTCGGGGACAGCCAGGAGCACCGGAATCGCGAAGACCGCGAACCAGACGGCCGCGAAGACCAGCGACGGCACGGATGTTGAGACCACCGGCCGAGCTGACGCCGAACCAGCCGACATCCGGGGCGATGAATCCGACGTAGCAGATCAACAGCAAGAAGATGCCGCCGATGTAGCCCATCGCCCAGCCGAATCCCGACACCCGTCCGATCGTGTCCGGGGTGGAGACCTGCGGCAGCATCGCGTTGTAGGAGACGACGGCGAACTCTTGAAAGACAGCGCCGGCTGCGCAGCAGGATCAGCGCAATCCAGAGATAGCTGGGATCGTTCTTCACGCTGAACATGCCGAGCATGACCGCAATCACCAGCCCGCTCCAGATGGCAAGACTGCGCTTGCGGTGACCACTCGCATCCGCCCGCTGGCCGGTGATGGGCGCGATCGCCGCGACCAGAATGCCCGCCGTCGCGGTCGAAATGCCCAGCCAGGTATCCGCGCTCAGGCCGCCCGGCTCGGTGTCTCCCACCACCCCGCGGACGACGTAAGGGCCGAAGACGAACGATGTGATGACCGCGCTGTACGCCGAGGATCCCCAGTCCCATAGGCCCCACGGCAAGCACCATTCGGCGCTTGATCCGTCCGCCAACAGCGAGCGGCGGCGGCATGCTGGCGGCGCGCTCGATTCGGTCACTGTCAGTCATGTCCCCTCGATCTATGGTTCAGTCCACAGCCCGCGCCGGATGAGCACGTCTTTCAGTGTGTCGATGCGGTCGGTGAAGATGCCGTCGACACCTGCATCAATGAGTCTCTCCATGGTTTCGGAGTCATCGACTGTCCAGATCTGCACTTTCTTGCCGGCTCGATGAGCCGCCTCGACCAGCGCCGGAGTCAGGACTGTGAGCTGACGGCCAGCCAGCGGGACAGAGACATCGGCATCTGCAGTACCGGCGCCGGCGTGTTCAGCATCCACGTCAGCCACGGCAGGAACCGGTTGGCCGCAATTCCCAACGCGCTGGCCGCGGACGGCACCCGCCAGCCGAGCCGGCGGCGGAGCTCGTAGAGACGGCGAATTCCGAACGAGCTCACGCAGACCCGGTCGTACGCCTCGAACTCCGCGATGGTCGACGCGAGGAGCGACACTGCCGCGGGTGACTTGGCATCGATATTGAACCTGGCATCGGGAAACTCGGACAGCAGCTCGGACGAGTCGCGGAATGGGATCTATTCCGTGGATTCTGGCCTCGGAGATCTCTGCGTAGCTCAGATCGGCAATCACGCCGCTTGCGGTCGGTCACGCGGTCGAGCACCCGCATCATGGAAGGCCAGCAGCACTCCCGATCGCGCGTGGCGTGCACGTCGGTCTCCAGGTAGCGGTAGCCGAGGGCGACCGCCTCCTTGAACGCGTGCATGCTGTTCTCGCGATGGAGATTGGGCTCATAGGTTGCGCCGCCGCGATGCGCATATGCCGCGAACGGCACATCGAAGAACGCGTAGTCAGCGGCCCTCATGGCCTCATTGTGCCCGCTGGGCCGTTATCGGACCCGGCAGTTATAGCCCAGGCAGGCGCTGCAGAAGCTGGTGGGCGGAGCCGGGCAGCCACCCGGGAATACCAAGCGTCAGCATGTAGGCATATCCCAAGAGGCCGCAGCAGCTGAAGAAGGCCACCCAGAACAGCGTCTTCCTGCTTGCGGACCAGGTGCGATAGCGATGCAGTTCCTTCTTCAACCACATCATCACCTGATGGGCCCATTCGAACTCACTGGACCACACCGCCAGCCCGAGCAGGAGCCAATGGGATGCCGCCCGGTCCAGGGAGCGGACCGCTGACGACGCCGAGGGCGATCAGAATGAGGCCGAGAATGCCGACTGCCGCGCGATAGACCACGAGCTTGCGCCTGTCCTGCCTGATCTTGCGGCGCCAGCGCCAGCGGTCCTCTTCCGGCTCGATGAGGATGTGGTGGTGATGATGGTCATGCGGGTCGCTGCGGGTGCTCGCCTGGCCGCAGGCGCCGTCATGCCCACCGGTGCCAATGCCACCGTTGGCCTGTCAGCCTCGCGCGAGTCACGGTCGTCGGCGCCGGATGACATGGCCACCACTCTAAGGTGGAAGTCAAAATGCGCTGCGAGGGCCGGGATAGGCTCGATGACCAGCGGAGCAATCGGACCCCGGATCGCGCGCCGCCGTGCTGAGGAGGAGGGGAGCGGACGCGCTTTCGTCTGCGAGCGACGACGAAGGAGGCGGATGGTCGAGCGCGATCCGCGCGGAGCGGAGCGGAGCAATCAAACACTGTCATGCATGACCCGCGTGACGACGATCTTGTCGATTCAGTCATCGGTCGCCTACGGGCACGTTGGCAACAGCGCCGTCACGTTCCCGCTGATGAGGATGGGCGTGGAGGTCTGGCCGGTGATCACGGTGCACTTCTCCAACCACACGGGCTACGAATCGTGGCGGGGCCCGCTGCTGAGCGCCGGCAGACCTTCACGATGTTGTGCGAGGGATCGACGAGCGCGGAGTACTCGGTCGAGGTCGATGCGGTGCTCTCGGGCTATCAGGGCGCCGAGGAGGTCGGCGCGATGATCTTGGAAGCGGTGTCACTGGTCAAGCTCCGCAACCCGGCCGCCATCTATTGCTGTGATCCAGTGCTAGGTGACGCGGACATCGGCAGCTATGTGCCGACCGGGAATTGCGGAGTTCATGCGGGAACACGTCGTACCCACCGCGCAGATCATCACCCCGAATCAGTTCGAGTTGACCTCGCTGACTGGCCTGCCGGTATCGACGATGGAGGACGCGCTGACCGCCGCCGACGCTGCGCGTGGCCTTGGGACCCGACGTGGTGTTGATCACCAGCGTGGTCGCGCGGAGATGCACCGCCCAGGCACCATCGACATGGTCGCGGTCGATGCTGATGGGGCGTGGCTGGTCTCCACGCCGCGGCTGCCGCGTACCTTCACCGGCAGCGGAGACGTCACAGCCGCCGATCTTTCTGGCCGCCATGCTGCGGCTGCGGGACCTGCCGAGAGCTCTCGCGCACACGGCGGCAGTCATCTACGGGCTTCTGACAGATCACGGACGACTCTGGGTCGTACCGAACTGGCGCTGATCGCCGCCCAGGACGAGCTGATCCATCCGAGTCGTCACTTCGAGCCGGTACGTGCGCTGCTTGCAACGGTAGGAGCCGACCGGCTCAGTCGCGGAAGACCTCGATGTTGGCGCCCAGGGCATTCAGCCGGTTGGCAAGATCCTCATAGCCCCGGTTGATGACGTAGACGTCCCGCAGCTGGGACTCGCCGCGGGCGGCGAGCATGCCGAGCAGGATGCAGACCGCGGGCACGCAGCGCGGGCGGACAGACCACCTGCTGGCCGCGCCAGCGGGTCGGTCCCTTCGACGATCACCCGATGCGGGATCCAGCAGCTGCACCCGGGCACCCAGCCGGTTCAGCTCGGTGAGGTAGATCGCCCGGTTCTCATAGACCCAGTCATGGATGATCGTCTTGCCCTGGGCCGTCGCTGCGATGACCGCGAAGAACGGCAGATTGTCGATGTTCAGCCCTGGGAACGGCATCGGATGGATCTTGTCGATCGGGGAGCGCAGCGCCGACGGCTGAACGGTCAGGTCGACGAGCCGGGCGTGACCGTTGACGGCCAGGTACTCCGGGCCGAGGAAGTAGTCCAGCCCCATCTCTTCGAGAATCGCGAGCTCGATCTCGAGGAACTCGATCGGGGCCCGCTTGATCGTCAGGTCCGACTGCGTGACGATCGCGGCGGTGAGCAGGCTCATGGCCTCGATCGGATCCTCCGAGGGGCGAACTCCACATCGGTATTGATGCTCTCGACGCCGTGGATGCGCAGTGTGGTGGTGCCGATGCCATCGATCTCAACGCCGAGATGGGTGAGGAAGATGCAGAGATCCTGGACCATGTAGTTCGGGCTGGCATTGCGCAGCACGGTCACTCCGGGCGACAGCGCGGCCGCAAGCAGGGCGTTCTCGGTAACGGTGTCGCCGCGCTCGGTCAGAGTGATCGGCCGGGACGGTTCGACCGACTCGTCAACCGAGCAGTGGTAGAAGCCGTCAGTGGGCAGCACGTCCAGGCCGAACCGCCGCAGCACCTGCAGATGCGGCTCGATGGTGCGGGCACCAAGATCACAGCCTCCGGCGTACGGAAGCTTGAAGCTGACTGTAGGAGTGCAGCAGCGGACCGAGGAACATGATCACCGATCGGGTCCGCCGCGCCGCCTCGAGATCCATCTCGTCCAGCGACAGCTCCGCCGGCCGTATCAACTCAAGATCATTGCCGTCAGCGGACCAGCATGGCACGCACCCCGATGCTGGTCAAGCACCTCGAGGATCCGGTTGACCTCTTCGATCTTGGCAATGCCGCGAATGACCGTACGGCCGCGGTTGAGCAAGCTCGCACAGAGCAGCGCAACTGCCGCGTTCTTCGACGATCGCACATCGATCGTGCCGTTGAGCTTCGCGCCACCTTGGACGCGCAGGTGCTGCGGCCCGGCGCCACCTACCGAGATCAGCGGTGAGTCCAGCGCCTCGGCGATCCGGCTCACCATCTCCAGACTGAGGTTCTGGTTGCCTGCCTCGATGCGATGCACGGCGCTCTGGCTGGTGCCGAGAACGTCCGCCAGCTGGGTCTGCGTCAGACCACGATGCTTGCGGGCATCACGGATCAAGCCGCCGATCCGGTCCAGGTACGTTTCAGTCATTGTCGGTCACCCAGGCACGATAACTCATATATGAGATACTTTGTGGACAACTCACCGATTAGATGGCCAGCTGGAAGGTACGACCACCTGAGATAGTCGTTCGGTGACGGGCCCCGACCATAGCAGGCCCAGTGGCCGACTCCCAAGAGTGGACCCTAAAGTTGGGCCATGAGCGCGCACTTTGAGGTCGTTGTCCTTGGCGCCGGACCAGGCGGCTATGTCGCAGCTGTCCGGGCTGCCCAGCTCGGGTCTGAAGACCGCCATCATCGAGCTCAAGTACTGGGGTGGTGTCTGCAACAACGTCGGTTGCATTCCGACGAAGGCGCTGCTGCGCAATGCAGAGATCGCCCACATCTTCAACCACGAGGCTGAGGTCTTCGGGATCAGCGGCGACGTGACCTTCGACTTCGGTGCGGCCTGGAAGCGCAGCCGCACGGCGGCCGATCGGATGGCCAAGGGCGTGCACTTCCTGATGAAGAAGAACAAGATCACCGAGATCGACGGCTGGGCCACGTTCACCGATGATCACACGTTCAGCGTCGACGGGCCGCAGCGGCACCGAGACGGTCACCTTCGACAATGTGATCATCTCCGCCGGAGCGACGACCCGCTTACTGCCGGGGACCTCGCTGAGTGAGCGCGTGGTGACCTACGAAGAGCAGATCATGACCGACAACCTCCCGGAATCGATCATCATCGCCGGGGCAGGTGCGATCGGGGTCGAGTTCGCCTACGTGATGGCGAACTACGGCGTCCAGGTGACGTCTGGTGGAGTTCCTTGATCGCATCGTGCCCTTGGAAGAGCCCGAGGTGTCCCGCGAGCTTGCGAAGGCGTACAAGAAGCTCGGGGTGACGGTGCTCGCCGGCACCGAAGGTTGAGGCGATCGACGACTCGGGCGAGAAGGTCAAGGTGACCGTCTCCCCGGCGAAGCGGCGGTGAGAGAGCAGCGTCCTCGAGGCCGACAAGGTGCTGCAGGCGATCGGATTTGCCCCGCGTACAGAGGGCTACGGGCTGGAGAACACTGGCGTCAAGCTCACCGATCGTGGCGCGATCGAGATCGACGACTACATGCGCACGAACGTGCCGCACATCTATGCCATCGGTGACTGCACCGGCAAGCTGCTGCTGGCGCATACGGCAGAGGCGCAGGGGATCGTCGCCGCAGAGACGATCGCCGGTGCGGAGACCATGCCGATCGAACTACGACATGATCCCGCGGGCGACCTACTGTCAGCCGCAGATCGGCTCGTTCGGGTATTCCGAGCAGCAGGCCGAAGGACAAAGGTTACGACGTCAAGACGGCGAAGTTCCCCTTCAGCGCCAACGGCAAGGCACACGGGCTGGGGAGGCGACAGGCTTCGTCAAGCTCGTCGCCGACGCCAAGTACGGCGAGATCCTCGGCCTGCACATGATCGGGCCCGATGTCACCGAGCTGCTGCCAGAGCTGACGCTGGCGCAGCTGTGGGACCTAACCGCCGAGGAGGTCGCGCGCAACGTACACGCGCATCCCACACTCTCCGAGGCGCTCAAGGAAGTCGCCCACGGCATCTCCGGCCACATGATCAACTTGTAAGCGGCATCGAGCCGCGATCCGCGCGGAGCAAGCGCAGCGAGCAGAGCATCCAAGCATGGAACACAACGCTCAGCTGTGCGAGACGTAGCCCTCCAGCTGATCGCGTTCGAACTCGATCTGGGTGATGTGCGACTTCACCACGTCACCGATGCTCACCAGCCCCGCCAGTCGTCCAGAGGTCATCGACGACGGGCAGGTGACGGATGCGCTGCTCCGTCATGGTGTTCATCAGCGACTGAACAGACTCAGCCGGTCGACAGGTGAGCACCTCGCTGGTCATCACGCGTCGGACACGGGCGAGTCGAGAAAATCAGGATTCCATCGACGAGGCTGACGTACCACGTCGCGCTCGGTCAGGATCCCTGAGATTTGCTTTCCGTCGGTGGATACCACGACGGCCCCGAGGTTGTACTCCTTGAGCAGCGCAATGGCTTCGGCCACCGATGTCGTCGGCCGGACAGTGATGACATCGAAGCCTTTGCTGCGGAGCAGTTCGTAGATTCGCATCGCCAACCTCCTGACGCAGAAGGTTAGCCTGGCGACCGATGCTTTGGATAGGTTCAGATCCCAGCCTCGGGGTGACGCGCACGGCGTCGAGCCGTCAGCTCACGGGGGTGAGGACTGTGAAGATCATTTGGTATCCCGTGACGTCCACCGTGAACGTGCACCACAAATGGACCTAGGACCCTTCGATTTGCGGAACAGCCAACCCATCACGATTCTCTCTTCTTCTTCTTCTTCTCCGCCGCCGCCCTCGTCGAGCCACGCCGCACGCTCGAGCCGACACGTCGAGCCAGGGCCAGATCCGTCTCGTCGAGCTGCTGCCGTCCAACCCGTCGAGCTGATGATGCTCGCGGCGTGGTGCGGGTCGCGGTTGCGGTTCCAGGGGAGCGAGGATGCGGTATAGCCGCGGCTTGCGGAATAGCCAAAAGGTCATGGTTCGGTTCCTCTCAGTGGTTTGGTTCACTGGTTGCTTGGTTGGAGCTATAGCCAGCCCAGCCAGATCGCAGCCAGCACCCACGTCACGGGATCAGGTTGCTTGATCATGCCAGCACCAGCTCTTGTCCGGGTGCTGTTTCGGGAAGTGCGCGCCGTGGCGGTAACGCACTCGACCACCGGTGGGCGTGCTGTCACCGGGCGGCGGCACAATGACGCCATGACCAACGCCACCATCTGGCTGACAGGAGATCCTGAAGCCGACCGCTTGCTGTCCGAGGACGACAACGCACTGCTGGATCGGCATGGTGCTCGATCAACAGGTGCCGATGGAGAAGGCCTTCAGTGGACCTCTGGTGATTGCGCAACGCATGGGCGGGCAATTCGATGCGGCCAAGATCGCGGCGATGAGCGAGGACGATTTCGTGGCGCTCTGCTCGGAGCGACCGGCCATTCACCGCTTTCCTGCCGCCATGGCAAAGCGCGTACACCAGCTCTGTCAGGTGCTGACCGAGGATTACGACGGTCGGGCGCAGAACATCTGGAAGGACGCGACGTCCGGCGATGAGGTGAAGGCCAACCTCGCACGCCTACCGGGATTCGGGGCTGACAAGGCGGCGATCTTCACCGCGGTGCTCGGCAAGCTCCGCGGCGTGACGCCGACGGCTGGCGCACCGCAGCGGGCTACTACGGCGAGCCGGGCACGTTCCGTTCGGTGGCCGACATCGTCGACGACGACTCACTGCAGAAGGTGCGCGAGACCAAGCGGTCCGTCAAGGCCGCCAAGAAGGCGACCGGCTAACACCCACTCGATGACCGAGCAATCCGCAGGGAGAGCGTGATCATGCTTCGCGATGGGTAAGAGGCGGTTGTGGTCGGGATTCACGAGACGGAGAAGATTGCCGAGGTCAGGCGCAGCCGGCCTTACCACGCGTTGGTCGGAGTCGGGCTCGCAAGCTACGGCTTGCTGCATCTCGTGATCGCGTGGATCGCCCTCCAGCTCGTCTTCGGGAAGCGTGGCGAGGCGTCGCAACAAGGTGCACTGAGTCAGCTGGCGAGGCAGCCGCTCGGGGGCGTGCTGCTGTGGATCATGGCTATCGGCCTTTTCACACTCACTGTGTGGCAGGCAGTTGAGGCAACCATCGGTCGCGATCAGGGCGGCCGAGATGGCCGGCTCCGTCGTCGACTGACTTCCGCGGGACGAGCGGTGGTCTATCTCGCTCTGGGCGCTGCTGGCCATTGGCATCGCCATCGGGTCTGCATCAGGCTCGGGGAACGGCGAGGAGACACTGAGCGCAAAGCTGATGAGTGTTCCGTTCGGGCAAGTACTGGTTGGCGCCGTCGGCGCGGTCGTGATCGGCGTCGGCATTGCCCAGATCGTCAAGGGCGTGAAGCAGAAATTCACCGAGGATCTCGATCGCGGGTACGCCCTGCCGTTCGGCGGCTGGGCTCGGTGGGCTACTGCGTCAAGGGAATAGCGCTCAGCATCATCGGGGGCCTGTTCGTGTGGGCGGCAGTGACCTACGACCCGAAGAAGGCCGGCGGCATGGATGCGGCCCTTTCGACAATCCGGGAGCAACCCTTCGGCGCCGTGCTATTGGCGATCATGGCAGCCGGCATCGCCTGCTTCGGCGTGTATTGCTTCTTCTGGGCGCGAATGGCCCGCTACTGAAGCCGCAGGAGCAGCCCAGCGGGCGATTCCGGTTCGCGACGCGCTATTGCGCTTCGAACTGGCGCCGCAGTTTGGGCGGTGCCTTGATCAGCCACGACTCGGTGATCAGCTCGCGCAACTCAGCGAGATCAATCTTGTCCAAGTTCACCAGCACGATTGGCGATCCCTCGTAGTGCGGGGTTGTGAAGTACGCATCCGAGCCAGAAGTCAGTAGCGCCTGCTTCTCACCCATGTCCGACACGAACACGACCAGACCGCCCTCGGCCTCCGTACGAAGTCGAAGGAATCCCTTGCCGGCCACCTTGTAGCCGGGCGTCTGATACCACTGCTCCTCGGTCGCACCCGGCAAGGACAATGCGATCGCACGGACGTCGGTTTGGGTGGCCACTAGTCGACCACCCGGGTGCGTGAGCTGCCTTCTGCGATTCCGCCGGCGACTCGCCGATCGAAGAGATCAACGGCAGGCCGCGCCGATGGCTACGATCCTCCCGGGAAATGTGGGCAGGCGGACAAGCCGGCAATAGCAGCGTTTCGGGTAGGACCACCGTTCGAGCACAAGTGGGTTCGACCATACGGCAGCCCAGCACGCTCAAGCCATCCAGGGCCGCTCACTGCGTACGCCCGAACTGCCGCAGAGGAGGTCCCGGCTGGCGTGGCGGGAGGCGCATGATCACTGGGAACTGCCTGTTGATCTTGAGTGGGTGGCCACAGTTTTGAAGGTGATCCAATCAGGAGTCAAGGCGCTTTCCTCGATCTCCTGACGAGGCGAGGTCATTCCCGCCTTCACGACTGACTTCGAGCGAGCAGGCGAGGAGGCCGGGCCCGATCCAGCAGCGGAACCCGATCGTTGGCTCTTGTGCCGTCCCTCGGTTCCCGTGCGGCACGACAGGACATGGCGGAGTTTGCGACCATGATCACCTACCGGCCGTTGCGGAAACGTATGGAGATCGCGATCGAGGGCCTCGGAGCCTTCCGTCGGTTCCGTGATCTGATCTACAGCGAAGGCCTGGTCGCTGAGTGGCACGCATTCTCCGACAGCCGGCGCTCTAGCGCGGGCACGCGAGTTTCTGGCCGACCTCGGAGTTCGGGTGTCCGCTTCCTGAGAATTTCGAACGCATGTTTCAAGATCAACTAGTGGGGGAGAGGGCAGTGGTGGTCAATCCCATGATCAACATCGACCGGCCGATCGGCTACTGGCTGAAGAAGCTGGACGGCCTCATCGACGGGCACTTCGAGCGCCAGCTCGGCGATGCCGGGCTGACTCGCCGGCAGTGGCAGGTGCTCAATCTCCTCGAGGACGGACCGAGGTCGATACCTGAGCTGCAGGCTGAACTGGAACCCTTCCTTCGGGATTCACCGGACGAGCTGGAGTGACGCCGTGTCAGGGCTCGTGTCGCGCGGTTGGGCCGATTCGCAGAACAACGTCATCAGTCTCACCGCGACCGGTGAGGCACAATTCGGGCTTGGTCAAGGCGAAGGTCGCTGAACTTCGCCAGGCCATGACCCGTGGGATAGCACCCGAGGAGTACCAGACAACGATTGACGTCCTCGCGACGATGGCCGCCAATCTCGAGTCGGTCGGAAGATCCAGTTAGCGGGTTCGGTAGACGTCGCGGCGATTGCCGATCGCTACCACGAGAACGACAAGCCTCCGGCCGTGAATCTCAAAGATGATCGGATAATCGCCGGTGCGTACGCGCCACTCACCGCGAGGCCGGCGCTCACGCCTCGGCCTCGACCGCTAGTCCATGCGATGTGGCACGATCTTCGTGGGTGACCACCAGACCCGCCGCCGGCGCAGCACCTGCGCGACCTCGCGCGGCTGCGACGCGTCCGCGACCGGATCGACCGGGAGTACGCGCAGCCGCTGGACGTCGAGGCGCTCGCCCGCGGCGCGCACATGTCGGCCGGGCACCTCAGCCGCCAGTTCCGGCTCGCCTACGGCGAGTCGCCGTACAGCTATCTGATGACGCGGCGCATCGAGCGCGCGATGGCGCTGCTGCGTCGCGGCGACCTCAGCGTCACCGAGGTCTGTTTCGCGGTCGGCTGCTCGTCGCTGGGCACCTTCAGCACTCGCTTCACCGAGCTGGTCGGTGTGCCGCCGAGCACCTATCGGCGCCAGGCGGCGCGCGCGACGGCGGGGATGCCGTCGTGCGTGGCGAAACAGGTGACCAGACCGATCAGGAATCGAGAAGCACGGGTCGACGGAGCCGCAATTAGCCTGACGGCCATGGACATCACGCATTCACGCGAGCTTCCTCCCGCACAACGATCCGGACGCCGCCGTGGCCTTCTACCGCGACGCGCCTCGGCTTCGAGGTCCGTAGCGACGTCGGATACGAAGGGATGCGCTGGATCACCGTCGGCCCCGCCGACCAGCCTGACACGTCCATCGTCCTGCATCCGCCGGCCGTCGACCCCGGCATCACCGACGACGAGCGCCGCACCATCGTCGAGATGATGGCCAAGGGCACCTATGCCGGCATCAACCTGGCCGCCAAGGACCTCGACGGCACCTTCGAGCGGCTGCAGGCCAGCGGCGCCGAAGTCGTCCAGGAGCCGACCGAGCAGCCGTACGGCGTTCGCGACTGCGCCATCCGCGATCCCGCGGGCAACATGATCCGCATCCAGCAGCTGCGCTGAGCTGTTCAGGCTGGGCCGTTCAGTCAGCCCGGACCGACCGTTCAGGGCTGGCGGCGTGAGCCAGCCGCACAACGAGAATGCCTTTCTGGATGCCGATCGGCGACGTCCACACCGGAGCAACGAGAACACACCGGGTCGATATGACCTACGACATTAGGAGTGACCATGACCGACTCTTCCACCCAGGGAATCAAGACCGTGCTGCATCCCGTATCCGACCTGGCGACGGCCAAGGCGGTGTACACCGCCCTGCTCGGCGTGCCAGCCGCAGACCGACGGGTCCTACTACGTCGGATTCGAGGCCGCGGGCCAGCAGATCGGGCTGGTGCCGGGCGGCGGGCCGCAGGGCATGACCTCACCGGTGGCCTACTGGCACGTGCCGGACATCGAGGCGAAGCTTGCCGAGGTGACCGCCGCGGGTGCCACCGTGAAGGAGCCTGCGCACGACGTCGGCGGCGGCCGCCTGGTGGCCACGGTCACCGACCCCGATGGCAACGTCCTCGGGCTGCTTCAGGATCGGTGAGTGCCTACCCCGACAATGGAGACACGATGAGCATGGCCACGAGGACGGACACGCAGTCGCCTGCGCTGCACGTTGCCGACAGCCACGATCTGATCCGCGTGCAGGGCGCGCGCGTGAACAACCTCAAGGACGTCAGCGTCGAGATCCCGAAGCGCCGGCTGACGGTGTTCACCGGCGTCTCCGGCTCGGGCAAGAGCTCGCTGGTGTTCGACACGATCGCCGCGGAGTCGCAGCGGATGATCAACGAGACCTACAGCGCCTTCGTGCAGGGGCTTCATGCCGACGCTGGCGCGGCCGGAGGTCGACTTCCTCGATGGCCTGACGACGGCCATCATCGTGGACCAGGAGCGGATGGGCGCCAACCCCCGCTCCACCGTCGGCACCGCCACGGACGCCAACGCGATGCTTCGCATCCTGTTCAGCCGGCTCGGGAAGCCGCACATCGGGCCTCCGATCGCCTACTCGTTCAACGTCCCGACCAGGACAGCGAGCGGGGTGATGACCGCGGACAAGGGTCAGGGCGAGAAGACCATCGTGCGCAAGGTCGTCTACCAGGGCGGCATGTGTCCGCGCTGCGAGGGCATGGGCTCGGTCAACGACTTCGACCTGACCGCGCTGTACGACGACACCAAGTCGCTCAGCGAGGGCGCCCTGACCATCCCCGGCTACAGCATGGACGGCTGGTACGGCCGCATCTTCAGCGGTACCGGCTACTTCGACATGGACAAGCCGATCGGCAAGTACACCAAGAAGGAGCTGCACGACCTGCTCTACCAGGAGCCGACCAAGATCAAGGTCGAGGGCATCAACCTGACCTACGAGGGCGTGATCCCCAAGATCCAGAAGTCGATGCTCTCCAAGGACGTCGACGCGATGCAGCCGCACGTCCGCGCCTTCGTGGAACGCGCGATCACCTTCACGACCTGCCCCGACTGTGACGGCACCCGGCCTCAGCAAGGAGGCCCGGTCGTCGAAGATCAAGGGGAAGAACATCGCCGACGTCTGCTCGATGCAGCTCACCGACCTGGCGGACTGGGTCCGGGACCTCGACGAGCCGTCGGTGGCACCCGTTGCTCGGCGGGCTGCAGCACCTCCTCGACTGCGTTCGCGGAGATCGGCCTTGGCTACCTCTCGCTCGACCGGCCGTCGGGCACGCTGTCCGGGGAGAGGCACAGCGCACCAAGATGATCCGCCACCTCGGTTCGTCGCTCACCGACGTCACCTACGTCTTCGACGAGCCCACGATCGGCCTGCACCCCCATGACATCGAGCGGATGAACGACCTGCTGCTGCAGCTGCGGGACAAGGGCAACACCGTGCTCGTCGTGGAGCACAAGCCCGAGACGATCGCGATCGCCGACCACGTCGTCGACCTCGGTCCCGGCGCCGGCACCGGGGGCGGCACCGTCTGCTTCGAGGGCACCGTGGAGGCCTGCGGCGGACTGACACCATCACCGGCCGCCATCTCGACGACCGGGCACGCCTCAAGGAGATCGGTGCGCTCGTCCTCCGGCACGCTGGAGGTGCGCGGCGCGTCGACGCACAACCTCCAGGACGTGGACGTCGACATCCCGCTCGGGGTGCTCTGCGTGGTCACGGGTGTCGCCGGCTCCGGCAAGAGCTCGCTGATCCACGGCTCGGTCGCCGGCCGCGACGGCGTGGTGGTGATCGACCAGGGCGCGATCCGCGGTTCGCGACGGAGCAACCCGGCGACGTACACCGGCCTGCTCGACCCGATCCGCAAGGCGTTCGCGAAGGCCAACGGCGTGAAGCCGGCGCTCTTCAGCTCCAACTCCGAGGGCGCCTGCCCGAGCTGCAACGGCGCGGGCGTCATCTACACCGAGCTGGGCATCATGAACACCGTCGAGTCCACCTGCGAGGAGTGCGAGGGGAAGCGGTTCCAGGCGTCGGTGCTGGAGTACACGCTGGGTGGCCGGAACATCGCCGAAGTGCTCGCGATGCCGGTGACCGAGGCTCGAGAGTTCTTCGACGACGGCGAGGCACGCACGCCGGCCGCCCACAAGATCCTCGACCGGCTGGCCGACGTCGGGCTCGGCTACCTCAGCCTCGGCCAGCCGCTCACGACGCTGTCCGGCGGCGAGCGGCAGCGGCTCAAGCTGGCCACCCAGATGGCCGAGAAGGGCGACGTCTACGTCCTCGACGAGCCGACCACCGGCCTCCACCTCGCCGACGTCGAGCAGCTGCTCGGCCTGCTCGACCGGCTCGTCGACTCCGGCAAGTCGGTCATCGTCATCGCGCACCACCAGGCGGTCATGGCGCACGCCGACTGGATCATCGACCTCGGCCCCGGCGCCGGCCACGACGGCGGCCGGATCGTCTTCGAGGGCACACCCGCCGGCCTCGGTCGCCGCCCGCTCCACCCTCACCGGCGAGCACCTCGCGGCCTACGTCGGCACCTGACCGACAGAGCGCGCAGAACTGATCATTTCGGGCTACCCAGACGAGGCCCGGGTGATGGGCGTTTGAAGGAGGGCGAACTGGTACCATATTCTTGTACCACTATTCGAAGGGGCTCAGGATGTCCGTCACCGCTAGCGAGGCCCGCAAGCATCTCTTTCCGCTCATCGAGAAGGTGAACAACGACCGCGTCTCAGTTGAAATCACGTCGCGACGTGGTAACGCCGGTGCTGATATCGGCCGAGGAGTTCGCCGCACTCGAAGGAGACTGCAGTACCGCTCTGCGCGTGCCCGCCAATGCAAAGCGATTGCTTGAGAGCCTGCAGCAGGCCCGCGCCGGCGACCGTCACGAACATGAACTCGCCGAGTGAGGCTGGTCTTCACCTCACACGGCTGGGATGACTACAAGTATTGGTTCCAAGCCGATCGGCAGATGCTCAAGCGCATCAACAGACTCATCGACGACGCCCTGCGGGATCCGACCGACGGGATCGGGAAACCCGAGCCGCTGAAACACCTGCTCGCCGGAGCATGGTCGCGTCGGATTACCGAGGAGCACCGGCTCGTGTACCTCGTCGACGGTAACGACGTCGTCGTACTCGAGGCCAGATTTCATTACAAAGTGATCCCGTCGCCTCTGACTGCGTCAGCTGGCCTCTTTGGTTGTCCGATAAGCAACATTATGTCAATTTGCTAGCGCCCCGGTCTCCCGGATCGGATCTCCAGATTTCACCGTCCGTCACCCCTGTGCGCCCCTACGATGAAGCTGCCTTCCCGCACAGCATCGCCGTAGCGGCGGACGGAGGACCTTCACATGGCGCAGATCAGCCGCCGCGCGGTCCTGTTGGGCGTCGTCGGTGTCTGGGCTTGCCGCCTGCTCGAAGCCCCCTGCTCAGCCGAGCGTCCCCCGACACCACCAGCCAGTCCCAGCCCGATGCCCAGTGCGACTCCCGGCCCGGCGCCCTCGATCGACACGCGGCCGCGCTGGCCGCTCACCGGCAAGCTGCTGAAGAACGAGCGCAAGGCGCGGCACGCCGCGGTTGCGGTCAAGGTGCCCGACAATCGCCGCGAGCATCCGCAGACCGGCATCGACAAGGCTGACATTGTCTTCGTTGAACTCGAGGGCTACCGGGACGTGTCGGGCTACAGCGGGACTCGGCTCGTTCCGGTCTTCCACTCCCGGATGGCAGACAGCGTCGCGCCAGTGCGCTCCATTCGGCCGGTGGACATCCCGCTGCTCAGTCCGATCCACGCACTGATCGGCAATACCGGCGCTGCGCCGTGGGTGGTCAACTACGTCAAGCACTACCGCGCCTACCTCGAAGGCCTGCTGTCGTACATGAACACCCTCCGCACCGGCTCGTACGGCATTGATCGATCCCGGGTCTACACGCTGAACGGTGACAACTACTACGACAAGGCGGTCATCTGCCATCCGGCGACGCTCGCCCGGCAGACCAAACGCTTCCGTTCGGGGCCGCCGCAGCCCTACTTCCCCTTCGCCTCGACCCGCCACGAGGTCAGCGCCAGGCAAGGCAAACGCGGCCGCTCGATCAGGATCCCCTACAAGGGCGACAGCTACTTCATGGGCTACGACTACGACAAGAAGACGAAGCGCTATCTGCGCAGCATGCCATGGGGTCCACATGTGCTGACCGATGGCCATCGAGTGTCGACCGACAATGTGCTCGTGATCAAGGCCAAGCAGCATTACGGCAAGATCTTCCACGGTGGCGGCCATGACGAGCCGCTGCACGACATCATCAAGACCCGAGGCAAGTTCTACTACTTCAACCGCGGCCGCTATGTGACCGGGCACCTGGCGCAAGGGGAAGGTGCAAGAGCCGTTCGAATTCACCCTCAAGGACGGAAGTCCGCTCAAGATGGCACCCGGGCAGACCTTTGTCGAACTGCCCGACATCGGTGCCAAGCTACGCATCGAGGCCCGATCCGCATCGATGTGATTTCTCAGCAGACCCACGATTGCGCGGCGCTGCTCAGCCTGAGCTAGACGACACCCTCCGGACTGGCCCCTCGACCTGGACGCCCTGGGCGGCGATGCGTTCGATTTCGGCCATATCGTCGTCGCTGAGCTCGACGTCGGCGGCGGCCAGACTTCGCTCGATGTTGGCCTCGGCTACGGGCGCCGACGATCGCGACATGTACGCCGGGCTTGGCCAGCGCCCAGGCGATTGCGAGCTGGCTGACGTGCAGCCCGCGCTGCTGAGCGAAGTCGGCGAGCTCGGCCACGACAGCCAGGTTCTGCTCGAGCTTTCCTCCAGTGTAGGCGCTGGCCCGGCTGCGCCAGTCGTCCTCCTCGAAGGTGGTGTCCCTGGTCATTCGCTCCGGTCAGCAGCCCACTTCCGAGCGGGCTGTAGACCAAGACGCCGACGTTGTGCTCGACGCAGTACGGCAACACCTCGGCCTCGATTCCGCGGCGAAACAAGTGATACGGCGGCTGCAGTCGTCTCCACCGGCCGGACGGTCGAGAATGCCTCCATCTGTTCGGCATCGAAGTTGGAGACGCCGACGTGCCGGATCAGCCCTTCAGCCACCATCTCCTGGAGATACCCAGCGGTGTCCTCGAAGGCTGTCCGCTCGTCGGGCCAGTGCACCTGATAGAGGTCGATGTAATCGACGCCCAGTGCCGCCAAACTGGAGTGAACGCCGTCGCGGAGCCATTCCCGGCTGCTATCGCGAGCGGGGTCCTTTCCGGGATTGATACCGCCCTTGGTGGCAATGATCACCGAGTCCCGGTTGGTGTCGAGCTCCTGACGAAGCGGCCTCGCCGAGCATCCGTTCGGAGGCTCCGAATCCGTACGCCTGGGCGGTGTCGAAGAAGCTGACCCCGAGATCGATCGCGTGCCGGATCGCCGCCTTGGCCTCGTCGGCGTCGACGGAACCCCACTCCCGCCCAGCTGCCACGTGCCGAACGCGATCCGCGAGACCTCCAATTCCGACCTGCCCAAAGTAATCGTCTGCATGCCTCTACCCTCTCCGGTGCCGGTTTGTGCTCGCCAGCGGGGCTGGCCAGTCACTAGATATCACGGTCTGCATCCAGCTCCGATAGGGGCATCCGACTCGCGCCACTGTCTTGAGACCGGGAGCTGAAAGCGCAAGTTGACGCGTCACGGCGACATCGCGTGGCGAGCCGCGCACTGGGCTGGCGCGGTTCTGCATCGTCGTCCGCTCCACGCTGTTCCGCGTGAGCGCGGCCGCGCGCAGGAAGTGATCGCGGGCCTGCTCGTGCGCACCACTGCGGCACAGCAGGTCGCCGGCTACGGCATACAGCAGGTGGTAGTTACGCATGTCCGGGACGTCGAACAATGGCAGCACGATCTCGAGGCCTGCCTCGGGGCCGAATGCCTGAGCGGCTGCCGACTCCGCGGTTGAGCTCGACGATTGGCGACGGGCTGATCCGCGCGAGGCCGTCGTACAGCGCGGTGATCCGTTCCCAGTCGGTGTCCTCGGCTACCGTGGCTCGCGCGTGGCAGGCTGCGATCGCCGCCTGCAGGGCGTACGGACCGACGCGTGCCGCCCAGCCGTTCGATCCGGTCGATGTTCGCCAGAGCCGCGCTGGATCAGCAGGCGGTCCCATCGGGTGCGGTCCTGGTCGAGCAGGAGCACCGGCTCGCCGTCTGGTCCGCTGCGTGCCCGTAACCGCGAGGCCTGGAGCTCCATCAGCGCAAGCAGGCCGAGCGTCTCGGTGTCGGACGGCGTCAGCGCGGCCAGCATCCGGCCGAGTCGAAGCGCCTCCGCGCACAAATCGCCGCGGAACCACTGGTGGCCGCTGGTGGCCGAGTAGCCCTCGTTGAAGACCAGATAGATGACCTCGCGTACGGCATCCAGCCGTGCCGGCCGCCCGACTCTGGGGGCAGCTCGAACCGCACCTTCGCGGCGGCGAGCGTGCGTTTGGCCCGTACGATGCGCTGGGCGATCGTCGGCGCTGGAGTCAGGAACGCACGGGCGACCTCGTCGGTGCTCAGGCCGCAGACGAGCTTGAGGGTGAGGGCAGAGCGCGCATCGGGTGACAGGATCGGGTGGCAGGCCATGAAAATCAGCCCGAGCAGGTCGTCGGCCAGGTCGCCGTCCATGATCTCGTCGAGGTTCGGTTCGTGTGCATCTCGGTTGAGAGGCGGCCACCAGCTGGTACTTGCCGCGCTGGGTGTCGCGGCGGCGGATCCGGTCGACGGCGAGGAACCGCGCGGTCGTGTTCAGCCAGGCGGCCGGGTTGTCGGGTACGCCGGCCTGCCGCCACTTTCTACTGCCGCCACGAATACGTCCTGGGCGAGCTCCTCGGCGGTGTCGAGGTCGCCGACCTGACGCATCAGCCGGGCGATCACGCGCGGTGACTCGACGCGCCACAGTGTCGCCAACCGCTGCTCGAGCTCGTCCTCTGGCTCAGGAGGTCTCGGGACGGTCGGCGGGCGTCGGCGGCTACTGGCTGCTACTGAGGGTCCGCGAACTCGATGACCTTGCGTACGTCGACCCGCTCGCTGCCGACGAGCAGCGCGAACTTGCGCGCGTGCTCGACGGCCCTCGGCGAGCGAGTCCACCTCGAGAATCGCGAAGCCCGCGATCAGCTCCTTGGCCTCGGCGAACGGACCATCGATCACGCGCACCTTGCCGTCGTTGACCTCGACCCGGGCGCCTTGCGAGCTCGACGCGACGCCCTCCCCGCCGAGGAGGACTCCGGACATCGCCGCCTCCTGCATGTACTCGCCGATGGCGGCCTGCTGCTCGGGCGACGGAGAGGACTCCGTCCTCCATCTCCTGGGTCTGGTAGTGCATCACCATGTAGCGCATGCTCTTCTCCTCGTGACTCAGTCGCTGTCTGCCGCGGCGTAGACAAGGTGCAGTACGCCAGTGTCGAAGGTAGTCGAGGACAACAGCTTCAGCGGCACGGTCGGGCCGTCTGCGAAGAGCTTCTTGCCGTGACCGACGACGATGGGGTGAACAAGCAGATGCAGTTCGTCGACCAGGCCGCGCTCGAGCAGCCAGCGCACCAGGGTCGCGCTGCCGGTCGTACCGAGGCGCGTATCGGCCTTGAGCTTGGTCAGCTCGGCGGCCACGTCACCGTTGATCACCGACGAGTTCTGCCACGTCGCCTCGGTCAGCGTGTTCGATACGACGTACTTGCGCGCGCCGTTCATGACCCCGGTGATTGGGTCGTCGGGGTTCGCGTTCGGCCAGTAGCCGGCGAACTCGTCGTAGGTCTGGCGGCCGATGAGCGTGGCGTCGTTGCCGCTCATCTGCTCGTTGACGACGGCACCCATCTGGTCGTCGAAGTACGGGAAGTGCCAGGTCTCGGGCGACTCGATGACGCCGTCGAGAGAGATGAAGAGGTTGCACTTGATGAAACCCATAGCGAAGCTCCTTGGTCGTCGGGCGGGGTGCCCTTGGTGTTGCTGTCACCCCGTATGCCGAACGACGACCGGCCGGATCGACGTGCGTTCGAAACTTTCTTGACGTTGCTTTCCGCGATGTCGGTCCGCGGAATCCGCCCCGGCCTCCCGGCCTTCAGACCCGGAGCCCTTCAGATCCGGAGCAGGGCCTCGAATGTCGCTCGTGGCAACGGTCCTGGTCCGGCGCTCCCCTCCGGGACATCGCGCAGGAACTCTTTGACGCGCAGATTTAGTTCGACGTCGGCAAATTCTTCGGATGGGTCAGTGAGCAGGTTGTCGATGCGGTGGAAGGCTGCCGCTGCTTCCTTGTCGCCTTGGGCCCGTAGCGCCATAAGCGCAGACATCTCGTCCTTCGGCTGTCCATCGGGGCGCCGGCGATTCCGGCCCGCAGGCTCCGCACCATGGCCTCGTCGACAGCAACCTGTCTGGCGTAGTGCTGGCCGAGCGTTCTTGTTGGTCCAGGTCTCGAGCTCGCACACCAGTCGACGATTGTCCCGGCCAATCAGGTCGGCTCCGGTGTGCGAGTGCCTGGGCCTGCCAGAAGCCCAAGGCGACACCTTGCCCCAAGGTTGCGTTGGTGTAGAGGCTGGCGTCACCCAGCAGGAGGTATCCTCGACAACTGGATCGTCGCCGTCCATGAGCGAGCGTCGCCGGTTGGCGATCCCGCTCATCAGTTGCACCTCGGTGATCGGTGTACCCGCCTCCAGCCATGGCGCGATGGTGGGAAGGCCGGCCATAACGCGCTCAAACCTGATCCCATTACGCAACGCCCGTCGATACGGGTCAATCTTCGACAGCCCGCCGGCCAGGCAGAAGGTGCCGCTTGTCTTCGCCCATGGCGAGGAAGATCCCGTACGGGGTCAGATCGACGTCGGGAAAGGTGGTGCTCGGGAAGTGCGTTCCGGGCCTGAGCCGATAGTGCCGGGCGAAATAGTAGAGGTCGCACGATTGGTAATGATTGACGGCCAGACGAGTACCGATCTCCTCCAGCCATCGCGGGCTGGCCGACCGACGCCCGCAACAGTCGATGACCAAGTCGGCGGCAATGCGGTTACCCCAACGTGTCCACAGGCCCACGACGCGGGGCACGCCCGAGCCGCCGACTGATTCCAGTCCGGCAACCCGAACGCCCGAGCGGAAATGGACACCGGGCTGTTCGCGAACGATTCGGCGAAGTGCCGCCTCGAATACCCGGCGTCGTGACATCAGGGAAACGTCCTGCTCAAATCCTGTGCCGAAGTCGTATCCGGCCTTCTGGATGCCGCTGTCCAGCAGCCTGTCGAGCACGTCCGGGGCCTCCTCACGGAGAACCCGCCCCATCCGGGCGCGGAAGACGTGTCCATGCATACTGTGAGGCACGCCTGGCCGCTGCCAGCCGAAGAAGACCTCGTCGGCGCTGTCCCGCGCTGGATCCTTGTCCGAATCGAGGAGAGACGATGTGATGTCCGGCGCGAGCCAGCAGCAAGGCGGTGAGGAGGCCGACCGGGCCCCCGCCGATAACCGCGATATCAGCCATGTCAATCCCCCTCTTCCGGCGTCTCGAGCGTGGTACGGCGGAGACACCGCGAAGTCTGGACGGTGACAGAATCGTCCAGTAGGGACTCACATCTAGTCCAGAAGGGACTATATGTCAAGGGAATTATGCGGAATATGGAAAGCTGACGACAACGTCGTACGCCGTTCTCGGTCTACTCGCGATCAAGCCGTGGACGACAGCAATACGTAACTGG
>ERZ1370068.7197-contig-6129_pt1 | contig 67828 bp, 103 predicted proteins | sample MGYA00561227_ERZ1370068 | MGnify/ENA primary metagenome ERZ1370068 (study PRJEB38410, sample SAMEA6850437) | metagenome | study: Metagenomic assessment of the ecological functions of the soil: analysis of the soil microbiota associated with the... | reverse complement strand
GTATTGCTTCGTTCAGTTACGTATTGCTTTCGATGCAGTGTTCAGCAACGCCGTGTTGCACTGGCTGAAGGACGCCGATCCGGTGATTCGTAACGTGTTTCAGGCACTCCGACCCAGGGGCGTTTCCGTTGCGGAATGCGGCGGCGACAAGTGCTGCCAGACGATCTCAGACGGCGCTCGTTACCGAGCTCGAGAGACGCGGCTACGACGGCTGGGCCGCGAACCCTTGCATTTCTTCCGACCACCGAGGACTATGGAGGCCGCTTGGTGAAGGCAGGATTTGCCGTAGCGCACATTGAGATCATTCCTCGTCCGACGCCTTTGCCTGGCGACATGTCTGGCTTTCTCGAGACCTTCGCCGGTAGCTTTGTGTCCGCATTACCATCTGGCGACCGCCAGAGCTTACCTTGACGATTTACGTGATCGGTTAAAGCCCTTGCTCTGCGGTGCAAATGGGGTCTGGACGGCGAGATTACACTCGCCTTCGCTTCGAGGCATTCAAGTCGACAAAGGCCAGATAGTACGTGCCTCGCTGAATCTAGGTTCCGAAGGCGCCGTATAACCTCCAAATGGAGCCGACGGCAGATCTCTCCTCGATAAAGTAGACACTTCCGCCTAACCACAGGAGGTGTCAGATGCCCCGAGCGGGCCCACGGAAAGTCCAGCGGCTACAGCCTGGAGTTCAAGCTCAAGGCCGTGAAACTCAGTCAGCTGAAGGGCGTCGAAGTCCAGGCCGTCGCCGACGCGCTCGAGATTCATCCGTTCATGCTGTCGCGCTGGCGGAAAGAAGCGCGCGATGGCGTGTTGCGCGGTCGGGTGTCGGTGCCGAAGGCGGTGAAGGCACCCGCCGGCGCGGACGATGAAGCGGTTTCAATCGCTGCAGCGGGCGCACGCGCTGCTCCAAGAGGAGCACGCGTTGCTAAAAAACTCATCCGGTTCACCTCCGCACGAAAGCCGACGTCTTCGCGTTCATCGAAGAAGAACGGAAGCGGTTCGGCGTGACGCGGCTCTGTCGGCTGTTTCGCGGTCACGCGGGCGGGGTTCTACGCGTGGCGGCGCCGGCCGGTGAGTGCGCGTCGGAGGCAGGACCGGGATCTGCTCGAAGACATGCGTGCGATCTTCGAGGGCAGTGGTGGACCTACGGCAGTCCGCGGATCCAACGCGCGCTGCAGGCGCGCGGCCACCGCGTCAGTCGGCCGTCGGGTGGCGCGGCTGATGCGCCAGGACGGACTTGCGGGCGCGCGTGGTCGCGCGCGTCTATCGGGCGCAAGGCCGGCGTCCATCGGTGGTTCAGTCGACAGCCGAATCACGTGCGCCGGACGCACGCGACCCGGCCGAATCAGATCTGGGTCGGCGACGTCACGCACCTTGGCGTCGGCGGGCGCTGGTGGTACTTGGTCGTCGTCCTGGATCAGTGCTCGCGCCGGGTGCTGGCGTGGCGGCTCGCGGCGACCCGGGACTCGCGCGTCACCCGCGCCGTGCTGACGCGGCCCTTCGCCGTCGGCGCCCAGACGCCGGCCTGATCTTTCACACGCGACCGCGGCAGCGAGTTTCAGGGGACGCCGGTGCGCACTGCGATTAGCGGCGAGCGGCGTGCGCCAGAGCATGACGCGCGGCGGCGCCCTGGCGAGAACGCCCACATGGAGTCGTTCTTCCACTCGCTCAAGGCCGACGTCATCCACGGCCGATCGTTTCAGACGGTCGCTGACGCTCCGCCAGCAGCTCCGTCGTTACGTGCGGTACTACAACTACCAGCGGCTGCATTCGTCGCTGGGCTATCAATCGCCCGTTGACTATGAACGTCGAGCCGCGTAGAACTTCACGTGTCTACTGAACCGAGGGAAGATCCCGCGCCTGCCGTCTTCGCGCGGCGCGCAGCTCATTTGGACCGTTAGGCATCACTGAGGAAGTGTCAATGCCAGATCAACCGCGCAAACCCCACCTCGAGCCAACGCAGGAGGCGGGCCGACTGTTCTTTAGCCGAAACGTCCAAGGTCCGGTTGTGATGTTGAATCTGATGCGGTTTCGGTCGGTTGCTGACTATTCGGCAGCTCCGGAAATGGCTCCTGCATCTCCGATCAGCGGTGAAGCCGCATATAAACTATATGGACCACACGCTACCGTTTCTCCTGAGGTCCGGTGGGGAGGGTTCTCTTCTACGGTAAGGGTGGCTCGTACCTAATCGGGCCAACCGACGAAAGGTGGGATGCCGCAATGTTGGTACGCCAATCCAGCATGGCATCCTTCCTGGCTTTCGCCTCCGATCGCGAGTACTATTGGGAATGGCGCATCGCACCGCCGCGCTCGAAGATTCCCGCCTACTGCCGCTTGTGCAGCAGTGATGCCTAACTATGCGATGCAGCGGTCGGCGCTGGCCGTCACGCCGCCTTGCAAGGACTGCAAGCGGCTCCCAAGAGGTTCGATCAGCAAGCGGCGCGCCGACTGCGCGCCGCCGCTGATCGCGGACGTTGGGCAGACAAACCAGTGGAGACTGAGATGACACTCTACGCGCCCGTCCTGTGGTTCTATTCCGTGATGGTATCGGTGGTGTTCGGCGCGAGTGTGTACGAAGCATTGGTCGTGCACCCCGCGTGGAGCCGGAAGCCGCCGGAATCCTTTCGCGGGTTCGTGGGAACGCCGGTCAGTCGGATGGATTTGCCGAGGTTCTGGGTGCCTGTGGCCCCGCTGTACGCACTGAGTGGACTCGGCACGCTGGGGCTCGCCCTTTTGGCGGGAAGCCATGGGGAGGCCATCATCGTGTCGGCGGTCTGCGCCATCGCGGTGGTTGCGTGGACCTTGCTGTACTTTCGTCCCACGATCGAGCGGTTTCTTACTGGCGGAGGCGGGAACACTCCGCCGGAACGCTTGCAGGTCGAGGCGCGCCGTTGGATTGGGCTGAACTGGGTCCGGGTCGGCCTGATCGCGATCTCTTGGTGGGGAGCTCTCATTACCTTAGCGAGTCATGAGTGAATCCCCGCTGCCCAACAAACGATTGCAGCAGACACCCGAGCTATTGAGTGCGCGCTTCGCGCGCTTTGTTTGATGCGGCTGCTGCTGAATCGTGGGCGTTACGCCGGACTCTGAGCTTCGTGTTCCAACCGATTAGTCCTCGTGCACACGCGCCGCAGTGATTATCGATACCTTCCCGGCGGATGTCGCTCGCCGAAAGGCAACCACACAGGACGTATCCTGTGAGGCCCTCACCGTGTTGTGCTCTCAAAGAGGCAGTGCCGCCGGTCGTTAGGTCCTCATAAACGCCGATCTGTTCATCAACTTGCGACAGGTCTATCAATCGCCACTTGGCGACTTGGAACGGCAGAAGCCGCGCAGGGAACAAGCACCTGGTCGGCGGAGGTCAGCCGGATGGAGGCTGACTGGGTGCGAGATTGCACCCAGTCGAATAGTGCGCCGTGTCGCGAGCGGTGGCCGGCAGCGGCGGACAGATCGCGCCGATCTATTTCAAGACCAGTTCGCGCGTACTTGGTGCCGATGACCTCGCGTGCTGCTGCGGTCCTGATAGCCCTGCATTTGAGCCTGGTCAGTGCCATCCGTCTGCTGCGAGAGTGCATCGGCCTTCTCCACGTTGGTTTCGATGCTCGCGAGGCTGGTGTATTCCCGCAGGATCAGCAGGTTCCACCCGCCGCCGTCGTCCATCGTTCCGAAGAATCTTATGCGACTTCTGGAATCCGGCTTTGATCTGCGCCTCCTCTGATTTCTTGAACTGACCATCCAGATATTGCAGGTAGGTCTGGTCCATGCCGGACGCCATCTTGATCATCGTGACCGTCCAGACCGTTCCTGGACTGAAGGAACTTGTGGACTTGCCCGATGACGGGCAGCGCGCCCAACGCAATCAGTGCATCCGATCAACACGACTCTCCTCACAGTTTTCATCGTCGGTCGCTTTCTTGGTGAAGACGCGGTAACGGCTACCGAGGGCGGAGGCTTCCTGCACCCCGGGTTCTACGCAGCGCCACGAATGTTTGGGGAACCGTGGATGTCGCCGCACGCCGGCTCGAGGCAGCCGAACGCGGGTCCACAGCAGTAGGAGATGGTGACAGACCGCCCCTGTGGTGTCCGTTCAATAGCGCACACCGGACCGCGCTGAGCCGACAGCCGCAAGACGCCTTTGGCTGCGCCCGTCGTCGCCAGCCACCTATCTACCAGCGCATGATGCCGTAGTGTCCAAGTGCGCATTGAGCATTTCGTGCCGACCGTTTTCATGAGATTCGTCAGAGTGGTTCGGGCATAGAATCGCTGACGGCGTGGCCAGTTCGAAGGTGCCCGACCGGTCCGGACCGACGGACATCCACGGGCGCGCCGGCCGCTGGTAGGAGCCGCGATTCCGGCTTACGGGAGTGTTTGGCGGAGTCATCAATTTCGCAGGGCAAAGGGTATTGCTCCAGATGCCGTTGCTGAGGATTCTCGTCGTCGAGGACCATGCGCCGTTCCGCCATCTCACTTGTACGGCGCTTCAACGACGCGCGGATTTCCAGCACCATCGAGGCGACGGATGGGTTGGAGGCCGTTCAGAAGGCCGAAGAGCTGCAGCCGGATTTGATTCTGCTCGATATCAACTTGCCGAAGATGCATGGACTCGAGGTCGCTAAACAGATCCGCAAGCTCGTCCCCCACGCAGGACTTCTCTTCATAAGCCAGGAGTCCTCGTCGGATATCGTACGAGAGGCGCTCAGTTTGGGCGCCCATGGTTACATTCACAAGGTATCTGCCGCGACTGACCTGCTGTCCGCGATCGACGCCGTACGCGCGGGCCAACGATTCGTGAGTCGCAGTGTCGCGTTTACCGAACCGACTGATGCTCCCGCTCCACGTCGTCACGAGATTCTCTTCTGTTCGGATGACGCAGCTATTGTCGATGGCTTTACTCGCTATATTGCTGCCGCCCTGAACGCCGCCGATGCCGCGATCGTCTTGGTGACGGAGTCTCACCGGAACACATCTTCTGCAGGAGTTGCGCACGCAGGGTGTGGACATTGATGGCGCCATTGAGCGCGGCACCTGCCTTTCATTTGATGCAGACGTCGCACCTGACCCCGTCCGATTTCTTGAGGCGATCGACGGTGTGCGTGCGGCCGCTGCCAGAGCCGGGAAAGCACGTCCCCGCGTCGCTTTTGCGGGAACGTGCGGGACGCTTGTGGGCCGCAGGCAGAACGGCGGAGGCGGTTCAGCTCGAACAACTCTGTGGCGAACTGGCGCAAGACGTCGACATTCTGTGCGCGTATCCGGTGCCGCACGAACGACGATCAGGCGCTCACGCGCATCTGCGCGGAGCACACCGCTGTTTCTGCCAGCTAGCCGCTGGGACGGCGAGAATGTGCACCTTTGCATTTGGTCTCAGCCTCACTGTCACCTGCCGCAGAAGCCGCAGACCGTTCTCGGCGATCGATCCACGCAGCTCATCCCGCTGAAGCCACACTTCCGCAGCGCATCGACGTGGTCCAGATCGTGCTGTAAGGATAGTCGGCACCAAACACGATTTGAGATGCGCCGACGAGGCTCTTCAGCGCCTGCATGATCACGAGGTTCGTCGACTGGGCGGTGTCGTAATACAGAAGCGCCGCAGGTGGTGCAGCCGGGAATTCGGCTTCGGCCGGCCGCGTGACGATGTCGGCGCTCCGCGCCGCTCCGAGAAATCGGCCGGTCAAGCCGACGAGGGTGCCTCCCGGCGTGGGACCAGATGAATTGCACGTTGGGATACCGCGAGACTGGACTCGGCGTGGGAGCGCCGGCCGCGCCATCGTTGATCATGCTGAAAATGGCGCGGCTCGTGTCGGTATTCCATTCAATGGTTCCGGGCGCGACATTCCGGCATCACCGCGTGACAACAGGAGGCATCAGTCGGATGAGAGTAGACGACGGCCCGACGGCGGTTCAGTTCGTCGAACACGGGCTCGAGCGCTTTGTCGCCGAGCCATACGTTACCGTAGCTCGTAAGCAGGCCGACGCCGTCGGCCGTCTTTCAAGGTGTCGAAGGCGTAATCGATCTCGCGCAGGCAGCCGTCGATATCGGGAAGCGGCAACACCGCAAATAAGCCGAATCGCCCCTTGCTGATCGGCCGTTATTCCTGGCGCCGAACTCGTTCAGCCTCACGCGCCAGACTCCGCGACTCGTCGCGCTCGCTTGGCGAAATCATCCGAGAACGTGGTTCCCGGCGTCGTACTGAGATGAAAGCTTTCTCGACACCAGCCTTGTCCATCGCGTCGATCGATCGGGCCGGCGCGTAATCGCGCCACGGCGGAGCGCCCTGGCGGCCGGAGTCCGTGAGCTTCTTGATCCATCGGGGCGAGGCGAAGTGATGGTGGAAATCCAGCCGCCGCGGCCCGGCGGGCGGTGATTGCGCCGACAACGCGCGGTGCGTCGTGAAGGCCGTGGCGGCCGTTGTCGCCAATCCGTAGAGGAACGCGCGTCTGTTCGGTGCCGTCATGATCGCAAGTAGAGAATAGTCCCGGGCGCCCTACCGGGAAGCAGGTATACTGTGCCCCCGAAGGTCGCTCCTTGATGCCTTCTTTATCCGCTCCCCAGTCTGGAAAGCCCCGTCCTTCTCTCGCCAGCAACGTTTGCGAACCGTCACATAGCCGTCTTCCGTGGACAGTCCCCATGCCAGGAGGAACCCCATGTGTGCATTCGCTCGGCGATCGGCGGCGGTTCTGTTCTTGCTCCTACTCGTCCCCGCGGCAGCTTTCGCGCAAGCCGCCATCACCGGCGTCGTCAAGGACGCCTCCGGTGCCGTGCTTCCGGGCGTGACGGTCGAGGCCGCCAGTCCGGTGCTGATTGAAAGAGTTCGCTCGGTCGTCAGCGACGACACCGGGCAGTATCGAATCGTCGATCTTCGGACCGGGCACCTACTCCGTGACGTTCTCGCTGACCGGTTTCAGCACGGTGAAGCGCGAAGGCATCGAGCTGAGCGGCACGTTCGTCGCGACGGTCAACGCCGACCTGAAAGTCGGCGTCGCTCGCACGAAACGATCACAGTCACCGGCGAGACGCCGATCGTCGACGTCCAGAGCGCGAAGGTGCAGACCACGATGAGCCGGGATGTCATCGCGTCCATCCCGACCTCGAGGAACGCCACCGGCATCATGGGGATCATTCCGGGGATGGCCACGACCGGAGATTCCGGCGGCATCACCGGTGGAACCGGCGGCGGCGCCTCGAGCATGCACGGCGGTCGTCCGTCCGACTCGCGAACCCTGTCTGACGGCCTCAACATGGGGTTGGGCCGGCGCGAACTCGAACGCGGCCGTCGTGAACGTCGCCGGCTCGCAGGAAATCGTGACGAGCACGTCGGGCGGCCTGGGCGAGGCGGAAACCGCCGGCGTCGTCCTCAACGTCGTCCCGCGCGACGGCGGCAATACGTTCAGCGGCACCTGTCGAATATTCCGGCGCCAACAGCGGCATGCAGAGCAGCAACTACACCCAGGCGCTTGAAAGACGCCGGCCTCAGGTCGCCGTCGGAACTGATCAAGGTCTGGGAGGTCAACCCGATGGGCGGCGGCACGAATCGTCCGCGACAAGCCTGTGGTTCTACCTGACCTACCGCGAGTCGTATGCCGAGAACACGATCCCGGGCATGTTCTTCAACAAGAACGGCGGCGATCCGACGAAATGGCTCGTCGATCTCGACACCAGCCCGGCCGGCGTTCAACGACACACGCGTGAGGAACTACATCGGGCGCATCACGTGGCAGGCGTCGCCGCGCAACAAGATTCAACTTCATGGATTCGGAGCAGTACAGCTCGAGCAATAGAACGGGCGGCGGATCCGCGACGCGGACGCCGGAAGCGCAGGGGCTGAACCTCTACACGCCCGGGCACACCCGGACGCTCACCTGGACATCGCCGTTGACCAACAGGATGCTGCTCGAGGCCGGCTGGGGCAGCTACATGGCGAACTACGCCAACGACGCGCCGCGCATCGACGGCCTGCACAATCCGGCGTTGATTTCGGTCCTCGAACAGACCGGCGTCGCGTCGCGCCGCCGTCCCGGGTTCCAGTGTTCAACGGCGGCATTGCCGGGCCTGACCTACCGGTTCGACAATCCGCTCGGCGGCGGCTTCCAGCATCATCAGATCGGCACGCTGGCCAACCTCAAGGCGTCGATCTCGTACATCACCGGCGCTCACAACATGAAGGTCGGCTATCATGGGTGGCTTCAGCAACCCGAGCCAGTCGTACTACAACTTCACGCCGTTCGTTCAATACCGGTTCAGCGGCGGCGTTCCCAATCAGTTGACATCAGACGGCTGTAGTTCGGCCCGGACCGGTGCACCGGCCGTCGAATTCGTCCGCAACCTCGTGCCGACGTCTCTTTACGCGCAGGACCAGTGGACCAACGGACCGTCTGACGCTTCAGGGCGGCGTGCGCTACGACTACATCCTGAGCAGCTATCCCGACGCCTGTAGTCGGGCGGCCCGACTACCCGCTGATGCCGACGCGAGATCTTGCTATCCCGCCCGCTCGACTGAAGGCGTCCACTGGCACGACGTGACGCCGCGCATCGGCGCCGCCTACGACCTGTTCGGCAACGGCAGGACGGCGGTGAAGTTCAACATCGGGAAATACATGCAGGCGCTCACGGCCAGCGAACAGCGACATGGATCTCAATCCGCTGATTCGCGTGAACCTCTCGACGACGCGGACGTGGAGCGACCGAAGCGGACTGGGCATCAACGGCGACTACGTGCCGCAGTGCGACTTGTTGAACCCGGCCGCCAACGGCGGAATGCGGCGCGATGGACAACCAGAACTTCGGCAAGGAATTCTTCACACGCACCTTCGATCCGAACTTCATCAACGGTTTCGGAAAGCGCCCGAACAACTGGGAGATGGGCGTATCGGTGCAACAGGAGGTCGCGCCGCGCGTCGGCGTCACGGTCGGCTACTACCGCCGCTGGTTCGGCAACTTCTACACGCTGGACAACACCCTGACCGCGTCGTCCGACTACACGCAGTTCAGCGTGCCGATTCCCGTCGATCCGCGGCTGCCGGGTGGCGGCGGCGGCGCGGTGCACTGGTGTCTACAACCTCAATCTCAACAAGGTTGGGCAGGTCCAGGACCTTGCCGCTGCTGACCAGCGACGTCGGCGCCGATCCGATCGAAGACTGGCAGGGCGTGGATGTCGCGATCAACGCGCGGCTCCGGAACGGGCTCACAGTACAGGCAGGCACGAGCACGGGACGCACGCTTCAGGACAACTGCGCCCTTCGGTCGATGCTTGCCGGAGACCTATCCATGGTCGACCGATCGTCGGCGTCGCGACCATAGGAACACTCAATCTGCGCGAGGCAACTCGACGACGGGATTGACGAGCCCCTATTGCCGGATCGTCGAGCCGCTCCATGACCTCATTCCGAGGCCTGGCGACGTATGTCGTTCCGAAACTGGATATTCAGGTCAGCGGAACCTGGCGGAGCGACGCGGGCCCTGAGCTGCAGGCGAACTACGTGGTGACCAATGCCATCGCGAATTCAGGACCGCAGCCGCTCGGCCGAGAACCTCTCGTCGGGAAACGTCACCGTCAATCTGATTCCGAACGGCACGTTGTACGGCGATCGCCGCAACAACATCGATCTCCGTGTCTGCCAAGCTCCTCCGCGTTTGGCAGGACGCGCACACAGGTGGGTGTGGATGTCTACAACATCACAAACAGCGACTACGTGAACACCTCCACAACAACGCGTTTGTGCCGAACAGGGCGTGGTTGGTGCCGTCGACGATTGCCACAGCGCGATTCGCCAAGATCACCGCTGCAGGTCGATTTCTAGTTTCGGCCGGGAAGTAGCGCAGGCCTGAAGGCCTGCGCTACTGCTCAACGCTGCTGTGATCGGCGGAGCTGCTTGCAGGAGCACCAGAAACAGGGTTGTTCGGATCGCGGACGATTGCGACCTTCGTTGTCGCTCCCCCGCGGCCTGGCAAATCGCACCGTAGCTCCCACCGGTCGACACGACAACTGCCCCCAGCCCGCGTGAGCGCTGCGATTGTCGCATCCACGTCTCGAACCTGCAGCTGAATGCGAGTCGAACCCGGATCTTGAATACTGCCACGAACAGTTCGCCGATCGACGCCCTTGAAATCGACGAGCTCGAGAGGTGAGACCGGATGTCGGGACCTGGAAGGTGCTGACGCGATACTGCCCGCCTTTCATCCCCAACATGTCCATCACCGCCGGGTCGCTCCGAAACTCGCCGTGACGTGCGCGGCTGCAGCGCCAGGACGTCTCGATAAAGACGCCCGGCTTGCTCACGTCGTCCACGGTCAGTCGAACACGGACTGCCGAAGACGTTCGAGGAGGCGGATGCTGTTTCGGGAAGCGGGATCGGGTTGAACGATCTCGACGAAGTGTCCGTCCGGATCCTTGACGACCACGACGCGAGCTTTACCGGCGCCGAGCGACACCGTGACCGGTGCACCGCCGGTCGTGACAACAGGAGCGCCAGCCTGCTTGATCCTGGCGAACACGTCGTCAGATTTCGGACGAGGACCAGCAGAGTAAACGCACCGGAATCCTGAATTCGCCGCTCGATCGGCTTGCTCTCCGGCCTTCTTGATCTCGACGATCTCGACGCCGCCGCGGATTCCGGGCGCCCGGCCGATCGACCATCGGAGCTGCGCATCCGGAAGACCGAACATGTTGCGCAGCGCCGGATTCGCGTCGGCGTTTGACGGTGGGCCCTGCACGTCGAGGCCGAGTCCGTCTCGATAGAACGCGATGGCTTTGTCGAGGTCGCTCACGATCGAGGCTGAAGAAGTTGCCAGACCCGACTACGAGGCCGGTCGGAGCGGGTCCGTCTGCGGGAGGCGGGTGCCTGCGCGCGCGCAGACGACCGCGGCCAGTGCAAATGCAAGAGCAATCGTCAGCTGCTTCACGGCGACTCTCCTATTCCGTCAGGCTGGCAGCTCCTGAGTGGCGCTGCGACATTCAACGCTATTGTCCCAATCGTTGTTGAACGATCAAAAGAGGTTGTTGAAATCCGGCGCGACGGCCGGGCGCCAGCGGCTGAGTCCCGAATGTCATGCTGACCGGCACCCCGCCCGTTGAAATGACACGAGAGCCGGTGCCTTTCACAAGCGGCCAGAGGTCGCGTCGATATCACTGACGTTGAGCTGCAGACGGTACGGACCCGGATCCTGGACGCGCGATTCCGTTCGTTTCGATTCGCCGAGGCCTCTGAACTCGATGAACTCCAGCACCAGCGCGGCTTGCCGGGAGTTGAGCCGTCGAGAGTCGGTGCTCACCGGTCGAGGGCAGTCCCATCATGGCCATCACGCCTTCGTTCCTGAGTGAACACGCCGGCCTTGGCGTCGATTCCAAGCACCGAACGATAGTACTGAATGGCCTTTTCCGTATCGTCCACCGTGACGCGCAGACGAATCCCGACGACATTGCTGGTGGCGGGCACCGCGGTCTGCGGCGGCATCTCGAAGTTGTGCCAGCTCGACAGGATGGCCGTCCGGATCTTTTACGACGACGACACGCGTCTTCGACGCGCCGACCGTCATCGGCATCCCACCAGTCGTTACGACGGGACTGTCGGCGGTTTTCAGTCGCGCGAACAGCGTATCGAGGTCTCGCACGAGCACTATCAGCATGGCGGCGCCCGGATCTTGAATGCGGCGCTCGACATGGTGGCGATCGATTCCCGTGAACTCGACGAGCTCCACCCCGCAAAACGACGCTCGGCATCCGGGCGCCAATGAAACGCAGCTTGGCCTGAGGGATGCCGTGAAGGTCGAGAATGTTCCGGCCGCATATCCACTGGAAGCGGTCAGGTGGTGGAGACGGAACGAGATCGAGCCCGAGCAGGTCGTGATAGAAGCGAGCGGATTGGTCGACGTCGGCCACGATCGGACTGAGCGTGGCAGGCGCTCGTCACGCGGCTGGATGTTGCCGATCTGACTCCACTACCCCGTCGGCAACACAGCAACGACGACGAGCTATTCCCAGGGCGGCTACGTAGCGCTGCAGGCCGTCCCGAAAACCAGGTATTCGAGGCCTTGGCATTGCGGACGTAATCCTATGGCATTTTGCCACTACCTGTGCTGCGCCAAACCCTAATCAGATTGCTCGCGGCTGCCTCGACGGCCCGCCGATCGCTTCGGTGGCCATGCCGGCAGCCTGAAGCGAACTGACCATCCGTGCGAGACCGTCCGGTTCGTTTCCGACCGGATGGTGCTCGATGACGGCCTCCTTGATGCGAGCAACCTTGCCGGAGCCGATCAGGTCGCGAACCACGCCGTACATCGGCTCCTTCGACGTCGAGCTTGAGGAAATCGACGGCCTTCTCGAGAACTGACGATAGCGCCACGGATCGAACCTCTCGAAGCCTCGCGACCTCCCAGGACGGGTCGATACCTGGTTGTCAAACTGCCATCGTCGCCGCCGCTATAGAGGACCAGCCAGACCGGTCTTCTCACCAACAGCCGCGTTGATCAGGGTGACCTCCGACAACATGTTGCGCTCCACGCTGACGCGCAGCTGCTGGAACGTCGCGTTTTCGGGCTCAAAGGCGGTGATGGATGCGCGCGGATAGAGCGCCTTGAAGAACAGAACGGCCATGCCAATGTTGGAGCCACAGTCGACGATATGTGGCTCGGGCACGCGACGAAGCAAACCAGTAGGTTCCGTTGACGAAGATTTCGTGGGAAAGAAAGACGGCGTGGCTTTGATTCCAGATACTCGACGCGGAACCCGAGGATCTTCAGCCAGCCTGGCCCTTGGTATTCCCCCACCGGCGGGATGCATGCCAGGCCAGCCGAAGGTAATCACGCGCGAAAGGAAAACCACAGAGCTCGAAGCCCTTCGAGAAGAAGAGCGTTCCTGAGCACACGAATGATTCAGTGCGGTCATGATGCCTTCCTGCCTTGCGACACAAGATGAGACGTATGTCGAAACTAACGTCGAGCGATCGTCGTGTCAAGACCGAGCCACCAGTGGAATCGAGATCTGCGTCATCAGATCCTCGGGCGGCGTCGTCCTCGCATCGTTCAAATACGTTTCGTAGCACGGCCGGTCCGCGGCTTCGCGCCCACTCGAGGGCAACCACTGACTGAAAAGCCACCGGTAGCTGTGGACCAGCTGATCGTACGGTCCTTTGTGGAGGCCGAGTGCGATCTCGCCCCGGAAGATCGAGCAACTCGAACCCCGGAGGCGGTTCGTTGACCGAAGCAGGAACCGTCATGCACGCGTGACTTCGCAGCTCGGCGGTAGGCTTCGTCTCCGGATCGTCGTGTAGATGCCGATGGCCTTCGAATCGGGGCCGAGCAAGCCGCGCGAGCCGGCGGTGGTCATCAACCGCTCGAACGCTTTCCCCACGTCCAGGTAGCTCCCAGTATGAGACAGGGCGAGACAGCCGCCGAGGCCGGAACAGTTTCGATGTGAACTTCGATCATTTTCGTGTCCTCCTCGAGAGCGACGAAGTGGAGACCGCTTCGTCGGGGCCATGAGTGGACGCCGCACAGCGACGGGCGGAAAGACGAGAGCTCCCCGGCTTCGCGCCACGCCGATGGTGGCGACGCCAAAGTGCGCACGAAACGCCCGCGTGAACGGTTCGTGCGCACCGTAGCCGGCGCCAAGCGCGACGTCGATCACCCGTCTGTTCGTTCGGCACAGTTCACCGGCAGCTCGCGCTCGAGCCGCAGGCGCCGAACGATGCTCGGCCGGCGACTCGCCGACAAGACCGCTGAAAACGCGATGAAAGTGATATGACCGACAGATTGGCGACGTCGGAGAGGATCGCGGGCGACAAATCCTCGTCCAGATGTTCCTGAACGAAACGAAGCGACTCGACAAATCCGGTCGAGATAATCCTGTCGCGTAGTTGGATTTCATCATGCAGCCGCTCCACGACGGCTGTCGTCCGCATCAGCGACAGTATGAGGAACGCGAGGGCTGGTTCTTGACCGGCTGTGCGGCTTTACTGCGTCCGAAGACGATGCGGAAGGACCGAGCCGGAACGGATAACGGTCAGCGTCCTCGGACGCCTCCGGCAACGAGGAACGCCAGAAGGCCGCGTGTCTAGCGACGACGGCCTTTCTTGGCACGGCGCGAGCTCTTGGCCGCCATCCGACGTTTCGGCTTTGCGCTCTTCTTGCTGCTCTTTTTTTCGCGCGGCCGGCTTCGCCGTCTTCTTGGCAGTCTTTTTCGATGCTTTCGGCTTCGCGGCGCGCTTCGCAGCTGCGGCTGGGCGTGCGCTCGCCTTGGGCGCCGCCGCCGGGCGCGCGCCTTTGCCCGCGCTCCGTGCTGGTGGAGGAATGATTACTTCGTCGTCTTCCTCGACTTCTACTTCAGCGTCCAGAACCGCAATCTCAGACGGGGCCGTCTCCCCATCAGCTCGTCGTCGGGAAGCTCCATCCCGTCGTCAAAGTCGTCCTCTCATATCCGCCTTCCTGTCTGAAGAAGTTGATCAGGGCGCTAGTCCTGACGAGCAAACCGCCCGGCGTCAAGCAATCCAACAAGGCGAGAACGCTGGAATGGGCAGGAAAGGCGAGAGGGGCTGGAAAGCCGAGGCTGGAATGGCGGGATGGGGCGGGAAAAAGCGGGATGGGCAGGACGACGGCGGAAGATTCAAGGCTTCGTATAGAGATCGAGCGTCTGGCCGATGGCGCGCCGGCAGACTGCACAGAAGCCAACTTCATCCCGCGTGAACATGATGCAGTCGGCTTGCGGCCGGAAAAACCCGCGCGCTTCGTAGTTTGCTCCCTCGAATGCGCCCACCTCGTGACCGCATGGGCCACTCGCGAGAAGCTCCGTGTCCCGAGTGAGCTCCTCACGAAAGAGCGCGTCCATCTCCGCCTCCGGCCGGTTCCCCGCGCGGATCTCGCGCCGCCGCTGCTGACCCCGCTTCGCATGCTCTTCGAACTCGTCCTTCCGCCACGGCGTCGGGAGCGGCGTGTCGGAAGCTCACGAGGTCGCTTCCACTTCAAACGCGCCGGATCGAGGAGCGCCGTCACGTTGGGCTCCCACGGCTCCACGCGGTCCGCGGCGGGAAGATAGGCCACATCCGACGTGTAGTACTCGTCGGCCAACGCGGCGAGATGATGTCCAAACTCGTGTACGAAGATATACGGCGCCCAGGCGCTGTCGGCGCGCAACCGTTCCGTACAGCCCGTAGATTCCGCCGCCGCCGTACGTCGAGTTGTTCACGAGGATCTCCACGACATCGTAGGGGCATTGGCAGCGATGTCGCGGAACGCCCGGTTTTCGAACGTGAGGACGTAACGTTCCGAGTCGAACGCATCGTAGGTCGTGCCCAGAGGCGTCCGTCGAAAGATGTGCTGTGACGGACGGCTGATCCCGGATTGCTGTGATGCCGGACAAAGTCCCCAGACGTTGATGTCTCCCTTACGCTCCTTGAACGGCGACGTCTCGAGCAGCGTCGCAATGAGCCGCCGGGCATCGCGCTCGAACTTCCCTCGCTGGCTCGAGGTGTAGCCGTCGCACAGCACCAACAGGTCGAGCTTGGCCGCGGGATCGCCGCTCTGGTGAAACTTGAGCAGCGGCCCGGCCGCACAGCGGCCACCGCGCCGCGTTCGATGAACTTGTCGTTCGGATCGACCGACAAACTCCAGACCTCGATGAATGCGTTCCGTGCATCCCGCTTCTTCACGACGATGCGAACCGGCTTGTCGACGAGAGGAAACCGGAGCGACTCGGAAAACGTCCGATTCATCTTCTTCGCTTCGGCCGTCGTCTCCCACTCGCCGTAGATCGAGGCGAAGCCTCGCGAGAAGATCGTCTGCCCGGTGGCGGCGTCGGTCACTTCGAAGAAGTATTTGCCGCGATTCGGTGTCGTCGAGCGGCTTTGCAGGATTACCGGGCCAGGGCAATGGCTCGACGAGCGATGCGATCCAGGCTGAATCGCTCCTCGGTCGCGTTTCCGGTGTGATAGTAGTCGACTCGCATCGTCGGAGGCTCGATTGCCACGCCGTGTTGTGTGAATAGCCAGACGAGCGAAACGGTGATGAGCGTCAATCGGCGCACGTCATTCCTCACTGGGCCTCAGGCCTCGCTTCAGGCCCTACTATAACCACAGAGAGCGGGCCGTCAGCACTCGATGATCGAGACCGGCGGCCCGATCGAGCTTCGCGACCAGAGGTGGAGGTCGGCGCGGAAACGCCACTCGTCCGATCGCCCTCCTGCTGACCGCGATCGCCTCCTTCCAGCGGTCCCACCAAGGCGCGACGAACCCCGCGACCGGCTCGACGACGAGGAGTTGATTCGGTTCGCGCGGCCGATTACCGCGATCACGGTAATCACGACCACGATTGAGGGCCTGGGTGAGCAGCGCATCGCGCGCCGAATCTGTCAGCTCGTTCAACGTGAACGCAGCCACCAGGGACAGCGGTTGCGGCGGAAGCGCAAATTCACCCAGATCGACGCGACGAACTCGCGCGGCCAATCCGAACTCGTCGTAGGTGCGACGTGCCTCGGAAAGCGCCCAGGGTGTCTGTCGACGCCGAGGACCGCTGGCGATCTGGCGCACGCGCCGGCCCAGGCCGCGCCAGCCGCTCCCGTCCCACACCCCAAATCCAGGATTGTCGCTCTCGGCTCGGCCGCCATGGGGAGTCCTTCTACGACGCCACGCACGATCAAATGATGAATCGGGCCGTAGAACAGAGCGAACGCCGCGCGCTTGCCGCGACCGGTCAGGGCGCCGCCGCAGGCGAGGTTGCCTCCGGCGCTCCACGTAGATCGAGGACAAGGCGCGCAGCGCGCGAGCGACCTCCGAAAACGTGAGGTCGCGGAGGTGGCGCGCTTCGAGCGCCGCCAGCCATTGATTGAAACGCCGGTTCTCGCCAGTCAGCATTTCTCACGTATCAGCTGGCAGCAGGGCCCGCACAATGTTGTAGGATCGTCTCTTTCTGTCCTACCATCCTGTAGGGCTTTCACTTTCACCTGTTGTCGGCGGCCGCTCCGCCGGCATTTCAACATATATGAAACCGAAGAGCTCCGACGGCAACGATACCCGTGAAACCCGCCGGCTGGCGACGCTCCTCGAAGTGAGCCAGGCGCTGTCCGGCACGCTGAATCTGAAATCGGCGCTCCACCGCGTCCTCGAGATTCTCGGCAAGCGCCACGGCGCGATCCGGAGCATGGTGACGCTGCTCGGCCGAGGACGGCGAGCTGACGGTCGAAGCGGCCGACGGTCTCGACGAGCCGCCGCAGGGCGTCCGCTACCGGCTGGGCGAAGGCATTACCGGCCGGGTTGTCGAAAGCAGCAAGCCGGTGGTCGTGCCGCGCGTCAGCCGTGAGCCGGATTTCCTGCATCGCGCGCGCGGCGGTCGGAGCTCGGCCGCGAAGAGCTCAGCTTCGTGTGCGTGCCCGATCCTCGTTCAACCGCAAGGCCGTCGGCGCCCTCGGCGTCGATTTGCGGTTCAAGCCCGAACGCGATTTCGACAGCAGCGTGAAGTTCATGGGAGTCGTCGCCTCGATGATCGCGCAGGCGCTGAAGGTTCAGCGGGCGGTGGAGGACGAGCGCCGGCGGCTGCTGGCCGAGAACACTCATCTGCGTCAGGAGCTGCGGGAGCGCTACGACTTCTCGAACATCATCGGGACCAGCGGGCCCGTACGCGAGATGTACGAGCAGGTGGCGCAAGTCGCCAAGACCAACACCACGGTGCTTCATCCGCGGCGAATCCGGGACGGGAAAGGAGCTGATCGCTCACGCGATCCACTACAACTCACTGCGGGCCAAGAAGCCGTTCGTCAAAGTCAGCTGTGCCGCTCTGCCCGAGAGCCTGATCGAGTCGGAGCTCTTCGGCTACGAGAAAGGGGCGTTCACCGGCGCGCAGGCACGGAAGAAGGGGCGCTTCGAGATGGCCGAGGGAGGCACGCTGTTTCTCGACGAAATCGGCGACGTCAACCTGGGCACGCAGGTCAAGCTCCTTCGGGTTCTCCAGGAGCGGGAGTTCGAGCGGCTGGGCGGAACCGATACGGTCAAGGTGAACGTGCGACTCATCGCCGCGACGAACCAGGACATGGAGAAGGGGATCGCCGAAGGCAAGTTCCGCGAGGATTTGTTCTATCGGTTGAACGTGTTCACGATCTTCGTGCCGCCGTTGCGCGATCGGAAGGCCGACCTGCTGCTGCTGGCCGACCACTTCGTGGAGAAGTTCTCGCGCGAGCACGGCAAGATGATCAAGCGGATCTCGACGCCGGCGATCGACATGCTCATGAGCTATCACTGGCCGGGCAACGTCCGCGAGCTCGAAAACGCGCTCGAGCGTTCCGTCCTGGTCTGCGATGGCCAGGTGATCCACGGCCACCACCTGCCTCCTTCTCTTCAAACGGCGGAGTCCTCCGGCACCGTCACTCGCGTGTCCATGGACGGACGCCGTGGCGGCGCTACGAGAAGGATCTGATTCAGGATGCGCTGAAGACGACGCGCGGGAATCGGGCGAAGGCCGCCCGCCTCCTCGACACCACCGAGCGAGTCTTCAACCTACAAAGTGAGGAAGTACGCCGTGGATGCGCAGCGGTTCCGAACGTGAACGGGGGCGGGAGGGGCGGGAAGGGTCAGAGGGCAGGAAGGGCAGGAAAGGCGGGAGAGGCTGGAAGGGCCGGAAGGCAGAACGCGCAGGAAACTTGTGCCGGTCGCGCCCTTCTTGCCCATCCAGCCCACCCCCGTCCAGCCCTTCCTGCCCTTCCAGCCTGTCCCGCCCTTCCTGCCTTCAGTAACAGTGAACCCGAATCCGAACGAGAAGAGGCCCTATCGTCGACTCGTCGTTGTTGAGATAGCTTCGTCGTGTCGCCGAACCAGAGGATGTCGCCGCCGATATGGAAATTCCAGCTTCCGAACGAGGCTCGACACCTTGCTGATGGGAATGGTGACGAGCACGCCGATATCGAAGAAGCCAAAGGCGTGGTCTTCACCGGTGATCGGGTGCTCGTAGTAGTCGTTCAAGCTCAAACCCAGCTTCACCGGAACCGCCACCGAGAATTTTCCAGCACGCAGTCCCCAGCTCGGACCCGCGAGGCCGAGCTCGAGATAAGTCCCTTCGTTCGGTCCCGCGTCGGCGCCACCGGATAACTCCTGCGCCAACAGGACGTACGGCCCGTATCTGTAGGTCGGGGAAATCTTGAAGGCGATCTCTTGCGTCGTTCCGAACATGGCGTTCGGGCTCGTGTACGCCGTGTAGGTGGTCGCGAAACTGGCTTTGCTGAAGGCCAGCGTCAGCGTCGCGTAGTAGTCCTCCTCGTAGTGAAGCTTTCCGCTCGTGCCATCGAGCCCGGGCTTCCTGTGTGCAGGCTGTTCCAGACGCCGGTGTTCACGCTGACCGTCCGGAGGGCTCCCGTGTCGGAGGAGTGCAGCGCGCACCCACATCACCTGACGGCCACATCGTGACCTGAGGATCGGACTCCTGGGTGATGCCGCGGAAGACGTAGGCCGTCCCGGGCAGGAGTTCGAAGTTACTGGTAAAGGTGATGTTGCCGGAGTTCGGTTTCGTGCGGCGCCGCGGGGGCCGCCTGCGCTTCCGCGATCGCCGACGCGGTCTCGGCCAGCGCATGCTTGACGGCCAGCTTCAGGCCTGACTGAATAGGACTGTTCTCTTCGGCCGCCACCGGTACAGCCGCCATCACTATGAGACAGGCGCCAGCCAGTGCAGACGCTGGCTCGTGAACCTACCGATCGAATCGTCATCGCGCAGACCTCCTCCGAGCAAACAGGCACCTTCCGGCGCCGCTCGCCATTCGTGACAGTTCTTCTTGACTCAGAATCCTGCGGGCTCATCGACTCACAAACGCCCGCGCGCGCTCTCTCGTGCAAGACCGGCTCCACTCCGCCCGCGACCGGTGGTGGAGAATCGCGCTGATTTATTGGGAAATACCACGATCAGCTCCGGCCGGTATGAGCATCTTTGGACATTTGCGTAGGGTATATGCGCATCTTCAGACATTAATGTCAGAGCCACCATCTGGTCCATCAGCGTGCCTGCCGAGGTTTGCGGACGCGGCGGAAGGCACGAGTAGCAGGTCCGGCTTTCGCCGCACCGGCGTGGGTGGGCCGGTTCAGTGGGCCCACTGAGCCGGTGGAATGCGCCGGCACGGGCCACTCCCTCGATTCCAGCCACCAGCGGATACCTGTCGAATCTGCTCGGACTTCGACAATCCGGTTCGCGCCGAGATGGAAGGAAAGCCGATCGAGGACGTCGGGCTCGATCATGAACGTGCAGCGCTTCTTCCTGCTCACAGCTACTCGCGCTCCGGCTGGGGCACGATCGAATCCGAAGGCCGGAAGCATCGCGCCGTCACGGGCCGGCGCCTGAGTGCCGGCATGTTGTTGTGGCTTAGTCGCGGTCGAAACCGGCCGGTGACGCGCGTCGACGTCATCGCGTGCCCCGCTGTCGCCTCCAGTTGAGGAATGCCACGCCGGCGGCGCCGATCGCCACGGCAAAAATCGGCGCGCCGGCTTTCAGCAACAGCCCGCCCGAGAGGATGACGGCGCCGAGGAAGTAGCTTCCAGTTCCTCATGTCCACATCATCACCATCGCCGCAGCCAGTAACATTCCGCAGAGCACGAGCGCCGGCCCGAGCAACGGTTTGTTCCAGGTCACGTTGCGAGCCGTGTCATGACTCAACCGGCGGATTTCCTGAAGCTGCCTTCGCGCCAGCGATGCAGCTGCCAGGGGATTCGGCCAGCTCCAGCGCCTTGAGGCGTCTGGCTTTCCGCTCGATTCAACACCCGCAGCCGGTAATGCAGTTCGCCGTAATGTGAGTTGCGCCCAGAAATGAGCCGGAGCGATCGTTGTCGCCGCCTCGAGCGCGTCCATCGACTTATGCACGTCGTAGTTCATCGCGTAGGCCATGGCCGAGCAGGTCCGCAGGTCTGCCGACTCAGGATGTTCCAGGCAGAGCCTGTTCCAGTCGGAGGATGTGCGTCGACAATTCCGCTGACGGAACGTTGTGGAGGTCCCGCCACGGAATCGGAGGTAGGAGAGACGGCTGCGGCGGTCGCGCTACCGCAGCCGTCGTCTTTACCGAGCGCGTTCGACAGGGGACTGCCATGCTGATTCACCACTTATGCCGACTGAGCAATCACTGTTTCTTGCTTCAGCACGAACTCTGGATAGCCGAGCGCGCCCATCTCGGGGATGTCAAGCCCCTCGAGCTCGACCTTCGCCGACACGCGATGTCCCCAGGCAGCCTCGATGATCAGGTTCGGCGACGAAGCTGAATGTGAAGACGAAGCCGACGAAGCGTGGCGACGCCGATGAGCTGTGCGACCAACTGGCCAGCATCGCCGTAGAACAGGCCGGTGACCGAGCCGGGCACGCCGTTCCAGGCGCCGCCGTAGTTGCTCCTGCCCATCCGCGAACAATCCAACGGCGATGACGCCCCAGATCCCGTTGGCGCCGTGGACCGAGATGGCGCCGACGACGTCGTCCAGCTTCAGGACGCGCTCGACGAACTCGCACGGAGAGGCACACGAGCACGCCGGCGATGAGGCCGATGATGACCGAGGCCATCGGGTTGACGAATCCGCTCGGGGCGGTGATCGCCACCAAGACCTGCGAGAAGCGCATTGCCGGTCATGGACGCGTCAGGTTTGCCGTAGCGGATCCACATGTAATACATCGCCGCTGAACGATCCGGCCATGCCAGCCAGCATCGTGTTGACGGCGACCGAACTGATCCGCAGGTTGCCGTTCGCCGACCGCGCCCAGCGTCGAGCCGGGTTGAACCCGAACCACCCGAACGCCAGGATGAAGCAGCCGCAGCAGCACGAGCGTGATGTCGTGACCCGGCATCGCGTTGGGCGTCACCGTCCCGCCGAATTTGCCCGATGCGCGGTCCGATGATGATCGCCCATCGCCAGCGCGGTGACACCGCCGACTGGATGGACGACGCCGGAGCCAGCGAAGTCCGCGTAGCCGTGGCCCAGGCCGTAGTTCGCTCCAAGGTTCGCGAGCCAGCCGCCGCCCCACGCCCAGTTGGCGAAGATCGGATACGTGAAGGCGCCCATGAAGAACGACGAGATGATGAACGCGGAATACCTCCAGCGCTCGGCGGCGCGTGCCGGTCACGATGGTGAGCGCGGTGTCCATGAAGACCATCTGGAACAGGAACATCACCATGACGCCGACGTCATAGCGTCGCGCCGCCGAGCATCATGCCCTGGTTGTCCGAAGATGCCCCAGTCCTTACCGAACAGGTGAACGGCGTAACTTCGCTGCGTTGAGCGGGGCCGTGCCGCCGAGGTTGGCGACGGCGCCGACGCCACCTTCCTGAATGGCGAAGCCGATCAGCCAGTAGGCGAGCATGCCGACGCCATACACCATGAAGTTCATCATCATCGTGTGGTTGGCGTTCTTCGCGCGGGCCAGCCCGGTCTCGACGATCGGCGAACCCTGCCTGCATGAACATGACGAGGAATCCGGCAGACGAGCGTCCACACGAAGTTGGTGGCAACCAGGTTCTGGCCGAGCGTCGATAACGACGTCGCCGAATCATCAGACCCCTTTCGGATCGGCTCATCGGAATGTCGGCCGCGGTGCCGGTGATGAGTGCCGGCGGGATCGCCCGCGGCCTTGTCTTCCGGCCGAAGGCGTCGCGACGTTCTTGATGTCGGCGTCAGTGATCCGGAGCGGGCGCCGCCGCAGCGGCAGTCTCCGTCGCGGGGCCTGAGCGTGGACGGTGCGCGAAGGACGCCACGCACCAGGCAATCGCACACGCAAAAACACCTTTTTCATGTTCATGTTCCTCAAGAGATGAGCGAGGTCTTTGAGTTGAGTGGGATGTCATCGTTTCCAGGCAGCCCGTCTTCTGGTAGGCCGGATTGATCATCCCCATAATCCCGAAGAGACTGACTGCGATTCCGACGAGCACGACCACGAGCCGGCCGCCAGTGCCCGGACATCAGACCGACACTCGCCGCCGCGATCAGAAAACCCAAGAACGTCGACGACAATCCCTGCTATCAGCCATCGCTCAACCCTCCTCATTTGGTTCCGTGGTGCGCGCAAGTCACCCGCGCCCTCGTGTGCTGCCCGGGTAGCAAGACGGACGCCATTCGAGATATCTCGCAAGGAGGCAATTTGTCGCGCATAAATCGATTAGCAGCGTCGCGGCACGCGTCAATACTCTCGACGAAAATGTTGGCGCGGTCACGCGCAGGAGCACATTTTGGTAGGGATCCACCGCGCACGCGTCCTGTTCACGAGTTTGCGCTTCGAGATACGGCACAACGGAGCTCAATCGGAAGTCGGTGAAAAATGATGTTCGTGCGGCTGATCGATCGTCACCGTTCTTGCAGAACAAGCGCGCGACGCTCGTTGTGTAGCCTCGCAGCGGAGCGGGCGCAGTCCGTCGTTGGTTTCGAAATCGACACGAATGTCGGGAAGTACTCAGGTCTCCCACGAAACTGTTGGCGTGTAATAAGGAAATGCAAAGACATCGTGATCCAGGACTCGATCGAACCGCACGTGGCCGGCGGCTCTCAGCCCGCGACCGCCTCCATCGTCATCATTCCCCGGCGGTCGATTCGTTCTCGGCTGCGCCATCGTTGCCGCGGGCGTGCTGGCCGGCGGGCGATTCGTCGTCGATGCCGTTAGCGCTCGTGGCTGGCGAGGTCTTCGCCACCATCTTCAGCCTGTTCGCGTTCGGCTCGTTCAAATACCAGATCCACAGAGAACGCGCTGACCTACGGGATGCTCCTCGATCATCCTGGCGACGTTCTCCCAGCTCGCCAGACGTCGACATGGCACGTTGAGATCGCCGGACGTGGGTGGATGCGCCTGGACACGCCATCATCTTCTGTCGTTCGACGGAGCTCGACGAGCTGATCCATGCCGACACGATGCTGTTCATCCTCGGTCTGACGCCTGTTCGTGCGCTGGTCATCGCGCAGACGCGGTTGCTCGAGGCGTGCACGCTTCTTCCTGCTTCGGCGTAACGGCGGTGCCATCCTGCCTACCGATCGTCTCGGTGACGGCGGTCGTTGCCGTCGCCTCAGGCATTCTCGACGGCGTGTCGATGATCGGCCTCGACCATCCGCACGCTCGTCATCATCCTGCATCGCTGGCGGCGCACATCTCGACGCCGTTCGCTATGCGGTGATGGTCTGCACGGCCGTTACGACCGATCTGCGGGGTCTGGCTCGCCTACGGAGAGCCGCCAAACCTGATCATGAAGGCGAACCTCTATCCGCACCTCGGACAACGCCTTCTTCCTGCGCTACTGCGCTGCCGGTCGCGATCGTCAGCTACCTCGTCGATCGCCTGGCAGCTTCGCGGACGAGGCTCGGCGGACAGCGCATCGATCTCGACAACATGGACGTCATCGACGCGAACGCCGAGGATGTGCGCTTTCTCCAGGCGACGCGGCACGGCGAGGTGCATGACGCCCGTCGAGCTCGTCGAAGGCCACGCCGACGCTCTCGAGGGCAAGCGCCCGAGGCGGTCATCGAGCGCATGCGTGCACGGAGAGTCGCTCGGCCTCGCCCTCGTTCACGAGGACGTCTCGGTCGAGACCCGCCGTGCTCCTGCTCGGGCACTTCGTCAGCGACGAGCTCGCCGACGGTCTCGATCGCCACTATCTCGTACGACGCCGCGGGTCGCGACGAGGAGGCGACTGATGGCCGAGCTGGCCGTCGACGAGCGTCCTCCAGTCGATGGCGCAGCGCGTCGACGGCGCGCGCAGAATGATCGGCGCGCTTCGCGCTGGTGCCGTTCATCGCGCTGCTGGTCCTGCACGGCGTCAACCGCGACGTGCCGCTGTTTCTGGCGTCGTTCGCGGCGTTCGCTGTGGCGCTGCTCGGCATCGTGCGGCATCCCGAAGATGCGCGGCCTGGCGCTGCGCGAAGCGCTGCCAGGAATACGCGAAGTACTACTTTCTGTTTCCGCTGTTCCTGTCGATCACGCTGCTGACGAGCGCGGGCTTCTTCGACGGGATGCAGGCGCTCGTCCAGCAGGGCATCGCGACGCTCGGGCAGTCGGCACGTGGCGTTCGCGCAGTTTCTGGGCAGCACCTTCCTCTCGGCCATCCTCGACAACAACATCGTCGCCGACTTTGCGTCGCGCGGCGCTGCGACGGCTTCGACGTCAGGTCGCTGCATTTCTTCGCGATGGCGCAGATCGCGGGCTACGCGCTCGGCGGCTGCTGGACGCACATCGGGTGCGCGCAGTCGGTCGTCGCGTTCGCGTTCATCCAGCGCGATGTGGACAAGCACTTCACGCCGGTCCAATGGATCAAGGAGATGACGCCAGTCATCGCCGAAACCACTGGTGCTGCATCACGATCCTCTGTATGCTGGAAGGCGCCCTGCTGACGTGGCTGAACTGAGCGTCGACCAAGCCGCGCGCATCGCCCACGGGCTTGCGGCTTCCGCCAGTTGGCGTCAAGGACACAGGTCTGGAAAACGGGTTAGGATCGCACCTCAGCCGCCATGAGGGTCTGTGGACACGACGAATAGCCAATCACCCGCCGGTTTGACCACGCTGCTCGAAGGGGCGCGGCAGGGGCTGATTCGTGAAACGACGCAGGGTTCCGCCGGCCGCGGCAGCCGTCGAGTGCTACGCCGACCGGATCGACACGCTGCTGCAACGCCTGTTCTTCGAAGCGCCGCAGGCGACGCAACCGGTCGCCATCCTGGCCCTCGGAGGCTACGGGCGGCGGCATTTGACGCTGCTTTCCGACGTCGACATCCTGGTCCTCTTCGAAGGCGCCGCTCAACACCGGCGACGAGCGTTTCCTGCGCGGATTTCTCCATCCGTTGTGGGATCTTCAACTCGTGGTCGGTCACCAGGTCCGCGAGCTGCGGAGACTTTGCGCGGCTGGAGACCGACAATCCGGAATTCTCGCTCGCCTTGCTGGACGCGAGGGCGCGTCGTCGGCGACCCCGGCGTCCACTCGCCGTTTCACGACCGCGTTTCACCGGCCCGGACACGCACGCTTCGATACTCGCGTCGCTGCAGGCGCTGATTGATGCGCGTCACGCCAACTTCAACGGCACGCTGTACCAGCTGGAACCCGACACCAAGGACGCCCCGGGCGCGCTTCGCGATCTTCTGGCGGCGCGGACCATCGCGCGGCTCACCGATCCGGCCCTGCTCGATCGCGGCCCGGTCGATCCCGGCGCGGCTCGACGAAGCGGAAGACTTCCTGCTGCGCGTCCGCTCCATCGTGCACCTGGAACGAAAGCGCAACCAGAACGTCCTCAGCCACCAGCTGCAGGAGAAGACGGCGCAGCTCCTCGGATACGCCGGCGCGCAGCCACAGCAGCGCGTCGAGCGGCCTGATGAGCGACTACTTCCGGCACGCGCGATTCGTGAGCCGATCGCTCGACTGGGCGCGTCAGAGCGGCGCCGACGCCCGTCGGCGTCAACCTCGTCCGGTCGCGCGACGGCATCCGGTTCGTCGGACACGCAGCGCGCCGCGCGGGAGCCGCACACGTGGATTCGACGCGTTTCAGGCCGCGATCGACCACGAGACGGCGGTCGCCGATGAAGCGCTGGCGCTGATCCAGCAACACGTCGACCGTTTCGCCGCGGACGACTTCTTCCAACCGCCGGTCGAGCGCGACGCGCTGCTCACGGTTCTCGAAGCCGCGGCCCGGCCTCTACGACGCGGCTGTCGGAGATGCACGACCGCGGCCTGCTCGGCCGGATGTTTCCGGAGTTTCAGCGGATCTTACTGTCGCGTGGTGCGCGACTTCTACCACAAGCTACCGGTCGACGAGCACACCCTGCTGACGATCCGGAATCTCGAGCGGCTCGTCACGCCCTCGACGCCGAGCCGCGACCGGTTCTGCGGCGCTGCTCGCCGATCTGTCCGCGCCGGAGCTGCTCGTGCTGGCCCTGCTCTTTCACGACGTCGGGAAATGGCGCGACCGACGATCACCACGATCGAGAGCGTGCGGATGGCGCGGCGGATGTTCGAACGCATCGACCTCCCGCCGGAATCGCGGGCGCTGGTCGAGTTCCTCATCGACAGTCCATCTGAAGATGTCGATCGTGGCGTTCCGCCGCGACACCGAGGATCCGGAAATCGTCAAGCAGTTCGCCGCCCAGATCGGCATCGAAGAGCGTCTGAAGATGCTGTGCCTGCTGACGCTGGTCGACGTCGAGGCCGTGAGCCCGGAAACGCTGACGCCGTGGCGGGAGGAGCTGCTCTGGCGGTTGTACGTCGACACGCTACAACCAGCTTGACGCTCGGATATGGCGACGAGCTGATCGAGCGCGACCAGACCGGACGTGACGAAGCTGCTGGCCGGCCGGCCGGCCGACGTGTCCGAGGACGAGATCCGCCGCTTCCTCGAAGGGCTGCCGCGCCGCTATCTCCAGCTCTTCGAGCGGACGCGATCTACCGGCACGTCCAGCTGTCGCGCGACATCAAGCCGGACGAGATCCATGCGTCGCTCGAGCACAAAGGCGACGCGTGGGAGCTGACGGTCGTCACCCTCGACAAGCCGTTCCTGTTTTCCAACATCTGCGGCGTGCTGTCGTCGTTCGGCATGGACATCCTGCGGGGACATGCGATGACGAACCCCAACGGGCTCGTGCTCGACACGTTCCAGTTCACCGACGAGGATCGTTATCTGGCCAACGAACAGCGACGGCCGGGCGCGGCTCCTCGAGGTGCTGCAGGATGCCGTGTCGGGGCGCATCGACATCGCGGCCCGGCTTCGGGCCCGCGAGCACAGCGTGCTCAACCGCGGCAAGGTTCAGCGCGTTCGCACCGGTGATCCACGCGACAATCAATCGTCGCAGCGATATACGATTCTGGATATCATCGCCAGCAACGCGATCGGACTGCTGCACCGAATCAGCCGCGTCATCGTCGCGGCACGGTTGTGACGTCGATCTGGTCCTGATTTCAACCGAAGGCGCGCAAAGCGATCGATGTCTTTCACATCACCGCCGGCGGCGCCAAGCTGTCCGAGCCAGGCGCAGGCCGCGCTGACCGACGACCTGCAACGAATGCTGGAGGGAACCGATGAAGTTGATTAAAGCCATCGTCCGACCCAATAAGGTGGACGAGGTGCGCGAGGCGCTCGAACAGCTGAACATCTCTGGCATGACGGTCACCGAGGTCCGTGGCCACGGCAAGCAGAAAGGGCATACCGCAATCTATCGCGGTAAGGAATACAACGTCAGCCTGCTGCCGAAGATGGAGATCGAGCTCGTCGTGGACGACGGCATCGCGGACGATGCGATCAAGGCGATCATTCAGGCCGCGCGCACCGGGGAAATCGGCGACGGCCGCGTCTTCGTGATGCCCGTCGGCCAGAGCTACCGGATCCGGACGGGCGAGCAGGCGATCTGACTGGAGTGCGGGCTGAGGATTGTGCGGAGTGAGGATTTGGTGGAGCAATCGTGAGCTCAAGTCCGCAGATCCTCAAGTGTAGATCCTCAAATCCTCAGACCGGCGGGTCAGGACACGGGAAGCTGGACCGAACGCGACGCTTCCACCGCCTTCGGCGATCAATTCCGTTGAGCCGCGGTATTGAGCCGTAACCGAGCGCAACACTGAGCCCGCCAGGGCGACGACGACGTGTCCTTTTGTGGGTGCGGCCGAATCGACAAAGGCCTGAGCGACGTCGGGTGCAACTGGAACGTGCGGTTGCAGAACTTCGACGACCACGAAATCCTTGTCGGACGTCGTGGATCGCACCTCAATCGACGGCTCGATGAACTCCTCGAGCTGAGAGAGCGTCGCCAGAATAGCGCCGGTCAACGCGAGCTCGCCGAGCGCCCCATCGATAGCTGCGGAAGCTGCGATGTTCGTCTGTAACTGACCGCCACACAAGCGCAGCTCCGGCTCGAAGCCCTGTGCCACGCGATCGACGATCGAGTCCAGCTGCCGCGCACGCCGAGCCGGCCGCTTGCTCGCCGAGCCCGAGCGTGACCGCATTGGCCACCCAGGCCGTTCTGCCACGCCTGAGCTGCAACCAGATCGACAGCGGTTTTCTGGAACACGAACCCGCTCGAAGAGCGCCGGAGCAACGCCGCCGAGCGCTCCAGATGGACCAGACCCGACGCAATTTCTCGAAGAATTTCAGCGATATTGGCGGGAACGGCACCGCCGGCGGCCGATTCGGGCCGGTCGCCACGGACGTTTTCGGCTTCCGCCAGCACGCGCCGCCTCCGCCTCGCTGAGATCGTGAACAAGACAGGGCACAGAGGTCAGACCAGCCACAATCGCGGCGGCCAGACGCCGGCGGCCGGCAATCAACTTGTATCGATCTGTCCTGTTTGGTGACGAGCAACTGGCTGCAGTCACGCCGTGGCGCAGCGATGGATTTGATCAGCGCGTCGCCTGGCGGTGTCTGGTCTTCAATCGCTGCTCGATTTGCTCCAATTTGGTCCTACCGGCACCAGTCGGACCGGCATGCCGCACAGAATCCGACATGCGATCGATGTAGTGCCGATCCGCGCGCATGCGGTAGCTCGGAGGCAGACCTTCCCGGCCGGACTCGTGGCAAGGCCTCCGGAGCCGCAAACTCGTCGAAGTCTTCCTTCGGACGAAGCCGCGGCGGTGGAAGCGTCAACATCGTTTTTCGGCACGTCGGTGTTGGGCAAGTCGTACTGAGACTGTGGCACGCGCGACATCCTTTGTGCAAAGAGAGCGATGAGTGGGTCGGCCAATGGTTTGACGCGAAGCGGCGGAACGCTCGGGGCCTAATGATAACGCATGTCGCGGCGCGCGCGACTCGCATTTAGATCGAAATCAGACGCTCATCGATCCTTCAGACGAATTCCACTCGCCGCTTCCGGATCGAGCAGCGGCAGCAGCACGCGCGCTTTTTCGCGCATCACCATCGCAGAGGCATCGCCGAGTTTGGCTGAGAAAGCGCGACGCTGAGCGCTTGCCTCTGTCATTCACCAAACTGCCGCGACCACGATTCGGTCAGCGCCCCTCAGCACCGGCATCGTCAACGTCATTCGGCGTTTGGGCGCCTTCGGTGCATCGTCGACGATCGCAACCGGACTTCGGTCGTCCAACGTGCGGTCGTGCGGGAAAAGCGACGCGACGTGACCGTCGGGACCGACGCCCAACGAGGCTAAAGTCGAGCCGCGGCGGATCGCCAGTCACTCGCCGTAACTCGGTGGAATAGGCGGCGGCCGCCGCAACGGACGTCGACATCTTCGACAGGCATTGGATGAATCCGTTCGGCAGGGAATTCCCGCCGGCCGCAGCAGCAGCGACAAGGCGGCTCCGTAGTTCGATTCAGGATCCGAAAACGGAACCGATTCGTTCATCTGCCCAAAGATTTCGGTCCGGGACCAATCGAAGCGCGCGCGAGCGAGGCTGGGGAAGAAAGTTGTGGCGACCGACCCGACCGGGCAACGCAACCGAAAATACCGGACGGTTGCCGAGAGCGCGTTGGCCTTCAGGTCGTGAAGTCGCTTACAAACCTCTGGGTAAGAGCACCCGCATCGGCCACGAAGATTTCCGGGCTTTCGCCCATCACGTCGCTCAGCTATCAGCGATTCGGCCTCACGCGGCCCCCAGCTTCCGCAGTCGTATTCGTGCACCGGGCTCGGTTGCCGGAAGTGATCGGCTCGACAATCGACCACGTGGCCTCCACGACGTCCTGACGGGCAAACAGGGTTGAGTCGCCAACCATCGCATCGCCCGATCAGGCGCTCGTGCACGGATCGAGCCGTCCGCCGGCCCCTCCTCCAATCCTTCGACAACCGACAGCTCGACCGGTTCACCGGTCATGCCCTCTCCCGGCCGCTTGGCGCGTGCCCCAATGGCGATGGCGACGGTTGGCGACAGTCGAAAGCGGACGTAGTTTCCGTCCTTTGGCAGCGATTCCTTGAAGACGACCGGCGGGCGGCCTGAGTCTGACCAGCACCTCATGTGCAGGTGGCCTGAAAGGCACTTTCCGGCGCGGACATGAAACGAGCACCTGATGCCAACGCCATGAATCGATGAAGAGATGGCAGGCGGCGTAGGTGGGAACTCGAATCCGGCACGACGCCAGGCTTCCTTGCGATAGCCCTGAACTGTCCGAGCACGGTGTTTTCCGCCGGACAACGGCCGCACGTTCCGCAGGATCTGAGCCTGTTCGTCGTGGATGGCCTCGGCATGCTGTTGACGAAGGGGCTTCCATCGCCAGATAGCTGACGATCTGCAACAGGTGATTCTGAATGACGTCGCGGACCGACGCCGACCTCTTCGTAGAACTTGCCGCGGCCTTCGACGCCGAATTTCTCCGCCATCGTGATCTGGACTGATCTCAACGTAGTGGCGGTTCCAGACCGGTTCGAGAAACGAATTGGCGAAACGGAAATAGAGGATGTTCTGCACCGCCTCTTTGCCGAGGTAGTGATCGATCCGGAAGATCGATTCCTCGGGAAACGCCCGGAGCAGGGTTACGTTCAGTCCGCGTGCCGACGCCAGGTCCCGTCCGAAAGGTTTCTCGACGACGACGCGTCCCTGGGCCGCGCAGCCACATGCGGCAAGGTTGTCGATCACTACCGGGAACAGGCTCGGCGGGATTGCCAGGTAAAAGAGGGCGCTGCGCGCCCGCCAGCGCGGTGCACAGGCGGGCGTACGTCTGGGGCTCCGCGTAGTCGCCCGACACGTGTCGAAGAAGCGACGCGAGCTTCGGAAATGCCTCGGGATCGAGCTTGCTGTGTTCGGTGATACTGGACCGCGCCCGATCGACCAGCTGCTCCGTCGTCCACGGCGAGCGGGACACGCCGACGATCAGGCCGTCGACTTTGCCTCGCTTCACCAACGCTTGAAGCGCCGGAAAGATCTTCTTGTACGCGAGATCTCCGCGTCATTCCGAAGAAGACCAGCGCGTCGGATTTCGGCCGCTCGCTCATGATCGTCTCCACGTGTCCGCCGAATCCCAACCTCATCGCCGACAGGACCCGGTTCTGGAAGTCGTCTTCGCCTCGCGACGCGAACCGCTCGAACAGCGCGGCCGACAAGACGTGGGCGAGTGCACGCCTTCATCGTTCGCCGCCTGCAGCGTCCATCGTCCTTCGCCCGGAATCCGCAACCTGCCCGCGAACCCATCAGAGCGTGGGATTCTGCGCCAAAGCAGCCGCGGTGAGATCGAGGAGCCAGGAGGCCACGACGCTGCCCTGGCGCCACACCTCGCTGATCGCGGCGAGATCGAAGTCGTACTTGATAGTGCTCCGGGTTTCGCAGCGGAGTCGTCTCGGCATCAGCCGCGCCGCCGGTCTTGCCGATGTTGGCGTGGTGAAGAATGTTCGAGGCCCTCGGCGTAGGCCGCCATGAGGCCATATTCGATGCCGTTGTGAATCATCTTCACAAAGTGACCGGCGCCCGCTCGGGCCGCAATGAAGGTATCCCAACTCGGCCGTGTTGATGGGACCGGCTCGTCCGGCTGTGCGAGAAACCTTGCTGGCGCCAGGCGCGAGCGCTGCGAACATCGGCTCGAGACGCTTCACAACCTCCGCTTCGCCGCCGATCATCAGGCAGTAACCCGCGTTCCAGACCCCAGCACGCCGCCGCTCGTGCCCATGTCGATGTAGTGAAGGCCACGCGGCGCGAGGCGCCGGGCGCGAGCGATGTCGTCGTGATAGTGCGTGTTACCGCCATCGATGATGGTATCTCCCCGCTCCAGCAGCGGCGCCAACTGCTCGATGAGCGAATCCACAAATGCGACGGGGACCATCAGACAAATCGTGCGAGGCTGCGAGAGCTTCTTCACGAACTCCGGCAGCGCTTCCGCAGGTGCTGCGCCTTCTTTGGTCAGCGCGTCCACCGCCGTCTGCGATCGATCGTGCACCACACAGGTGTGGCCGGCCTGCATCAACCGCCTCACCGCATGTTGGAGCCCATCCGCCCCAATCCGATCATTCCGATTTCCATTCGCTTCCTCGTCTCTCCGCATCCGACATGCCTGAAAGTCAATCATACGCAAGGGCTGTAACGTCGCGGCGCGCGGCTCGGCTGTTTGCTGTTGAACAACCCTCCACGCTCTGTTATGAGTATGCGGGAACCTGGAGCCATCTTTATGTCCCCCTTCGCGGTCGCGGCCCTTTTGCCCGTCGCGGATGTTTGTCTTCGTTTGCGGCTCACCTCTCATTCCTTCCACCACCGTGTTCGTCTCTCCGACGGTTGCCGTCGTTACCGTATCCGGGTTTTCGTGACGACGCGGTTCGACAGGATCGGGCGGGCTCATGTTCAACCCGCGATTCAAGCCGATCGAGACCAGCGGCAAAGAGCGGGGCAACGATTCAACACATTCAATCATCGGTAAACGGGGCTGTGACGCATGACACGGGCTCTGAATGCTGGACGGCGCCAATTCGAGTCAGGCCGGGAGCCACGCTCGACCTGTTCGACTCCGGAAGTGCCAGTTTGGGAGACTGCGCGCCGTCCTTCACCGCCCGTGCCGATGCCACGCAAATCAAAGTCGTCGTGACGTTCACCGACGATGAGGGCCGCAATGGCTCGGCCGAAGCGACGACCAGCACAGAGCGGCTTCGCCGCGCGATGACCGGAGTTCCGAGATGATCAACTGTCTGGCTAAGCTCGGCGCGATCGCGGGAACCGCGACTCTGTTGGTGCACTCGGCCCTGGCTGCAGACAACGCCGAGACGATGACGTGGAAAGTCGACGGCCAGACGCGCCGGGCCATCGTCTACCCGCCCTCTGCGATCTCGCCAGGCGGCAAGGAGCGCCGCTGGTGCTCTCGTTTCACGGGCGTGGCGACAACATCCAGAACTTCCAGTTCACGAACATGCACCTGGCGTGGCCTGAGGCGATCGTGGTCTATTTCCAAGGCCTCCCGACGCGCGGCGGCCTCTCTTCGGCTGGCAGACCGAGAAGGGCCAGGATGACGACCGCGACTTGCGGCTCGTCGACGTCGCACTGGCGTCACTCGCGCGATCGCTTCAAGGTAGACGAAGCGAGAATCTACTCGACCGGCTTCTCGAACGGAGCCGGCTTCACGTGCTCTTGTGGGCCGAGCGGCCCGTCTGTGTTTGCTGCGTTCGCTCCGGTGGCCGGCCGGCTCCGTCCGTCGGTTCAACCCAGAGAAGCGAAACCGGTGTTCCATGTCGCGGGCACCGCAGACGAGACGGTTCCGTTCTGCAAGCCAGCAAGAGGCGATAGACCTGGCCAGGCGTGTGGACGGGGGCCACTGGCGCGGGCAACCGCGTGTGGAAAGGGATGCACGACGTATCGGTCGCCGGGAGGCCCCCGGTGATGACCTGATTCATTCCGGCGGTCACGAGCAATTCGTCCGACACGTCCGCCCGTATTGCAAAGTTCTTTCGCGATCATTCGCGGTAAGAACTGTGGCGCGGGCAATCAGGATCGAAGAGCACGAGAGATTCGTGTCCGACCGCTCGCTGACGGGAGTTTTCTGGCGAGCGTTTCGATGTCGTGAGACGCCACCACCTTGCCGATCTTGGCATATGCCTCGTGGTTCCGCTCGACCTCGGCGAGCCGGTAGACATAGTTCGCCGTGAGACCGAGCGACTGACGGATTGCCCATCTCGGACGAATCGCCCATCCAGTCTCAATCGTTCCAAGCGTGCCCCGTTGGTCAGGTGAAAACGGGCAACGGAATCCAGCGGCTCGGCAACGCGCTTCGCATTCAGGAGGTAGTGGGCGCACGATGTCAGATCTCGCGCCGCAGTTGTTCCGGGATGCTGATGTCGGCAGGCAGTTCCTTTCCGAGCCGATACAGCAATTCGTTCAGCTGCGGCGACCGCAGGCGGAACGTGGTTGACGCCGTGAGCCACGCCACGAAGCCTGACAGGCGACAACGTCGCGAACGTGCGCAGCCGGCGGAAATCCCGCCGCAAATCCTCAACCGCCTGTTTGATCAGAAAGTTGCCGAACGACACGCCGCGCAAGCCACTCTGGCAATCCGTGATCGAATAGAACACGGCGCAATCGGCGTTGGTCCGGGTCGCCGACCGGCGCATCGACGTCGAGCAAGGGCTGGACGTTTGGAGGAATCCCTCTGTCAGCGCAACCTCGATGAAGATCAAGGGCTCGTCGGGCAGGGCGGGGTGGAAGAATGCGTAACATCGCCTGTCGCTCTCCAACCGCCGCCGCAGCTCGCCCCAGCCCTGGATCTGGTGGACGGCTTCATATTGGATGAGCCGCTCGAGAACCAGCGCCGGCGTTCGCCAGTCGATGCGTCGAAGGACGAGAAAGCCGCGATTGAACCACGACCGGAACAGATGGACGAAATCGGCGTCGACGCCGGCGCGCTCCGGATGGTCTTTCAACGTCGGCAGAAACTGACGCCGGAGGCCGACGAGTGCCGCCGTTCCGCCGGGACTCATGCTTGAGCCTGCGAAATAGTTCCCGACGGGTGATTCGACCGCCATCTGCAGCTGCATCAGGGTTTATGGGGCGACGGATCGTCGGCGTACACTTCGGCGGCTTGTCGCGCTCGTTCCTGGTCGGGCAAGAACTGATCGCGGTGCGGCCCCGCCAAAACGCCTCGAGTGCGGCATCGTCGAGCGAGATGCACGCCTCGAGCGCTTCGGCGGCAAGCCTGGCGACCGATACCTCGCCTTTTTCGGCCAGCAACGCCTGACACAGCGTCAGCGCTCTTTGTGCCTCCTTGATGCCGGCGACGCCCGAACGGCAGGCGGTCTCCTGAAGGATCGGAGGAGGCGTCTCAAAAGCGGGGAATCCTTCGGTGCCGTCGGGTCGGCCAGATCTCTGGCAGCCGGGCACCGATGGCGTCGGAGCCGGGTCTTGTGCGTGCGGCGTCGCCCATGGCTGTCTCATCTTCCGCTACTGAAACCAAATAGCCAACTGAGGCGACCAATCCGGGAGGCATGAATTTGGACCACCTCCGGGATTCGAGGGCAACTCCGGCCTGATGGAGCCAGCTCCACGACGGCGTTCCGCACAACGACGGTAACCTCATTGAATTGTCTCGCTTCTGGTCTATGCAACCGGCCAGGTCGCGCGCACGCCTTCTGCTAACCTCAGAGACCACGTGAGATTGACATGTAGCGCAGGCCTTTAGGCCTGCTTCCGGCAGCCCTGAAGGGCTGCGCTACGAGGGCAAGCCCAATCATGAAGAGATTCGCCTTCGTCATCGGCACGCTCGTGGTCCTCCTGGGGATCGGCCTGCACTTCGGCCACGACTGGCTGTGCATGCCGGGCCCGGGGCGCAGACCGGTCAAGCATCGTCGGGGACCGCGCTGACGCCGGACGCTCTCGATCGCCTGCTCGCCCCGATCGCCCTTTATCCCGACCAGCTCCTCGCGCAGATGCTGCTGTGCGCGGCGGATCCCGGCGGCGTGAAAGCGCTCGACCAGTTCCTGAAGCGCCACTCGATCGCTCAAAGGGACCGAGCTGCAGGATGCCGCCCTCAAGGACAACTTCGAACCACAGTTTGTGGCGATGGCACTGTTCCCTCAAGTCGTGAGCACGATGGCCACGCAGATCGAGTCGACCACACGAATCGGTCAGGCGTTCGCGGCGGACAAGACGGCCGTGTTCGCCAGCATCCAGCGGCTGAGAAAGCAAGCCAAGGACGTAGGAAATCTGAAAACCACACCACAGCAGGAGGTCGAGACGAAATCCACGTCGACCGGTCAAGCAGGTGATCGTCATCGAGCCGGCCAACCCACAGGTCGTTTACGTCCCGCAATACAACCCACAGGTCGTTTACGTCCAGTCTGCGCCGACGACGGTGGTCGTGCAGGACAACAGCACGGATGCGGCCGTCGCTGGGATGATTGATTCACAGCGGGCATCGCGATCGGCGCAGCCGTCAGCAATCACCTATTACTACGGTCCGTACGGGTGGCACGGCGGCGCCTACGATACAACGACGCCTGGGACGACTATTACGACCACCGCGAGGACGCACGCGAGGACTGGATGGATCATCGGGAGGATCTCTCCGAGAATCGAAACGAGCGCCGGGAGGATGTCTCGGAGCAGCGCACAGACCGACAGGAGAACAGGACGGAGAACCGGCCCGAATCACAGCAACAGCGAACCGAGCGGCAGGAGAACCGGCAGGAGAACCGCCCAGAATCCCAGGCACAGCGCCAGGAGCAGCGCACCAGCGCGCAGACCGCCTCGACGTCGTCCGCGTCCAGAGGCTCGGGCAGTTACGAATCCCGCGGATACAGTCAGGGCCAGAGTCGCACAGCGACGACCCAACAACGAAGCGGCACTCAGCTCGGACGCATTCTCGGGCTACTCGAGCGGGCAATCGGAACGCGCAGCGAGCACGCGCGGACAAAGCAGCCGGAGCAGCTCGCGCAGCGGCGGGAGCAGAAGCGGCGGAGGGGGAGGCGTCGATGACTCGCATAACAACCGCCGCGGGGTTCCTGTGCTGCGGCACTCGTGGCGCACTCGCTCCTCATCACGGCTCAGGGCTCCCGCCAGCGGACCTTCGCCTCGCCTGAAGACGCCGTGCGCGCGCTGATCGAAGCGGCCAAACCGGGGAAGACGGACGATCTGGCCGGCGATCTTCGGTCCCGATGGGCGGGAGCTGGCCTCCTCGTCGGATGAGGCAACCGCCCGCCAGAATCGCGAGGTTTTCATAGTGGCTGCCACCGAAGGGTGGCGACTGGTCGATCAAGGGACCACCCAGAAAGTGCTCCTCATCGGTAATGAGGAATGGCCGTTCCCGGTCCCAATCGTGAAGAGCGCGAACAGCTGGAAGTTCGACACCGCCGCCGGAAAGGAAGAAGTGCTCGCGCGCCGGATCGGTCGGAACGAGCTCGCGGCGATCGGAACCTGCCACACATATGTGGAGGCTCAACGCGACTATGCGAAACAAGGACACGATGGAAAGCCTGCGGGCTTGTTTGCGAAGACGTTCACCAGCGATCAGGGCAAGCAGAACGGCCTGTACTGGCAGGCTGCCCGAAACGAGCCTCGGAGCCCGCTCGGCGACCTGGTAGCCCAAGCGTCGCAAGAAGGCCGGCGGCTCCTGACCGATCGGCCGTCGCCTTTTCACGGCTACTACTTCAAAATCCTCACCGGGCAGGGGAAGGCCGCGCCGGAGGAGCCAAGCCCTATCTGGTCAACGGCGAGATGTCAGCAGGGTTCGCACTCGTGGCGTGGCCTGCGCAATACGACGCGAGCGGCGTCATGACCTTCATCGTCAACCAGGATGGCGTCATTCATCAGAAGGACCTCGGACCGCAGACCGACGCCACGGTTGCCCCCATGACCGCTCTACAATCCCGACGCCTCCTGGCGACGTGTCCAGCAGATTCACGCTCGAGGACGACTCTTCTTCTTCGCCGCCCGCCATCAGCTTGCTGTCAAACGGACGGTACACCGTCCTGCTGACCGAAGCGGGGAGCGGATACAGCTCCGTTGACGGGATGGACGTGACGCGCTGGCGCGAGGACGCAATTTGCGACAGCGGCGGCGAATACTTCTACATTCGCGACCTGGAGACCGGCCAGGTCTGGTCCGCGGGACGGCAGCCCCTGGGCAGAAGCACCGACGAGGACGCGGCGGATTTGCGACCAGACCACGCAACACTCTGGCGCCGCGATGGCGAGATCGAAACCCGCTACGAGATCGCGGTCGTCCCCGATGCGAACGCCGACGTCCGCCGAATTACGCTGACCAACCATGGGAGCAGACGGCGCACGCTTTCAATCACAAGCTATCTGGAAGTTGCCCTCAGCCCGCGCCGCGCCGACCAAGCGCACCCTGCTTTCGCCAAGCTGTTTCTGGAAACCATGTGGCTTCCCGAAACCGCTGCGCTGCTATGTCGGCGGAGGCCGCGCGCCCGAGATCAGCAACCGGTCTGGGCCGTGCACGTGCTCGCGGATCCGAAGGACATCTCGAGCATGCGCTCGGGGACGTAGAATACGAAACCGATCGGGCGCGCTTTCTGGGACGGGGACGCTCTACTGCGAACCCACTGGCTCTTCAGTCCTCAGCGCCTCTTTCGGGAACTGTTGGCCCTGTCCTCGATCCAGTCTTCAGTCTGCGCCGACGAATCCAACTCGCTCCGAACGCGTCAACTGAACTGGCGTGCACTACTGCAGCGTCGTGGATCTTGAGGAAGCGCAGCAGCTGGCAGCACGCTTCCACGACCTCCGAGCAGTGAACCGCGTACTCGAAATGGCCGTATCACACGGGCACGCGCAGATGGCCGCGATGGGGCTCACCCTTGACGACGCGATTCTTTACCAGCGCGTTGGCGGCCTACGTCATATTCACGAGTCCGTCGTTTCGGTCACCCGCGTCGGTAGCGGCCAACCATCTCGGACAAGCGGGCCTATGGCCGCACGCGATCTCGGGAGATCTGCCGATCGTCCTGCTGCGAATCGCCGACGAGAGCGGATTGGAACTCGCGCGACAGGTCCTCCACGCCCATCGATACTGGCGGCACTGCGGTTTGTCGGCAGATCTGGTTTTGCTGAACGATGGCGGGGCCGCGCTGCTGGACCGGCTGCAGGATCTTACTTCAGAGCGATCCGACGGGCGAACACGCTAACGAGCCAGGTGGCGTCTTCCTGCGTGAGACGGCGGCACTTTCAGTGGAGGATGCCACGCTGCTCGAGGCCGCTGCTCGCGTGGATCCTCCGCGATGGCCGAAGCTCTAACCGAGCAGTTGTCGAAGACGAGCGCCCTGCGCAGACTGAACGACTCCTGGGAGAAACACGAAATCTCGATTAGGAACGCACCACGCCACACTTCAGGTTCCGAACGCAGTGCGTCGGCTGACGATCAGCTGGAAAGACGTCCGCGAGCATCTCCTCTTCGACAATGGCCTGGGTGGGTTCACGCCGGACGGCCGGAGTACGTCATCCATCGCCGAGGCAGCGAGCGTCCACCGGCTCCCTGGAGCAACGTGCTCGCCAACCCCGACTTCGGTTGCCTCGTGACGGAGGCCGGCGGCGGTTATACCTGGGCAGGCAACAGCCAGATGAACCGCCTCACGCCGTGGAGCAACGATCCGGTCAGCGATCCGCCGGGTGAGGTCGTTTATCTTCGCGACGAAGAAACCGGGGAGTTCTGGACACCAACGCCGGCGCCTTGCGGCGACAAGATCAGCTGACGTTCGTCCGCCACGGCCAAGGGGCATAGCCGATTCACCAGGACCAGTCACGGCATCGAGCAGGATCTGCTCGTCCTGGTTTCGCCCAGCGCGCCAGTCAAGCTCTTTCACCTGCGCGTCAGGAACACTGGCGATCGGCCGCGACGATCTGTCGGCGACGTTCTACGCCGAGTGGGTCGTCGGAATTCAGCGCGATCAGGCGCCTCTGCAGGTCGTTGTGCACCGTCGACTCCGGAGTCTGGCGCGCTGTTCGCAACCAACGCCTGGGCTGGCGAGTTCGCCGGGTCGCATTGCTTTCGCCGACGTCGAGCCGCCGCCCACGCTCGTTCGCCACAGATCGCGCGGAGTTCCTCGGTCGCGATGGGACGGCAGCGAACTCCGGCCGCGCTCAATCGGACGCGGCTGTCCTGACCGCGCCGATGGACTCGGCCGATCCTTGCGCCGCGATCATGACCGACCTGGAACTCGCACCAGGCGGGACCGACGAGATCGTCTTCATGCTCGGCCAGGCAGAGAGCCCGGAGGAGGCCCGACGGCTCGTCAGTGCGCTATTCCGAGCCCGCGACGCGCGCAGGCGACGCTGGACGGAAGTCCAGGCGCTGTGGGATCGCATCCTTGGAGCCGTTCAGAGTCGCGTACGCCCGATGCGGCGCTCGACTTGATGTTGAACCGATGGCTGCTCTATCAGGCGCTCGCCTGCCGGATGTGGGGCCGTTCGGGCTTCTACCAGTCGGGCGGAGCATTTCGGGTTCCGCGACCAGCTTCAGGACGCGATGGCGCTTGGTCTACGGCGCGCCGCAGCGAGGCCCGGGCGCAGATCCTGCGGGCGGCGGCGCGGCAGTTCGAAGAGGGCGACGTGCAACACTGGTGGCACCCACCGGCCGGACGCGGAGTTCGCACACGCATCACCGACGACCTGTACTTCCTTCCATTCGTCACGTGCCATTACGTTCGGCGTCACAGGCGACGCAGCCATCCTTGACGAGCAAGTGCCGTTCCTGCGCGCACCGGTCCTGAAGCCGGACCAGGAGGAGGACTACAACCTGCCCGAGGTGAGCGAGCAGACCGCAAACGCTGTACGAACACTGCGTACGGGCGCTGGACTACGGGCTGAAACTCGGGCCTCACGGCCTCCCGTTGATGGGCACAGGAGATTGGAACGACGGTATGAATAAGGTCGGGGCCGAGGGCAAAGGCGAAAGCGTCTGGAACGGATGGTTCATGTTGACGACGCTTCGGGACTTCGCCGCCCTGGCTGAGGATCGCCGCGACGCCTCCCGCGCCTGCCTGGTGCCGCGAGCGTGCTGAGGCTCTGCGCGCGCAGCATTGGAGGAACATGCCTGGGACGGCCGGTGGTACCGGCGGGCCTACTTCGACGACGGGACGCCTCTCGGTTCGGCTTCCAACGACGAGTGCCAGATCGATTCGATCGCCCAATCGTGGGCGGTGATTTCCGGCGTAGGGGATCCGGCGCGCGACTCGGCTGGCCATGGCAGCGGTGCAACAGCGTCTGGTCAGCGATGCCAATCGGCTCGATCCTGTTGTTCGACCCGCCCTTCGACCGTGGAGTGCTGGAGCCCGGCTACATCAAAGGATACGTTCCGGGCATTCGCGAGAACGGCGGGCAGTACACGCATGCTGCAACGTGGGTGGTGCTGGCCACGGCACTACTCGGGCAAGGCGAGCGGGCGACTGGAGCTGTATGCGCTGCTGAATCCGATCCGTCATGCGGAGTCCTCAGACGACGTCGCTCGTTACAAGGTGGAGCCGTACGTCGTCGCGGCTGATGTCTATGGCGCACCACCACACACCGGTCGTGGCGGCTGGACCTGGGTACACCGGTTCCGCGCAGCTGGTTGTATCGGGTGGGTCTCGAAACAATCCTTGGCTTTCAGTTGCATGGAAGCCACCTGAAGATTGAGCCGTGCATCCCGCCGAAGTGGCCCGGCTACGAGATCACTTACCGTCATGGTTCCGCCATTTATCATGTGGTGGTCGACAACGCCATGGGGACCGGCCGCGGTGTTTCCAGCGTGACGCTCGACGGTCAGCCCGTCAGCGACGGGCGCCATCGACCTGGCGAGCGACGGGCAACGCCACGAAGTCCGCGTAGCCATGTTCGGGTGATGTCGCGACTGGTAACCGGGCGAGCCGGCATCGGTCGCACGATGGGGGACAGGCTTCTGACTGACGACAACGTGAACCGACTGGATGACGAGGAAGCGCTGGCCCATCCGCTGACCGATCAAGATCTCGACCGGCTGCAGGCTAACGACACTCCAGTATTATCTCCGCGAAGCCAATCCGGCCAACGGCCTCATTCGCGATAAGACCCAACATGGCGGCGCCCTGCAGCATCGCCGCCGTTGGCCTCGCTCTGGCGACTATCCCCGTGCTCGTCGAACGCGGCGTGATCTCCCGCGAGTTCGCCCCTGAAATCGCCCTGCGACGGCTGCGCTTCTTCCACAACAGCCCGCACGGCCCGGAGCCCGACGCCACCGGCTACAAAGGCTTCTACTACCACTTCCTGGACATGAAGACCGGACGCCGGGTTTGGGAGTGCGAGCTCTCGACGATCGACTCGGCCTTCCTTTTCGCCGGGATGCTGACCTGCGCAGCCTATTTCGACGGAGACACGGAGGAAGAGAAGCCGAAATCCGGCAACTGGCCGACGCGCTGTACCGCCGGGCCGATTGGCAATGGGCGCTGAACGGAGGCGCGGCGCTCTCCCACGGCTGGAGACCGGAATCCGGCTTCATCCCCTACCGTTGGACCGGCTACGACGAGGGGCTGCTGCTGTACCTCCTCGGCCTCGGCTCGCCGACATTCCCGTCTGCCGCCGGAGAGTTACGCTGCCTACTGCTCGACCTATCAGTGGAAAAAGATCTACGGGCGCGAAGCTGCTCTACTCCGGTCCGCTCTTCACGCACCAACTCTCGCACCTCTGGATCGACTTCCGCGATCTGCGCGACGCCTTCATGCGCGAGCACGGCAGCGACTACTTTCAGAACAGCCGTCAGGCGACCTACATCCATCGGGAGTACGCGATCCACAATCCCGCTGGAGTTTGCCGGCTACGGTGAATTCTGCTGGGGAATCACGGCGACCGATGGCCCTGGCTGGGAGAAGCGGACCGTGAACGGCATCGACCGTCAATTCTACGACTACTACGCCCGCGGAGCGCCATACGGCCCCGATGACGGCACCATCGCGCCGTGGGCGGTCGTTGCCTCGCTCCCGTTCGCGCCGGAGATCGTCATGCCCACCATCCGCGCCATGGCTCCAGCTCGACCTCGGTGCGACGAAGCAGCTACGGCTTCAAGCCGTCGTTCAATCAGACATACGAAGTGCCTGGACAGCCCGACGGGCTGGTGGGTCACGCCCTTCCACTTTGGCATCGACCAGGGTCCGGTGATCCTCATGATCGAGAACTACCGCACCGGATTGATCTGGAACATCATGCGCCGGTCTCCATACGTCGTGGCCGGCCTGCGTCGCGCGGGTTTCCAGGGCGGCTGGCTCTGAAGACGTGCGTTGGCTTCCCGGCCTGACCGTTCTGCGTGAGTACCAAGCGTCCTGGCTGCGGGACGATCTCGTCGCGGGCCTTGTCATCACCACGATGCTCGTGCCTGTCGGCATCGCGTACGCCGAGGCTTCGGGCGTCCCGGGCATCAACGGCCTCTACGCGACGATCGTCCCGTTGCTGGCGTACGCGCTGTTCGGCCCCAGCCGGATTCTCGGTCCTGAGCCCGGATTCGTCACTGGCGCCCGTGATCCTCGCGGTCGTGACGCCGCTCGCGGAAGGAGATCCCCAGCGCGCCGTGGCGCTGGCCGGCGCAATGGCGATCGTTTCCGGCGTGGTATGCGTCGCCGCAGGATTTGCACGTCTCGGCTTCATCACAGAGTTGCTGTCGAAGCCGATCCGCTACGGTTACATGAACGGCATCGCGCTGACAGTGATGCTGAGCCAGATTCCGAAGCTCCTCGGCTTTTCTGTTTCCGAACCCGGCCCGATGCGCCAGGCATGGGGAATCACGCAGGGCGTCTCGCGGGCCGCACGAATGCCGCGGCCTTTGCGATCGGCGCCGGCACGCTCGCTGTCATTCTGCTGCTGAAGCGCTGGCCGCGCGTGCCCGGCCTCCTGATTGCCGTTGTCGCCGCCACGCTCGTGGTCGCGTTGTCCGGTCTTGCATCGAGCGCTGGCGTGCAGGTGCTCGGTCCGCTGCCGCCTGGGTTGCCCGCGCTGCGATTGCCGATCGTTGAAATTGATGAGCTTGCAAGCGATTTTGACCGGCGGGATCGCGGTCGCCCTTGTTTCGTTTGCGGACACGAGCGTGCTCTCACGAACCTACGCGGCTCGCCTGCGCACGCCGGTGGATCCGAATCAGGAGATGGTGGGTCTCGGCGTCGCAAATCTGGCGGCCGGCCTGTTTCAGGGCTTCCCCATCAGCAGCAGCTCGTCGCGGACGCCAGTTGCCGAGGCGGCCGGAGCGAAGACGCAGCTCACGGGTGTCGTGGGCGCTGTTGCCGTTGCGCTGCTCTTGTTGTTCGCGCCGGCGCTGCTCCAGGATCTCCCGCAGGCGGCTCTGGCCGCGGTCGTCATTGCCGCGGCGATCGGACTGTTCGAAGTGTCGGACCTTCGGCGAATCTATCGCATCCAACGCTGGGAGTTCTGGCTTTCGATGGCCTGCTTCGCCGGGCGTGGCGACGTTCGGCGCCATCCCGGGCATCGCGCCTCGCGATCGTGATTGCGGTGATTGAGTTCCTCTGGGACGGCTGGCGCCCGCACTCGGCCGTGCTCGGACGTGTCGAACGCGTCAAGGGCTATCACGACATCACCCGATATCCGGACGCGCGCTTGATACCCGGCCTGGTGTTGTTCCGTTGGGATGCGCCGCTGTTCTTCGCCAACGCCGAGCTGTTCCACAAGCGGGTGCTGGACGCGGTCGCGAGCTCCCCGACGCCGGTCCGTTGGGTCGTGGTCGCGGCCGAGCCGGTCACCAGCGTGGACGTCACCGCGGCCGACGTCGTCGCCGAGCTCGACGACGATCTGCACGCGCGCGGGCATCGAGCTGTGCTTCGCCGAGATGAAGGACCCCGTGAAAGACAAGCTGAAAGCGCTTCCGGGCTGTTCACCCGGCTCGGCGAACAGACGTTCTTTGCGACGATTGGCGAGGCGGTGAGCGCTTATCTCGCGATCCCATCCAGTCGATTGGGTCGACTGGGAGGAACGATCTCGCTGACGTCGTGTTATCGTCTTCCTGCCCCTTCGCCTCATGGACACTGCGGCCATCAGCTATCGGGTTGCTGATTTTCTCAAGAAACATCCTCCCTTTCATGCCATGGAGGAGCAGGATTTGCTCGCCTCGCATCGCAAGGCCGCGTGAGATTTCACGAAGCCAACGAACACGTCTCTTTGGCAGGGTGACCACAACGAACTCACATCTTCGTGATTCAACAGGGGACCGGGTCGTTGTGGGATGAGGCGGCGAGCGCATCGAGCTGCGCGACGTTCGCGGCCCCGGCGACATGCTGGGTATCGATCGATTCAACGGCGCACGGTCGGCGCTGCACTCGGCCCGATCGGCGACCGATGTCGTGATCTATGCGTTTCCCGCGGCGGAGTTCGAAGCGCTGCTCGGAAAGCATCCGCATGCGATGCGCATGTCGCCGCCCACGGCAGTGCTGAGCATCGACTATCAACCTCCGGGCGACAGGCGGCAGCCCCAAGAGATCTTCTCTACACTGATGTCGTCCGCTGAGAAGACGCTGCCCCGCTGCACGACTCAGGACACTATCCGGGAGGCCGCGCGTCGGATGCAGTCTGCTTGGCAGGGACGCTGTCGTCGTGTTGGATGGCTGATGCCAGGCCCGGGCAGTGGTGACCGGCCGCTCGTTGCTCGAGTGGATAGTGGATGGCGATGGCGACGTCGACCAACCAGTTGAAAAACTCATTCGCAGCACGCTTCCGACGCTGGCCCCGAGCGCATCCGTCACTGACGGTGCCCTGAAGATGGGAGCGGCAAATGTCGCAGCGCTGGCGATTACCGAAGACGGCACACCGGACGGCCGGTTACACGCGATCGTCACTGCCGGTGACCTGATGGCGGTCTTCGGCGACGATGCCTGCCGCCCTTCTGCGCGAGGATTCGCCGCGCGTCGCTCCACCGACGCACCCGCAGGCTCAACCAACGGGCGCGAGCGTTGGCGCAGCAGCATCTCACGAGCGCCGTCTCGGTAGACTGGCTGGCCCACTTCACCTTCATCTTGCCGACGCCGCCATCCTCAACCGAGTCGTCGCTTTCGGCTCGAGCAACGAACGGAGCCGACTTTGCTGGTGCTTCTGCGGTCCGTCGGGCGTGGTGAATCGCTGACCCGGCTCCAGCCGCAGCTGGTCCTCATCGCAGCCGCGGATGAGGAGCGACGAGCTGCAGTCGACGTGCTTACGGGTGTTGGATTTGCTCGCAGAATGCGACTACCTGCCACGGTCTGGTGATTCTCCTCGATCGATCCTTTACGTCGCGCCGGCCCCGAATGGAAGAAGCGGTATAGCCAATGGGTGCGCGACCCGGTGCTCCAACAGACCTATCGCATGCGCTCGTTGTTCGACCTGCGCCCCATCCACGGTCGCCAGGCGCTATGGCACGAGGTAGCCGCGACGGTCACCGATGCGGTTGATCGCGACTTCCTGCGGCTGCTGGCTCACGACTGCCTCTCGAGTCTGCCTCCGCGACGTTCTTCCAGGATGCCGTCGTGGAAGAGTCGGGCGAGCGCACGACGGTCTTCCGACTGAGCAGAGCGCGCTCCTCCCGCTCGTCGACGTCGGCCGGTGTTCGGCATGGCCGCCGGAAAGGCGCTGGGGACGTCGACGCGCGAGCGCCTCGCCACGGCGCGTGCGCTGTTGCCCGAGCACGAGTCGGTCTTTCGAGGGCTTCCGACACCTTGAGCGTCGTGCTTCTGGCAGCAGGGCCGCATCGGCATCAGCCAGGGGACCGACGGTGCGGAATTGCTGCCAGCATTGCTCAGCCGCCACGACCGGCAGGTGTTGAAGAGCGGTTCCGATCCATCCTCCGGCTGCTGGAGTTCACGGCGGATTGGAAATGGCTCGAAGCACTGTGACGGAACCGTCGTTCGTCGGCCGATATCGGCAGCGCTTCGAGAGCACGTGGCGCGGCGATACATCGATCGATCGCGTCCGCTTCGTCGTCCTGGACGTGGAGACGACAGGCCTAATCCGCGGACGGATCGCCTCGTCACGATTGGCGCCGTCGGCGTCCACGGCGGAGAGATTCTGATCGAAGACTCTTTCGAAGCGCTGCTCAAAATCGAGCGGAACACCGCGGCCGTCACCGTGCACGGCATCACGCGGGCCGAAAGCCTGAGCGGCCTGGGAGGAGCCGCAGCATTGGAGCAGTTTCTGAGTAGTCTCGGGGACGGAGTGATCGTTGGCCACCACGTCGGTCACTGACATTGGAACGTTCAATGCGGGCTACGAGCGCCATTGGGGCTTCCGCTTGCTGAACCGGAGCCTCGACACGATGGATCTCACCTGCACCTCGAGAGAGATGCAGCGTTTGCCGGCCGGCCCCGGATTCGTCGTTTCACCCTCGACGCGCTCTGCGACATGTTCGGAATCGTCCCCTCACGACCGCCATACGGCTTGCGGCGACGCGTTCATGACCGCTCAGGTTTTTCTGCGGCTCCTCCACCTCGCGTCCCGGCACGGAAGGCGCACGCTCGACGATCGCCGAGCCCTACTCGGACTCTGGATCGGCTTCGACCGAGATTGAACCCCGAGCCGACCCGTTGCAGACTAGGGGCGTCGTTTGAGGGCAATCTACTTCCTGGGAATACTTGAACCGAACGAATCAGCGACAGGAACGCTTTCCTGTTGATCGAGGCGACCATGACGATCGACCGTCGGCGCTTTCTCGAGTCTGGTCTCGCGGTTTGCGGGGCGGCCGGCCTTGCGCCATCCCCCATCGGCGCAAGCGCAGCTGCCGCCGGACAGACTGCAACACGACCGTCCGGCAAATCGATCAGCCGCCAGTTCGCGCAGTGGGTCGTCGGTCTGCGCTACGAGGATCTCGCCGCCAGCGGTTGTCGATCGCGTCAAGGGCCTGACGCCTCCACAACCTCGCGTCGGCGCTCGTCGGATCGCGAGTTGCCCGCGGGCGAACAGGCGGTGGCGTTCGTCACTGGCGAAGAATTGGGCGTGCGAGAGCGGCGCGACCATTCTGGCGAATGGAAGCACGGTGACCAGAGGAGGCGCTGCCTTTGCCAACTCGGAAATGATGCTGGCGGGCGGCAAAGTGGGACACGTTCCGCATGCTCACGCATCCCGGGACCGCCATCATCCCGGCCGCTTTGGTTGCAGCTGAGGCGGAAGGCGCGTCCGGTCGGGACTTCATCACCGGCGTGGCAGCCGGCTACGAGGTGATGGAACGGATGGCGGCCGACTGGATCCCAACCGTCATGGCGCGCGGATTCCACGCCGGACCGGTGTTCAGCATCTTCGGCGCCGCCGATCGCGGCCGCCAAGATCATGCGCTTCACCGACGACCAGGTACACGCCACGATCTCTCTCTGCACGAACCTGGCGGGAAGCAACCTCGAAAGCCGCGCGCTGCGCGAGGGCGCCGCCGTGCGAAATGCGCTGCTGGCGGTCTGCGCTGGCGAAGCAGGGAAAGGTCGGCGGCGGCGAAGCGGTGCTCGAAGGTCCGGCGGGGTTCTACCACGCCTACGCCGGCGAACAACGCGGGCCGTCTCACCTACAGCTTCGTCGGTGCCACTGAAACCAGGCTCGACACATTGACGGCAAAGCTCGGCGACGAGTGGATGCTCCTCGAGACGCTGTACCGGATCTACTCGATCGCCGGCTACAACATCGCGCACGTCGACGTCACGGCGAAGCTCTGCGAGGAGCACAACATCAAATATGGTGACGTCGATCGCATCGAGGCCGTCGTGAACTGGCTGGAGACGCAGTATCCGAGCCCCGCCTTCCCGCGCAGCGCGAAGACATCGGCGAGCCGACGGCGCGGCGGCACGAGCACTACTCGGCGTACGGTGCCGTCAAACGCGGGTTCCCGATGCTGGCCGTGAACGCCCGATCCGCCCGAGGTGCTGGAGCTGATGACACGCGTGCGGATCATCCCGTCGCACCAGATGACGCTCTTCGGTCCGCGGATCACGGTTTTCACCAAGGATGGCCGGAGCTACACGAAGCAGGCGACCGGGCGCGAGTTCATCTGGAACTTCGACGAGGAGGCGCGCCGCATTCGGGGCGTCGTGCCCGGCATCCCGATTCCCGAGCGCCAGTTCGAGAACATCATCGCCACATGTCGCGAGCTCGATCGGCGCGAGAAAGCCGACCGGCTCGTGCGCTTGACGTTGAAGGCATGAAAGCCCTGACGCGCCGTGAGTTGTTGGCCGCCCTCGCTGTCGGCCCAGTCGCCGGATGGCGGAATGGGCTGACAGGTGTCGACGCTTCCGCCGGTTTTCCGATGCTGACGGGACAGAACGATGCAGGGCAAGCGGGATCTCAAGGCTCGCGCTCAGGTTCGCGCGCTTGCTGAACGCGATGACATTCGGCAACTTGCCTCCCCTGGCCGTCGACCACGCCAAGATGATCATCGCCAGCACGATCGCCAGCGCGGCGTCCGGCTCGCGCATCGGCTCGGCGCGCATCGTTCGCGATCTGGCGAAAGAGTTCGGCGGCCGCCCAGAGGCGACCGTCTGGTTCGATGGCGCGAAATTGCCCGTCGGAAGCGCAGCCCGAGTCAACGCCGTGCTCAGCGACGCCGCCGCCTCCGACGACAGCGACCTGCGAAACGTCGCGCATACCGGCACGAATGTCACTGCCACCGGCCTGGCGGTCGCGGAGCGAACGGGCGCGACAGGCCAGGATCTGCTGTGCGCGATCGTTGCCGGCTACGAGGCAGCCGGCCGGATCGGTGAGGCACTCGGCGCCGACAGACAAGGCTTTCACGCCTCGGTCATCGTTGCGTTCGGCGGCGTTGTCACCGCAGCCAGACTTCTCAGCTTGACCGACGACCAGTTGGCGCACGCCATCTCGCTGGTCGCCACGAGCATGGGCGGACTGGCCATCGGCACGAACAGTTGGGCGCGGGAATATCACGCGGGCAATGCGGCTCTGGCTGCGGTGAATGCCGTGCAGGCCGCCAGCCGTGGCTTCACCGCCAACGAAGACATGCTGGAAGCGGCGCGTGGGTTTCTCGCGGTCTTCAGCGACGAAAAGCGGACGCCAGTGCACTGACTCGGGACCTTGGCAAAGCAGTGGGACATCGTCACGTATCTGGCGATCAAGCTGGTGCCCGGCGCCCACGCTTTTCACCCATCCGTCGAAGCGGCCGTCAACGCCGCACGCCAGTCGGGCGTGGCGCCTGATCAGGTGGCAAGGATTCTCGTCGCGGGCGCCCAAAGCCGGACCATCGCCTCTGGACAACGTCCGAAGGACATGGTCGAAGCCATCCACAGCCTGTCTTACTTCATTGCATCTGCGGTTGCCGATAAGGACTTCTCGTGGGTCCATGCAACACCAGAAAAGATTCACAATCCTGTGGTCGCGGGACTCATGGATCTGGTCGAGCCGGACCCGGCGCCACCGGCGGTTCGCTACGAGCTGGAGCTGGGGCGGAACGGTCACAATCGTCACCAAGTCCGGTGCCCGGATATCGAGCACCGTTGACGCGCCTCGAGGATCGGGACCGCGGGGTATCGACTGGAGCGAAGTCGACGCCAAATACCGCGCGCTGATGCCAGAATCGAGTCTGCCGGCGAAGCGCATCGAGGAGAGCCTGGCCTTGATCCACCGGTTCGATCAGTTGAGGCACGTCTCCGACCTCACACGCCTCATCGGTTGACCGTGATGAATGAGTGGATCCGACGCACAAAGGAGCGCAACGTGACCGTCTTGAACCGCCGCCAGTTCATCTGTGCAGCCGCCACCGCGGCGATCGCCACGCGAACCGCCGACCTGCTCGCGCAAACGGTCAGTGCGACTTGATTCTCAAGGGCGGGCGTGTGATCGACCCTTCACTTCGCCTCGACGCCACTCGAGACGTGGCGATCGCCGGTGGCCGCATCGCGGCCGTCGAGGCCAATATTGCGGGCGGCGCAGCGGAGACGCTCGACGTGCGCTGGCAAGATCGTCGCGCCGGGCCTGCTCGACATCCACACCCATGCGGCCCGCGTCAAAGATGGCCCGGAGCTTTGCCTGGCCGACGGCGTGACCGGGTTCGTCGATGCGGGATCACAAGGCGCGGATAGCATCGAGGAAATCATTGCCGTCGCCAAGTCGGCGCCGCAGCCGGCCAGGGTGCTGATCAACATCGGGCGCGCCGGCATCCTGCCGACCGGCGACACGATGGACGTCAGCCGTGCCGATGTCGGCGCCGCGCGCGAGCGCCGATCGGCAAGAACCGCGACATCATCGCCGGCGTCAAGGCGCGATTGTCGCAAGAGGTCGCCGGCGCCAACGACTACGAGGTGCTGAGGCGCGCTCAGGAGGTCGTGACACCGACTTCAACCTGCCCGTGATGATCCACATGGGGCAGACGGTCTCACCGCTGCCGAAGCTCTGGACCTGCTCAAGCCCGGCGACATCGTCACCCACATGTTCGCGCCGCCGCCAAACAGCATCGTCGACGAGAACGGCCGCATCCTTCCCGCAGTGCTGGCTGCGCGACGCCGCGGAGTGTGGTTCGATCGTCGGCAATGGACGCGTCGGGCATCTGCGATGGGACATCGTCGAGCGCGTCATGCAAGCGGGTTTCTGGCCGGATACGTTCTCCACCGACTGGACGCCCGAAGGGCGAACTGCCCAGGTCATCGACTTCCCGAACGTGATGTCGAAGTTCCTCGACTTCGGCATGCCGCTCGACCAGGTGATCGCCTGCGCGACTGTCCACGCCTCGCGCGTGTTCGAGGTATTCCGCGATCGCGGCACGCTCAATGTCGGCGCACCTGCCGACGTCGCGATGCCTGGAGCTTCGGCCAGGATCGTTCGAGTTTGCAGACAACTTCGGCAACAACCGAACCGGCCGGCAGCGTCTCTTCCCAAGCTTGACGGTTCTGGGCGGGAAGCGCGTCCCGCCGCGCGCCTAAGCGATTCGCAGGGCTAAAGCCCTGCGCCACCTCTTGCGGGATCCCACGACGGTCCCGCATTCCAGAGTCCCGCGAACATGTAGCCGACGTTCCGGGAAGATTCCACCAGACTCCCGCCTGCGAGCCCGCAAGGCGGCGGACGATCGATCGTGACGAGTAGAACCGGCGCGCGCACCCATTCCGTTCCCGCCTCGAGCTCCCGTGGCGACATGAGCGCAGGCTCGAAGACGCAGTGTTTCTTGCCGTCGTATTTCGACCAGTCGGTGGTCAGGATCCGGTTGTCGGCGGTCATCCGATGGAACGTCGGGTCCAGGCATGGGCACGACCATGCTCACCGTCGCGACGTCAACGAAGGCTTCGTCGAGGAACTCGGCCGTCCGGCGGAAGATTCCCACGTCGTCTTCGTCGAACCCGAACATGATGCCCAGGTGGACAGCGATACCGTGACGATGAAGGCTCGCAATGATGTCGATGGTAGTCGTCAACCCGATTGTGCGCCTTGTTCGTCGCCTCGAGGCTCTCCTGCGAGATCGACTCGAGGCCCAGGAAGAGCGCCTTGCAACCGCTGCGCGCCGCAAGTGCCACCAGCTCCTCGTCGCGCGCGGCGTTGGCCGTGCACTGGCTTGTCCACCATTTCTTGAGCGGAGCAAGGGCGCGGAAGAGCTCCTTCGCGTAACGCGGATTCGCGCCAATGTTGTCGTCCCAGAACACGACCGCGCGAGTCGGGCTCGTTGCGATCTCGCGGACGACTTCGTCGATCGGGCGGTAGCGCATGGTCCCCGGACCGTAGAGGAGCGGGATCGAACAGTAGTCGCAGCGGTGGGGACACCCTCGCGTTGCGATGGTCACCGACTTCCCGTAGCGGCGTCCTTTGATGAGGTCCCAGCGCGGGGCCGGCATGCCGGCGAGCGGCGCCTGCCGGGTCGAAACGTAAACCGGCTCGAGCTTGCCGCAGCGCGCGTCGTCGAGGACGCGAGGCCACGTGTCTTCGGCCTCGCCCACGACCACCGCGTCGGCATGGCGAGCGGCCTCCTCGGGAGAGCCGTCGCGTGGGCTCCGCCGATCACCACGGGCACGCCGCGACGACGGAACTCGCGGGCGAGGCTGTAGGCATGGAGAGCGGAGGGCGTCGGCGCGGTGATCGCCACGAGGTCTGCCGGCACGTCGAACCGCACCGGCTCGACGATTTCGTCCGGTATGCGAAACCGAGTGCTCGAACGGCGTCAGCGCCGCGATCAGCGGCATGGTGAGCTGCGGGAACTGGATCAGGCGGCCACGGCGGAGGCGTCGCGACTCCGGGCGACTCGGCGGTGATGAGATGAACGCGCACGAGTCAGATGGTACCCGAATCCCCTATTTCTTTTCTCGGCCGGTCAGTTTCAGAAACGTCTGGTTCTCGTGGCAGATGAATTCGATCGGTTCCGAACCGTCCGTCACAAGCTGCTGGAGGACTCTGACGGTAAAGGGCCGGGTATACGCCTTCGGGTCGTCGACCGTGAACTCGATCTCCAGCCGTCCGTAGCTCACACGCCGGAACCGCTCGGTCAACTTCATCGCCTCCGTATACGGGCTTCCCCTGTGATCGAGCCATCCAGCGCCGAGTACGCATCAGGCAACCCGACGGCGCTCGGGATTGTTCGGATCGACACCGTGAAAATTGTTCGATTCGACCACGAGCGTGTCGCCTTCCCATCGTCCGACGGAGTAGCCGTGCCAATACGGCTGGACCGTCCCTGAGTGCGGAAGAGAACGGCCGTCCATGCAGATCGTCCGCAGGCCGTAGTTCGACTCGTAGATGATGAGAATCTGTCGCGGCATCTGGGCGATCTTCAATGGCTGCGGATCGATGTGGTACTGAAGCGGACCCTGGGGCAGGCACAGGCCGTCAGGATCGTTCAGGCCAATCTCCGCGGCGCGCTTCTTCTGAAGCTCTGCCGCCCATGGCTGGAAGGGCAGCCCGTCTTTGAATCCTGCCCCGGCGTTGCCGAACGTCACCTGCGGGGCCCGGTCGGGACGAAGGGCCGCTCGGCTGCGGATCGAAAACCCAGATCCCTGAGAGATCCGGCTTGCCATCGGCCGTTCGCGGTGCGGGCGCACTGAGATTCGGCTTGCCATCAGTCCCTTTCGGAACTCGCTGCCTGAGGATACAAAGGCCACTGCGCCGACGAGGGACGGCGTGATGGCTGCGATGATGGCTGCCAACACGGCCGTGGTGAACCGGCGTTTCATGTCGACCTCTGATCTCCGCGAGGAGACCGCGGTGTGGCGGGGCTGTCGGCGAGGGATCGTAGATCGAAAATTCCCCACCCTTGCGAAATAGTCCACAGCACTTTGGGTTATTCGAGGCCGATCGGCTGCCGGATCAGTGACTTGGGGAGGACCGAATAAGGACGCAGCCTGAAGTGAGAATTGAGAGGTTTGAAGTAAACTCGTGAATACCTGATCAGATTTGCCCACTTCTCTCCTGAGCTTCTCCCTTCTGATCGTTCTTACGAGTCAGGGCTGCTGTCGCCGAACGTGGCAGAACCGCGACGCCTCCGGGCACCGGAGCCACCGTGACCGGGAACTCCGCTCCATGCCGCGTGACGGTTCGGCCGGCGATAATCCCCACCCCGGCCGAACACCACGTCACTCAGCCAATGGCGATCCGCCGGCAATCGCGACATGGCGACGTAGGAAGAAAAAATGTAGGCTGGGACGGCGCCTTTCCAACCCAGATGCCGCTCCAAGGCCGTCGCGAACAGCGAAAGTGTCTGCGGCGTGTCCGGATGGAAACGAGTTGCGGCCGGATCCGTCCGGTCTCTCCCGACGAGTCGTGTACAGCTCAACGACTGCACCAGCGCCTCGCTGACGGCGAGCGATTGAATGAGTCCATCCCCACGTGCGAGACCTTCGGCTCGTCCTTGATGCGTCCGAAGGCATACACCGCGATAGATGCTGCGCTATCAGCGTCGGGAACTCTCCGATGACTGCGCCGGGCTTGAAGAAGTCCTGTGCAAAGTCGCTGTTCACCAGGGCTTCGTTCACGTTGTCGTCGGCGGGGTGCACGGCCAGCGCCAATCCTCCGCTAAAGCCAGCCCAAAACAGATTCTCTTTCGATGGCAGATGTTTGAAATCGTCGACGAGGTCCTTGGCCATCGCCTTGATGCCGGTATGTCGCGGCGTCGGCGCGGGACCGGCGGGCTGCGTGATCACCTGCTCAAAGGTGAACGGCTCGCCCGGTTCCGTGGTTCCAGGCGGATCCTCTGCTCGAACCGATGTCGTCAAGGCGCACGTAAGAAGCACTGACGCAACAGCGACGGACCTCGCGGAAGATGTGGACATGATGGACAGGAACTCGATGGTGTTTACGGGTGCTGAAGGTCTCGTAATCAAAGTGGTAAGACTCGAGAATCGCATAACCTTGAAGATGAACCTGCGATGAATGCACGGAGCCGGATCGACCACGATTTCTTGACGAGGACCCTTCGTCTTAGCGCCCAGCTCGAGCAGTCAGGAAGTGCTGAATGGCTGGGGTAATGACAAGCGAGAGAAGCATCGAAACGAGAATTCCGCCGATGACGGCGATCGCAAGCGGCTGAAGCATCTGCGACCCGGCGCCAAGTGCGAGCGCCAGCGGCAGCATCCCCGCCACAGCTGCCAGCGCCGTCATCACGATCGGCCGAAGCCGGCGGCGACCGGCCTGCACGATCGCCTCCTCGGCTGAGAATCCGACAGACCGAAACTTCTCGTTCGCATCGAGCAGCAGAATGCCGTTCTTCGCGACGATTCCGACAACCATGATCAGTCCCATGAACGAGGACACGTTGAACGTCATCCGGGTAACCAGCAACGCGAGAAACACGCCCGATGTGGACAGAATCGCCGAAGCGAGAATGGCGACTGGCGGGGTGAACGATCGAAACTCGAAAAGAAGAACGAGGAAGATCAACACGACCGCCAGGATCAGGACTGTCGAGAGATCGCGAAACGATTTCTGCTGCTCCTTGTAGGTGCCGCCGTATTCGACACGGATGGACGGCGGCAGCTTCAAATCTTCGACAGCCTTCTGAACCGCGGCTATGCCGGTTCCCATATCCACGCCTTCGAGGCGTGCCGTCACCTCGACCAGACGCTGAAGGTTCTCGCGCCGCACTTCCATCTGCCCAGGCAGCTCATCGGTCGTGCTCAACGATCCAAGCGTGGCGGTCGAGCCCGACCCACTGACGAGCAACGTGTTGCTCATCGACTCGAGCGACGAGCGGGCCGACGCAGGAAAGCGAATACGCAGCGGGTATGGGCGGTCGTTGATCTGCACCGGAGTCAGCGCGGGCGCTCCATCCACCATCGCCAATGCCACGGTCGCGAGCTCCTCTGCTGTGAACCCGGCACGATCTGCAGCCTCCGGGTCGACCGTGAAGCGAACCGCCGGGCCGCTCGTCGTCTTTCGATGCCGTCCGCGATGTCGACGATCGGTGTCTTGCCGCCGATCGTCACTTTACCAAGCGCGTCCGCCACCTGCGGCGCCCAAGTCGTCAGGAGATCGGCATCCGGCGAGAACAACTTGACGACGACCGGCTCTGGGCGCCCCCGTGAGGTCACCGATCATGTCCTGCAGCACCTGAATGAACTCGACGTCGAGACCCGGCTCCGAAGATGCCACTTTCGCCCGCACGTCCCGAATCACGTCGTCGACGCCGCGGCTGCGTGTTGCTTTGAGCTTCACCGCGATGTCGCCGGTATTTGGCTCGGTGACCGCGGCGAGCCCGAGCTCCAGGCCGGTGCGGCGAGATGTGCTCTCGACCTCTGGCGTGTCGCGCAGGATCGATTCGAGGTGGCCGACGACGCGGCTGGTCTCCTGGAGTGAGCTGCCAGGCGGCATCACGTAGTCGAGCACGAATCCGCCTTCGTCGAACGCCGGCAAGAGATCGCGGCCGATACGCCGTAGCACAGATATGACGCGCCTACCAACACGACACACATGGCGACGACGACGGCCGGATGCCTGACGGCGCGGCGCAGGACGTGCTCGTAGATCAGAAGCAATCGACTGAACGCGCCGTGCGCAAACGACGCGTCTTCGGCGGTCATCATGCGTCGCACCTGCGCGGCGCGCGCGTCGCTGTCGTCCAATCCGGCTGGGATGCTGTGACGCGCTTCGTCGAGCGTCCCAGGCTGCACGTCGGCTGACTGGTGGCGGCGAACCAGACGCGCGCTCAGGTTGCTCGTCCACACCAGCGCGAGTGACCAGCGACGTCAGCAGCGCGACACTCATGGCGATTGCAAGCGAACGGAAGAATGTCCCGGTCACGCCCGTAATCGTGATCAGCGGCAGGAAGACGACAATCGGCGTGAGCGTCGACCCAATCAGCGGAACCGTGAGCTCCTTCAGCGCGCTGGCGGTCGCCTCCAGCGGCCCCTCTCCGCCATCGCGATGCAACACGATGTTTTCAACCACGACGATCTTGTCGTCGATCACGAGGCCGACGGCGGCAGCGAGGCCGCCGAGCGTCATCAGGTTGAAGCTCTGCCCGAGAATCTTCATCGCAATGAACGTGACGACCATCGTCACCGGCACGACGAGCCCGGTCATCGATCGCGGTGCCCCAATCTCTCAGGAACAGCCAGATGATGAGGCCGGCAAGGAAAAGGCCGATGACGATCGCGTCGCGGACACTCCTAATCGACTCGTGGACGATATTGGACTGGTCGTAGAAGGCTCGCATCTCGACGCCAGCTGGCAGCGTCGGTTGTATGACGCGCCATTTCTTGGTGCACTCGTCGGCCACCTGCGCCGTGTTGCTGTCCAGTTGACGATTGACGCTGAGCAGCAGTGCGGCTTTCCATTGGCGCTGACCACCGTGTAGACCGGCTCGACGGCCGGCGCCGGGGTGCCAACATCCTTGATGTGAACCGGAACATTGTTCACGTGTTTGACGACGATGTCCCCAATCTCCTCGGGGCCGTGCACCTGTCCCGTCACGAGGCCGAGAAACAGCTGATGCTGCCGATTGAGCAACCCAGGCGAGTCGACGATGTTCGTGCGATTGGCGGCGTTCAGGATGTCTGCTATTGAAGTCTTGGCGCGCAGCATCCGGGCCGGATCGACGATCACGTGGAACTCGGGCCGCTGGCCACCCTGAACGAGCACACTCGCCACGCCCGGAAGGCCGTTGAGCCGGGGTTTGATTTCGTAGGTCGCCAGGCTCCCAGAGGTCGGTCTGCGGCACTGTGTCGGAGGTCAGGCTGTAGCCGATGATGGGAAAGCTGGAAAAGTCGAGACGATTGGTCCGGATGCTGCGCTGTCGCAGGGAGGCCGCTCTGAACGCGCGAGACGGCCGCATCGACCATCTGCAGTGTCTCCAGCATGTCGACGTTCCAGTTGAAGAAGCAGGTTGATCTCGGCTGAGCCGCGGCTGCTGACCGGATCGGACGTCTTCAAGGCCGGGCACGATCGAACCGCTTCCTCGATGCGGCCGCGTGATCGCGATCTCCATCTGCTCGATCGGCATCACGCCGTTCTCGACGCCGATGATGATCCGCGGAAAGTTCGTCGTCGGGAAAACGGCGACGGGCAGCGTCAGCGCTTCGTAAACGCCGACCGCTGTGAGCACGCAAATGAGAAAGATGATCGATTTCGAGTGGCGGGCGAACTGTACTGATCGCTCACGATTCCTCGGGTTCTTCCTCTTCTTTCGCCGGAGCGATATCTGAACTGTGGTCTTGGACAGGACCTCGGGATCCAGCTCTGAACAGCTCGAAGGCTCCGGTGGTGGCAACGCGTTGACCGCTCTCGAGGCCGTCGGTCACCTGCGCCTTTCCGCGATCGCGGATTCCAACCGCAATCTTGCGAAGGTGCGGTTTGTTCTCGGTTGTCGATCACGATCGCGCACGTCGATCCCGATGAGCTCGTGAGCACCGCCTTCTGTGGAATGACGAGCGCGCTCGGCAGCGTTTTCGCGATCATCTCGACGCGGAGGCTCGTCCCGGCCTCAACTTGACGTCCGAATTGGCGCCCTGGACCCACACTTCAACCGTTGTACTCGTGGCAGCCAACGCGGGGACTGATTTGCATGACCTTTGCTGAAAGCGGAGCACCGTCGGGCCCCACCAGCTTTGCCTCGCTTCCTACGGCCAATTCGCCGGCCTCCGCCTGCGAGATGTGCGTGCGGGCGATACCTGCGAGATATCCATCACCGTGACAATCGGCGCGCCGCTCGCCGCCATTTCTCCGGGATAGAGCGGGAGATCGGTCACCACACCATCGATCGGGCTCGTGATTCGCGAGTATTCGAGCTGGGCCTGCGCGGCTTCATTGCGACCCTTGGCAGCGTCGCGTTGGGCTGCTCGCCGCTTTGATCGCCTGGTCGCGGGCGAATCCCTGAAGATCCTCGAGACGTTTTTTCGCCGTCTCATACTGACTGCGTGCCTGGCTGAGATTCGCCTGAGCCTCGTTGACGCTCTTTCTGAGCGATCGCGCCTTCCTTGTGGAGATTCTGGCGGTTCTCAAAGCTCGCCTGCTGAGCGTCGAGAAGATCTTTGGCGGACGCGGACGATCCAACTCAGCTTTGTTGACTTCTTCCGGAACCGTCGCCCTGGCCGTTGTCTCGAACGTCGCCTCCGCGAGGTCGAACGCCGCGCGGCTTTCCGCCGCCGCACCGGCGAGATCCTGATTCTCGAGCTCCAGCAACAACTGACCCGCGCGAACCCGTGCGCCACGCTGCACATAGAGTCTTTTGACCGGAGCGGAAATCTTCGGGACGATCGCGGCCTGCTGGCGCGGATACAACAACCCTTCAGCGCGAATCGCGTGCGTTGGATCGGCGACTGAGCACCGGCGCGACGTCCGACCGTCACGACAGGCGCCGCCTCTTCTTCAGCTTTCTTCTGCCGCACGCCGTCAGGAACGCCGCCGCAAGGACTGCAGTGGCACAAAAGATTTCAGCGCCGTGGGACCACCGAGACGTTCGACGCCTCGCCATCACTCAAAAGCTTCCTGTCAGGGTTTGCAGTTCCGCCAACGCTAGCCGATATCGCACTTCGGCTTCGTCGGCGGCATTGCGCGCCTGGACGAGCGTGTTCTGGGAGTCGACAACCTCGAGCGCGGTGGACTCCCCGCCTGATACCGCAGATTCGTCAGGCGCAGGCTTTCGCCAGCAAGGTCGGCGACCCGTTGAAGATTGTCCACCGCCGACCTGGCCGTCAGCGCCTCGTTGTACATCGAATACAAGCTGCCCACCAACTGCCGCTGCGTCTGGCTGAGCGTCACTATGGCGTGGCGCTCGCGCGTCTCGCTTTGATGCAGCTTGCTTCGCAGGCCACCCCATTCCCACACGGGCACGGTCAGATTGACCGTTACAAAGTAGCCCAGGTTTGGCAGGATACCCAGCTCCGGCTGAGCCGCTATCGCGCTGTGCAGAGCAAACTCGTTGGCCTCGATGCCGTAGACGCCATCAACGGTCACGGTCGGAAAGAAGGCGTTACGCGCGCGATGATGCCGTCATGGCCGGCAGCCCGCAAGCGCTTCGAGGCGGCACGGAGGTCAGGATTGCCGCGCTCCCGCCATGCCGCGGACCTCCGGGAACGACGGAAGCGCCGGCGCCGCGCGCAAGTCGTCGACGACGGTAAAGTTCTCGTTGAAGGTTGGAAACAGCAGCACGGCCAGGAGGAGCCGCGCGTTTTCCATGATCAGCGTCGCTTCACTGTAGCTCTGCTGCTGCTGCCGGGACTGAATTTCGGCTTTCACGACGTCGCTGCGGGCAACCTGGCCTGCACGCTCCTGCTGCTGAGTGATCTCGAGAAAGCGGGCCGCCTGCTGGACAGCCTGCTGCGCGGTCGCGTACCGGCGCTCGGCATTGACGAGCGCGTAGTAGGCGCGCGTCACGGTGACCACCAGACCGCGCTGCGCGACTTCCATTTTGCCTCCGCCGCCGCCGCGAGCGCCTTCGGGCTCTGTGCACCGGGCCGCCGTAAACGTGTTGGCGGAGAGCTCCCCTCGAACGACTCCCCACGCGCGGTACATATGCACGCCGTCGAGCGAAACGAAGCGGCCGTTTGGGTTCACGCCGTTCGGCTGGTTCCCGAGATACTGCGTCGTGTAGCTAAAGGCCGGCAGGAGTCCCGCTTTCGCCTGCACGCGGTCCTCGCGTGCAATCTCCACGTCGGCGACGCTCGCCTGAAACTGTGCGTCATTCTGCTTCGCTCGTTGGAGTGCGTCGGCCAGAGTGATGACAATCAGGAGCGCCGGCCGGTCCTTCGGGGCGGACGAGCTGGAGTGGCGGGCCGGCCGGGACTTCCTGGGCTCCAGCCCATGAAGCGCACAACAGAAACGCCAAGGCAACACGGCAGGACGCACGGACAGGCGCCTCGTCATTTGCCGACCACCAGAACCTTGAAGGTATCCCGGCAAATACGTCGGGCGACCGCCGCCTTGTGACGGTGCAGCCGTCGCGGTTGGCAGGTAGATCGTGTGCGTCTTCTCGTCGACGGCAATCGTGCGCGCGCCGCGCTCTGTCGCAACGTTCTCGAGAACCTCCCAAGTAGCACCCCTCTGTTGAACGATCGTCACGCGTAGCCGTCGCCGTTGGAGGTGAAGGCGTAGCCCGTTCCGGATCGAATGCTGCCCCATCGGAACCCGCACCGATCGGACGCCATCGCGAACGACTTTGCCTGCATCAGGATCGGAAACAACCATCAGCCGGTTCGAGCAGGCCGAGAATAATCGACGATTCTTTGCGTCGATGGCAAGGACCTGTGGGCTCTTCACACGGATTGAGAGCATACTTCTTGATCATGGTCGCCTTCGCCGCGTCGATCTCGACGACCTCGTGCGTGTCCTCGATGTTGACGTAGAGACCTTGCCCTTCCCGTCCGCGACCGAAAATTCAGGCTTGCCTGGAAGCGCAATCGTAGCGACGACGTTTCCGGTTTTGCGTCGACGGCTGTCGCGTTCTTCGATCGGCCGTTGAAGGCAAACACGCGACCCGACACCGAGTCGTAGCGGATTGAATCCGGATTCTCCCCTGCTAGCCGCCATTCCTGTCGCCATCAGCGTTTTCAGGTCGAAGATCGTGATGTTGTTGCCCCGGCCATTGCTGATAAAGCCGCGGTTCAGTTCAGGTGCGATCGCAATCCGTGTACTCCTGGCGTATCGGGGATGTCGCCAACAACCTTATTGGAATCGAGGTCGACCACCACCACATGGGTTGCGTGGGACACGTAGAGCCGCCGCGCGGCGCTATCGACGGTGAGATAATCCCAGCCGCCTTCGCCACCGATTTTGATCTCGCCGGACACGTGATAGCCGGTCGGGGCCGCCGCAAGAAGGAATCGGCACAAGAGCCGTCGCAACGAGCGTTCGCATGTGGACCTCCAGTTGGGGCCGGGTATTTGCCAACGAGGTTGCCGAGTTGCTGAAGCGAGAGTGTAGCGCCCTGATCATGAAACGAGCATGAACGGGATTTATGGCGCGTTCATGCTGTCCCGTCGCTATGATCTGAGCCGAAAAGGGTCTTGACGTTGCGGATTCTGCTGGTTGAGGACGAAGCCGCTGCAGCTCGTGTGTTGGCCAAAGGCCTCCGTGAAGAGTCGTACGCGGTGGACGTTGCCGTTGACGGCGACGCTGCCCTCTTCCAAGTCGCAATGACCGAATACGACGCGGTCATTCTCGACGTCTTGCTACCGGTCAAGAACGGATTGATGGTCTGCCGATCCATTCGTGAATCCGGATCGACAGTGCCCGTCCTGATGCTCACCGCGCGCGATAGCGTCGACGCCCGCATCGAAGGACTGGACTGCGGGGCCGACGATTACCTCATCAAGCCATGCCTTCCGGCGAGTTGCTGGCGAGACTTCGGGCGTTGATCCGCAGGGGCCGCCAGCCATTGCTCTCGAGGCTTTCGATCGGCGATCTGACGGCTCGATACACGCAGCCGGCGGGCATGGGTGCGCGCCCACCAGGTCGACCTCACCGCCAAGGAATTTGCGCTGATTGAATTCCTCATGCGCCGCGCCGCCGGGACGGTCGTGAGCCGGGGCGACATCGCCGAGCACGTGTGGGACGAACATTACGATCCGCTTTCGAACGTCGTCGACGTGTGCATTCAGCGCCTGCGGCTGACAAGCTGGATCGACCGGGAGTGCCGTCGGTCATTCGAACGCGGCGAGGCGAAGGGTATCAGCTCTCGGTGGAGTCCGGCCTTCCATGAACACGCTTTCGCTCGAAGCCGTCTCACGCTTTGGTACGCCATCGTGCTCGTGGTGATGCTCTGTTTGTTCGGCGCCGATATCGTCTGGCTATTGGGCGGGCTCGGCGTGCAACGCATCGACCGCGAGCTGGCCGATGCGGAGGCTACGGTCATCAAGATCGTGGGGAACGAGCTGAAAGAACAAGAGCCGCCCAGCAGACGCCGCTGCGGAGGCTGCCGAGACCGTCGCGGACCAGGACCTCGCCGTTGCGATCCTCGACGCTCGCGGCGTCCCTCTGGCGTCCAAGATCCCTGGCCTCCGGACTCGCCGACCTGCTGCCGGCCGACACTAAACGCCATCGCCTCGACCGTGCAGACAGCGTCGGGTGAATGGCGAGTTCGCTCGCGTCCGGAACATATCGACGGAACGAATCTCGTGGTTCTCGTCGCGATGCCACTCACCGACGTGAGACGAGAGCAGCGCGAAGTGAAGCAGGCGATGGTGATCGGCATCCCGATCATGCTGCTGCTCGCGGGTGCAGGCGGGTGGTGGCTGGCGTCGATTGGCCTCGCACCGATCACGAGGATGGCCGCAAGAGCCGTCCGCCTTCCGCTGACCGGATCGGAAGATCTGGGTGAGCCGACGCGGCGCGACGAGCTCGGCCAATTGACGGGCGCGTTCAACGGCCTCGTCGCGCGCCTGCGTGCGGCGCTGCAGACGCAGCGCCAGTTCATGGCCGACGCTTCGCACGAGTTGAGAACGCCGGTCTCGATCATCCGTTCGGCGGCGGAAGTCGCGCTCAGCCGCAAACCTCGGGACGAAGAAGACTATCGCGAAACGCTGACCATCGCCAGCGACCAGACGCGTCGACTCACTCGATTGATCGACGACATGCTCGTGCTCGCGCGGGCCGATGCCGGAGGATATCCGGTCCATGCCGTGGATCTCGATCTTGCGGAGGTTGTCGACGATTGCCGGCGCGCGGTCAAGGTATTGGCGACGGAGCGCGGCGTGCAGATTCGATTGTCGGCTGGCCGAGAGGTGCCCTTCGCGGAGACGAGGACCTGCTGCGGCGGATGGTGGTGAACCTGCTGCACAACGCCATTCAACATACGCTGGCAGGTGGGGCCGTTGCCGTTGCCCTCGAAGCCCGAAGCGGACGGCGTCAAGATGCGGTCGCCGACGGCGGATCGGGCATTCCCGAAGCCGACCGGACGCGAATCTTCGACCGGTTCGTGCGGCTCGACGAGGCTCGCGGCGGCGCCGGCACCGGACTGGGACTGCCGATTGCGAAATGGATTACCGGAGGTCCACGGCGGAACGCTCACTCTCGAAACCACCGGGCCGAGCGGCGAGCACGTTCTGCGCGAGACTGCGAATGCCCCCGACTCCGACCTCGTCCGCAGCCATGTCTGAGTTCCTCGCTCCGGGCGTCTACATCGAGGAAGTGGCGTTCGGCGCTCATCCGATCGAAGGGGTCTCGACGAGCACGGCGGGGATTCATCGGTGCCGCCGACGGTCAGCGGCTGTTGTCGGGAATCACCAGCTTCAAAGACTTCGAGCGCGCGGCTTCCGGCTCGAGCCTGCTGTCGAGCGCGGTGCGTGGCTTCTTCGACAACGGAGGGCGGCGATGCTCTGTCGTTTTGATAGCCGCAACCGATCCGGTTGAGGACGCACTCGAGGCCCTTTCCGGCGAGCCTGTGTCGATTCTGTGTTGTCCTGATGAGAACGTCTTCTCGAGCGCTGCGAGCGTCATGGCTGAGCATTGCGAGCGGCGGAAGGATCGCTTCTGCATTCTGCAGTCGCCACAGCCTACGGTGCCGATTTCGACGCACCAGCCGCCGGTGCGCTCTTCCTACGCCGCCTATTACCATCCCTGGCTCATCGTCCCGACGCCTGACCGCGCCACCACCCTGGCGGTTCCGCCGGGTGGCCACGTGGCCGGCGTATACGCCCAGTGCTGACCTTCAGAGGGGCGTTTGGAAGGCGCCTGCCGGGGCCCGCATCGAGAGAGTGACGGCGCTGTCCGAGAACATCACGTCTTCCGATGTCGACCTTCTCGTGGACCGCGGCATCGACGTCCTCAGAAACGAACCGATTCGCGGAATTGTCGTATGGGCTGCGAGAACGACGAGCTCGGACCAGGACTGGAAATACGTCAACGTGCGCCGCCTTCTGATATTCATCGAGCACTCCCTCCAGCGCGGACTGCAGTGGGTCGTCTTCGAGCTCAACGGTATCGCTCTGCGCGGACATCGTGGCGCGGGCGATCGATGCTTTTCTGGCCGGGCCTGTGGAAATCCGGTGCGCTCATCGGGCCAGACCGCCGACGAGGCCTACTTTGTCCGCTGCGATCGGACCACGATGACGCAGGACGACATCGATAACGGCCGCCTCATCGCGCGTGGTCGGAGTGGCTCCTGATGCATCCGGCGGAGTTCGTGATTCTCGCGCATAACCTGTCTGCTGAAATGTGCCGGCGCAACGGAAGGAGCCCAGCGTCCTGCCCCCAGGTTGCCGTCTGTTGCTATAGAGTGTGCTCTCTCCATCGCGTTGAGGAGACGCCATATGCTCAGATCCAGGAGCGTCGGTTCATTCGTCCTGCTCAGTGTGCTTGCGGCGTGGCCACGATCGGCCTTGGCGCGCGACAATTTCCGCAAGTGGCTGCGCCGATGCCGAGCGTCCTCCGCAATTACCCGCATCCGTGACCGCTGACCGCCTCAAGAATCCGGAAGATGGCAACTGGCTCATGATCCGTCGCACGTAACGGCTGGGGAGTACAGCCCACTCGATCAGATCACGCCAGCCAACGTCCGCCGCCTTCGTCCCATCTGGGGATTTTCCACTGGAGAGTCCGGGAGCCACGAATCCGCGCCCATAGTGAATGGCGGCGTCATGTTCGTCACGTCCCCCCGCGGACAGGTGATTGCCATCGATGCCCGAAGCGGCAGCGATGTTTGTGGCGATACCGTCGCCACGAGTCCCCAGGGCACGCTGGTACCGCACGACACGAATCGTGGCGTGGCGCTGTTTGGCGACAAAGTGTTCTACGCAGCCGGTGAAGCCGCCCTGGTCGCGCTCGATGCGAAGACTGGCAAGGAGGTGTGGGCGACGAAGGTCGCCGACAACAGGGCCGACAACAACGCGGTGTACTACATCACGCTCGCGCCGCTTGTCGCAGACGGCAAGATCCTGGTCGGGACGTCAGGCGCAGACTTCGGCATTCGAGGGTTCGTCGCCGCCTATCGACCCGGATACAGGCAAGGGAACTGTGGCGCACCCACGCGATCCCGGCGCCCGGTGAACCCGGCAGCGACACGTGGCCGAACGGCGACCACTGGAAGAAAGGGAGCGCCTCGATTTGGGTGACGGGAAACTACGATCCAGAGACCAATCTGACATTCTGGGGCACCGGCAACGGCAGCCCCGGCATCGGCGATCAGCGGCCGGGCGACAATCTTGTACACCTCCTCCACACATCGCGCTCGACGCGACGAGCGGTGCCATCAAAGGCTATTTCCAATACCACCCGAACGATTCGTGGGATTGGGACGAGGTCTCGCCACCGATTCTCGTCGACTATCAGCGGAACGGGCGGACGATCAAAGGCTTGATCGACGTCGCGCGCGACGGCTATCTGTGGTTTCTGGAGCGGAGTGCCGGACCGATTCAGCTTCGTCGAAGGCAAGCCGTACGTGTATCAGGATGTGTTTCGTGGGCTGGATCCGTTGACGGGGCGACCCGACGTCGATCCTGCGCACAAACCGGGCACGGGGCAGGAGGCGGAGTTCTGTCCCGACGCGCATGGCGGAAAGACCTGGCCGCCTGCCGCCTTCAGTCCCAAGACACGCATGATTTACGTACCCGCGAATAACAACCTGTGTATGTCGATGGTCGGTGTGTCCGTCCACGGACGGAGCCGGGCGCACACTCGGTCGGCATCCAATTCGGGCGCTTTCATGGCGCCGGGCGCCGACCACTTCGGCGAGGTGCAGGCCTGGAACGTGGACACCGGCCAGCGCGTGTGGACGCACGCGTACGACCAGTCGTCCGAACTGGGGCTCGATGCTGGCTACAGCTGGCGGCCTCGTCTTTACGGGCGGCACGAGCGATCGGAAGTTCCACGCGTTCGACGCGTCGACGGGCAAGCTCCTCTGGGAGTTTCCGACGAACTCCGGGATTCTCGCTCCTCCGTCGTCGTTCACGCTCGATGGGAAGCAATACGTCGCCGTGGTGTCGGGATGGGGGGCGACGCGAGCGGCATGCAACAGCGACTCAACATTCTGTTTCCGGATACTATCCGGAAGTGCCCGAGGGCGGAGCCGTGTGGCTCTTCGGTTTGCCCTAGACATTTCGATGGCTTGTCGGCGCGAGAGCTCGCTCTCAGTTCTACGAGCGAAAGGTTGGCGGAGGGAGAGGGATTCGTGCCAAAGGCGGCGGGAGCCGCCCGATGCCTGAAGACAGCTCGCTCCGGCAACATAAGCAGGCGAAGTGTTGGCGGAGGAGAGGGATTCGAACCCCGGTGAGTTGCCCCCACAGTGGTTTTCAAGACCAC
>ERZ1370068.5757-contig-4769_pt1 | contig 67862 bp, 85 predicted proteins | sample MGYA00561227_ERZ1370068 | MGnify/ENA primary metagenome ERZ1370068 (study PRJEB38410, sample SAMEA6850437) | metagenome | study: Metagenomic assessment of the ecological functions of the soil: analysis of the soil microbiota associated with the... | reverse complement strand
GGTATTGCTTCGTTCAGTTACGTATTGCTAGGGCCGCATCCTCCGCCAGGGACTCGCGCGCGCATCCGGTCCAGTCGGACAGGAGCGCGAAATGGATCGCGCCGGCGGGATTGGAGAGGTAGTGGACCTCGAGCCGCTCGGATCTGCTCGTCGACCGCGGCACGGCTCGTCAGCAGCGTCGGGATGCGCGACCAGGGTGCGCAGATGCGGCGGCACCCCTCGCGCAGCGCCGAGGCCGGGCAGGAGCGTCGCGCCGAAGCCGCCGGTGATCGCGCGATTGACCAGCATCAGCGCCGCATCGATCGCCGGCAGCAAGACCGATCAGGACCATCGCCGCGAGCTGCCAGCCGGTGACGCCGACCTGCGCCAGCACGAGCAGCGGCAGGAAGAGAACGACGGCAGCCGTCAGGCGAAACGCTGGCGACATAGCCCGCGATGCCGGTCGCCGCGAAGCGGCGGCGCAACGCGAGACCGGGCGGGCGGAAACCCGAGCGAACGCTCGAAGGCGGCGACGGCCGCCGCCGATCAGGTGATAGCCGGGATCGCGCTGACGGCGATCGCCGTCGCACGTGTCTGGGCCGACGACGGCGACCTGCAAGGCGCGCGGCGCGCGATCTCCGGCTCGCGTGAGGTCGGTGCCGCGGGCCATCTGCTCGATGGCGGTGCGGTAGAGGTTGCGGGTGGCGAAATCCATGGCGGCGAAAGTCGCTGCCGGCGCGCAGGATTTCGTCGACCGGGCTCACCGCCTCGAACAGCTTCGCCCAATCGACGTCGGAGATCAGGCGCATGCTGGTGATGATGTTGCGCACCGTGACGTTGGTCGCGCCCTGGAGCTGATGCTCCTTGCGCACCAGCTCGTCGGCGTTGGTGCCCTCGCGCGCCAGCCGCTCCTCCAGCCAGCCGACGGCCGGCGTCGCCTCGGGATCCTGGTCGCGCAGGCGCTGGACGAGCTGGACGATGAAGCTCTCGGAGAACGGCGCCTCGCTCGTAGGGCGCGAGTGCCGCCGGGTCGGCCGACGAGGTCGTTCACGCCCAGCAGCCGGTCGGCCACGACGTCGGCCTCCTCGCGTGCCGACCGCCGGCTCATGATGCGCACGGCCGAGCGCCGGAGATTCTCGACCAGGACGATGCGCAGCGTGATCGCCACGGCCCACAGCTCGCCGATGCTGAGCGGCTGGACGGTCTGATAGGCGCGCACGAAGCGGGTCAGCGCCTCCGGATCGAACCGGCTGTCGGTGTGGGCGACGAAGGCCCAGGCCACGCCGAACACGCGGGATAGCCGGCCAGCGGGCCGCTCGCTCAGCTTGGGAAGCTGGCGGTAGTAGCCCGGCGGCAGGTCGGTCCGGACCTCGCGGACCTGCTGTTCGACGAGATGGTAGTTGTCGAGCAGCCATTCCGCGGCGGGCGTGATCGGGCGGCCCTCGTCGGCAGCCTTGGCGATGCTGCGGTAGGCATCGAGCAGCACGCGCTCGTTGTCTGCCAGCCGATCCACCAGCGATCTTGCCGGTCGTCGCCGTGGCGAGATGGGCTGGTTGGCGGCGAGGCTTTCGCGCGTGCTGCTCCAGCCGCTCGACGCTGAACAGCTCGCTGCGGATGGGCTCTTCGTCGTCGCGCAGCAGCAGGTCGCGCGCGCCCAAGGGCGCGCCGCACAAAACGTACTTCAACGGGTCCTGGCCTTTCCGGCATTGACGCCAGCCGCAATCCCGGCGTTGCGGCGCGCGTCGGTGAAGCGCCCTGCAATTGGGTCGCTACAGACGCACTTTACCGCAAATGACCGGTGCGAACGAATAGGTTTTCCGGAGCTTATCCGCCAGATTATCGGCAATTTCCAATACCGCGACATCGTTCGGAATTGCGCTACCGTTGTCGGGTCAAGCTCTGTGGCCGTCAAGGGCGTCGACCTTGCTGCCACGCACCGCTACACTGAATACTTTGCTTCACGCACAAGGGTCGGCCATTGCAGATGCCCATGGCAACCCTGTGGGACAAGCGACGCACGCGCTACCGGCATTCGCGCGGCTGCTTTGTATTGGCGCCTTCGACCGCCATACCTACGAGGGGCATCAGACGGCCGGGGCGCGCCGAAGCGTAAAACGCCTTAAAGCGCGCTCAAGCTCCTTCTTCCGGGTCGTAGGTAGCGAAGTGGCGTCCCGGAAGGATTGAACCTCCGACCCCGGTTTAGGAAACCGATGCTCTATCCCGGCTGAGCTACCGGGACGTGGGCCCTTTTAACTCATTCAGTGCGCGTTTGTAGCGACTCCCCGTTTGCGCGTCTCTGTTCGCTTTTTCCCGGCTTCCGCGGCTGCCGCTCCTATCGTCGGCCATGGCGGATTTTCGCCCGCTGGCCTTTCACCACCTTCGGCGACTTCAGCGGGGAGTTCGATCCCGCCCTGGTCGTAAGGTGCTGCGCGGGCCGGCGCTGAACTTTCCGGGTCTCGGCGACCACCGCGTACGCTGCTCGGCCGGCGCATCCCTTCCGCCGCCGCTATGGCCGCTTGAAAAAGGGCTGCTGCCGGGATACCCAGGGCAGGCACTCTTCAGCAGGGCTTTGGGGAGGTATCGCGTGGAGTCGGGAAAACCGGCAAGTACCAAATGCAGCGGCGGCGTTTCTATCTGGAGGATCGGCTTAGAGGACATCGACAGCGAGATGGAGCGCTTCCGGGATGAGGCGGAGCGCCTGAAGGGGGCCCTCGCGGCCAAGCCTCAGGGCGATGCCCCGACGAAGGCCCAACGCAGACTGAACTATGTTCGCGAGCGGTCCGTGCTTGCTGCGGGCCGAGAGCGCCTGGCGGAGGAGCGCACCAGCCTCATCAGGCAACTTCGCGAGGCGGACGGGAACTCGGCATGAGCGACACAGCGGCAGACAAGCGGGCTCTCAACCGCCGGTGGACCTACGTCCGGGGCGTCTTCGCGAGATCAAACAGGAGCGGGCGCGGCTGAAGGAAGAAATCCGGGACGCGATTGCTGCTCTCAAGACCGCGCAACCGACTCGGCGGACAAGAAGGCCCGGCGATTCAGGGTCTCCCTACGCACCAACGGGCGCCCCTGCTCACCCAGGAATCGGTGGCCCTGTCGGCCGAGCACAAGACGCTGTTGACGAAGGTGCGTGAGAGCGCGACGCCAAGGCCGCCCCGGAAGAATCGGAAGAAGAAGAATAAGAGAGGCGCCGTCGCCTTCGCGGCCCGGCGGGCACCAGCCGGGTCAGGACGGCTCCGGCCGGACGCGGCGCAGCGATTTCAGCGCGCCGTGGCGCTTCTCGTCCTGCAGGCGGCGGCGCTTGCTCGCTTTGCGGGCTTGGTCGGCTTGCGCGGCGTCGGCCGGCGGGCGGCGGCGCGGACCAGCGCCACCAGGCGGGCGAGCGCCCTCCTCGCGGTTGCGCAGCTGGCTGCGCTCGCCCTGCGCCTGCAACACCAGCACGCCCTCGCGCGTCAACCGGTGGCCGGCCAACCGCTCCAACCGCTGGCGCACGTCGTCGCCGGCAGCGACGGCGAATGGCGCACGTCGAAGCGCAGCTGCACCGCGGTCGAGGTGGTGTTCACGTGCTGGCCGCCCGGGCCGGTGGCGCGCACGAAGATCTCGTGGATCTCGGCCGGATCGATCGACAGCGCCGCCGGTGATGCGGATCGACCGCGGTCCTGCCTCGATCCTGGCCGCCGCGCCATCACTCGCGTCCGCCGGCCTTGCGCAGCATCGCCTCGATGGTGGCGCGGTTGCCCTGGCGGGCATAGGTGAGCGCGGTGCGGCCGGTGAAGTCGGGCGTGTTGGGATTGGCCTTCCTGTCGAGCAGCAGGCGCACGACCTCGGCATGGCCGAGGCGGGCCGCCACCATCAGCGCCGTCACGCCCTGGCGCGTCTGCGCGTTCGGCTTGGCGTTGCGCTTGAGCAGCAGTAGTCGGCGATGTCGACGTCGCCCTTCTCGGCGGCGCGGATCAGCGAGGTATAGCCTCGCGGTCGACGGCGTCGGCCACGGCGCCGCCCTTGCAGCAGCGCTGTCGACGACGGCGAGCTGCCCGCCACGGCGCGCCACCATCAGCAGCGGCCGGCCGTTGCTGTCGAGCTGGTTTGGATTCTCGCCCTTGAGCAGCGCCTGTCGGACCTTCTCGTCGTCGCCTTCGCGCACCGCCTTGACGATCGGCTTCAGTGTCCGCAGCTCGAACTGCGCCAGCGCCGGGCCAGGCCGGCACGGCAAGCGCGCACGAGCGAAACGTGCGGCGGATCACGCGCCTTCCTCGCGCGTGCCGCGCGCTCGAGTCGCCGCGCGTCACGCCATAACGCGCCTCGATGCGGTCCCAGATCTGCGCCTCAAGCGAACACGCCGTCGAAGCGGTTGATCTGCTGCAGGCCGGTCGGCGAGGTGACGTTGATCTCGGTCAGATAGTCGCCGATCACGTCGATGCCGACGAAGATCAGGCCGCGCCGCGCCAGCGTCGGGCCGATGATCTCGCAGATCTCGATGATCGCGCTTGCTGAGCGTCGGCCTTCACCGCCTTGCCGCCGACATGCATGTTGGAGCGCGCCTCGCCCGCGGCCGGCACGCGGTTGACGACGCCCGACCGCCTTGCCGTCGATCAGGATGATGCGCTTGTCGCCCTGCGCGCACCTCGGGAAGGTAGCGCTGGGCGATCACCGGCTCGCGGCTGCGCTGGGAGAACATCTCGAGCAGCGAGTGCGAAATTCTCGTCGTCGGGCCTGACGCGGAACACGCCGGCGCCGCCGTTGCCGAACAGCGGCTTGAGGATGATGTCCTTGGTGCTCGTCGCGGAACTCGCGCATGCGCGCGCTGGTCGGCGGTGATCAGCGTCGGCGGCATGACGTTGTCGAAATGCGTGACGAACAGCTTCTCCGGCGCGTTGCGCACGCTCGCCGGGTCGTTGACCACCAGCGTCCGCGGGATGGATGTGCTCCAGGACAGGTGCGTCGTGGTGATGTAGGACATGTCGAACGGCGGATCCTGGCGCAGCAGCACCACGTCGAGGCGTCGACAGATCGACCGTCTCGGCCGCGCCCAGGGTGAAGTGGTTGCCCTTCTCGCGCCTGAGCTTCATCGGCTGGGCCCGCGCCAGCACCTTGCGGTCGCGGAAGATCAGGTCGGGCGGCGTGTAGTGCCACACCGCGTAGCCGCGCCGCTCGGCCTCCAGCGCCAGCACGAAGGTCGAGATCGCCGTCGATGTCGATGGTCGACACATGGTCCATCTGGATGGCGACGTTGAGCTTCATGCTGGTCTTCTCGACAAGCTCGCCTGCGCGCAGCGAAGGTCTCACGCCAGGCGACGGACTCGAGTGCCGGTGCTGATAGATGCCCGCATCGTGGTCCACTGCGACATCCTCCAGCTGCGCTCAGGGACGACATGAGCGGCATCAGTTAAGCCCGCGCCGCAGTTCCTGCAACAGGGTCGAGGCGCGCTGGCGCAGGCCCGGGTCGCTCTGTCCGCCGTCGACGTGCGAGAAAGCGCTCGAAGGCGGCGATCGCGGCGCGGCGCTTGTCGAGTCGGCGCGTTGAGCTGGCCCATCTCGAACAGCAGCTCCGGCCGGTCCGGCGCGATCGCCAGCATGCGCTCGAGCGAGCGCGCCGACGCCGGCCAGTCCTCGCGCCTGGCCAGCCTGCAGGCGGACGTTGTTCTCGAGCCGCAGCAGCACGTCGCGGTCGGGCACCGGCATCGAAATGCGCGGGCGTCAGCTCGGCGTCCGGTCCCAGCACTGCGCTGCAGCAGGTCGCGCAGCTCGGCGGCGTCGCGCACCGCGCCGTCGTGGAAGGGATCGACGACGTGGCGCGCGCCGTCGATGTCGACGCGGATCAGGAAATGGCGCGGGAAAGGCCAGGCCCTCGGCGTCCCAGCCCTGGGCGCGGCGATGTGCAGATAGAGGATCGACAGCGCCACCGGCAGGCCCTTGCGCCGCTCGATCACGCGCACGAGGTCGGCAGTTCTGCAGGTCGTCGTAGGTCTCGCTGTCGCCGCGATAGGCGTAGGCGCGGGCGATCACCTCGGCCAGCGATCTCAGGCATGCGCGCCGCGGCGGTGCACCAGGTCGGCCAGATCGGCCGACCATGGCCGCCACGTGCTGGCGGAAGTGGCGTGAGGTCGATCGCCTCGCCGCGCTGCAGCACGCTCAGCGACAGCGCCGCCTCCGAGCAGGTCGAGGCGCGCGCGCCGTCGCCGGCTGCAGAGATCGCGCAGGCGGGTGAGCTGTCTCGCTGGTCGCCGACTCTTCAAGCGGCACGCGTGCTACTCCGGCGGCCGCCAGACGTCCGGCAGATGGCGCGGCCACAGGCCAGCCACCAGCACGGCATCGAAGCGCAGCGAATGAGCGGCATAGCGCGGATGGTGCGCCAGAACAGGCTGGCCGCGCCGCGACACCCGGCCGAACTGGCGGCCGTAGAGCGAGAAGCCGCGCGGTCTCGAGATCGGCCCGCGCCTTGACCTCGACGAAGGCCAGGATGCCGCCGCGCCGCGCGACGATGTCGATCTCGCCGAGCTCGGTCTTGTAGCGCCGCGCCAGGATCGAGTAGCCGGCGAGCCGCAGGCGCCACAGCGCGCGCCACTCGGCGGTGTGGCCGAGGCGGTGGGCCTTCTGGCGGGTCTCGGTGCGTCATGAGCTGCGGCGCCCTCGCGCTTGAGCTCCAGGGCGCGAGCATAGACGTCGCGGCGCCGGAGTCCAAAGCGCGCCGCGACCTCGGCGGCGGCATCCTTGACGCGAGGCGCCGGCCATCGCCTCGCGCAGCGCCGCGTCGAGCGCTCGGCCGACGGGCGCGGCGGCCTCGCCCGGCGGGCCGATCACGATGACGATCTCGCCCTTGACCTCGACTTGCGCGGCATAGTGCGCGGCAAGTTCGGTCGAGCGGCGCGCGGCGCACCTCCTCGAACAGCTTGGCGAGCTCGCGCGCCACCGCGGCGCGGGCCGTGCGCCCAGCAGCTCGGCGAGATCGGCGAGCGACGCGGCCGAGCCGGTGCGGCGCTTCGAAGAACACCAGGGTCGCCGGCACCGTCGGCCGCCTCGGCGATGGCGCGGCGGCGCTCGCCTCGCGCGGCCGGCAGGAAGCCGCCGAAGAAGAAGCGGTCGGTCGGCAGGCCCGACAGCGCCAGCGCCATCGGCACCGCCGAGGGCCCGGGCGCAGATGTCACGGCATGGCCGCCGGCGATGCGCGGCGCGCACCAGGCGATAGCCGGGATCGGAGATCAGCGGCATGCCGGCGTCGGACACCAGCGCCACCCGCTTGCCTCGGCCAGCGCCCGCACGATGCGCGGCTCGGCGGCGTCCTGGGTGGCGTCGCTGTAGGCCACGGTGGGCGCAGCGATTGCCGTGGTGGCTGGCGAGCTTGGCGAACACGCGCGCGTATCCTCGCAGGCGATCAGGTCGGCGGCGCGCAGCACGTCGAGCGCGCGCGAGCGTGATGTCGCCGCATGTTGCCGATCGGCGTGGCGACAATATGCAGTCCCGGCGCCAGCGGCGGTTTACGCGCACGGCCTGCCCGCCGCTAGCTTGTGACCGCTCGTTGCCGTCCATCTCAATCCGTCCGCCGGAGTTTCGCGCCGATGCGCTCGTCTCTCTTGCGCTCGCCACCGTCGCCTTTCTGCTGGGCGCCTGCACCGAGCGCCCCAGCCCTAGCACGCCAGCCCGCCGCCCGCGGCCACCACGCCTCCGGGCGGCCCGACCACCACCGCTTCGGGCAAGACGCGCATCGCGCTGCTGCTGCCGCTCAGCGGCCGCAGCGCCCCGATCGGCCAGGCCATGCAGCAGGCCGCCGAGATGGCGCTGTTCGACACCGGGCGCCAAGGAGCTGGCGCTGGCCGCCTACGACAGCGGCGAGAGCGGCCGAGACAGCCGATCGAGCCTATCGCAGGCGCGCAGCCGACGGCGCGGCCCTGGTGCTGGGCCCGCTGTTCGGCACCTGCGGCCACGGCGCTCGGCCCCGCTGGTGCGCCAGGGCGGCGCCAACGTCGTCGTCCTTCTCCAACGACGAGCGCAGCGCAGCGCGGCGTCTGGGTGATGGGCATCGCCGCCCCGCCGCAGGTCCGCCGCGTGGTCGACTACGCGGCGTCGGCCGGCATCAAGCGCTTCGCCGCCTTCGCGCCGCGCACGTCCTACGGCGAGCAGATGGTGCGCACGCTCGAAAGCCACGTCGCCGTGCGCGGCGGCACGGTGGTCGGCGGCCGGAGCTCTACGACCGCAGAGCGCCGATCTCGGCGCCGCCGCCAAGCGGCTCGCCGGCGAGCCAAGATCGGCGGAGCGAGCAAGCTTGCCATCCTGGTGCCGGTGGCGCCGCCCCGCCTGTCGACGGTGCTGGCCTCGCTCGCCGCCGCCGGCATCGACAACCAGTCCGTTCAGCTGATCGGCACCGGCGTGTGGGACGTGCCCGGCATCGGCTCGGAGGCGATGCTGCAGCGGCGCCTGGTATGCCGCGCCCGATCCGGCGCGGCGCGCCGATTTCGAGCGCAAGTTCGTCGCCACCTACGGCCGGCCGCCGCACCGGCTGGCGACGCTCGCCTACGATGCCGTGGCGCTCGCCGGCCATCTCGCGCGGCTGAAGCCAGGCGGCGACTTCTCGGCCGAGGCGATCACCAGCCCCAACGGCTGGTCGGGCGTCGACGGCGTCTTCCGCTTCCTGCCCGATGGCCGCGCCGAGCGCGGCGCTGGCGGTGATCGAGGTGCAGGGCGAGCGCAACGTCGTGGTCAGCCCCGCGCCTTCGAGCTTCATGTCGGGCGCCGACCAACTGACTGTCGCACATGCCGGTCTGCCGCGCGCCATCCTGTTCGATCTCGACGACACGCTGATCCGCGCCTACGCCCAGCCGGAGGAGGCGTGGACGGCGCCTGCTGCACATCTTCGCCGCCCATCTCGATGCGCACGACGAGGCGTCGATCGAGCAGGTGCGTGCGGCGCATGCATGGACGAGGCGCGCGCTTTCTGGGCCGATCGCGGTCGCGGCGGCGAAGTGGCGGCTCGACATCCCCGGCGCGCGCGCGGCTTTCGGTGCGGCGCGGACTCGCCAGGCTCGGCCGGCCGGACGACGACGCTGGCCGATCGCATCGCCGACGCCTTCACCGAGATGCGGCGCAACGAATACCGGCTCTATCCCGACGCCCATGCCACGGTCGACGCATTGCGCGCAGGCGCGGCGTGCAGGCTCGCCCTGGTGACCAACGGCGCGAGCGAGACGCAGCGCGCCAAGATCGAGCGCTTCGATCTCGGCCATCGCTTCGACCACATCCAGATCGAGGGCGAGTTCGGCCAGGGCAAGCCCGAGCTCGTCGTCTACCGCCATGCGCTCGAGCGGCTGGGCTGCCGAGGCCTGCGATGCCTGGATGGTCGGCGACAATTACGAATGGGAAGTCGTGGCGCCGCAGAAGCTCGGCATGTGCGGCATCTGGTACGATCCCTTCGACGCCGGCGTGCCCGCGCACGCCACGGCCCGGCCGACACGGATCATCAAGCGGCTGGGCGAGCTCGAGTAGCCGAATCACTCTCCCCGCCCCGGCATGCGGGGGCAGGAAATCAGGCCTTGACTCGGTCCTTCGGCAGCTTGTCCGCCGGTCTGCAGCATCAGGCGCTCGACGCGGCCGCCGTTCAGCAGGTGCGTCTGCAGCACCTCGTCGATGTCTTCCTTGGAACCGATAGGAATACCAGACGCCTTCGGGGTAGATCACCATCGCTCGGCCCGAGCTCGCAGCGATCGAGGCAGCCGGAGTTGTTGATGCGCACGTTCTTCAACCCAGCATCCTTGGCACGGCCTTTCATGTAGTCGCGCAGCGCCTCGCTGCCCTTCTCCGCGCAGCAGCCGCGCGGATGACCTGCCGGCCGGCGGTTGGTGCAACAAAAGACGTGGGCGTCGTAGTAGGGCCTGGGGTCGGACGGCTTCTTCGCGCTCACTCATGTCCGTCTTACTCCTTCTTGCCCGCCGGCGATGTTGGCGAGTTGCGACCAGAAGGCCTGCTGCAGCTGCTGCATCTGCTCCACGCCCTGCATCGAGGCGGGCAGCCAGGTCTTGAAGATCGCCTCGGGGTTCATGGCGTTGAGGCTGGAGCGCAGGCGCTCCTCGATCTCGCCCATGACGCGATCCTGCATCGGCGCCGATGATCCGGCAGGCCGAAGAAGGCGCGCGCCTCCTCGGGCGTGCAGGTCACTTCGACGTTCACCTTCATGGCATCGCTCTCCGTTTGCGCCAGCTTACGCGATCTCGCCCGCGCGCCAGCCATGCTATGAGCGGGCATGGACTCCTGCCTGGCTGGCCTCAAATCCACGCAGCAGCGGGGACTCGAGCCTTCGGCCGCGAGCAGCAATACGTCGTCAATCCCAACGGCGTGCCCGAGCTGCTGCGACATGCTGAAGGCCTGCCCCGTGCACAAGGAGACGCCGCTTCACTCCCTGCCCGCGCTGGCCACGACGCCTGGGCGTCGGCGAGATCCGCGTCAAGGACGAGAGCCGGCGCTTCGGCTTCGGCGCCTTCAAGGCGCTGGGCGGCGTGCTGGCCGTCTACGACGCGCTGTCGCGGCGCGATCGGCGAGGCCTATCACGCCTCGCCCGACCTTCGAGGACGTACTGAACGGCGAGGCATCGCGAGATCACCGGCGATTACACCTTCGCCACCGCGAGCTCGGGCAATCACGGCCGCTCGGTCGCGGCCGGCGCCAGGCTGTTCGGCAACCGCTGCGTCATCTTCCTGCCGAAATTCACCCGTGCCGAGAAGGAAGCGGCGATCCGCGCGCGCGGCGCCGAGGTGATCCGCGTCGACGGCGACTACGACACCGCCGTCGCCGAGTGCCGGCGCACAGTCCGACGGAGAACGGCTGGACGATCATCTCCGACACCTCGTGGGAAGGCTACGAATCGATGCCGCGCAGCGTCATGCGCGGCTACTGCCGTGCTGGCTCGAGGAGATCGTCCGCCAGTGGCGGCCGGGCGCCGCACGCATGTCTTCGTGCAGGCCGGCGTGGGCGGGCTTGCCGCCGCGGTGATCGGCTATCTGTGGGCGCCGCTACGAGCCGCGCCCGAGCTTCATCGTCGTCGAGCCCGAAAAGCGCCGACTGCTGGTTCCAGAGCAACGCTCGCCGGCAAGCCGGCGCTGGCCAGCGGCAATGCCGACACGGTCATGGGCGGCCTCGCCTGCCGCGAGATCTCGCCCGTGACCTGGCCGGTGGTCGGCCTGGCCACCGACTGGTTCATGACCATCGAGGAGGACCAGGTGATGCCGGCACGCCGGCTGTTCGCCCATCCGCTGGACGGCGATCCCGCGATCGCCGTCGGGCCCATCGGGCTGCGCCGGCCTGGCCGGCCTCATGCGCGCCTGCACCGACGAAGCCGCCTTCGAGGCGCTGAATCTCGACGGGCACGCGCGCGTTCTCTCTCATCAACAGCGAAGGCAATCTCGGCGAGCGGCGCGGCATGAACAGCCTGAGTGCCGCAGACCAGCCCCTACCTGCTGCAGCATGCCAACAACCCCGGTGCATTGGTGGGCGTGGGGCGAGGAGGCGCTGGCCGAGGCCAAGCGCACCAACCGGCCGATCCTGCTCTCGGTCGGCTATGCCGCCTGCCACTGGTGCCACGTCATGGCGCACGAGAGCTTCGAATCGCCGGAAGTCGCGGCGGTGATGAACGAGCTGTTCGTCAACATCAAGGTCGACCGCGAGGAACGGCCCGACGTCGACGCCATCTACATGCAGGCGCTGCATATCCTGGGCGAGCAGGGCGGCTGGCCGCTCACCATGTTCTGCACGCCGGCAGGCGAGCCGTTCTGGGGCGGCACCTACTTCCCCATCCCGCGCGCTACGGCCGGCCGAGCTTCATCGACGTGCTGCAGGGCGTGGCGCAGGCCTTCCGCGACAAGCCGCAGGACGTCGAGACCAATCGCGCCGGGCTCCTGAAGGCGCTGCACCAGAAGGCCGCCAACAAGGCGATCGAGATCAAGGGCGACGGCCCGCTGATCCCGCTCGGCGCTGCTCGACCAGATCGCCGGCCGCCTCGCGCGAGGAATGCGATCCGGTATGGGGCGGTTTCGGCCAGGCGCCGAAATTCCCTCGCCCTACGTGTTCGAGACTGATCTGGCGCGGCTGGCTGCGCGACCGCACCAACGCCAGGCTGTTCGACGCCGTCACCGTCACGCTCGACCGCATGTGCCAGGGCGGCATCTACGATCACCTGGGCGGCGGCTTCGCGCGCTACGCCACCGACGACGAATGGCTGATCCCGCACTTCGAGAAGATGCTCTACGACAATGCGCAGCTCATCGATCTGCTGACGCCTGGTCTGGCAGGAGACCAGGAGCCCGCTCTACGCCGCGCGCATCGCCGAGACCTGCGACTGGGTGCTGCGCGAGATGGTGGCCGAGAGGCGGCGGCTTTGCCGCGACCTACGACGCCGACAGCGAAGGCGTCGAGGGCAAGTTCTATGTCTGGGACGAAGCCGAGATCGACGTCGATCCTGGGCGCCGATGACGCGCCTTCTTCAAGCAGGCCTACGACGTCACGCCCGCAGGGCAACTGGGAGCATCACACCATCCTGCACCGCAACCGCGCGCCGCAGCCTTGCTGGGCGACGCCGAGGAGCAGCGGCTGGCGGGCCTGCGCGCCAGGCTGAAGGCGGTGCGCGACAAGCGCGTATGGCCGGGCTGGGACGACAAGGTGCTGGCCGACTGGAACGGCCTGATGATCGCCGCACTCGCCAACGCCGCCGCCGTGTTCCAGCGCGACGACTGGCTGGCCGCCGCGGTCCGCGCCTGGCGCTTCGTCGATGGACAGGATGCGCGACGACGGACGGACGGCTGTTCCATTCGCACCGCGCCGGCAAGCGGCTGCATCGCGGCACGCTCGACGACTACGCCAACATGGCGCGCGCCGGCATCGCGCTGTTCGAGGCGACCGGCGAGGCGCGCTACCTCGACGAAGCGAAGGCGCTGATCGCCGTGCTCGACCGGCATTTCGCCGACGCCGATGCGCGGCGGCTACTTCATCACCGCCGACGATGCCGCCGACCTGATCGTGCGCAGCAAGCACTGCCACGACAACGCCGTCCCGGCGGGCAACGGCACGCTGGTCGGCGTCTTCGCGCGGCTGTGGGTGCTGACCGGCGACGCCAGCCTGGCATGACAAGGCGCCGACGCCAGGTCGCGGCCTTCGCCGGCGAGCTGCGAAGGCAACTTCTTCCCGCTGATGACGCTCGCTGAACGGCTACGAGACTGCTGCAGAGCGCCACCGAGCTGGTGATCGTGGGCGATCCGGCAGCACCGGCCACCGAGGCGTTGCGCCGCGCCGTCTACGGCAAGAGCCTGCCCAACAAGATCGTGCGGCGGCTGGCGCCCGAGGCGGTGCTGCAGGCGGATCATCCCGGCCGCCGGCAAAGGGCTGGTCGGCGGCAAGCCCGCACTCTACGTTTGCCGCAACATGACCCGCAGGCGCCGGTGACCAATCCGGAGGCCTTGCGTCTCTGAAGGAGTTGGCTTCGTGCAGCTTCAGCTCAAGACTTGGCAGCCTTCGTCGAGGATTACCTCAAGAGCAAGACCGGCATCATCATTCCCATCGGCTCGACCGAGCAGCACGGCCCGAACCGGCCTGATCGGCACCGACGCGCTCACTGCCGAGATGATCGGCGCGCGGGCGTCGGCGAAAAGGTAGGGGCGCTGGTGGCGCCGACCATCTCGGTCGGCATGGCGCAGCATCACCTCGGTTTCCCGGGCTCGATGACGCTGCGGCCGACGACCCTGATCGCGCGTGATGCGCGACAGCGTGATGTCGCTCGCCCGCCACGGCTTCACGCGCTTCTATTTCCGTCAACGGCCATGGCGGCAACATCGCCACGGTGACCGCGGCGTTCTCCGAGATCTATGCCGAGCGCTCGATGGAGCGCATGAGCAACCAGCCGTCGATCGGAAGTGCGCGCTGCGCAACTGGTGGGAAGCAATGGCGGTCACCGCAGCTGCGACGCGAAGCTCTATGGCAGCTGCGAGGGCAGCCACGCCACGCGCCTCGGAAGTGGCGCTCACCTGGTACCGACTATCCCGAGACCATGCAGCACGAAGCTCGATGGAACCCCGGGTCGCACCCAACGGCTCCTTCGCCGACGCCGAGGACTACCGCCGCACCTTCCCCGATGGCCGAATCGGCTCGGACCCCAACCTGGCCACGCCCGAGCACGGCAAGCGGATACTACGACACCGCCGTCGAGGACGTGGCGCGCGACTACCAGACGTGGGTTTCGCGATAGGACTCCGCAGAGCCACCCAGCAGATGTGTGTGGGAAAGTAGGAAAACCACCTGAGACCCTTGGGCCATCGGCATCCGCAGCCGCCCGCAGACCGGTGGGAAAGACGGTGGAAAACCGCGGGCGAAGTCAGCTTCGGCGCATGCGCTCGCGATGAAGGATGTAGAGGCCCGACGCCACCACCACGGCGATGCCGGCCAGCTCGCCAGGTTCGGCACGTCGCCCCACAGACGTAGCCGATGCCGATCGCCCACAGCACCGAGGCATAGCGGAACGAGCCGATCACGGAGAACGCCGCACCGGTGCGCAGCGCCAGCATGAGGAGCTGGTAGCCGGTCGCCAGCAGCAGCGAGGAGCCGACACGAAGCCGATGCCGTTGAGCCGGTCATGGGCTGCCAGCCCGTCGATCATGGCCCAGGCGCAGCCCACCACCGCCGACCGTCACCGCGGAACTGAGCGACACCATCGAGCGTCGGCACGGCGGGCGGCACGTAGCGGCCAGGATGTCGCGCAGAGCGCCGGCGAAGCGAGCAGAACACGACCAGCCAGGTCCAGGCATTGACGTCGCCGGGGTGCGGCTGGATCACCATCAGCACGCCCACGAAACCGACGGACGATGGCGCTCCAGCGCCGCCAGCCGCACCTGCTCCGTTCAGCATCAGCACCGCCAGCACCGCGAGAGAAGCAGCGGTGTCGAGAGGTTGATGGCGGTGGCGATGGCGAAGGGAATGTGGAACAGCGCCACCAGGTAGGTGATCGCTGCGGTCGCCTCGAGCAGGCCGCGTAGACCACTGCCGGATGGCAAACGCCAGCGCACCTGCCGCCAGACGCCCGCTGGCCACGCATCGCCAGCACGCACCAAGCCGTGGCGAAGACGCCGCGCAGGCCGATCGCCTGACCAACGGCATGGTCTCGGCGGCGAAGCTTGACCAGCGCATCGTTGAAGATGAAGACCACGACCGACGCCGACATCAGGACGACGCGTGTGGCGCCCGTCATGCCGTCATGTGTTGTCCGATCACTTCGGCCGTCACTTGCCGCCGGACATCTTCAGGATGAGCTTCCAGTGCTCGTCGCTGACCGGCACGACCGAGAGCCGCGACTGGCGCACCAGCTTGAATTCCTTGAACTTCGGGTCGGCCTTGATGGCGGCGAGCGTCACCGGCTGCTTGACCGGCTCGACGGCCTTCGACAGTCGACCGTGACGGCCTTGCCGTCCTTGTCGGTGGGATCGGGATAGGCCGCCTTCACGACCTCGGCGATGCCGACGATCTCCTTGCCCTCGCCCGAGTGATAGAAGAAGCAGCGGTCGCCCGGCCTTCATCGCCTTGAGATTGAGCTGGCGCCTGCGGGTTGCGCACGCCGGTCCACGAGGTGCGCTTGTCCTTCACGAGCTGGTCCCACGAATACGCCGACGGCTCGGATTTGATGAGCCAATGAGCCATGTCACGCTCTCCACTTCGTCCGCGCGCAGCGGACGCGCCAACAAGGCGCGGATCGCCTCGTCGAGGTCCGCGCCGCGATGCAGGATAGCATCGACGGCGGCACAAATCGGCATCTCGATCTGGTGCCGCGCCGCGCTGCGCCAGCACCGCCGGCGCCGTCGCCTCGCCTTCGACGACCTGGCGGCGTGCCGGCCATGTGGTGGGCCAGCGGTCGTGCCCTTGCCGAGCGCCATGCCGAGCGCGCGGTTGCGCGACAGCGGGCCGTGGCAGGTCAGCACCGAGGTCGCCCAGGCCGCTCAGGCCGGTCAGCGTCTCGAGCTCCGGCGCCCATCGCCTGGCCGAGCCGCGCCATCTCGGCGAAGCCGCGCGTGATCAGCGCCGCGGCGGCGTTGCGCCCCAGCCCGCGGCCCTCGACGATGCCGGCGGCGATGGCCAGCACGTTCTTGACCGCGCCGCCCAGCGCCACGCCCAGCACGTCGTGGTCCAGTAGGGCCGGAAGGCGCCGGCCGCCAGCGAGCCGGCCAGCGTCGCGGCCGAGGGCTGCGTCGGCCGGTGGCGATGCTGACCGCCGTCGGCAAACCGCGCACCGCCTCCTCGGCGAAGCTCGGTCCCGACAGCACGGCGATGCGGCCGGCCGGGCAGCACCTCGGCCAGCGACCTCGGGCATCAGCAGCCCGCTCGCGGCCTCGATGCCCTTGGCGCAGATCACGACCGGCGCCTGGCCGGGCAGGCCGCGCGCCGAGCGCGCGCACGGCCTGCGCCGGGCAGACCAGCAGCAGCGACGTCGCAGGCGGCCGAGCGCTGCGAGATCGACGCGCCGCCTCGATGCCGGCCGTCGAGCGGCTACGCCCGGCAGATAGACCGGGTTGGCGCGGTCGCTGGGCGATCGCCTGGGCGATCGACGGATCGCGCGACCACAGGGTCACGCGCCGGCCGGCGCGGCGGGCCAGGCAGGCGAGCGCGGTGCCCCACGCGCCGCCGCCCACCACGCCGATATGGCTTACCGTTCACGAGCTGGCGCTCACAGGCTGAGGTTGAAGGCGATGGAGATGCGCTCGGCGCTGCCGCGATAGGGCCGCACCTGGTGCAGCAGCCAGGCCGGGAACATCACCAGGCGGCCGGCCTTGGGCCGCACCGTCTCGTTGGCGCCGACCGACAGGCCGCGCCGGCATGGCGAAGGCGAGATGCGGCGCATACATCGCCGGGCCCGGCCCGCGCGGGTCCATGAATTCCAGCTCGCCGCCCAGCGACGGATCGGCGGCGATGCCGCCGTCGTCGACGTAGTAGACGCCCGACCAGAAGCTGCCGGGATGGGAATGGAACTCGTTGCCGTGGCCCGCTGCGGTTGATGTTGGCCCACATGTTGGCGCTGCCACGTCACGGTGACCGGGCTTGCCTTCGCGGTCGGTGGTCACGCGATTGGCGGTGTTGCGGCCGATCGCCAGCAGCTTGATCGCCGCGGCGCCGCCCCAGCGGTCCATGTCCCAGCTCGACTGCCAGCCGCCGAGGTTGGAATGCTGCGTGCCGGGATGCGTCTTGTTGCACGCTGGTCGATCGCCTTGCGCAGCTCGGCATTGAGCGCGGCCGCGTCGGGCAGGTCCGAGATGACCACCGGCGTGGCGAACAGGGCGTCATCGATGTTCATGGCCGCGAGCTCTACACCACTCTACATCGGACGAGCGGACGGGGTCGAGCGGCCAGCGCGGCCGCGGCCGAAATCGAGCGCGTCGGTCCTGCCCAGCCGCAGCCGCTCGATGCCGGCCCAGGCGATCATGGCGCCGTTGTCGGTGCAGAGCTTTACCGGCGGCGCGACCAGACGCGCGCCATGCTCGGCCGCGAGCGTCCTCCAGGCGGCCGCGCAGATAGAGGTTGGCCGCGACGCCGCCCGCCACGACCAGCGTCGGCGACGGCGCCGATCGCGCAGCGCGTTGGCGCAGCGGTCGGCCAGAACGTCGCCCACGGTGCGCTGGAACGAGGCGCAGAGATCGGCGATCGGCGCGGTCTGTCGCCGGATCGAGCTTCTCGACGGTCTGGCGCACCGCCGTCTTGAGGCCGGAGAAGGAGAAGTCGCAGCCCGGCTTGCGCCACATCGGCCGCGGCAGGGCGAAGCGCTGCGCATCGCCGCCGCTTGGCCGCCCGCTCGACCGCCGGCCCGCCGGGAAAGCCCAGGCCCAGAAGCTTCGCGGTCTTGTCGAAGCATTCGCCGACCGCATCGTCGATGGTCGTGCCGAGCCGCGTGAAGTCGCCGGGACCGCGCACGGTCAGGAGCTGGCAATGGCCGCCCGAGACCAGCAGCAGCAGATAGGGAAAGCGCCACGTCCTCGGTGAGCCGCACCGACAGCGCATGGCCTTCGAGATGGTTGATGGCGAGGAAGGGCTTGTCGTGCGCGAAGGCCAGCGCCTTGGCGGTCATCACGCCCACCATCACGCCGCCGATCAGGCCCGGCCCGCCGGTGGCGGCGATGCCGTCGAGATCGTCGAGACCGAGGCCGGCCGTCGTCGAGCGCCTCCGTCGACCAGCCCGTCGATGCGCTCGAGATGGGCGCGCGCGGCGATCTCCGGCACCACGCCGCCGAAGCGGCGATGCTCGGTCAGCTGGCTGTAGATCACGTTGGCCAGGATCGCGCCCGATCGGCCGCCGCCGTCGGCCGGCGCCTCGACGATGGCGACCGCCGTCTCGTCGCAGCTCGTTTCGATACCCAGCACGCGCATGCGTGTCTTCTAGCCTCGGCGGCCGACCTACGCTAGAGCAGGCGCCATGGCGGTTCCTCTCCTGCGACTCGGCACGCGCGGCAGCAAGCTGGCGCTCGACCCAGGCCGGCCTGGTGCGCGACGCGCTGGCCGCGGCGGTGCCGGCGCTGGCGGCGCCGGACGCCATCGAGATCGTCGCCCATCAGGACCACGGGCGATGCCATCCAGGACCGGCCGCTGTCCGAGGCCGGCGGCAAGGGCCTGTTCGTCAAGGAGATCGAGGAGGCGCTGCTGGCGCAGCGCATCGATGCCGCGGTCCACAGCATGAAGGACATGCCGACGGCGCAGCCGGCCGGCCTGCTGATCGCCGCCTTCCTGCCGCGCGAGGATGCGCGCGACGTGCTGATCGCGGGCGACGTCAGGCGCATCGCCGACTTCGAGGCAGGGCGCCATCGTCGGCACCTCGGCGCTGCGCCGGCGCGCCCAGCTCCTGCATCGGCGGCCCGACCTGCAGATCGTCAACTTGCGCGGCAACGTCGACACGCGGCTGGCCAAGCGCGAGGCCGGGCGTCGTCGAGGCGACTCTGCTGGCGCTGGCCGGCCTGAAGCGGCTCGGCATGGCCCATGTCGGCACGCCGGTGCCGGAAGACGAGATGCTGCCCGCCGTCGGCCAGGGCGCGGTCTGCATCGAATGCCGCGCGGACGATGCGACGACACGCGCGCTGGCTCGCCGCCATCGATCACGCGCCGACCGCGACCTGCGTGGCGGCCGAGCATGCGCATGCTGGCGGTGCTCGACGGCTCGTGCCGCACGCCGATCGCCGGTCACGCCGTTCTCACAGACGGACGGTGCACTTCATCTGCGCGGCCTGATCGCCAAGCCCGACGGCTCGGAGCTGATCGCCACCGAACGGCGCGGCGCGGCAGCCGATGCCGAGGCGATGGGCCGCGACGCCGGCCACGAACTGCAAGCGCCGCGGCGGTCCGGGCTTCCTCTCGACCTGATGGCGTGCCGACCACTAGAGTCCGGCGCATGCGCCTTGCCCGCGATCGCCTGTTGGCTCTGTGCGGCGCGGCCGCTCTGCTCGCCGGCCTGCGAGTCCGGCGCCGGTCACCGGCCGCTCGCAGATGATGCTGGTGAGCGAGAGCGAGGAGCGCCAGATGGGCCTGCAGGCCTATCAGCAGGTGCTGTCCAAGGAATCGCTGTCGTACGACGCCGACGACCAACGCGCTGGTCGAGAAGGTCGGCCGGCGCATCGCCGCGGCAGCGGAGCGGCCGCCCAACGAGTCTGTGGCGCGCGCCGCGCTTTCGCTGGGAATTCAAGACCGTCGACAAGAACGAGCCGAACGCCTTCTGCCTGCCCGGCGGCAAGGTCGTGGTCTATACCGGCATCCTGCCGATCACGCAGCACCGAGGCAGGCCTGGCCGTCGTGATCGGCCATGAAGTGGCGCACGCGCTGGCGCGCCACGGCGCCGAGCGCATGAGCGATCAGATGGTGGCGCAGGTCGGCGCGACGGCCGCGGCCGTCGCGCTTCGGCGACCGTGAGCGGACGCAGCCGCGCCTACGTGCCGGCGATGATGGCGGCGCTGGGCGCCGGCGCGACGGTGGGCTTCATCCTGCCGATGTCGCGGGCGCAGGAATCGGAGGCCGACCGCATCGGCCTCGTGCTGATGGCGCTGGCCGGCTACGATCCGCGCGAGGCGATCGCGCGTGTGGGAGCGCATGCGCGCCGCCAGCACCGGCGCCGCAGCAAGCGGAATGGCTGAGCACCCATCCCGGCCGACACCACGCGGCTCGCCGACATCCGCCAGTGGCTGCCCGAAGCCATGAAGTATTATCGCCCGCGTGAATTGAGACCGTGACCGACACGCTCGAATACGACGCGACAGGGCTTGCTCTGCCCGCTGCCGGTGCTGCGCGCCAACCGCAAGCTGCGCGAGCTGCCGGTCGGCGGCCTGCTGACCGTGCGCGCCACCGATCCGGCCGCCGAGCAGGACTTCCCGCCTACTGCAAGCAGACCGGCCACGAACTGGTCTCGAGTCGCGCGCGAGGGCGATGTGCTGATATTCGTCATTCGCAAACGCTGACCGAAGAGTAGGTGCATGCCCAGGCGACTTTCAAGACGATCGATTCCTGCGACGTGTCCGGCAAGCGCGTGCTGGTGCGCGTCGACCTCAACGTGCCGATGAAGAACGGCAAGGTGACCGACGCCACGCGCATCGAGCGCGCCGCGCCGACCCTGCACGAGCTCGCCGCCAAGGGCGCCAAGGTGATCGTGCTCAGCCACTTCGGCCGGCCCGACGGCAAGCGCGTGCCGGAGATGTCGCTGAAGCCGCTGGTCGAGCCGCTCGCCAAGGCGCTCGGCAAGCCGGTGGCCTTCGCCGAGGACTGCATCGGCCCGCTCGCCGAGGACGCCGATGCGCGCGCTGAAGCCGGCGAGTGCTGCTGCTCGAGAACCTGCGCTTCCACAAGGAGGAGGAGAAGAACGACGCCGCCTTCATCGACAAGCTGTCGGTGCTGGGCGACGTCTATGTGAACGACGCCTTCTCGGCGGCGCATCGCGCGCACGCCTCGACCGAGGGCGTCGCCAATCGCCTGCCGGCGCGCGGCCGGCCGGCTGATGCAGGCCGAGCTCGAGGCGCTGCACAAGGCGCTGGGCAATCCCAAGCGGCCGGTGTGCGCCGTGGTCGGCGGCGCCAAGGTCTCGACCAAGCTCGACCTGCTGGGCAACCTGGTCGGCAGGGTCGACAAGCTGATCATCGGCGGCGGCATGGCCAACACCTTCCTGCAGGCGCCAGGGCATCAAGGTCGGCAAGTCGCTGTCGCGAGAAGGATCTGGCCACGACCGCGCTCGAGATCCTCGACAAGGCCGAAGGCCGCCAAGTGCAAGGTGCTGCTGCCGGTCGATGTCGTGGTCGCCGGCGAGTTCAAGGCCGGCGCGCCGCACAAGGTGGTCGACGCCACGGCCTGCCCCGACGACCAGATGATCCTCGATGTCGGGCCCAAGTCGATCGCGCTCTACTCAGAGGAAGTCGGCCGAGTGCGCGACCCTGGTGTGGAACGGCCCGCTCGGCGCCTTCGAGATCAAGCCGTTCGATGCCGGCACGGTGGCGCTGGCCGCGGACCGTGGCCGAGCTCACCGGCGCGGGCAAGCTGCTGTCGGTGGCGGGCGGCGGCGACACGGTGGCCGCGCTGGCCGCGGCGGGCGTCGAGGAGAAATTCTCCTACGTCTCGACGGCGGGCGGCGCCTTCCTGGAATGGATGGAAGGCAAGACCCTGCCCGGCGTTGCGGCCCTGATCCGGGCGGCGTAAGACCGGGAGGCGATGAGCACGCCGCCGCCGCTCCTGACCGCCCGCGGCTGCCCTGGGATCCGCCGGATCATTTCGAGAAGCGCATTCCCGACGGCGACAATCGCGAGCGGCTGGTCTGCGCGCGCTGCGAGTTCATCCACTACCAGAACCCCAAGATCGTCGCCGGCGCGGTCTGCACCTGGAGCGACAAGATCCTGCTGGCCAAGCGCGCGATCGAGCCGCGCAAGGGCTTCTGGACCCTGCCGGCGGGCTACATGGAGCTCGGCGAGACGACCGAGCAGGCCGCCGCAGCGCGAGGCCAGCGAAGAAGCCTGCGCCACGCATCGAGATCGACCGCCTGCTCGCCATGTACAGCGTGGCGCGCATCGGCCAGGTGCAGATCATGTATCGCGCGCGGCTGGTGAGCGCCGACGTGGCAGCCGGGCGTGGAGAGCGAGGAAGTGGCGCTGGTCGACTGGGCCGGACATTCCGTGGGAGCAGCTCGCCTTTCCCGACCGTGGTGTGGGCGCTCGCCCACTTCCACGACTCGCGCGGCAAGACGGATTTCGCGACCTACTCAATCCCACAGGCGATCTCGCCCGCATGTGGCCGCCGCGCAAAGCCGGCGGGACGGTCCTGAGCCGCATAGCCTGCGTTCGACTTGCCGGGCTTTATGCCATGGCTTTTGCTATCATCGTACGAACGTTCGGCACACGGACGAATCTGGAGGAATCCATGCTAACTGCAGCCAACAACGAGATGCTGACGCGCGTTGGGCCGGGCACGCCCATGGGCAACCTGATGCGCGAATACTGGATCCCCGCCTGCCTGTCCTCGGAACTCAAGGCCGACGGCGAGCCGATGCGGCTGATGCTGCTGGGCGAGCGGCTCATCGCCTTCCGCGACACCGACGGCCGGGTCGGCGTCATGGAGCATCGCTGCCCGCACCGCTGCGCCTCGCTGTTCTTCGGGCGCAACGAGGAAGGCGGCCTGCGCTGCGTCTATCACGGCTGGAAGTTCGACGTCGAAGGCAACTGCCTCGACATGCCGAACGTGCCGCCGGCGCAGGACTTCAAGGCACCGCATCAAGGCCAAGGCCTACAAGGTGGTCGAGCGCGCGGGCTTCGTCTGGACCTACATGGGCAGCGCGCGAGAAGCGCCGCCGCTGCCCAACGTCGAGGTGCTGATGCTGCCCGAGGAAGAGCGCCTCACGCGCGTGCACATGCGCGAGTGCAACTGGTTCCAGTCGCTCGAGGGCGACATCGACACCTCGCATTTCGGCTTCCTGCATGTCGGCGGCGTCAAGACGGAGGACGTCGATCCCGACCACGATCAACCGCTGGGCGGTGGGCGACCGGGCGCCGGACTACAAGTCGACCGAGACCGAGTGGGGCACGATGTACGCGGCGTACCGGCCGGCCGAGCCCGGCACCTACTACTACCGCTTCGCCCATTTCATGTTCCCGTTCATCACGCTGACGCCCGAACGGCTTCTTCGAGGACCAGATCGCGTGCACGCTCGAACGTGCCGATGGATGACACCCACACCATGACCTACAACCTCGCCTGGAAGAAGAAGACGCGTCCGCTCGAGACGCTGAAGAACGGCGACTGGATCCCCGGCCTCGAAGCCCGAGGTCGGAGTACCTGCCGAACACCAACGACTGGTTCGGACGCCATGGCGCCTGGTGGCGCGGCGCGAGAACGACTACCTGATCGACCGCGACATGCAGAAGAACGTCAACTACACCGGCATCCAGGGCATCGGCCGGCAGGACCAGGCGATGATCGAATGCATGGGCGAGATCGTCGACCGCTCGCTCGAGCACCTGGCGCCGTCGGACCGCATGATCGCCCTCACGCGCAAGCGGCTGCTCGGAGGCCGCGCAGGAACTTGATGAACGAGAAGGCAAGGTGCCGGCGACCGTCGACAATCCCGACATCTATCGCGGCGCGCGCGGCGGCGCCTTCATCGCCTCGGCCGAGATCGGACTGGCTCGACGCCTATGCCGAGAGCTGCAGACGGCGAAGAGCCCGCTCGGGCTTGCTGAACAGAACCGGTTGCCGCTGGCGGCCGAGTAGGTTCAGGCGAGACGGCTGCGCGAGACGGCCGCCGCATGGCGACGGCAGGCGCGTACGGGCCGCACCGTGCCGGCGGGACGGCGCGCGAACAGGTGACGGTTGCCGCGAGCTTCCGAGCGCGCGGTTGCTCGCGCGGCCTGGCGCGCCATGGCCGGCCCGCCGGCATCGTCCTGCTGATCCTGCTCCTCGGCTTCCTGACGCTCTATCCGATGGCGATGCTGCTCTACGGCAGCCTGCATTCGACGCCGCCCGGGATGGCGGGCAGCGTTCAACCTCGACGGCTATGCCGGGCTGGCCTCGGCCGAGAACCTGCGAGGTGCTCGCTCAACACCGCCGGCATCTCGCTGGTCAAGACCGATGCTGTCGCTGGCGCTCGCCATCCTGCTCGCCTGGATCGTGGCGCGCACCGACACGCCCGGCGCGCGGCGTGCTGGAAGTGCTGATCACGCTGCCGTTCTTCATCCCGCCGATCCTGACGGCGACCGCCTGGGCGATGCTGGGCAACGCCCAGGTCGGCACCATCAACCTGGTCTGGCGCTGGCTCACCGGCTCCGACGGCACGCTGGTCGACGTCTATTCCTACGGCGGCGTCGATCTGGCACATGATGCAGTACTCGACGCCGTTCATCTTCCTGTTCGTCGTCGACGCCTTCCGCGCCATGGATCCCGTCGCTCGAGGAATCGAGCCGCATGTCGGGCGCGACGCGCTGGCAGACCTTCTGGCGCATCACCTTCGGCCCTGATGCTGCCGGTCACCACCAGCGCCTTCATCCTGAGCTTCATCCGCGGCATGGAGTCCTTCGAATCGGCGGTGTTCTTCGGCACGCCGGTCGGCATCAACGTGATCACCACGCAGATCTACCAATCTGATCACCCAGCGCGCGCAGCCCGACTACCAGTCGGCGACGGCGCTGGGCTTCGCCGCCATGGCGCTGATGTTCCTGCTGCTGGTCCTGCAGAGCCGGCTGCTGCGCGGCCGCAGCTTCACCACCGTGACCGGCAAGGCCTATTCGCCCAACGTCACGCGGCTCGGCTGGATGCGCTGGGTGACCTTCGCGGTCTGCATCGCCTTCTTCGCGCTCACCGTCGCGCTGCCGATCGGCCAGCTCCTGCTCGAGCTCGTTCTTCCAGTTCTTCGGCTTCTACCAGGCCGACATGCTGACCTTCGAGCACTACCGCAACGTCTGGGAGAACAGCGAATTCTGGCGCGCCTTCGGCAACACCATGCTGCTGGGCGTCGTCGGCGCCACGGCGACGATGGTGCTGGGCGGCATCGTGGCCTACATCACCACGCGCACGCGCTGGCGCGGCCGGCGGCTGATCGACATGCTGGCCTGGCTGCCCTGGATGATGCCGGGCATGGTGCTGGGCATCGGCTTCCTGTGGGGCTTCGCCATCCTGCCGCACGCCATCCCGATCTACGGCACGCTGTGGGCGCTGCTGCTGGCCTATGTCGCGCTCGGCACGCCGGTCGCGGTGCGCGTGACCGCGGGCGCCTATCAGCAGATCGCCACCGACATCGAGGAATGCTCGCGCGTGCATGGCGCCAGCTGGTGGCAGACGCTGGGCCGCATCCTGGTGGCGCTGGCCTGGCCCGCCTTCGCCGTCGGCTGGGTGCTGATCTTCTTCGGCATCATGCGCGAGCTCAGCGCCTCGATCCTGCTCTATGCGCCGGGCACCGAGGTGCTGTCGGTGGTGATGCTGAAGATGTGGAGCGAGCGGCAAGCCCGAGGAAGTGAGCGTCATCGGCCTCGTGATGCTGGTGCTGGTCCTGCTGTTCCGCTGGGTGCAGCTCAGCTTCATCAAGAAGCGCATCAGCACGCTTTGAGAAGAACAGGGAAGGATCGGACCATGCTGAGGAGAAGCGTCCTGGGAGGCTCGCCGCAAGCGCCGCCACTTGCCTGCGCCGCCGCGGCGCAGGATGACGAATGGGCAGAAGGTCGTCGATGCGGCCAAGAAGGAAGGCAAGCTGGTGATCTACACCGCCTCGATCGGCTCGCCCTTCCACAAGACGGTGATCAAGGCCTTCGAGGCCAAGTACGGCATCACCATCGAGCTTGCTGGAGGCGCGCGCCAGCGAGGTGCGCGAGCGGGTGCGCGTCGAGCAGTCGGCCGGCCGCTTCCTGGGCGACATCCATCACAACGGCAGCGACCACCACCTGGCTGATGACGCGCGACGGCAACTTCCAGCCGCACGGCGCCATCCCCAACGTCAAGAACATCGTGCCGCCGTACGAGGCCGACGACATCACGATCCCCGGCCGAGGTGATCAGCTACGGCCTGCTGGTCAACCGCAACCTGGTGAAGCCGGCCGACGAGCCCAAGAGCTGGAAGGACATCCTCGATCCCAAGTGGGCCGGCAAGATCCTGTCCGACGACTATCGCGCGCTGGGCGGCGGCGCGGTGTTCTTCGTGGTCATGCAGAACACCTTCGGCAGGGAGTTCCACGAGAAGCTGGCGGCGCAGAAGCCGGTCGTTCTCGCGCGACATCGCACAACAGCGAGCGTCGCGTGGCGCGCGGCGAGTATCCGCTCTACATCCCCTTCTCGCTGCAGGACTACCAACAACCTGAAGGGCCTGCCGGTCAAGCCGATCGTGCCGGCGGAAGGCCGGCCCTATGTCCGCTTCGACCTGACGATGCTCAAGAACGCGCCGCATCCCAACGCCGCGCGCGTGTTCATGAACCACTATCTCGAGCCCGAGTCGCAGCTCGTCTTCGCCAATGCCGGCTACAACCCGGTGATCAAGGGCGTGGTCGAGAAGACGCTGCGAGGAGATCCGTCCGCTGCTGGCGACCAAGGCGATGGGCACCACCATTCCCGAGCGCCAGGACGCCGATGCTCGAGCTCGCCAAGCAGATCTACAAGTAGCGGGCACGCCGTGCCCAGCGTCACCCTGCAAGCCGTCGGCCGGCACTTCGCCGACGTGAAGGCCGTCGATGGCATCGATCTTGCCGTCGAGCACGGCGAGTTCGTGACGCTGCTCGGCCCCTCAGGCTGCGGCAAGACCACGACCTTGCGCATGGTGGCGGGACTGGAGCGCAACGACACCGGCACGCATCGCGATCGGCGGCCGCGTGGTGAGCGATGCGGCGGCCGGCCTGTTCGTGCCGCCCGACCAGCGCAAGCTCGGCATGGTGTTCCAGTCCTACGCCATCTGGCCGCACATGACGGTGTTCGACAATGTCGCCTATCCGTTGAGCGTGCGCACGTCGCCAAGGCCGGAGATCACGACGACGGTGACAGGACGGCGCTGCGGCTGGTCGAGATGGAGCGCTTACGCCGACGCGGCCGGCGCCGGCCCTGTCCGGGCGGCCAGCAGCAGCGCGTGGCGATCGCCCGCGCGCTCGTGTTCGAGCCCGAGGTGCTGCTGCTCGACGAGCCGCTTCAGCAACCTCGATGCCCGCCTGCGCGCGCCAGATGGGCGATGAGTTCCGCGCCCTGCAGCGGCGGCTCAAGATCACGACGCTCTACGTCACCCACGACCAGGAAGAGGCGATGGCGCTTCAGCGACCGCGTGGTGGTGATGCAGCAGGGCCGCATCCTGCAGATCGGCGCGCCCGAGAGCCGTCTATCGCCGCCCGGCCAGCCGCGAGGTCGCGGCTTTCTTCGGCACGCCGAACCTGATCGAGGCCACGGTCGACGGCATGCCGGCCGGACGAGCGGCGAACATCGTCCTCATCGATCGAAGGCGCCAGCGGACGCGGCGAATGCCGCGCCGGCCAGGCCGTTCCAGCCGCGGCGAGCAGGTGTTGGTCGATGGTGCGGCCCGAAGATGTGGCCCTGGCGCCGGCCGGCACCGTGGCCGTCACGCCGGTCAGCTCGCCTGGCCGGGCCGGGTGATCGACGGCGTGTTCCGCGGCCCGCGCCGCTCGCTCGCGGTCGCAGACGGCCGGGCATGCGCTTCAACGTCGAGTGTCCGGCCACGCCGGGCGGCGGCGGTCGGCGAGCGCGGTCACCTTGCTGGTCGACGCCGACAATGCCTGGGCGCTCGAGAGCCCAATCCGATCAGGCTGCCCATTCGGCCGAGTCTGGGATAGTGCCCTCATCGAAACCAGCGATGAGGTCGAGTTGCGCGCCTTTGATCTCCCGATCGTATGACGACGACACCTCCCCATTTGAATGGGAGGCGGTTCAATCCGATCGGGAATTCGTCCTAGCCGAACGGATTGTCGTCGCCGTCCCAGTGGCGCTTGAGCAGCGGCACCTGCAGGAAGGCGAAGACCAGGGTGAGCGGGAAGCTCACGAACATCTTGCTGGCGATCCAGGTGTCGGTCGAGAAGCCGCGCCACATGACCTCGTTGACCGCCGCCAGCACGAAGAAGAACAGCGCCCAGCGCACGGTGAGCTTGCGCCAGCCCTCGTCGGTCAGGCTGGAAGGCGGCGCCGAAGATCGGCTTCAGCAGCGGCCGGCGCAGGAGCAGCAGGCCGCCGCCCAGGATGACGCCGAACAGGCAGTTCACGATGGTGGGCTTCAGCTTGATGAAGGTCTCGTCCTGCAGCCAGATGGTGAGCCCGCCGAACACCAGCACGAAGAAGCCGCCGACCAGCGGCATGACCGGCCAGCGTCCTCCAGCCAGCGATAGCAGGGCAGCGCGATCGCGGTCGCGACGATGAACACGCCGGTGCCGATGAAGATGCCCCACTTGGCGTTGGCCGACGAAGAACAGCAGCAGCGGCCCCAGCTCCAGCGCCGTGGCGTAGAGGCGGCGCATGCCTGCTTCTCTTCCTTGATCTCCTCGCTCATGCCGGCAACCCCATCAATCCGCGCGCAAAGGCCCGCGCCTCGAACGGCCGCAGATCGTCGATGCCCTCGCCGACGCCGATCGCCACCACCGGCAGCTTGAACTTCTCGGCCAGCGCCACCAGCACGCCGCCCTTGGCGCTGCCGTCGAGCTTGGTCACCACCAGCGCATCGACCGGCGACAGGGTCTTGAAGGTCTCGACCTGGGCGTGGGCGTTCTGGCCGGTCGTGGCGTCGAGCACCAGCAGGCAGGAATGCGGCGCCGCCGGGTCGAGCTTGCGGATGACGCGCACGATCTTGGCGAGCTCGTCCATCAGGTTGGTCTTGTTGTGCAGGCGGCCCGCCGTGTCGATCGAGCAGCACGTCGCACCCTGTCGGCCTGCGCGCGCTCCAGCGCCTCGTAGGCGAGCCCCGCGGCATCGGCGCCGGTCTCCTGGCGATCACCGGCACGCCGGCGCGATCGCCCCACACCTTGAGCTGCTCGACGGCGGCGGCGCGGAAGGTGTCGCCCGCCGCCAGCATCGACCTTGCGGCCCTCGCGCTTGTAGAGGTTGGCGAGCTTGGCGATGGTCGTGGTCTTGCCGCTGCCGTTCACGCCGACCACCAGCACGACATGCGGCTTGCGCGCCGGGTCGATGCGCGAGCGACGTCGCGACCGGCTGCAGGATCTCGGCGATGTCGTCGGCGAAGGCCGCGCGCACCTCCTCGTCGGTCACTTCCTTGCCGAAGCGCTCCTTGCCGAGCTTGTCGACCAGGCGGGCCGCGACGCTGACGCCGAGATCGGCCTGGATCAGCGCGTCCTCCAGCTCGTCGAGCGTCTGCCTGGTCGAGCTTCTTCTTGGTGAAGAGGCCGGTGATGCTCTCGGTGACGCGCTTGGTCGACTTGGCAAGGCCCGAGCGCAGGCGCGACAGCCAGCCCTTCTTCTCGGTTTCGCCGATGTCGGTCTGTCGTTCGCTCAGGCCCTCACGCCAGCAGCGAGGCATCGAGCTCGCCCCTGAAGGCGAGCGCGATGCCGCCGGTCATCATCACGTGGTCGTCGCGCAGCCATTCGACGGCGAGCGTGCCGCTGCATCGACGATCACCTCGGCCTGGCGCGTCGACCAGTCCGCGCCGCGCTGGCCGCCACCAGCGGCGGCGCAGGCGCCGGAGCCGCAGGCGAGCGTCAGGCCGGCGCCGCGCTCCCACACGCGCAGCCGGAGCTTGTCCTCGCCCACGAGCTCGCGCCACGCCGATATTGGCGCGCTCGGGGAAGAAGCGGTCGTGCTCGAGCTTAGGTCCGAGCTCGGCCGAGCGGGATCGCCGCGACATCGTCGACGAAGAAGGTGGCGTGCGGGTTGCCCATGTTGGTGCCGACCGGATCCTGCAGCGGCCCGAGCCCGACCGGCATGTGGTTGGTGTCGCAGGCCTCGCGCACCGGGATCTCGCGCCAGTCGAGCCGCGCGCAGGCCCATGTCGACGGAGATCACCGGCAGGCCGTTGGCGCCCTTGCCGGTCTTCTGCGATCTCGAGCAGGCCGGAGATCGGTCTGCACCGTGACATGGTCGGTCTTGCGCTCGTCCATCAGCACCGAGGCGACGCAGCGCGTGGCGTTGCCGCAGGCGCCGGCCTCGCCGCCGTCGGGATTGTAGATGCGCATGAAGACGTCGGCGTCGCGCGTCGGTCGGCGGCTCGAGCACGATCAGCTGGTCGCAGCCCACGCCCAGCCGGCGGTCGGCGATGGCGCGGCGGCGCGCTGGCGTCAGGTCGAGCGCCGCCGCGCGCGCGTCGAGCACGACGAAATCGTTGCCCAGCCCGTGCATCTTGAGGAACGGCGTTTGGCTGCGACCGCCATGCGGCGCTATATGGCGGTTCGGCCGGGCCAGCGCAACGAGCGCGCGCCGGACCTGGCCGGCATGGGGCCCGCCCAGTTCGCGCACGTCGAGCGTCGCCAGCTTCTTGGTGTAGATGGTCAGGTGCAGGATGCCGAGCGGCTCGTAGGGCATGGCCGGCTCGACGAACAGCCCGCGCTCGGCGTCCCAGGCCGGCGTTGCGTGATGGACCGGCCAGTTGCAGCGGCTGGGCAGCGGCTCGTGGGCAAAGCCCTTGTCGTAGACCAGCACGTTCAGCGCCATCTGATCGGTCATGTCGGTCGAGCGCTGCAGCGCCTCGCCGAGCAGATCGCGGCCCAGCCCTGCCAGTGCGGCGCATCGGCCTTGAGCGCGAAGACGCCGGCGTTGATCAGCGGATAGCGGATCAGCCGCTCGGCCGTCTGCCTTGTCGAAGCAGGCTTCGTAGGCCGCGCCGTTAGACGGCCGAGAACTCGCCCCAGGCATGATGGTAGTGGCGCATCGAGCGGTGGATCTCCGGCGCCACGGCCAGCGCGCCGGTGCGGGCGGCGGCGAGGAACAGCGCGATCGCGTCGCCCTGCTGCACCCAGCAATCGGCCGTCGATCCAGAGATAGAGATCGAAGCCCGGGAAGTAGCGCGGCAGGAACGGCCGCGCCGTCAGCGCCTTGTAGCCGTCCTTGAGCCTGTCGCGGCCGGGAAAGTCGAAATCCCATTGCGGCACGACCAGCATGGCGCCCTGCTCGCGGCACCAGGCGCGCTGCTCGTCGGTCAGGCCGCAATCGAGGACGCCCGAGCGACAGCGCGCGGCCTTCGGGCGTCGCGCGCAGCGAGCCGATGCAGTCGCTGCATCAGGTCGAAATAGCCGGCGTCGCCGCCGGTGATCGCGATGGTTCGTTCCGACACGTGGTCAGGATGGCCCATCGGGACTTTGCTGTCGCCTGCCATTCCGCCACAGTCGGTCTTACGGCAGGACGGAGGACACCATGGCCAAGCATGTCGACTACTACGTCTCGCTGAATTCGCCCTGGACCTATCTCGGCTCGAAGCGCTTCGAGGCGATCGCCAAGAAGCACGGCGCCGACGTCACCATCTGGCCGGTCGATTTCGGCTCGGTGTTCGCCGTCTCGGGCGGCCTGCCGCTGCCCAAGCGGCGCCGCAGCGCCAGGCCTATCGCATGATGGAGCTGAAGCGCTGGCGCGATCATCTCGGCGTGAAGCTCGACGCTCGAGCCCAAGTTCTTCCCGGCCAACGAGGTGCCGGCCGCCAAGTGCGTGATCGCGCTGCGCGAGCAGGGCCGCATGGCCGACGCCATCAAGCTGGCGCACGCCGTGCTGAACGCGCTTGTGGGCCGAGGAGAAGAACACCGGCGATCCGGCGACCCTGCAGGCGATCATCGCCGGCTGCGGGCTCGATGCCGACTGCCGTGATCAAGGCGAGCGAAGCGCCGGATATGGCCGAGAAGCGCGAGGCCTATACCAGGCTGGCGATCGACAAGGGCGTGTTCGGCGCACCCTCGTTCGTGATCGACGGCGAGATCTTCTGGGGGTCAGGACCGGCTCGACTTCGTCGACCGCAAGCTCGCGGCCCAGTCAGACGCCGAGTCAGATAGCGCCGCGGCCGCGACGGCGAAGCCGTTGTTGACCATGTGCGCCACCAGCGACGGCCACAGCGAGACCGGTGCGCCGCCGCAGCCAGCCGAACCAGCAGGCCGAGCGGCAGCACGAGGATGACGTGCGCCGGCTCGACGTGCGCGGCGGCGAAGGCGAGCGAGCTCACGATCCAGGCAGCCGACGGTTCCCCAGCGGCCGGCCAGCCAGCCATAGAGCAGGCCGCGAAAGACCAGCTCCTCGACCAGCGGTGCGCAGGCCAGCGAACACGGCGAGGCTGCGGCGAACATCGCCGGCTCGCGGGCGACCTCGATCGCCTCCTTCATGCCCTGCGGGCTCGATGGCCGATCTGGCTGACCGCGACCGACAGCACCAGGGTGCCCAGGGTGCCGAGCACGATGCGGCCGCCAGCCCGCGCGGCGAAGCCCGAGCGCCGGCAGGGCGGCCTGGCCCAGCGGCGCCACGGCGACGATGAGCGCGACCAGAGACCGACGGCGAAGAAGGCGGCGAGCAGCGTCAGCATGCCCGCGGTCGCGGCAGCAACCAGACGGCCGGCACCAGAAGCAGCGGCACGGCCGCCAGAAAGATCAGCGAGCGACCATCCGCGGATGGGCCTAATATCCATTCTGAATCAATGGGTTAGTGTCGGCCGCCAAGCCTTTTGACTCCTGCCCGGCAGGCCTTATACCCCGGCCGCTCAATCGGTCGTGCCGATTTCTACGGTTCCCCTTCGGGGAGCTCCGCTGATCCGCGAAGGTTCGCGCATCGGCGCGATTTCCGTTTGGGCGAACGGAGTTTGGAACGGATGTTCGAGGGTCTCAGCAAACGTCTGGGCGACGTCTTCGACAAGCTTCGCGGGCGCGGTGCGCTCTCCGAAGCCGATGTCGACGCGGCCCTGCGCGAGGTCCGCACCGCCTCTGCTCGAGGCCGACGTGGCCCTGCCCGTCGTCCGCCAGTTCATCGACGAGGTCCGTCCCAAGGCGATCGGCGCCGACGTCATCCGCTCGGTCACGCCGGGCCAGATGGTGATCAAGATCGTCAACGATCACCTGGTCGAGATGCTGGGCGGCACCGTCGCCGACCTCGACCTCAACGCCATCCCGCCGGTCGTCATCCTGATGGTCGGCCTGCAGGGCTCGGGCAAGACCACGCTCGGCGCCAAGATCGGCTATCGCCTGAGCCAGGGCCCGCAGGGCATGGCGGCCGAGATGTTCGGCGGCAGCTTCGCGACCAAGCGCAAGGTCATGATGGCCTCGCTCGACACGCGCCGGCCGGCCGCGCAGCAGCAGCTCGCAGATCCTGGGCCAGCAGACCGGCGTGCCGACCCTGCCGATCGTGCCGCTCGAGATGCCGCTCGCCATCACGCGGCGCGCGCTGGAGACGGCGCGGCGCGAGGGCTTCGACGTCGCTGATCCTCGACACCGCGGGCCGGCTCGTCGATCGACGAGGAGCTGATGAAGGAGGTCGCCGATATCAGCGACCTCGCCAAGCCCAAGGAGACGCTGCTGCGTCGCCGACGCCATGACCGGCCAGGACGCGGTCAACGTCGCCAAGGCCTTCAACGACCGCCTGGCCGTCACCGGCATCGTGCTGACCAGAGTCGACGGCGATGCGCGCGGCGGTGCGGCGCTCTCGATGCGCGCCGTCACCGGCCGGCCGGTCAAGCTGATCGGCGTCGGCGAGAAGTTCGACGCGCTGGAGCCGTTCCATCCCGACCGCATCGCCGGCCGCATCCTCGGCATGGGCGACATCGTCTCGCTGGTCGAGCGCGCCGCCGAGACGATCGACAAGGAAGACGCCGAGAAGCTCGCCGCCAGGGTCCGCAAGGGCCAGTTCGACATGGACGACCTGCTGAGCCAGCTCCGCCAGCTGCGCAAGATGGGCGGCCTGTCAGGGCCTGATGGGCATGCTGCCGGGCGCCATGCAGGCCAAGGCCGCGATGTCGAAGGCCAAGATCGACGAGAAGCAGCTCAAGCGCCAGGAGGCGGTCATCCTCGCGATGACGCCCAAGGAGCGGCGCAATCCCGACCTGATCCACGCCTCGCGCAAGAAGCGCATCGCCAAGGGATCGGGCGTGCAGGTCCAGGACGTCAACAAGCTCCTGAAGCAGCACGCCGACATGCTGAAGATGATGAAACGCGTCAACAAGCTCGGAGAAAAGGGATTCATGCGCAGCCTCGGAGGCATGACGCCGCCGCCCGGCTTCCCGCGCTGAAGTCAGTGAAACTCAACACCGGACGAATCGAAAGAGAGGACTTTAAGAATGCTAGCGATCCGTATGACCCGTCACGGCGCCAAGAAGCGGCCGTTCTTCCACATCGTGGTGGCCGATCTGCGCAGCCCGCGCGACGGCCGCTTCATCGAGAAGCTCGGCACCTACAATCCGCTGCTGCCGCGCGAGCACGCCCAGCGCATCACGCTCGACAAGGAGCGCATCGCTCATTGGCTGAAGGTCGGCGCCCAGCCGTCGGACCGGGTCGCCAAGTTCCTCGCCCAGGCCGAGATGATGAAGCCGCGCGAGCGCCGCGAGCAGACCAAGAAGCCGCTGCCGCGCGCCAAGGCGCAGGAACGCATGAAGGCTGCCGCCGCCGGCTGCCGCCGCGGCTCCTGCCGAGGGCGGCTGAGAAGGAGGCCGCGGCGAGCTGATGAGTCGTCGCTGATGAGCTAAGGGCCGCGTCCTGCTGGGCGTCGTGGCGGCGCCGCACGGAGTGCGCGGCCTGGTGCGCATCAGGAGCTTCACCGAGGACCCGATGGCGATCGCCTCCTACGGCCCGCTGTCGGACGAGACGGGGAAGAAGCAGTACCGGGTCGAGGCATTGAGCGCCGTCAAGGGCGCGGTGCTGGCCCGGATCGAGGGCGTAGCCGATCGAACGGCGGCCGAGGCAGTGCGGGGATTGCGGCTCTATGTGGAGCGCAGCGCATTGCCGGCGACGGGCGAGCGGGAGTGGTACGAGGCGGACCTGATCGGTCTCGCCGCGGTCGGCCGGGACGGCCGGGATTGGGGCAAGGTGATGGCCTTCCACGATTTCGGCGCCGGGCGGACGATGGAGGTGTCGGGAGGCGGGCGTCACGCAGTTCGGTGATGCTGCCGTTCACCGACGAGGCGGTGCCCGAGATCGACGTCGAGGGCGGCAAGGTGGTGGTCGATCCGCCGGCGGGTCGTGCTGGCGGGCGGAGAAGCGAAGGAGGCGTAGGACAAGGTGTGGCGCGCGACGGCGCTGACGCTCTTCCCGGAGATGTTTCCGGCCCGCTGGGCGAGAGCCTGGCCGGCAAGGCGTTGAAGGAAGGCGTGTGGCAGCTCGAGGCCGTCGACATCAGGCGGTTCGCCAAGGATCGCCATGGCACGGTGGACGATGCGCCCTTCGGCGGCGGCGCCGGCATGGTGATGAAGCCCGACGTGCTGTCGGCGGCGCATCGAGGCGGTCGCCGAGCGCCGGGAGTGCCGAAGCGCTGCTGCTGCTCGCCGCGCGGCGCGCCGTTCACGTCAGGCGCGCGGGCGGGAGCTGGCGGCGGGTCCGGGCGTGGTGCTGGTGTGCGGGCGGTTCGAGGGCGTCGACGAGCGCGTCATCGAGGCCCATGCGCTGGAGGAGATCTCGGTCGGCGATTTCGTGCTTTCGGGCGGCGAGATCGCGGCCATGGCGGTGATGGATTGCTGCGTGCGGCTGCTGCCCGGCGTGATGGGCGCAGCCGCAGTCGGCGAGCGAGGAGAGTTTCGAGGACGGATTGCTGGAGTACCCGCACTACACGAGGCCCGCGAGCTGGACCGGGCCCGACGGAACCGAGCGGCGCGTGCCGGAGGTTCTGGTCTCGGGCCACCACGGCAAGGTCGCCGAATGGCGGATGCGGCAGCGGGAAGAGATCACGCGGCGGCGGCGGCCCGATCTGTGGCGCGCCGGCGGACCGCGAAGGCGAACGAAGAGAAGTGACGAAAGGATGGATGCGATGAACATTCTCGACACGATCGGCCAGGCGACGATGGACAAGGTGCAGGCCGAGCGGCCGGTGCCGCGCTTCGAGCCGGGCGACACGCTGCGCGTGCACGTCAAGGTGCAGGAAGGCAACCGCGAGCGCCTTCAGGTCTATGAGGGCCTGTGCATCGGCCGCAAGAACGCCGGCGTGAACTCCTCGTTCACGGTGCGCAAGATCAGCTTCGGCGAGGGCGTCGAGCGCGTGTTCCCGCTCTACGGCCCGGACATCTGGGAGATCGAGGTCGTCCGCAAGGGCGTCGGTGCGCCGCGCCAAGCTCTATTACCTGCGCGACCTGCGCGGCAAGGCGAGCCGCATCGCCGAGGACGTCGAGGCCCAGCGCGAGCTGGTCGCCGAGCAGGCCGAAGAGGCGGCCAGCTGGCCGCGGCGCGAGAAGCTCAAGAAGGAGAAGCCCAAGGGCGACGGCACCGTGCGCGCCGCCAAGGGCGGCGGCGAAGAAGTAGGCGCACCATGGCGTTCCGCAAGAAGTCGGCCACGCCGCCGCCTCCGCCGCCGCCGCGCACCCTGTTCGAGAAGATCTGGGATGCCCACGTCGTCCATCGCCAGGACGACGGCACCTGCGTGATCTATGTCGACCGTCACCTCGTGCACGAGGTGACCAGCCCGCAAGCCTTCGAGGGCCTGCGCATGGCCGGCCGGCCGGTGCGCCGGCCCGACGCCACCATCGCCGTGGCCGACCACAACACGCCGACCACGCCTGTCGGCGAGGGCGCGCATGGACGAGGAATCGCGCATCCAGGTCGAGACGCTGGAGAAGAACGTCGCCGATTTCGGCGTGCCCTATTTCGACATGAACGACGCCCGCCGCGGCATCGTGCACGTGATCGGCCCCGAGCAGGGCCTGACCCTGCCGGGCATGACCATCGTGTGCGGCGACAGCCACACCTCCACGCACGGCGCGTTCGGCGCGCTGGCCTTCGGCATCGGCACCTCGGAGGTCGAGCACGTGCTCGCCACCCAGACGCTGATCCAGAAGCCGGCCAAGAACATGCGCGTCGGCGTCGAGGGCAGCCTGCCGCTCGGCGTCACGGCCAAGGACGTGATCCTGGCCATCATCGGCAAGCTCGGCACCGCCGGCGGCACCGGCTACGTGATCGAATATGCCGGCCGCGCCATCCGCGAGATGACGATGGAAGGCCGCATGACGGTCTGCAACATGTCGATCGAGGCGGGCGCGCGCGCCGGCCTGATCGCGCCCGGACGAGACGACCTTCCAGTATCTCGAAGGCCGGCCCTACGCGCCCAAGGGCGGCGCCTGGGACCTGGCGCTCGGCCAGTGGCGGCGGCTGCCGAGCGACAAGGGCGCCAACTTCGACAGCCAGCTCGACCTCGCTCGCCTCCGACATCCCGCCGATGGTCACCTGGGGCACCAGCCCGCAGGACGCGCTGCCGATCACCGACGTGGTTCCCGATCCGGCCAACGCGCCGGACGAGAACCGCCGCGAGGCGTGGGCACGCTCGCTCGCCTATATGGGCCTGACGCCGGGCACCCGCCTGGTCGACGTGCCGATCGACCGCGTGTTCATCGGCTCGTGCACCAACGGCCGCATCGAGGACCTGCGCGCGCGCGGCCGAGATCGCGCGCGGCCGCAAGGTCGCGCCGAACGTATCGGCCATGGTCGTGCCGGGCTCCGGCCTGGTGAAGGCCGAGGCCGAGAAGGAAGGCCTCGACAAGATCTTCCATCGAGGCCGGCTTCGAATGGCGCATCCAGGGCTGCTCGATGTGCCTGGCCATGAACGCCGACCGGCTCGAGCCCGGCCAGCGCTGCGCCTCGACCTCGAACCGCAACTTCGAGGGCCGGCAGGGCCGCGGCGGCCGCACCCATCTGGTGAGCCCGGCGATGGCGGCGGCGGCGGCGATCAAGCGGCACGCTGGCGGACGTTCGTGATTATCCAGTAGGCGCGACTTCCCATGATCCGCCCACAACAAGGGGTGGTATCTTCTCGGGCGGTGCAATGCGCACCGCCCGGACCTGGGAGGACTCCATGCCTTCGGTGCCCAATTCCGGTCCCTGCGGCCCCGCCACCGCCGGTCTGGGACGCCCGGCCGCCTGCCGCGTCGGCGACCGGTTATGGCGGGTTCTGGATGCGGGTGGTGGCCTATCTGCTCGACGGCATCCTGCTGAGCATTGCGTTCGGTATCGTCGTCGTTCGCCGGATCGCGTGATCTCGGCGATCCGGCGCAGTTCGATGTGGCCTTCATCTCGCAGATGGGCGGTTTCCTGCTGGTCGCGGTGGTGGTGGCCTGGCTCTACTCGCCCTGATGGAAGCGCCGCGCGGCGCGCGTCGGCAAGATGGTCGATCGGCGCCTCCGGGTGGTCGACGAGCAGGGCAACCGCATCTCCTTCCACTGCGCGCGACCGGCCGGTTCTTCTATGCCGAGTACATCTCCGCCGTCATCCTGTTCATCGGCTTCCTGATGGTCGCCTTCACCGACCGCAAGCGCGGCCTGCACGACATCATCGCCGGCACCCTGGTGGTCAGTGATCGTGCGCGCCAGGCGGCATAGCTACCCGCTGCGGCCAGTTGAGTGCTTGCTGGCTGGCCGCATCAAGGGGACGCACCATGCCGATCTACATGTATCAAGCGTCGTAATGGCACCGAGTCAGCGGGCGGCGCAGCCTGCTGATCCTCAAAACCGTGTCGAGACCACGGGCGGAAGCTGTGCCAAGCGGCGGGCGGCAAACTGCTGGGCGGCTGGTACTGCTTCGGTGACTACGACTCGTCATCATCGCTGACATGCCGGTCAACGAAAGCATGACGGCCCTTGCCCCGCAGCGGCAATGGCGGCGCCATAAAGTCCGCCAAGACGACGAACCGATGTCCGAATCGCCGGAAATCGTCGCGGTTCTGAAGAAGGCGACCGCTGTCGCCAAGAACTACAAGCCGGCCCGTTAGCATTCCTGCCCCGCTGGTGCCGCTGTGCGCGCGTGCTCCCCGCGATAGCTGACGAAGCGCCAAAGCCCGTTTATTCCGCGTTCGCGGGGAATCCCATGGAAAATTCACCGCTGCGCGGCGTCGCCGCACCGCTGCCGATGGTCAATGTCGACACCGACATGATCATCCCCAAGAACTTCCTGAAGACCATCAAGCGCACCGGCTTGAAGGAAGGCCTGTTCTACGAAATGCGCTGGACGGCCGACGGCCAGAAGAAGGACTTCATCCTCGACCAGCCGGCCTACCAGAACGCCAAGATCATCGTCGCCGGCCCCAACTTCGGCTGCGGCTCTGAGCCGCGAGCACGCCCCTGGGCGCTGCTCGACTTCGGCATCCGCTGCGTCATCTCCGAGGATTTCGCCGACATCTTCTACAACAACTGCTTCAAGAACGGCATCCTGCCGATCAAGATGCCGAAGGAGATCATCGCCAAGCTGATGGACGATGCGAGCCGCGGCTCCAACGCCATCATCGAGATCGACCTCGAGAAGCAGGAGATCAAGGGGCCCGACGGCGGCACGGTGCATTTCGACATCGATCCGTTCCGCAAGCACTGCCTGCTGAACGGCCTCGACGATATCGGGCTGACCATGGAGAAGAAGTCGGAGATCGACGACTTCGAGAAGCGCCAGAAGGACTCCCAGCCCTGGCTGCACGCCGCGTCCTAAGGCCCGAGACCTGAGAGAAAGAAGACAATGGCGTCAAACCGCAATCTGCTGGTGCTGCCGGGCGACGGCATCGGCCCCGAAGTGATGAACGAAGTGCGCAAGATCATCGCCTGGATGGGCAGGAAGCGCGCGGTCGGCTTCGACATCAAGGAAGACGTCGTGGGCGGCGCCGCGCTCGACAAGCACGGCGTGCCGCTCTCCGACGATGCCATGAAGACGGCGCTCGAGGCCGACGCCGTGCTGTTCGGCTCGGTCGGCGGGCCGAAGTGGGACAATGTCGAGTTCAACAAGAAGCCCGAGCGCGGGCTGCTGCGCCTGCGCAAGGAGATGGACCTTTTCGCCAACCTGCGCCCGGCCAAGGTGTTCGACGCGCTGATCGATGCGAGCTCGCTCAAGCCCGAGATCGTCAAGGGCCTCGACATCATGATCATCCGCGAGCTGACCGGCGGCGTCTATTTCGGCGAGCCGCGCGGCACGACCACGCTGGCCAACGGCGAGCGCGAGGCGATCGACACCCAGCGCTACAAGACCAGCGAGATCCGCCGCGTCTGCGCCGTCGCCTTCGAGCTGGCGCGCAAGCGCAAGAACAAGGTCTGCTCGTCGGAGAAGGCCAACGTCATGCACACCGGCGTGCTGTGGCGCGAGGAGGCGACCAAGCTGCACAAGGAGAAGTATTCCGACGTGGCGCTCGAGCCACATGTACGCCGATGCGCTCGCCATGCAGCTGCTGCGCTCGCCCAACCAGTTCGACGTGATCGTCACCGACAACCTGTTCGGCGACATCCTGTCGGACGAGGCCTCGATGCTGACCGGCTCGCTCGGCATGCTGCCTCGGCCTCGCTCGGCGCGCCCGACGCGACCGGCCGGCGCAAGGCGCTCTACGAGCCGATCCACGGCAGCGCGCCCGACATCGCCGGCAAAGGGCCTGGCCAATCCGCTGGCCGAGACGCTCAGCTACGCCATGATGCTTCGCTATTCCTTCGACCTCGGCAAGGAGGCCGACCTGGTCGAGAACGGCCGTCGAGAACGTGCTGAAGGCGGGCTACCGCACGGCCGACCTGCTGGCCGGCGGCAAGGCCGACGGCATCAAGAAGGTCGGCACCCAGGAAATGGGCGACGCCATCGTCGAGGAACTCGACCGGCTGGTCTGATCGATCAGCGATCCGCATCGATCGCGCGCCGGTCGACCGCCGTCGCGAACGACTTCATCTCGCCCGGCGCAAGATCGGCCACGGCGCGCATCTCGAAGCCGGCGTGACGCCACTCGGCGATGCCGAAGCCGTCGCGCTGCACGATCGCTGGGCGACTGCATCGCCGTCGACGATGGACGGCCACAGGCGTGAGTGCCACCCGGTGCTGGTTGCGGCGATAGACCAGAACAGCCACCTTGCGCCCGTCGACGACGTCGACCCGGCCGCCGACCAGCGGGAAGCCCTCCGCGCGTGAGATCGTGGACCGGCGGCGCATAGTCGATGCGGCCGGCGAACCACGGCTTGACCGTGTGGCGGTCGGACGAGGCGACATCGACCGCCGTGCTCGCTCATGGCGACGCGGAGGTAGCCCGCGACCAGCTCATCGGTCTCGCGGCCGCCCTGGCCGAGCGAGGCTGCCTCCCAGCCAGCCGATGCCGAGCGCCACGATCAGGCTGGCCGCCATCGCGCGCCCAGCGAAGGCGTGCGCTGGACGGCTGGACGCGAGGGCCGGCAATCGCGCGCAGCTCGCGCTCGATCGCGCGCCCGCAGGAGGTCGGGCGCCGGCTCGGCCGGCAGCGTCGCGCAGCAGCGCCGCTCATCGTCCGCGCCGCCTCGCAGCCGCCGCCGGCAGTCCGGGGCAGAGCTTCGAGGGCGCGCTCGAACGCGGCGCTTTCGCTCGCCGTGAGCTCGCCGTCGACATAGGCGTCGACCATCGCCTCACAAGTCGGGCAGTCCATGCTCCCTCCTTCCCAGGCGGCCGCGCAAGTTCGGCCGCCAACTTCTCCCGCGCCCGCGCCATGCGCGACATGACGGTGCCGATCGGCAGATCGAGCACCGTCGCAATCTGCTTGTACGAAGATCCTCGATCTCGCGCAGCACCAGGACCTCGCGCGCCATCGGCCGGCAGCGCCGCCAGCGCCGCCGCGACCTGGCCGCGCGCCGGTCGCCGGCCGAGTGCGCTTTGCTCGGGATCGGACCCGTCGGCCGGCCGGTTCTCGACCACCGTCCAGCGGCAGCTTTCCGCGCCGTTGCGCGTCCTGAGGTCGATCCAGGTGTTGCGCACGATGCGCAGCAGCCACGGCCGCGCCTCCTCGCCGCGAAAGGCGTGGAAGTAGCGCAGCGCGCGCAGCATCGCCTCCTGCGCCAGATCCTGCGCCGCCACCGGATCGCGCGTCAGCCACGCGCGCGAAGCCGTAGGCGGCGTCGAGATGCGGCAGCACGACGCGCGAAACCGCTCGACCGTGCCGCCGTCAGGCTTCGGCGCATCCGGACATGCCGGCCATAGGACATCAATACCGCCGACCGTCGATTTTATTCCCGATCGCAACGCGGAATAAGGCCCGCGCACGCGCGGTAGTGCCTGTCAGTTCCACTGGGGAGGTCCGTCATGCAGCACGCCGATCGTCGCGATTTCCTGAAGCTCGCCGGCCTGGCCGGCGTCACCTTCACCGCCGGGCTCTTCCCGGACCGGCAGGCAGTCGGCGCAAGCCGGCGCCGACTTCCACTTCGTGCAATTCTCCGACACGCACTGGGGCTACAGCGGCCCGGCAAATCCCGACGCCGAGCACACGCTGGAAAAGGCCGTGGCGACCGTGAACGGCCTCGCCAAGCAGCCCGACTTCATCGTCTTCACCGGCGACCTCACCCACACGACCGACGACGCCAAGGAGCGGCGCGCCGCGCATGAAGCGCTTCCGCGAGATCGTCTCGGCGCTGCAGCGTGAAGGACGTCCGCTTCATGCCGGGCGAGCACGACGCCTCGCTCGACAAGGGCGAGGCCTACAAGGAGTTCTTCGGCGCCACCCACTACACGTTCGACCACAAGGGCGTGCACTTCATCGTCCTCGACAACGTCTCCGATCCGGCCGCCAAGCTGGGCGACGAGCAGCTCGCCTGGCTGGCCGCCGACCTCAAGCAGCGCAAGCCGCGACGACCGCATCGTCGTGCTGACGCATCGGCCGCTGTTCGACCTGCAAGCCGGACTGGGACTGGACGACGCGCCGACGGCGCCAAGGCGATCGAGCTCCTGATGCCCTATCAGAACGTCGTGGTGTTCTACGGCCACATCCACCAGGAGAACCACCACATGACGGGCCACATCGCCCATCATGCCGCCAAGTCGCTGATCTTCCCCTGCCCGCGCCCGGCTCGCAGCCCAAGCGCACGCCGCTGCCCTACGACGCCGCCATGCCGGGTCTCGGCACGCGCGACGTGACGATGGCGGAGAAGGTGAGCCTCGTCGAACTGCCGGTCACCAAGGGCTGAGCACGCATGCGTCGCAGAGTTGTGGTCGCGCTGCTGATCGGCAGCGCGGTGGCGGCGCTGTGCGCCTTGCCGCCGAGTCGCCGGCCGAGATCCGCATCAGTGCCAGAAGAAGTTCGAGTATCACCCAGACAAGGTCACGGCCAAGCTCGGCCAGCCGGTGGTCCTGGTGCTGACCTCCGAAGACCGCATCCACGGCTTCAAGATGCCCGACTTCGGCTGCGCACCGACATCGTGCCGGGCCAGGAGACGCGTGACCTTGACGCCCGACAAGGCGGGCAGCTTCACGTTCTTCTGCGACGTCTTCTGCGGCGACGGCCACGAGGACATGGAAGGCACCCTCGTCGTCGAAGCCTGAAGCCGCTATTTCACCAGCGATCCCAGCACACCGCGGACGATGCCGCCCAGCACGCCGCTGTTGCGGCCACTGCCGAATATCGCCTTCGACGCCTCGCGCACGGCCACGTTGGTCGCCGTGCGTACCGCGGTCTTGGTGATCGTCGTGCCGATCAGAATCGCCGCGCCGGGCCGGCGTCTTGGGTGTCGTGGGGCGCGACGACCGCCGGCGGGCTTCGCCTCGCGCAGGCGCGGCCGCGGCTTCGGCGGCTCGGCTGGCTCGGACTGCGGGATCCGCGAACGGCCCCAGGGCCCGGGGATGACGGCGCGTCGGCTGGTCGGCGGCGGCGCGTGCGTCATGCTGGCCGCGTCGGCCGGGGCTCGCGGCCGGCGCATCGTCGTGCTGCACCTGGCCGCCGGTCGGCGCGCCCGGTCAGCACCTCGTAGGCCGATTCGCGATCGACCGTGCGCTCGTACTTGCCGGCAAGCGGGCTTGCCTTCGACCACGGCGGCGCGCTCGGCGTCCGAGGCCGGGCCGATGCGGCCGCGCGGCGGCGCGACGAAGCAGTCGCTCGACCGGCTCGGGCACGCCCTTGGCGTCGAGGAAGGAGACCAGCGCCTCGCCGACGCCCAGCTCGACGATGGCGGTCGGCGGCGCTGAACTTCTTGTTCGGCCGGAAGGTGTCGGCGGCCGTCTTCACCGCCTTCTGGTCCTGGGCGTGAAGGCGCGCAGCGCGTGCTGCACCCGGTTGCTGAGCTGGCCCAGCACCGTCTCCGGGATGTCGAGCGGGTTCTGGGTGATGAAATAGACGCCGACGCCCTTGGAGCGGATCAGCCGCACCACCTGCTCGATCTTGTCGAGCAGCGCCTTGGGCGCGTCGTCGAACAGCAGATGCGCCTCGTCGAAGAAGAACACGAACTTCGGCCGCTCGAGGTCGCCGACCTCGGGCATGACCTCGAACAGCTCCGACAGCAGCCACAGCAGGAAAGTGCCGTAGAGCCGCGGGCTCTGCATCAGCCTGGTCGGCGGCCAGCATGTTGACGTAGCCGGCGCCCGAGGCGTCGCGGCCGATCATGTCCTTGAGATCGAGCGCCGGCTCGCCGAAGAAGCGCTCGCCGCCCTGCTGCTGCAGCGTCAGCAGCGCGCGCTGGATGGTGCCGATGCGTCTGCTTGCTGACATTGCCGTACTTGGTGGTGAGCGAGCCGGCGTTCTCGGCCGTCCATTGCAGCACGGCCTGCAGGTCCTTGAAGTCGAGCAGCAGCAGGCCCTGCTCGTCGGCGACCTTGAAGACGATGTTGAGCACGCCTTCCTGGGTGTCGTTGAGCTGCAGCAGGCGGGCCATCAGCACCGGGCCGATCTCGGTCACGGTCGTGCGCACCGGATGGCCCTTGTCGCCGAACAGGTCCCAGTAGATCGTCGGAAAGGCGCGGCCCTTGTAGCCGTCGATCTTGAGCTGCTTGGCGCGCTCGACGGCACTGCGGATTGTCGCCGCCCGGCTGGCTGACGCCCGACAGGTCGCCCTTCACGTCGGCCATGAACACCGGCACGCCGTAGGCCGAGAAGCCTTCGGCGATCGTCTGCAGGGTCACGGTCTTGCCGGTGCCGGTGGCGCCGGCGATCAGGCCGTGCCGATTGGCGTATTTCAGGAGGAGAAACTGGTCGGCGTCGCTCGCTCCCACGAAGATCGCCGTATCGTCGCTCATGCAGTCTCCTTCGGTCGCACAATCGACTTTAGCCAAAGACGCGGGGCCATAGTAGGCTGGCGATCATGACCCTTCCCCGTCTTGCTCTGTCCGTCATCGGCGATCGAAATCAGGCCCGTCGCTCGAAGAAATGATCTCCTTTGCCCACGAACACGGGCTCAAGCGCCTCGACATGCGCACCGTCGACGGCCGCAACCTGCTCGGCATGACGAACGGAGGAGATCATCAAGATCAGCCGGACGCTGGAAAGGCGCGGCCTGAGCGTGCCAACCTTCGTATCGCCCCTGTTCAAGTGGCCGGCGACGGGCAAGTCGGCGTGCCGCCGCAAGGTCGATTTCGCCTTCGATCCCAAGCAGTGCCCGGCCGAAGATATCGATCGACCACGCCATCGAGATCGTCGGTCATCCTGGGCGCGCCGCACATGCGGATCTTCAGTTATCTGCGCCATCGGCGGCTTTCAGGCCCGGCGACCTTACCGACGGCACAGGCTTTCACCAAGCTCATGAGCCTCGCCAGCCACTACGACATTTCCATCCAGCTCGAGAACGAACCGGTCTGCAACATCGGCAATATCGCCGAGCTCGCGACTTCTTTCGACCCGAAGGCCGCAGACACGCGAGGAAGACTGCGGAGGAGCTATCGAGAAGACATGCTGGCGCTCGAGACGGTCGAGGAGCGGTGGAGGAGAAGGTCGAGGCAGAGGCGAGAAGAAGAAGAAGAGCTGGTGGATCCCCGGGACAACGGACAAGGAAACCGTTATCTATCTGCCGGCCGCTCGTCGACATCGCCAACGCCTGGGCGACCGGCGAACGACCGAGCGACGACGACATCGCCATCGCTGGCGCCGCTGCGTCACGGCGATCCATCTCAAGGACCGCGATCTGGCAGCCAAGCGAACCGTGCCGCTGGGCGACGGCAACGTGCCGTGGCCGGCCGAGCTCAAGCGCCTGCTGGGCGGCGTCGACGACTGAGGAAGTGCTGGCCAGCATCGAGACGCACTGCCCGCAGGACGGCCGCAACGCAACGGCGCGCTCGATCGCCGGCCTGCGCCGCATCGCCGCCGAGATCGGCGTGGAGATCGTCTAGGGGCCGGACGATGCGCACCTATTCGTTCGTGACCGTCGACGTCTTCACCGATCGGCGTTTCGGCGGCAATCCGCTGGCGGTCTTCCCGGACGCCAGCGGCCTGTCCGACGGCGAAATGCAGTCGCTCGCCGCGGAGTTCAACCTCAGCGAGACGACCTTCGTCGCTTCCGCCCGAAGATCCGGCGAACACCGCCCGCGTCCGCATCTTCAACCGCACCAGCGAGATGCCGTTCGCCGGCCATCCCAATGTCGGCACCGGCTGGGTGCTGGCCGGACTCGGCCGCGACCGCGACGGCATGCTGCGCTTCGAGGAGATCGCCGGCCTGGTCGAGGTGAAGGTCGAGCGCGACGGCAGGAAGCAGACACGCGCCGTCACGATCGCTGCACCTCAGCCGCTGTCGCTCGGCGCCGAAATGCCGGTCGACCTGCTGGCGGGCTGCATCGGTCTCAGACGCGAGCGACATCGTCGTCGGCGGCGCATCGACCGGTCGTCGCCTCGGTCGGCAACTCCTTCGTGCATCGCCGAGGTTGCAGGCCGACGCCCTGTCGCGTGCCGCTGCCCGACATTCGGACGCTTCCAGGTCGGCGGCAGAGTCGTTCACCGGCGCTCGGCCCCAACCGCTTGCCGCTTTACCTCTACGCGCGTGACGGGCAGTGCACGGACCGATCCGCCTGCGGGCCCGGATGTTCTCGCCGCTCTCCGGCACGATCAGAGGATGCCGGCCACCGGCAGCGCCGCGACACCGCTCGCCGCCCTGCTGCTGTCGCTCACCGGGGACTCCGAACGGCGCTACGAGATCAGGCAGGGCGTCGAGATGGGCCGGCCGAGCCTGCTCGCCTGCACGGCCCGGCGCGGCGCCGACGGCATCCGCGCCAGCGTCGGCGGCGGCTGCGTGCCCGTGCTGAAAGGCGAAGTCTCGCTCTAGCTCGCCTGAACGATGTATCCCGCGCGCGGGAAATGGACGACGACGTCGCCCGCCCGGGGATCGCTGCGCGCGATCGAGATGCGGTCGGCCGTCAGCCCGACCAGCGTGCCGGTCACCGGCACCTTGCCGGTGTCGTCGGGCGTGACGCTGAGCTCCTGGCCGGCCCTGAGGCCGCTCGGATCGTCGGCGTCGACGCTGGCCGGCGCTGGCGTGGCCGCCTTGGCGATGTCGAGCGCGTCGGTCGCCTTGATGTCGGTGCGCTTGCCGCCGCCCAGCGCCTTCATGCGCTCCGACCAGGCGACGATCTGGGGCAGCCGGTCGAGCGGCGCGGCCGTGGGGCCGAGCTGCTGCTGGATGAACCACACCGGATTGTAGAGCGCGCAGTCGGCCAGGCTGGGCTCTCGCCGCCCAGCAGGAACCTGCGGCCGTCGGCCAGCATCGACTCGGCGAGCGAGAGCAGGGCGTAGGTCTGGTCGCGCACCATCGGCAGCGCGGCGCGCAGCCGCTCGGGATCGAACGAGCGGCCGGAGAACTCGCTGCGGTCCTTCTTGAAGGCCTCGCCGAACCTGTCGGCGACCTGACTCATGACCACGCCGACCGCGGGCGAGAAGATGCTGCGGTCGACCCACATGGTGATGGCGCGCGCCTCGCCCTCGCGGCCCTTGGGCAGGAACGGCGGCGAGGGCAGGCGCCTGTCGAGCTCCAGCATGATGAGCTGCGTGTCGCAGTAGATGTCGGCGCCGATCTGCATCACCGGCGTCTTGCGGTAGCCGCCGGTCAGCGGCATCAGGTCGGGCTTGGGCATGACGTTGCGGAATGTCGACCGACTTCCACGCCGCCTGCTTGAGGCCGAGCCCGATGCGCACCTTCTCGGCATAAGGCGAGACGGCGTAGTGATGCAGGATGATGTCGGTCATGATCAATGGATTGTGGCGAGTGCCGACCAGGATTGCAAAGCCCGTTCCGCCGGCCACGGCGAACTGCCAAGCCCGCGAATAGAGCCGCGTGCGGCGCGCCACGCAGGTCGCCCAGCCGCTGCAAGCGCCGCATCGTCGAAATCAGGCTCGCCGTCGGCCAGGCGATCGAGGCGTCCGCCGAAGAATTCCCATTCGACGTTGATCACCGGAAAGGCGAAGCCGCAGCTCAGCTACGCTGGCCAGCAGGCTGACATGGCCGATGATCAATCCCATGAGCTTCACGGTGGCGTTTGCCGTGACGAAGGGATCGGAGGCGCGGACGACGACGACGTAGGCAAGGGCCGCCACCACGATGGCGTTGAAGCGCAGCAGCACCGAGACCTTGGAATCGAGCGTGGACAGCATGCCGCAGAGGCGGTCCCACGCCATCACCCGCGCCTTCTCCTCGGGCGTTCCCTGGCCGGCCTCGATGCGGGCGACCGCGAGAGCCTGGCGCGACACTTTCATCCGCGCAGCGCCTTGATGTTGGCGGCATAGCGCGCCGGGCCCGCCGCCGAACACCGCGGTGCCGGCCACCAGGACGTCGGCGCCGGCCTTGATGCAGCGCCTGGCCGTCTCCGGATTGACCCCGCCATCGACCTCGAGGTCGATCTTCCGGCCCAGCGCATCGATCATCTTGCGCAGGGCGGCGATCTTGGCGAGCTGGCTTTCGATGAAGGCCTGCCCGCCGAAGCCCGGATTGACGCTCATCACCAGCACCGAGATCGAGGTCGCCCAGCACCTGCTCGACGGCGGCGAGCGGCGTCGCCGGATTGAGCACCAGGCCTGCCCTCTTGCCCAGGCTCTTGATGAGCTGGATCGTGCGATGCGACGATGCGGTCCCGCTTCCGGATGGAACGAGATCATGTCGGCGCCGGCTTCGGCGAAGGCCGGCACCAGCGGATCGACCGGCGTCACCATGAGATGCACGTCGAACGGCCGGGTGCTGTGCTTGCGCAGCGCCTTCACCACCATCGGCCCGATCGTGAGGTTGGGCACGAAATGGTTGTCCATCACGTCGACATGGATCCAGTCGGCGCCCGCCGCCGTCACCGCCTCGATCTCACGGCCAGAGCGCGGCGAAATCGGCCGACAGGATGGAGGGAGCGATGCGGACGGGCTGTTGCGGCATGGCGATCGCCTCAGGTGCCCGGGGCGCGTCGGCGCTTCCCAGCCCTTGCGCCGGAAAGGATTGACCGGAAAGGTGCCGAGCGGCTTGAACTCCTCGGAGAAGAAGCCGAGTTCCTCGAGCGCCAGCTGGACGCCGCGCTGCTGCGGGATGGCCCTCGACCTCGGCATAGAACTGCGCCTGCTCGAAACGCGCGCCGGAGAGGTAGCTTTCCAGCTTCACGATGTTGACGCCGTTGGTCGCAAAGCCGCCCAGCGCCTTGTAGAGCGCGGCCGGGCACGCTCTTCACCCGGAACAGGAAGGCGGTCATGCACTGCACCGTGCGCCAGTCGGGCGCCGCCTCGATCGCGCGAGAACACCAGCATGCGCGTGGTGTTGTGGTCGGCATCCTCGATGTTGCGTCGCCAGCACCTTGAGATTGTAGATCCGGGCGGCCAGCGACGAGGCGATGGCGCCCACGCTCTTGTCGCCGATGCTCGGCGATCTCGCGCGCCGCGCCCGCGGTGTCGGCATGAACCAGCGGCGCGAAACGGTGCTTCTTCAGAAAGTTGCGGCACTGGGCCAGCGCCTGGACGTGGCTCTTCACCGTCTTGATGGTCTTCGAGCGTGGCGCCGGGCAAGGCGACCAGGCAGTGCTCGACCCGCTGGAAATGCTCGGCGACGATTTTTAGCCTGGTGTGCGGCAACAGGCTGTGGAGATCGGCGACGCGACCGGCGATCGAGTTCTCGACCGGAATGATGGCGAGTTCCGCCTTGCCCGCCTGGACGGCGGCCATCGCCGCCTCGAAGGTCGGACAGGGCAGCGTCGTCATGTAAGGAAAGGCCGCGCGGCAGGCCATGTCGGAATTGGCGCCGGGCTCGCCCTGAAAGGCGATCGTGTTGGAGGCCTTCAGCGCCTTCGCCATCTCCCGAACTCCCCGCGCTCGCGCCTGTCACTGTCTTGCCGGCCGGCTGTTTCGCCCGTTGGACAAGCGCCGTCAACCGCCCGGCGATCGGCGAAAAACCTCGCAAAATCCGGGACTTGCGACGTTCCGCCGCGCGAGCCCGCGCGGCGATCAGATACTACTGGCGGGCATGCGGGCGTGCTACAGCAACGTCCGGAATTTTTGGCGCTCTGGGATCTGACTATGGCCAGTTTCAACACGGTTGCGGGCTGCGTTCTGGCCTCGGCCCTCTTCGCGATGGTGGTCGGCAAGGTCTCCAACGCCGTCGTCCATCCGCACAAGCTGGAGAAGCCGGCGCTGGCCGTCGCCGACGAAGCGCCGACCGAGACCGCCGCCGCCGCACCGGCCGAGGAACTCCCGCCGATCGGTCCCTTGCTCGCCGGCGCCAATGTCGAGGCCGGCAAGGCGCTCTTCATGAAGCAGTGCTTCACCTGCCACACCATCGACAAGGGCGGACCGAACAAGGTCGGACCGAACCAGTGGGACATCGTCGGCCGCAAGATGGCGAGCCACGAAGGCTTCAGCTATTCGTCGGCGCTTGCAGGCCAAGGGCGGCGACCTGGACCTACGAAGACATCGACCACATGATCTTACAAGCCGCAGGCTTTCGTGCGCGGCACCAAGATGGCGTTCGCCGGTCTTCCCAAGGCGCAGGATCGCGCCGACGTGATCGCCTATCTGCGCACCATGAACGACAACCCGCCGCCGCTGCCGAAATAGGACGTGAGGGCGCCCGCATGGCCGGATCGGTTCCTGCCGAGCTGGTCGCTCTGGCCCATCGCCTCGCCGATGCCGCGCGTCCCATCGCGGCCCGCTACTTCCGCACCGCAGGTCACGGTCGACGACAAGACCGACCAGAGCCCGGTCACCATCGCCGACCGCGAGGCCGAGACCGCCATGCGCGCGCTGCTCACCGAGCACGTGCCCGAGCACGGCGTGTTCGGCGAGGAGCATGGCGCGGTCCGCACCGATGCCGACTATGTCTGGGTGCTCGATCCGATCGACGGCACCAAGGCCTACATCACCGGCCTGCCGATCTTCGGCACGCTGATCGCGCTGCTCCATCGCGGCCAGCCGGTGCTGGGCGTCATCGACCAGCCGATCCTGAAGGAGCGCTGGCTGGGCGTGTCGGGCGAGCGCTCGACCTTCAACGGCCAGCCGATCCAGGTGCGCGCCTGCCCGACGCTCGACCGCGCCTACATGTATTCGACGGCGCCGATCATGTTTCCCGGCGCCTTCGAGAAGCGCCACGAGGCGCTGACGCAGAAGGTGAAACTCTTCCGCTGGGGCGGCGACTGCTATGCCTACGGCCTGCTGGCCTCGGGCCATGTCGACCTGGTGGTCGAGAATTCGCTCAAGCTCTACGACTTCGCCGCCCTCGTTGCGGTGATCAAGGGCGCCGGCGGCCTGATCACCGACTGGCAGGGCAAGGAACTCGACATCAATTCCGACGGCTCGGTGCTGGCGGCGGGCGATCCTGCGATCCATCGCGCTGCCATGGACATCCTGGGCGGCGCCGTCTCCGGCGGACCGGAAAGCGGCGCAGGGTCGGCTGAGCGGATTTCCAGGTCGGCGCGATCCATGTCGAACCAGACGATGTCCTTGAACCCCTTGTACTCGACCTTGCGGCGATAGGTGAGACCGAGCCGCTTCATCACCGCCTGCGAGGCGTGGTTGTCCGGCAGGGTGATGGCAAAGATCAGATCCAGCCCCAGCGTGTCGAAGCCATAGGCAAGGGCTGCGCGCGCCACCTCTGTGGCGTAACCGTGACCCCAGGCGTCGGGATGCAGCGCCCACAGCACCTCGGTCTCGGCCGAATTCCGGCACGTAGTTGAGGCCGCCGTGGCCGATCAGGCTGGCCTCCAGGAACACGCCCCACGGCGCATACCGTCGCGTTGCTGCCAGCCGACGGCAAAGCGCTCGATCGTGCCGCGCCCCGCTTCCGGCCGGATCGCCTCGGCCGGGCGGCAACCACCTGGCGACCTGCGGATGGAACCGCATGGCGGCGTAGGCTTCGGCGTCGGCCGGCACCAGAGGCCGCAGCGTCAGTCGTTCGGTCTGCGAGCGTCATGGTGGCGATCTTTACACAACTTTACCCGGGCGAGACGGACGGCGAAACGGCGGGAGTCCATATCGGCTCACAGGGCGATAGGCCCCAACCAAGGAGACTGAAATGACCAACACGGAAAACAAACTGATCGGCAGCCGCCGCAGGCCTCAAGCACGATGATGGCGGCGCTGCTCGCCGGGCAGCCTCGTCGCGACCGCCGGCGGCTTCGCCTACGCCAAGACCGACGGCCAGGCGTTCGATCCGGCCAAGTTCCAGCAGCGCATCGAGAAGCGCGTGGACAAGGCCCTGACCGGCACCGACGCCACGGCAGGACCAGAAGAAGCAGGTGACGGAGCATCCTGCAGGACGCCTTCAAGGACATGAAGCCGCTGCACGACCAGCGCGTCGAGAACCGCAAGGCGATGGAGGCCGCGATGCAGGCCCCGACCATCGACCCGGCCAGGATCGAGCAGATCCGCGCCGAGCAGATGAAGGTGGCCGACCAGAGCTCCAAGCGCTTCACCAAGGCGCTGACGGACGCCGGCAACGTGCTGAGCGCCTCGCAGCGCCAGGCCTTCTTCAAGAACTGGAGCGGGCATCACGGCAAGCGCCACGGCTAGCCGCGGCAAGTGACATCGGGGTCCCCCGGCCCGATACTGAGCCGATGGCCGAGCGCATCCTGATGATCGACGACGACAACCGCCTCGCCGGGATGGTCTCCGACTATCTCGGCGGGGCGGGCTTTCGTGTGACGATCGCCGCCACCGGGCGCGAGGGCGAGGCGCTGCCTGAAGCGCGAGGCCTTCGACGCGGTGATCCTCGACCTCATGCTGCCCGACGCCGACGGCCTCGATCTCTGCCGCCGCCTGCGCGCTCGACCGACGTGCCGATCCTGATGCTGACGGCGCGCGGCGAACCGATGGACCGCGTGGTCGGGCTCGAGGTCGGCGCCGACGATTATCTCGCCAAGCCCTTCGAGCCGCGCGAGCTGCAGGCCCGCCTGCGCGCCATCCTGCGCCGCAAGGGCGCGCCCGCGAAGCAGCCGAGACGCTGCGCTTCGGTCGGCTCGAGATCGACAAGGGCGCCCGCGTGGTGCGAGTCGACGGCGAGGAGACGCACCATCACCTCCTACCAGTTCGTCCTCCTGCTCGACCCTGGCCGAACGGGCCGGCCGCGTGCTGTCGCGCGACGCGCTGATGGATCGTCCTGAAGGGCGAGAAGCTCGAGGCCTTCGACCGCTCGGTCGACGTGCATATCTCGCGCATCCGCGCCGCCATCGAGGACGATCCCAAGAAACCGCGTCGCATCCTGACGGTGCGCGGCGCGGGCTACGTCTTCGCCCGCGACCAGGATCGCTAGAGGACCGCTCGTCCATGCAGCGACTCTACCTGCAGTTCTACCTCACCATCCTGGTGGTGCTGGCGGTGTTCGTCGGCGTCGGCGGCGCTGCTGTGGCGGCTCGCCGACGACAGCCGCCCAGCACGCCGCAATATCTCGACGTCGCCGCCGATCTCACGGGCGCCCTGCTGCCCGATGCCGGATGCGCCGGTCGCTGCACAGCAGAGGCCGCTCGAGGACGCTGCATCGCAAGCTGCGCTTCGACCTCGCGCTCTACCGGCCCGGACGGCGCCATGATCGCCATGGCCGGCAAGCCGCCGCCGCGCTTCGACGCAGCCGCGCGCGCACCGGCTGGCGGCGCGGGCCGGGCGGCCCCAACTTCACCCTGCAGCTGCCCGACGGGCGCTGGCTGGTCGCCCGCCAGGTGCGCGAACGGCCCAGCCCGATCTTCTGGATCACCGCGTTCCTGGTCCTGGTCGCGCTCGCGGTCGCGGTCGGCGCCTACCCCGTGGTGCGCGGGCTCGGACGGCGGCTGGAGCGGCTGAAGGCCGGCGTCGAACAGTTCGGCGGCAATCTCGGCGCACGGGTCAAGGTCGAGGGCCACGACGAGGTCGCCGGCCCTGGCCGCGAGCTTCAACCGCTCCGCCCAGCGCATCGAGGAACTGGTCGCCGCCCACCGGCTGCTGCTCGCCAATTGCAGCCATGAGCTGCGCACGCCCCTGGCCCGCATCGCCGTCGCCGCCTCGCTGCTGGGCGACGCCACCGACACCAAGACGCGCGAGTCGCTGAAGCGGACATCGCCGAACTCGACCAGCTGATCGAGGAAATCCTGCTGACCAGCCGGCTCGACGCCCAGCCTCGTCTCGACCGGCGCGAGCCGGTCGACCTCCTGGCGCTCGCCGCCGAGGAGGCCGCGCACTACGACCTGGAGGCGACGGGCACGCCGGTCACCGTCTCGGGCGACCGGCCTGCTGCTGCGCCGGCTGATCCGCAACCTCCTGGAAAACGCCCGGCGCTATGCCGGCGACGGGCCGATCTCGATTTCGGTCGCCGCCGAAGCGGCCGCGCCGTGCTGGAAGTCGCCGACCATGGCCCCGGCGTGCCGGCGTCCGAACGCGAGCGCATCTTCGAGCCCTTCTATCGCCTGCCTGAACAGACCCGCGAGAACCGGCCGTGGCAGCGGACTGGGCCTGGCGCTGGTGCGCCAGATCGCCCGACGTCATGGCGGCGAAGCGGTTTGCTTGGCGGCAGAGGGCGGCGGCAGCCGCTTCCGCATCGACCTGCCGATGGCCGGCTCTCCTGAGTGACCGTGGCGGGCCTGTCGAATCACTCAACGTCGAGAGGAGCGACCATGGCCCATAGGGAAGTTGTCTCTGCCGGCGGGTGACCTACGAAGATCGTGGGCGGACCTGACGGATGTCCTGAATTGCCACCGCTCGATGTGCCGCAAGCTTCACGCCGCGGCATTTCGGACGCGGGCAGAGGTGAATGCCAAGGACTGGAAAACGTTGACCGGAGAACAGTTCATCAAGTCCCTACGAGTGGCTTCCCGGGCAGGCGAAAAGGGTTCTGTTCCGAGTGCGGGTCGAGCCTGTTCGCCAGGTTCGATGAAAATCCGGATGTCCTGGGATTTCCGCTGGGCACGCTGGATACGGACCCGGGCGTGAGGCGATGCGTCACGTCTTCGTCGGCAGCAAGGCACCTTGGTTCGACATCACGGACGACCTGCCACAGCACGACACATACTGAGGTCGGACTTCGCGTGGCATGGCGGTCTGCAGGGCGGCAGAGCGCATTGGCCGCCGCTTCCGCAGCGACCTGCGCCGCGCCTCAAGATGGCCGGCGAACGCCCATCGATGAAGGGCGTTCATCGGAGGAACGGCCCATGGATTTCGACATTCCCGCCGACATCGCGGCGTATCTGCGGCGAGCTCGATGCCTTCATCGAGCGCGAGATCCGGCCGCTCGAGCGCGAGAACGACAATATCCGCTTCTTCGACCATCGCCGCGAGCACGCCCGCACCGACTGGGACAATGACGGCCAGCCGCGTCACGAATGGGAGGCGCTCCTGGCCGAGATGCGCCGCCGCGCCGACAAGGCGGGCCATCTGCGCTTCGCGCCTGCCCAAGGCGCTGGGCGGCAAGGACGGTTCCAACCTCGCCATGGCGATCATCCGCGAACATCTCGCGCACAAGGGCCTCGGCCTGCACAACGACCTGCAGAACGAGAGCTCGATCGTCGGCAATTTCCCGGTCGCCCTGCTGCTGCACCGTTTCGGCACCCAGGAGCAGAAGGACCGCTATCTCGAAGGCATGTTCACCGGCAAGGAGCGCATCGCCTTCGGCCTGACCGAGCCCAACCACGGCTCGGACGCCACCTTCATGGAGACCACGGCCGACGAAGCAGGGCGGCGACTGGGTGATCAACGGCATGAAGCGGTTCAACACCGGCATGCACACGGCCACGGTCGACCTGGTGTTCGCCCGCACCTCGGGCAAGGCGGGCGATGCGCGCGGCATCTCGGCTTTCCTGACCCCGGTGAAATCGCCGGGCTTCAAGGTCGAGCACATGTGGTGGACCTTCAACATGCCGTCGGACCACGCCGAGGTGTCGCTGACCAACGTCCGGGTGCCGGCCTCGACCATGCTGGGCGAGGAAGGCCGCGGGCCTCGACGTGGCGCAGACCTTCGTGCACGAGAACCGCATCCGCCAGGCCGCTTCCAGCCTGGGCGCGGCGCAATACTGCATCGACATGTCGGTGGCCTACGCCAGGAACCGCAAGGTGTTCGGCAAGGCGCTGGCGTCGAACCAGGCGATCCAGTTCCCGCTGGCCGAGCTGCACACCGAGGCCGAGATGACGCGCGGGCTGGTGCGCAAGACCGCCTGGAACCTCGACCGCCAGCACCACATGCAGGTGAGCGAGTGGGTGGCGATGTCCAACTACCGCGCCAACCGCCTGGTCTGCGAGGCGGCCGACCGCGCCATCCAGGTCCATGGCGGCATCGGCTATTCGCGCCACACGCCGTTCGAGCACATCTACCGCCACCACCGGCGCTACCGCATCACCGAGGGCTCGGAGGAGATCCAGATCCGCCGCGTCGCCGGCGCTCTGTTCGGCTTCTGGGGCGTGCAGAAGGCCTCGACGGCGCCGGAGTGACCTTCCTCCGCCCAAGCGCTCTGAGGCGCCAACGGGGAAGGTGGCCTCACGCGGGCAGGGGGGAAGCCCTAGATCGAGGGTCTCTATCTTTCAGAGCGGCTCTCTTCTCAAAGATCGTCCGTGTGCTCTCCCTCCCTGGGTCGGCCCGGGTGCTGGGCGGCCTGGTCGTGCTTTGGGCAGCCATTCTGACGCGCAGTCGCGCTCGACCGCGCGGCCCGCGTTCCTGTATGAACAGAGCGGCAACTCAGAGGACTTCCAATGGCCCGCCAGGCCACCAAGAAAGAAGGCTTCTCCAAGCCCGCGACGCCAGATCCTCACCACCCCCGGCAGCGGCGGGCGGCGGGCCTTCGTGGCGCGCGCGACCAAGGAGACGCGCATTGCCGCCGCCATCAACCTGGACGGCACCGGCAAGTACGACATCAAGACCGGCATCGGCTTCCTCGATCACATGCTGGAGCAGCTCAGCCGCCACAGCCTGATCGACATCACGCTGCGCGCCGAGGGCGACCTGCACATCGACTACCACCACACGACCGAGGACAGCGGCATCGTGCTGGGCGAGTGCCTGACGAAGGCGCTGGGCGACCGCGCCGGCATCCGCCGCTACGGCAGCGCCCACATCCCGATGGACGAGACGCTGACCGAGGTGGCGCTCGACGCCTCCAACCGGCCCTACCTGATCTGGAAGGTGAATTTCTCCAAGCCCAAGCTCGGCACCATGGACACCGAGCTGTTCAAGGAGTGGTTCCAGGCCTTCGCCCAGCTGGGCGGGCTGACGCTGCATGTGTGGAACCACTACGGCGACAACAACCACCATATCGTCGAGAGCTGCTTCAAGGGCCTGGCGCGTGCGCTGCGGGTCGCGGTCGAGATCGACCCGCGCCAGACCTCGGCGGTCCCCAGCACCAAGGGCGTGCTCTGACGCTTACGCCATGACCGTCGCCATCGTCGATTACGGCTCCGGCAACCTCCGATCCGCCGCGAAAGCCTTCGAGCGTGCCGCGCGCGAGAGCGGCGTGGACGACCGCGTGCTGGTCACGTCGAGCCCGCGCGAGGTGGCCGAGGCCGACCGCATCGTGTTGCCGGGCGTCGGCGCCTTCGCCGACTGCCGCGCCGGCCTCTACGGCGTGCCGGGCATGGTCGACACCTTGCAGCGCGAGGTGATCGAACGCGGCAAGCCCTTCCTCGGCATCTGCGTCGGCATGCAGCTCATGGCCACGCGCGGCGTCGAGTACGGCATCCACGCCGGGCTGGACTGGATCCAGGGCGACGTCGTGCGCATCGAGCCCGGCACCAGGCGCATCTCAAAATCCCGCACATGGGCTGGAACGAGCTCGCGGCACCTCAAGCCGCATCCGCTGTTGGCGGGCATCGCCGAGCGCGACCACGCCTATTTCGTGCACTCCTTCCAGCTCAAGGCGAGCCGGCGCGAGACGGTGCTGGCGCTGACCGATTATGGCGGGCCGATCACCGCCGTCGTCGGTCGCGACAATCTCGCCGGCACGCAGTTCCACCCGGAGAAGAGCCAGGCCACGGGCCTTCGCCTGATCGCCAACTTCCTGCGCTGGAAGCCCTGACGTCGAACGACCTGCGCTGCGAGGTCAGCCCCGCGGCGGCAAGGTGAACTCCGGCACTGACGAGCTTGCGCTCGAGGATGGGGATCGCCGGACGCGGTATCGCCTTCCTGGCATTTGGCCAAAGCGACGCCGCCGTTGACGTCGGGCCTGACCGGCGCATTGGGGCCGGCTTCGGAACGTCCGACATAGCGGATGTAGAGGTCGCTGAGCTTGGCGCAGTAGCGGAGATCGGCCGCCCGACCGCCTTCCTGCGCCTGTGCCGCGAACGGCAAGGCCATCGACAAAGCCACCGATGGTACGGCGAGCAGAAGCTTCAGGGTTCGCGACATGAGGAGACTCCTTCGATCCAACTCGAACGTGGGCCGGAAAAGCGCCGAAACGGGGCTTTGACCTGACGACACAATGCAGACATGCTGTTGCAACATAGACGCATTATCGAGGGGTGTCGATCCGCAACCAGGGAGGCGCGCCAGCGTTCGTCCGCCAGTGTCGCTCTCCGCGCGCCTCCAGTATTGCCTTCTTCGTGGCCCTGCTGACATCGGTCCTGATGCTCGGCCCCGCCCTGGCGCACGCTTTCGAGCTGCCCAACAAGATCCGCCTGCCACGCGAGAGGTATTTCATCGTCCAGCAGATCTATCGCGGCTGGAACGGGTTCTGGCGTGTTGCTGGCCGTACAGGTCGTCTCCCTGCTGGCGACGGCTCGTCCTGGTGCGACGTCAACGCCGCGTGCTGGTGCCGACCGTTCTCGCCGTTCTCTTCATCCCTGGCGAGTCAGGTGCTGTTCTGGACCTATACCTATCCCGCGAATGTGGCGACCGTGAACTGGACGGTGCAGACCGCCGACTGGGCGAGGCTGCGGCTGCAGTGGGAATACCGCACGCCGCGGGCGCCGCCCTGCAGGTCCCTCGCCATGAGTTGCCTCATCATCGCCGTGCTGGCCCGCCTGCCGCCAAGGATGCGGACCTACACCTATTACTGAGTGGCGTTCCGTTGCAGAGATCGTCACGGCCATTACCGGGCGAGGCTCGCTTTGAAGCAGGCCGGAGCCGGACCGTTACACTGGCTGAAGAAACGACAGGCGCTTCACGATCACGGCTCGACAGAGTCTCGGGCCGGTGGGGCGAGATGCCGGTGTTCAACGACATCGAGGAGATCGGCCACCGCGCTTCGCTCGTCAAGATCACCGGAGCGCCAGTTCCACGGCGAGATCGCGGGCAACCCCTGCCTACCAGCGGCAGCGGATGTTCCTCATTGTCCGGGAGCCGCTGAAGACGTTCCGCGACACGGGCCACGAGCTATGACGGATTCCGGACGCCGCTCGCACCGGCGAGCAGTACGACCTGATGATGCCGTTCGAGGCGGTCCGCATCCGGACGCTGTGTCGCCTCTTGCTCGACCCACCCGAAAAGGACGACATCGACGACCGGCAGCAGGGCTGCTTCTGGCCCGTGTGTCGGCGGCCAGCCGTTCGGGTTCCACATCACCGCGACGGACACCGACGGCACATCCGTCGACCTCGGTCATGCCGCTGATCTTCGTCGGCAAGGACGAGACAGACAGCGAACGACGTCCGCGACCGTGCCGACACGTCGACCGTGACCGACGTGAGGTCGTGACTGCGTACGAAACCGGCCATCTGGCCGCCGACCAGCGGCAAGCTGCGCGCGACCGTGCCGCTGCAGGGTCAGGAAGCTGGCGTTCGCCAGGAGAGCAACGAGCCCGAACGACACCAGCTTTCGCCGTCGCAGACGCTGACCTTCGGCGCCGAGGTGCCGGCCACAGGCGAAGTTCAACTCAGCTCACCTGGCGCAGGCGGCGTTTCTTCCCCGTCGTCCGCAAGGCCCAGATCCTGATGCCCTCGCTGCAGCGCATCGCCCGCGAACATCGGCGCCGGCGAGCGTCGTCTATCCAGCGTCTGTACCTTCGCGAGGGCTTCAGCGCCAGCAACGGCGGGCGAGGTGTTCCTCGCCGCCAGATCCGGCCGTCGCGTGCCAAGCTCGGGCGTCAGTCCCGCTCGCAGGGCGACCGATCCGGCGGTCTCATCACGCCCGACATGTCAGCTCAGCGGGCTGTCGCGCATCATCGGGCCTGTCTCGGGAAATCTCGACACCGCGCAGCGGGCGGTTCGCAACCCCACGGCATGGTTCGGCGCCCATCACCGAGGCGAAGCTCTTCGGCGTGTTCTCGCTCGCGCGACATCCTCGATGGACGTCGGGTTCGACGAGCTTGACAAGCTGCCGCAGTTCGTCGGGCAGTCGCTGAATCAGGTCGAGGAGGTCATCTCCGGGCTCGGAGCGGCTGTAGAGAAGCCCGGCACGGTGAATGCCCGCGCCGAGACCGCCGGCCGTTGCCTCGGTGCTTGACCAGCTGGCTCGACGACGCGACCGGCTCGATCCCAGCGCTGCTCGCCGGCGGCCGGCGCCGGCGCGGTCGCCAGTCATCTTGCCACGCTGAAGACGGAGCTCGACGTCGCTGGCGCTCGGCGCTGCCCGGCAGCGCGCTGCCGTCGGGGCCGAAAGCGCTCATCGAGCAGATTCGCGTCGTCGCTCGGAAAGCCCATCGACGCCGTGCTTGCGGACGTGTGGCCTGCTGCAGCAGTTCGCCGACGGTGACGCGCTGCCGCAGGCGCTGCACGCGCGCTTCGAGTGGCGCCCGGCGATCAAGGCTGTCGGACCCGTTCGAGCCGTCGGGCGATGCGCAACCTGGTGCTGTCGGTCGAGGCCGCCGGACGCGCAGGGCGGCGACGACGAGGTCTCACCGTCACATGCGCCTTGAACGATTTCGTGCTCGACCTCGAGGTGCTGGTCCTCAGGTTCGAGCGCGTCCAGCATCACGGCGGTCGCCGGCAAGAAGATGGACGTCGACGTCAAGTTCACCGGCTTCGAGTTCGTCCGGCCGTTGGCGTTCATCGAGACGCCGCGCGAGGTCATTCCCTTCGACGGATTCTCCGATCCGCCCGGACATCCAGGTCACGCCCGCCGGCATCACCGCCGGCTTCACGATGGGGCTGCCGAACCTCTCGTTCGGCGTCTTCAGCCTCGGGAACCTGAGCCTCGGCGCGGGCTTCGATGTCCCGTTCGTCGGCCCGCCGATGAGCACGTGGTTCCACTTCTGCACGCGCGAGAATCCGTCGCGACTCGACCGTCAGCCTGTTCGGCGGAGGCTTCTTCTTCGGCTCAAGCTCAATCGCCGACGGCCTCGCAGATTTTCGAGGGCGCAATCGAGTTCGGCGCCGCCTGTTCGGTCGATCTTCGGCGTCGCGTCCGGCAGCGTCTCGGCGATGGCCGGGCTGTATTTCAAGATCGAAGGCTCCGACTTCGCGCCTCGCCGGCTACTTCCGCGCTTGCGCGGCGAGGTCGAGGCGCTCGGCATCGTCTCGGTGCTGCATCGAGCTCGACCTCGAGATGCGCTACGAGTCGGCGAGCGGCAAGTGCATCGGGCACGGCAACGCTCTCGCATCGAGATCGACGTGACGCTGTTCAGCACCACTATCGAGATCAGCTGCACGAAGAAGTTCGCCGGCGCCGGCAAAGACCCGACGCTGCGCGAGCTGCTCGACGTCCAGCCCGACGCGCGACATCGGCTGATTGGAACGCAGTACTGCGCGGCGTTCGCATGAGGAGTCATGACGGTCGAGAAAGTCATCTGGACGGCCCTGCCCCAGGGGCGTCGGCGACGACGGCCGGCTGCGCATCTCCGTCGCACGCCGCCCGCGGCTGCGCAACGACGATGGCAGCGACACGCAGCGGAAGCTGGCGGAGTTCGCGGCATTCGGCGAACTGGCCGGCAGCGCGTGAACACGTTCCGCTCGTTCGACGTCGAGTTCGATGGCGGGCCCGTCGGCGAAGCGGCGTGCCGGAGGCGCCGGCCGATCCCGGGCTCTGGTCGCCGCTGTTACCTGGAGACACGCGAGTCGGCCGCACTCGCTTCAGGATCACGCCAAGCGCGACCTGCACGTGTTTCCAGTGCGCACCACTGCTGAAATTCTCTCGAGCAGGCGTATGGTGCGGCCGCGGCTGCCGGCACCGAGTCTGCCCGTCGATCGACGACGCCGCTGGGCCGCTGGCCCCGTTCGCTGCCGCTGCACGACATCCCCAATCGGATCGTCGACTCGCAGTCGTTCCTACGACGAGCTGGCCCGCGCTCAAGAGGACAAGAAGACGAGCTAGCGATGGCCATGTCGTAGTCTGGACGCATGGCAGATCCAAGTCTGCCGCCGGCCGCACAGCAAGCACAGAACGATTTCTTCCAGGCGTATCGCTTCTACATCGCGACCTGGCAGCCGGCGTCCGGATCTTCCGGAGGACTACATCGGAGTCCTTCGCCCAAGCCGCACGACTTCGAGTTCCACGAGATCTTGTCTGGTCTCGCCGATCACCCGCTACTCCTGCGCCGACTCGGCGTCGTGATCGACCTCGTGGTGGAGGCGTCGAAGCTGCGGCCATCGCCGGCAACGGGCGTGGTCCGCGCGTCGTGCCGAGGGGCGAGCTGCCCGAGAAGCCGCCGGTCTGTCCGGGCACCAGCTACGACTCTCGACGGCCCGGTGGTTCGGCGCGCGACCGGTGAGCAACTTCCGGATGACGCGGGGAATTCTGCGACTCAGCCCGGAGGCCTACGACCTCTTCCAGGTCGACGTCGATGGCGCGGCGCTGCAGGCGGTCAACTTCTCGACGACACTCGACGCGCGCTGAAGAATCCCGGAGCGCCGCACCGAAGCATCGGAAGATGAGACGGGCATCCCCGCGCTGCGATCGATAGCCGCGCTGGCGCTCGCACGCCGGCCGAGGCGACTCAGCTGCTCGAAGACCTCAAGGCGCGGCGCGCAAGAACGACAATCTGGAGACCGGCAAGCCTGGTCGTCTTCAGCGCCGAGGACCTCGTGCGCGGCTATCGAATCGACGTCTTCGACGACGAAGCGCGCCGGGCGGGCCCGCTCGGTTCTCGCTCCATCGTCCGCGTCGCTCGAGCACACGTTCAAGCCGCCGCCGGCGGCGACGGCTCCCGAGCCCGCTGACGCTGACCGACGAGGCGCTATCTCAAGGCGACCACGGCGTCGAGAGCGAGACGAAGGAGCACCCGACGCCGTCAGACGATCTCTACCTGCACGAGACGATGTGCGGGCTGGGACGGCTGGAGCCTGGCGGCGCCACGGCCTGGCAAGCGCATCGTCGAGCCGGGACAGGGGCGACACGGGACGGCAGCATCGCCCGCCACGATCCGGAACTGCGGCAATCCGTTCCCGATCGTCAGCCGAGCGTCGGTCGGAACCCGCGCACGCTGCCGCGACTGCGCATCGGCCATACCTATCGCATGCGAGTCCGTACCGTCGATCTCGCCGGCAACAGCGTGCCGTTCGACCAGAGCGCGATCTCGATCCGCCCGGATCCGCAGCCTGGCGTCGGAGTCGCAGCGCTATCGTGCGTTTCGAGCCGGTGCCGTCGCCAACTGTCCTGCGCCGGCATCTCGACACCGAGGGCGAGTCGCTCGAGCACCTCGCGATCCGATCGAACCTCGGCGTGAGTGCTGCTGGATTACGTGCAGCGGCCCGAGGTCGTGCAGGCGTTAGCGCACGCCGGCGCGGCGCACACCTATGCGGAGGATTCCGCAGCGCCATCTCGCGCCGCCGAAAGCGTCGCAGCAGATGGCGGAGCAGGACGGCCGTTTCGATGCGGCGTTCGGCGGTACCCGGCGGCGCAGACAACGACGCAGCTTCGAGTGGCGCTGCGCGAGGAAGGCACGTTCCTCGATCCGGACGATCGTCGACGTGACGACCGGCCAGAAGACAATCGCACAGGCGAGCAATCGCTGTTTCTCCGGGTACGCCGATGCCGCCGACGCGCGGAGCCGGGCTCCCGGGTGAGTGCGCCTACGCCTTCTATCCCGATCGCGGCGCGTTATCCTCCCTTACCTGCCTGACCCGCTGGCGATCGGTGTCTCGCTCACCGGTTATGATTTCACCGGCAGCCGAGGTTTTCCATCGAGGTCGCGAAGTTCTCCCGGCGCGTGGCCGTCACTCACGCCCGTTCCGGCCGCGGTTATCTGAAGGACCGCTCAGGCGTCGCCTTCACCGCCAACGTGCTCGAAGTGCGGCTGCCGAGGCTGGAAGTATGTCTGGGCGCGGCTCGCGTCAGTGTTCCCCGATCGGACGCCTCGACGACCTCGCGATCTGGCAGTGGGTTCCGGATCCCGGACAGGACGCCCGCGCTGAAGACCGCGGCGCCGGGAAGGTCGACCACTGGATGCTGACGCCATTTCGTGAGGTGACCTTCACGCACGCGGTGCAGCAGCCGCTCGTCGTGCCGGACACGAGCGAAGGTCGTAGTCGTCGCGCGTCGCTCGGGGATACGTTTGCGGCGTTTCGCGGGCCGATTGCAAATCACGCGAAGAGCACCGGCCGTCTCGACGTATTCGGCGACGTGGACGGAGGACGTCGACCTGGTCACCGACGACGAGCCGCGCATGCGCGCGTTTGGAACCGAGGTGGCACACCAGGCGCAGTAGCGTTCGGCCTTCGACAACCGGCGCTCGGACGATCAGGCGGAGGTCGCGTCGCACCAGGCGCGCCACGAATTCGGCGACACGAAGCTACCGGCGCATCGTCTACTCACAGCGTCGCGACCACGCGCTTCCGCGAGTTCCTGCCGCGCCCCCTCACCGACGTACCTGCGAACATCCAGCGCGTCGAATCGATGACCGATGCGGCCGGTCGCCAAAGCCCGGCCTCGCGCACCACATCCTCAACTCGGCGCGACCCGCGGCACCTGAAGTCCTGCACGTTATCCCAACCTTCCGCTGGGAGCGACAGGATGCACGGTCCGCACCGTACTCACGTGCGGCACGGAAACGCCGTGCGAGTCTGGTTGCGGCGGCCCTGGTTCCGTCCGGCGATGGTGAGCAACTCGGGCGTCGTACTCGAGCCAGCGTGCGCCTCCCGCATGGATGGGAACGAGTCGCTGCCACAGACGCTGTCGGCGCACAGGCGTGACGGCGAAAGGTGTCGCACTGGCAGCCGCTGGTTGTCAGAACTCGGCTGCTACGAGGCGTCAGCCGGGACTCGGCCGCAACCGAGACCAGCCGAACATGGATCACCACAGACGTCCTCAGGATCACCGCGCTGAACCCGACGTCCGAAGAGATGCGCAAGATGCTTCGGCCGCATGTCACCGCGTGGGGCAGCGATCCGATCTGAAGTCCGCCGCCCCGGCGTTGCCGCCGACGGTGGCGGCGTTCCCGCAGTCACACCAGGCTATGCCACCGGGCTAACGCTCGATGGAACTGCCTGCTCGAATGTGCACTGTCGTCGTGGCGGCTCACGAAGTCTACTTCGATCGCGCCTGCAAGCTATGGCACTGCGATATCGAGATCGATGCCGGCAATTCCTACTTCCCGTTCGTGAGGCTGGCAGCTCGCCCGTCATCAAGCGCACTCGCTTCCGAACGCGCACCTCTCGCGCGTCGTGATGACCGACTTCATCCAATTGGCGCCGGATCGCACCGCTGAGGTCGTGCTGTCGCCGGGCAGCCGCGGCGATCATGGGCATACGGGGCTTCTCTGGACGCAACTACGTCGCCGACGTTTCTCCATACCCGTTCATCGATCCAGACTTGTTTGGCTCCCGGCATGGCGCCGAACACGACACGATGCGTGTAGTCCCTGAACGACGGTGCCGGAGTGCCCGGCGATCTCGGCTGGCAGCGTGTCGGAGGAGAGGTCGAACTTTCGGCGGCCGCGTCGGGCTTCCACGTGACGTGGACCGGAACGATCCAGCTGCCCCCCAACGTCGACGACCAGCTACCGGCGATTATCGCCTTGCTCATTACCGGAGTGCCGAGACGTTTCTTCGCGATTATCCGATCGCGGGTGATCCTATGGTCTCGATTTCACTCCGCCGATCTCGTGCGAGAACGCGTAGTCTACGTGACACACGTTCGAGATCGAAGAACGCCTCGAGAATTAGAATCACGACCGGAGCCGGCCAATGCAAAAACAACGGCGTGCAGTCTGGCGAGCTGGTAACTGGCGGCCGCCGTCTGTGTCCCTTCTCGCGCTTTTTTTTCGAAAACCGTTTAGGAAAAACAACTCAGCAAGACTCGGCCGCATCGATTAGGCGCACTGCGCCCTTCATGCCGGCCGTTCCCGGACAGGAAGCCATCCGGCCCACGCTGACGCCACATCAACGCCACCGTAGCCGCCCGAGTGCCGCCGCCGCTAGCAAAACGTAGTCATCATACCGCGAGATCCACCTTAACCCTCCGGTGCCGTGTCCCTGCCGCTCCGGCCTGCCGGCCCCGCCGCGGTTCAAGACTTTCACCCACGCAAGCTGATCCAAGCCGGTTTTGAGGGGCCGACATAGATCAAGCGCACCCCCATCGCGCCTCCTGTTGCCGCCGCTGCCGCCGGCGCCGCCGCTGCCACCGTTGCCACCGTTGCCACCATTGCCAGGTTCCGGAACCACACGCGAACTCCGGTGGACTTTGCCGTGAGCACCTTTTCCGCCGTCTCTGCCGCTGCCGCCCGGCCCAGACCGGCCCGCCGGCGCCGCCACTTGGTGCCGGAGAAGTCGAGCGCCAAGTCGAACCACGTCATCGGCGATCCCGGATGAACTCGTGACTCCTTCGGCAAACAGGATAAAGCGGCGGCAACGTTGCCGTGCCTCCTGCTCCCCGATTTGTTCCAGCCGAAAAGCCGTCCTGACCGATGCCGTGCCTGCGGTAGCTGGCTCCCTGCCGCACGCCTGCGTGATTCCAGACGATCCCGCGGATCCGGGACGATCCAGCAACGCCGTCTGCCGCAGCGAAATTGATTTCGAAGAATGTTGCTCCTCACGGCGGGCGCACGGGGAGTACGTATCTGGATTTGTGCAGATCGCCAGGAACCCGGAAGGTCAAGTCGCGTCAACCGTAACGTAGCGCCGGAATCGAACTGCAGTTTGTGAGCCTTGAAAGCACTCTGGCCAGAGAAGAGCTCGGTGCCTGTCACGGGAAGAGATCCCAAGTGGGCGCAGCCTTGACCTGGCGGAATACACTTCAGCAGGAATGCGTCCATTTCGCCCTTTGGATAACTACACGAGCGCGAATATAACCTCAGTGACTTTCGGCGAACCATCCCGGATGTCGAGAATGAAAAAGCGAAAGCCGTTCTAATAAATAGCGACTGTAAGCGCTTCGCACCCTCCCTCTGACTCTCACCTTTTTTTCTGCCGCCGCATTTGCGGTTGTTTACTTGCGTCGCGTTTAGACCGCCGGGGAGATCGCGCAGTCGTGCGAGAGGTGGATTTACCTCGGAGAATAAAAATGGTGACGTGAAACGCACGTGTCATCAGGCAGTCGAAGCGCGACAATCGGGAGCGCGTCCGAAAGATGAAGGTCTCGTGCTCGACGAATTCGAATTTCTTCTTTGGCCCTTCAGCGGTCCATCAACAATTTCCAGGCGAACTCGGTTCTGCATGACCCGCGTGGTAGGATAATCGCGAACGGGGACCAGCCGCACATATCGATTGGATTTCAGCAAGCGTGGCCATGCATGATCGGAAGAGAGATCGCGAATTTGGCCATCGCAGTTCGTAAATCTCGGCCTCTCTTTGAGTCACAACGGTCTTTTTCCTGGACAAAAACACAAATTAGGGACACTACTGGAGCGATCTCTGGGCTACTGTTACAGAATTATTGAACTGTGTGCATGAAGCGAAGGGACTCTTTACAGCAATACGTAACTGAACGAAGTACAAT
>ERZ1370068.6246-contig-5241_pt1 | contig 67872 bp, 68 predicted proteins | sample MGYA00561227_ERZ1370068 | MGnify/ENA primary metagenome ERZ1370068 (study PRJEB38410, sample SAMEA6850437) | metagenome | study: Metagenomic assessment of the ecological functions of the soil: analysis of the soil microbiota associated with the... | reverse complement strand
CTTTCGCGTTCGACTTGCATGCCTAATCCACGCCGCCAGCGTTCGTTCTGAGCCAGGATCAAACTCTCCGTGGTAGAAAAACGGAGAAACATGTACGAGGCGTTAGCCCCATACACGGATCTTTAAGCAAGGAATTGAATTTCTGCACCGATGCAACATCGCATCGGAACAGGAGCCTCGCCGGGCTTTCAAAGTCACGTGCGCTATTCAGTTTTCAAAGAGCGTGAACGGCCTACGCTTCTTCCCTACGGAAAAAGCGGACGCGGAATGTACTCGGTTGTTGAGGAACGTCAACTGCTTTCTTCGAGAGGAGTATCCCTGCAGCAAGGGCAAGATAGGGGCTGGGTGGCGATGTCAACCCCCGCGACCTTTGGGAAAACGGAGCTTCCTGGGGCCTGATCCCCGGTCCCGGCGCACCGTTTCAGCGCGAGGATGGCTCACCGAGCGAGGAGCCGACGTGTCAGCGACCCGTCAAGTTCAGCCCGCATTGGGCCGGTACCGGCGCATCTGGCGGCCGACCTTGATCACGTGCTCGGAATCGAGGTCGATGGATTGGTCCCAGCGCTTCGACGATTCCGCCGTCGACGCGCATCGCCTTCTGATCGATGAGCCTGCGGGCCGCGCTGCGCGACTCGGAATCCCTGTCGCCACGGCGACGTCCACGGCCGTCGGAGCCTTCTGCCCCGGAGGCATCGCCTTCCGATCTCGTGGCGCGCGAGCTCGGGAATGTCATCGGGCACGCCACGCCGAGAACTGCACCTCGAAGTCGCGCTCGGCCCTCTCTCCCGCGGCGTGCGCCGTGGTACATGCCGACGATGCGGCGGGCGAGCCGCTTCTTGATCGTCATCGGATTGATCGACGGATCGGCGAGCGCCGCCGCGATCTCCCTCAACTCCTCGGCGACGCGTCCGTCGCGAGCCGCCAATACAAATCCATCGCGTGATCGGGCAGGCTCATGCACCTTTCCATACATGTCCGACGGCGTATCGGTGACGCCGATGTAGTTGCCGAGGTCTTGCTCATCCGCTGCACGCCGTCGAGGCCGGTGAGCAGCGGCACTGTGAAGATGACCTGCGGCGGCTGCCCGTGCACCTCCTGCAGCGCGCGGCCCACGAGCAGGTTGAACTTCTGCTCCGTCGCCTCCCAGCTCGACGTCGGCCCGGATCGCCACCGAGTCGTAGCCCTGCATGAGCGGATAGAACAGCTCGTGGATGCTGATCGGCTGCCGGGCCGCGAAGCGCTTGGCGAAATCGTCGCGCTCGAGTAGGCGCGCCAACGTGTACTTGACCCGAGGCGCATGACGTCGGCGAACGACATGCGCGAAAACCACTCGCCGTTGCGGTGGACCTCGACGGGAAGCCGGGGCGGCGCGGGCGACGGATCGAGCACGCGGCAGAACTGTTCGAGGTACGTACGCGCGTTGCGCCTCGACCTCCGTCTCGGCGAGCCGAGGCCGCGTCTTGCTGAGACCGCTCGGGTCGCCGACCATGCCGGTGTAGTCGCCGACGATGAGCACGATCTGATGTCCGAGGTCCTGGAACTGGCGGAGCTTCCGCAACCCGACGCAGTGTCCGAGATGGAGATCCGGAGCCGTCGGATCGAAGCCCTGCTTGACCCGCAGCGGCTTGCCCTCACGCGCGCGCAGCCGCAGGCGCTCGAGCAGTCCGCCCTCGGGGAGGATCTCCTCGGTGCCGCGGGCGAGCAGCTCGAATTGTTGTTCGGGGGTCAGGTCGAGGCCCACGGAGCTCGTGCGAAGGGGCATGGGGCCGCGAATACTAGGATCGGCGCGAGGGGGCGGCAAACGCCCGGGCAAACCGCACGTCCAGGTGACAAGGTGATGTGAAGGGAATTCGCGGGTCCGACGTGTCGCGCATCCCATAAATCGCCGATAATCCGGAGGCACCCCGACACACGGGTCGGCGGTGCCTTGACCGCGCTTCTGTACGCTCCGTAGGCTCCCTGACTCGAGGAGCACCTTGACCGAGACCCTCCCTCAGACACATCCCGCGATCCGCGCCGCCGCGCGGTTTCCGTGGAAGCTGTTCTCCATCGTCGTCGTCGTCGCGGTGTTCGGCTCCGCGGGCGCGGTGTTCGGCGTCGTGCGTTGGCTGGGACGCGACCTTCCGCGGCCCGATCAGCTGTCGGCGATTCAGGCGCCGATCAAGACCGTCGTCTACGACGCCAAGGGACGCGTGCTCCACGAGTTCTTCAAGGAGAACCGCTCGCCCGTCCGCCTGAGCCAGATCCCGCACCACCTCGTCAACGCCACGCTGTCGACGGAAGACCGCAGCTTCTACTCGCACTGGGGCGTCGACCTGTGGGGCGTCGGGCGCGCCGCGGTGTCGAACGTCCTGCAGATGCGCAGGGCCGAAGGCGGCAGCACGATCACGCAGCAGCTCGCCCGCAATCTGTTCCTCACGCACGAGCGCACGCTGACGCGCAAGCTGAAGGAGATCGCGCTCGCGGTCGAGATCGAGCGCAGCTACTCGAAGAACCAGATCCTCGAGATGTACTTCAACCAGATCTACTTCGGGGAGGGCGCGTACGGCGTCGAGGCGGCGGCGAAGACGTTCTTCGGCAAGCCGATCGGCGAGCTCACGCTGTCGGAGTGCGCGCTGCTCGCGGGCCTGCCGGCGAACCCGAGCGTCTACTCGCCTCGGCGCGCGTCCCGCGGCCGCGCGGGCGCGGCGCTCCAAGGTGCTGCGCAACATGCTCGCGACCCGGGCGATCACTCAGGTCGAGTACGACAACGCGATCGAGCGCGCCGCTCGGCGTGACGCCGCAGCGCTACAGCAACGATCGCGCCCCGTACTTCACGGAGATGGTGCGGCTGCACCTCGACGAGCGCTACGGATCGAACTCGGTTTACGAGGGCGGGCTCAAGGTCTACACAACGCTGGACGCGGACCTCCAGCAGGCGGCCGAACGCGCGGTCGAGAAGCAGCTCAGCGGGCTCGAGGCGAATCTCAAGCTCAAGGTCACGCACGCCAACTTCGTCGTGCCCTCGGTCGACAGCATGCGCGTGTCGCTCATGACGCCGTACCTCCAGGGGGCGTTGGTCGCGATCGACCCGCGCAACGGCTACGTGCGGGCGCTCGTCGGCGGGCGCGACTGGAACCAGAGCAATTTCAACCGCGCGACGCAGGCGCGACGCCAACCGGGCTCGGCGTTCAAGCCGTTCGTCTACACGGCGGCGATGGACAACGGATTCCGTCCCACCGACATCGTGGTCGACGAGCCGGTCTCGTTCCCGGGCGCCGACGGCAAGCTCTATCAGCCCGGCAACTACGACCGCACGTTCCGCGGACCCGTCACGCTGCGTTACGCGCTGCAGATGTCGATCAACATGCCCGCCATCAAGGTGCTGCGGAAGGTCGGAACGTCGCTGGTCGCGAGCTACGCGCGGCGCATGGGGATCAAGAGCCCGCTCGGCCAGAACCTCTCGCTCGCGCTCGGCAGCAGCGAGGTCACGCTGCTCGAGATGACGTCGGCGTACGGCGTGCTCGCGAACCGCGGCATCCGCAACGAGCCGCTGTACATCCTCAAGGTCGAGGACAAGAACGGCAACGTGCTGGAAAAGAACTCGCCGCGACCGACCGAGGTGCTGAGCGAGGAGACCGCGGGGGTGATGACGTCGATGCTGCAGAGCGTCATGGACCACGGCACCGGAGCGCCCTCCCGTGCGATGGGTTTCACGCTCCCGGCCGCGGGCAAGACGGGCACGATGGACGAGTACATGGACGCGTGGTTCGTGGGCTACACGCCGAGCCTGGTGTCGGGCGTGTGGGTGGGCTTCGATGTCAAGAAGACGATCGGGTCGGGGATGACCGGCGCGGCGCGCCGCGCTGCCGGCGTGGACCGACTTCATGATCTCCGCCACGCGCGCGGCCGCCCGGTCGAGGACTTCCCGTTCCCGCCGGCGTCGTGTCGCGCGAGATCTGCGCGGAGACGGGTCTGCTCGCGACCCAGGCCTGCCCCAACCTGACCACCGAGACGTTCACCGAGGGCTCCGAACCGACCGAGTACTGCACGGTGCATCCGGGCCCGCCGCTCCAGTCGCGAGGCCCGTCGAACCGATCGGTGGCGAACCCACCCGACGAGGCGCCGGCGCCCACCGAGCACGCCTCCGTTCCCTAGTCGATCCTCTCGAGGATGAGCGCCGGCGGCTCGGCCGCGCGGCCCTCGATCACGAAGCACGCACGGGCGCGCGCCGCGAGCCCAGGATCGTCGCCCGCCGCGTGAACCTCGACCAGCGTGTCGCCGGACGCGATCGCGTCCCCGATGCGACGCAGCACCCGCACGCCGACGCGCGGATCGACGTCATCCTCCTTGGCGACGCGGCCGCCCCCGAGGTGAACGATCAGCTCGCCGAGCGCGAACGTTCGCACCGCCGATAGCACCCCGCTCCGATCGGCCTTCACGTCGAGCACGTGCGGTGCGCGCGGCAGCTTCCCGGGCGTCTCGACCGCGGCGGCGTCGCCGCCCTGCGCGCGCACCATCGCGACGAACCGTTCCCACGCGTCGCCCGAGTCGATCGCGCGTGCGGCCCGCGCGAGACCGGCGGCCCGGTCGCGCTCGGCGCCCGAGCGCTCGAGCATGAGCGCGGCGAGCTCGAGCGTGAGCACGCGCACGTCACTCGGCCCGTCGCCCTCAGGACGTCGATGCTCTCCGCGACTTCGAGCGCGTTTCCGGCGGCGACGCCGAGCGGCTGACTCATGTCGGTCACGAGCGCCGCGGCCCGAGCGCCGAGCCCCTGCGTCGCGTCGACCAGGCGCCGCGCCAACCCGCGCGCCCGCTCGTGCGTCTTCATGAACGCGCCGTCGCCGCACTTCACGTCGTAGGCGATCGCGCCGGCGCCCTCGGCGATCTTCTTGCTGACGATGCTCGACACGATGAACGGCCTCGAACTCGACGGTCGCCGTGACATCGCGGAGCGCATAGAGCCTGCCGTCGGCCGGCGCGAGATCCGGCCCTTGGCCCACCATCACCACACCGATCGCGTCGAGCTGGGCGCGCATCGCGTCGGCGCCGAGCGTGGTCTTGAAGCCGGGAATGGACTCGAGCTTGTCGAGCGTGCCGCCGGTGTGCCCGAGGCCGCGTCCCGACACCATCGGCACGAGCACGCCGCACGCGGCGACGAGCGGCGCCAGCACGAGTGAGACCTTGTCGCCGACGCCGCCGGTCGAGTGCTTGTCGGCCGACGGCCGGCCGAGGTCGCGCCAGTCGAAGCGCCGGCCCGATTCGAGCAGCGCGAGCATGAGGGCCTGCGTCTCGCCGGCGTCGAGGTCCGTTCAGGAACGCCGCCATGAGCCACGCGCTCGCCTGATAGTCGGGCAACTCGCCGCTCGCGAAGCGCGCGATGAACGCGCGCAGATCCTCGGGACGGTGCGTGCCGCGCTCGCGTTTCTCCCGCAGGAACTCGCGAGGATCGAGCACGGGATCAGTAGCCCTTGACTCCACGGCCTCGCCGCGCACGATCTTGACGCCGGCCGAGGCGCCGATCCGCGTCGCGCCGGCGGCGACCATGGCCTCGACGTCCTCCTTCGTGCGGATCCCGCCCGACGCCTTCACGCCGACGTCGGGGCCGACCGTTTCGCGCATGAGCTGCACGTCATCCACGGTCGCGCCGCCACCGCCGTAGCCGGTGGAGGTCTTCACGTAGTCCGCGCCGGCCGCCTTCGCGAGCGTCGAGCCCATGATCTTCTCCTCGCGCGTGAGCATCGCGGTTTCGAGGATTACCTTGACGATGGTGTGCTTGCCGACCGACTGCACGACGCCGCGGATGTCCATCTCGACGAGCGCGTAGTCCTTGACTTCAGCGCGCCGATGTTGATCACCATGTCGACTTCCTCGGCGCCGGTCTCGACCGCGCGCCGCGCCTCGTAGGCCTTGACGTCGGGGAGGTGCGATCCGAACGGGAACCCGATCACCGTGCACACTTTGACGCCGGAGCCGCGGAGCAGCTCTCGGCACAGCGGCACCCAGTTCGGGTTCACGCACACCGAGGCGAAGCAGAACTGCGCCGCCTCGCGGCACAGCTGCTCGATGTTCTCGCGCGTCGCGTCGGGCTTGAGCAGCGTGTGGTCGATGAGCGAGGCGAGCCTCGTCGGATGCCGGGCAGTAGCCCATCGTCGCGACGACACGCGCCGCGCCTCGCCTGGTGCAGCGCCCGCGTCTCCTCGGGCCCGCGCACACCGGAGACGCTGAAGAGGCGCAGCTGCTCCGCGGTCGCGAGGTCGAGCGCCTGCGCGTCGCCCGTCGAGTGGGACGCCGCGGCAGCGCGCGCGTCCGGGGTCGCCGGCGCGCGAGCCGATGACGACGGCGCACTCGGCGCATCCCGGCGCGACAGCTCCTCCATCACGCGCCGCGTGATGACGTCGATCAACTCGTCGGGATCGCGGGTCAACGCACGGTCCCTGGCGCTCACGATCCCGCCGCGCCGTCGCGACGGCGGGGCGAGACGCGCGGCGGCGCGCCGCGGCGTCCGTTCGATCGGCGCGAGGCGACGGCTCGGCGCTTGGCACCCGCCGCGCACGCGTCCGCGCCGTGAGCCACGGCATCGGCGAACCGGAACGGCTCGGCGAGCAACTCCTCGAGCTTGCGCCCGATGATGCGCCCGCGAACGTCGCGCCAGTAGACCCACAGGTCGGGCGCGAATTCGTGCAGCACCTGGCGGCACGCGCCGCAGGGGATGCCGCAGCCCCCGGTCCGGCCGTCACGGCCACGGCGATGAACTCGCGCTCGCCCTCGGTCACGGCGTTCCACAGCGCCGTGCGTTCGGCGCACACCGACAGACCGAACGACGAATTCTCGACGTTGCATCCGTGGACGATGCGGCCGCTGCGCGTGAGCAGCGCGGCGCTGACGGCGAAGCGCGAGTACGGCGCGTAGGCGTGGCGCCGCGCCGCCTCCGCCTCGCGCAGCAGGCGCTGCGGGCCGACGTGGCGCGCGACCGGATCGGCGCCCGTGTCGTTCGCGGCGCGCGTTCCTCGACCGCGGGCTCATACCCGGATCTCGCGCAGGAAGGACGCGCCGTTCGGAAGCGCCCTGAGGCCGAACAGCTCGGCGATCGTGGCCCTGACGTCGGCGAACGTGGGCCGCGTGCCGAGATCCCGCTCCGCCGCGGACGCGCGGCCCGCCCACGAGCAGCGGAACGTACTCGCGCGAGTGGTCGGTGCTCGGCGTGGGTGGGATCGTTGCCGTGGTCGGCGGTGACCAGGCACAGCTCGTCGCTGCGCAGGTGCGCGAGGATCTCGGCCAGGCGCTCGTCGAACGCCTCGAGTGCCCGCGCGAAGCCGACCGGATCGTTGCGGTGCCCGTACTGCTGATCGAAGTCCACGAGTTCGCGAACACGAGCCCTCGCCTCCTCGCCGCGCGAGATCCGCGGAGGATCTCCTCGCCATCGTGGTTGCTGCGCGTGCAGCGCGTCTGTGACGCCGCGTCCCGCGAACAGGTCATCCACCTTGCCGACGGTCACCACCGTGTGGCCGGCGTCGATCATCCGATCGAGCAGCGTTCCCGGCGGCGGCGGCAAGGAGAAGTCGCGACGGTTTCGGCGTCCGGCGATAGTCGCCTGGGCTCCCGACGAACGGCCGCGCAATCACCCGCCCCACCGCGTGCTCACCGGTCAACTGCCCCCGCGCGATCGTGCACGCGCGATACAGCTCGTCGAGCGGAACCGTCTGCTCGTGCGCCGCGATCTGGAACACGCTGTCGGCCGAAGTGTACACGATGAGTCGTCCGGCTCCGCTGATGCTCCGCGCCGAGTCGCGCGATGATCTCCGTGCCCGAGGCGACCTCGTTGCCCATCCATCCACGGCCGACCGCGCTCGAAGACGCGATCGAGCAGCTCGCGCGGGAACGCGTGCGGATAGGTCGGGAACGGCCGATCGAGCACGATGCCCCGCCAGCTCCCAGTGTCCGGTCGTGCTGTCCTTCCCCGGCGAGCGCTCGGCGAGACGTCCGCGCGCGCCCTCGGCGACGACGCGCGCGCGACACACCGGGCAGCGGACTCGAGCCTCCCGAGCCCGAGCCGCTCGAGCGTCGGGACGCGCGAGGCCGCCGACGTGCTCGGCGACGTGCCGCAGCGTGTGGCTGCCTGCGTCGCCGTAGTCGGCGGCGTCGGGCAACGCGCCGATCCCGACCCCGTCCAGCACGATCGAGGAAGACGCGCACGCGCTAGCCGCGCTTCGCCGCCGCGACAGCCTGCGCGCGCATCCGGAAGTGGTCCGCCGCCTGGGTCGCCCACGCCGCGCTCTCGCCCACCAGCGACGTGAGCTTGACCGGTCGCCCGCCGCGCACGTAGATGCGCGTGACCCGCTTGCCGATCGTGCACATGATCTCGTAGGGCAGCGTCTCGCTCCACGCGCGCGACCTCCTCGAGACGGATCCTCGAGTCGCCCTGCTCGCCGAACAGCACGACCTCGTCGCCGACCAGGCAGCGCCGGCGCGTCGGTCAGGTCGACCATCGTGAGGTCCATGGTGACGCGGCCCACGATCGGCACGCGGGCGCCGTGGCACGAGCATCGCGCCGCGATTCGACAGCAGCCACGAGTAGCCGTGCCCGTAGCCGACCGGCACGACGCCGATGCGGTCGACGCGCGTCGCGTCGTGAACGTGCGCGCGTAGCTGATCGGCGTACCTGCCGGCAGGTCGCGCACCTGCACGATGCGGCTCTTGAGCGACATGACCGGCTGGAGCGGCAGCGTGCGCCGCGCGTTCGGCGGCAGGTGTCCGTATGGCGAGCAGGCCGACGCGCAGCCAGTCGAATCGCGCCGTCGGGAACGTTCAGCGTGCCGGCGCTGTTCGCGGCGTGCACGCGCGGCAGCTCGCAGCCCGCGCGCCGCGAGCCGATCGAGCAGCGCGCGAAGCGCGCGACCTGCCCGTGCGCGAACGTCGAGGTCCTCGCCGTCGGCGTCGGGAAAGTGCGTGTAGAGGCTCGCGAGGCGGATCGATGGCAGCGCGTACAGCTCGGCGAGGAACTCCTCGGCCTCCTCGGCGCGCACGCCGGTTCGGCCCATGCCGGTGTCGACCTCGACGTGGCAGCGCACGGGAGTCCCCCGCCGCTCGGCCGCCTCGACAGGCGCGTGCGCGAACGCGCGATCACCGACCGTGGGGCTCAGGTCGTGCGCGATGGCCTCGTCGATCTCGCTCGGAAGCAGCGGCGACAGCGCGACGATCGGGAGCCGGCAGCCGGCCTGGCGAAGCTGGATGCCCTCGTGCAGCGTGGCGACGCCGAGGTGGCTCACGCCTTCGCGCTCGGCCGCGCTCCGCCATCTCGACCGCGCCGTGACCGTACGCATCGGCCTTGACGACCAGGAGGACCTCCGCGGGCGCGCGCGTCGACGCCGCGCACGGCGGCGAGGTTGGCGGCGAAGCGGTCGAGATCGACCTCGACCCACGTCGAAACCGGCATCGGCATCGTGGGATCTCCCGTGGGCGTCGACCTCTCGCGGCGCGCTCCGGCGTCGCGGACTTGGTAGCATAGCCACGCCCCTCGGGAGCGACAACTTCGAGCGCGCCGTGCGCGGAATCTCCGCGCGTGTGCGCGACCTAAGTGGACGGGAGACTCGCGTTGGATCAGACGCTCACGCTCGTGCTCGGGCTCGCGGCCGGCATCGCGATCGCCGCGGCGGCCGGACTGCGCGCATTCCTGCCGCTGCTCGCCATCGGGCTCGCGGGCCGCTTCGGACTCATCCACCTCCAGCCCGGCGCCGATTGGCTGACCGGAACCCCGGCGCTCGTGTGCTTCGGCACGGCGACCGTCGTCGAGATCGTCGGCGACAAGATTCCCGTCGTGGATCACGCGCTGGACGCGATCGGCACGTTCTTGCGCCCGATCGCGGCGGCGTTGGCCGCGTACGGCGTGCTCGTCCACTGGCCGGCGCCGTGGGCGCAGATCGTCGCGCTGGCGCTCGGCGCCGGAGCGTTCTGCGGTGCACGCGGCCAAGGCCAAGGCGCGGGATCGGCAGCACGGCGGTGACCATGGGTGCGGCGAACCCGGTGCTGTCGGTGGTCGAGGACGGCGTGTCGATCCTGATCGTGGTCGTGGCGCTGGTCGCGCCGCTCGTCGTGCTCGCGCTGCTCCTCCTGCTCGCGTGGGCGTTCGTCCGCTTGTTTCGCGGACGCCTCGCAGACACCGGCACCGCAGCCCAGCAGCGGAAACCGGTGATGCCAAGACCTCGACGCGCGCAGCACCAAGCGGGTCGCCGTGTTTCGCACGATGGAGGAGGCCGGGGCCTACCTCGCCAGCCCGGTGTCGGAGCCTCGAGCCCGACGTGGGCCCCATGGGACGTTGACGCGCCGGACGACGCGCGGGCTCGTCGCCTGAAGCGACGCGCCGAGCGTCTTTGCCGCGCGAATCCGGCCTCCGCTATTCTGCGGGCGTGACCGAACGCGAGCTCAAGGCCTTCGAGGAACTCGTCGCCGTGTGCCGGCGACTGCGCGGCCCGGATGGGTGTCCGTGGGATCGTGAGCAGACCCTCGAGACGATGACGCCCTCACCTCACCGAGGAGGCCGTCGAGTCGGCCGAGGCGATCGCGATCGGCCGCGAGGAAGACATCGCCGAGGAGCTGGGCGATCTCGCGTTCCTCGCGATCTTCTGCCTCGAGCTGCTCGGGGAGCGCGGGCGGCTCGGCCTCGCGGACAGCCTCGAGCGCGCGGCGCAGAAGCTGGTCCGCCGCCACCCCCACGTCTACGGCGACGCGACGGTCGCGAACGGCGACGCCGCCTATCGGCAGTGGCAGGAGATCAAGCAGGCCGAGGCGGCGCGGCGGCTCGCTGCTGGGCGAGCAGCCCAAGGGGCTGCCGGCCCTGGTGGCGGCGTATCGCGTACAGGAGAAGGCGGCGGCGGTCGGCTTCGACTGGCCCACGGCGGAAGGCGCGCTCGACAAGATCCGCGAGGAGCTGGCCGAGGTCGAACGCGTGAAGGGGCGCCGACACGTCGCCCGCCCTGGCGCGCGAGATCGGCGACCTGCTGTTTTCGGTCGTCAATTTCGCCCGGCACGTTCGCGTCGATCCCGAGCGCGAGCTGCGCAGCGCCATGCATCGCTTCCGCGACCGCTTCCAGCACATCGAGTCGGCGCTGGCCGCGCGCGGGCAGAAGCCGAGCGACGTCGGACTCGAGGAGCTCGACCGTCTGTGGGACGAGGCCAAGGCGAAGCACGCGGCCGCCGCGCGGGAGAAGGCCCCGTGACCGACGCCCCTCCGTCGCGTCAGGCCGCGCTGTTCCTCCAGCTCGTGCTCGGGCTCCAGCAAGGCGGCATGATCGCGCTCGGGAAGCTCATGAACCCGATCAGCCGAAAGATCAAGAAGAACCTCGACATCGCGCGCGACACGATCGACACGCTGTCGTCGATCGAGACGCGCACGCGCGGGAACCTCGAGTCCGACGAGGCGCGCGTGCTCCAGCAGGTGCTCACCGAGCTACGGATGAACTACCTCGACGAGCTGAAGAAGTCGGGCAACGCGCCGCCCGAGCCGACGTCGTAGCCTTTGCCCCCACTACAGCGACTGGAGCACCGCGCACTTGAGATAGTGCGTCTCCGGCACGGCGAGCAGCTGGGGGTGGTCGGGTCCCTCGCCCGCCCATTCGAGCACGCGGAACGGACGCCTGGCCCCGCGCGCCGACTCGAGCAGGACCTGCCGGAACATCACGTCGTCCAGGTGATGGCTGCACGAGCAGGTCACGAGCACGCCCTCCTCGTCGAGCAGTGCCATCGCCGCGCGATTGAGCTCGCGGTACGCGCGCGCTCCGGCCGCCACGCCGCGGCGCGACTTGATGAGCGCGGGCGGATCGAGGATCACGAGCCCGAACCGCTCCCCGCCCGCTCGAGCGTCGCCAGCGCCTCGAACGCGTCGGCGCGGCGGAGCTCGACCAGGTCCGCGAGCCCGTTGCGCTCCAGGTTCCGCCGCGCGGCCTCGAGCGCAGGCGCCGACGAATCCACGGCGACGACGTGGGTCGCGCCGCCGCGCGCGGCGTGCATCGCCCACTCGCCCTGGTAGCAGAACATGTCGAGTATGCGGCGCCCGCGCGCCCGCGCCTCGGCGCGCGCGCGGTTCAGGCGCTGGTCGAGGAACAAACCGGTCTTCTGCCCCCGCACGAGATCCGCCTCGACGCGGAAACCGCCGACCGCGACCTCGACTCGCTCGGGCACCTCGCCCCACCAGATCTCGCGCGCGAGCGGCAGACCCTCGAGCGTCCGGAGCGGCGAGTCCGCCACGCGCACGACGCCGCGGGCCTGAGCTCGCGCTCGATCGCCTCGCGAACGATCTCGGCGCGCACCTCCATGCCCAGCGTCAGGATCTGCACGGCGAGCACGTCGCCATAGCGGTCGACGACGAGCCCCGGGAGTTGATCGGCTTCGCCGTAGACGAGGCGCACGGCGTCCTCGCCGGGAAGCGCGGCCTCGCGGAAGCGGCGCGCGCGGTCGAGGCGTTTGGCGAAGAAATCGGCGTCGATCTCGTCGCGCCCGCGCGTGAGCACGCGCGCCGCGATCAGGCTGCGGCGGTTGTAGTAGCCACGGCCCAAGTAGGCGCCGCGATGATCGACGAGGTCGACGAGCCCGCCGTCCTCCACATCACCCTCGACGTCGGTGATCTCGTTGCTGAACACCCACGGATGTCCGCCGCGCAGCCGGCGGTCCTCGTGCCGGCGCAGGACGAGACGCGCGCGCGTCCTAGGTTCCACGACGGCCGAGCGCGAGGCCGATGAGCCGGTAGACAAGACGGGCCGCCAGGAAGTCGGACGCGATCTGTCCCGGGATCGGCGCCAGCTCGACGACGTCGAAGCCAACGATCCGCTTGCGCTCGGCCACCGCGCGCAGCAGATCGACCGCCTCGAACCAGTCGAGCCCGCCAGGCTCGGGCGTGCCCGTCGCGGGCAGCGCCGCGGGGTCGAGCGCGTCTACGTCGAACGTCACGAACACGTCGTCGGTGAGCGCCGCGAGGATCGGCGTCCAGTCCCCACCGAGCGCCCGGAATCGGCGCGTACTCCACATCGGCGCCGGATGCTGCTCGAGCCAGCGGGCCTCCTCCTCGCTCATCGAGCGGATCCCGACCGAGGCCGCGGGAACGAGCTCGCGCACGCGACGCATCACGCACGCGTGGCTGTACGGCGAGTCGAGGTACTCGTCGCGCATGTCGGCGTGGGCGTCGAACTGGAGCACCGAGAGCCCCGGCCGGCGCGGGGAGATCGCGCGCACGCAGCCGGCGGTGATGCTGTGCTCCCGCCGAGCACGGCGGGAAGCTTGTCCTGGTCCACGATCCACCCGACGGCACGCTCGACGCGCGCGGCCATCGCCTCGGGGCCCAGCGCCGTCGGCTCGAGCGCTGGCATCGTGTGAATGCCGGCGGTGTAGGTGGCGCCGAGCTCTTCGTCCCACAGCTCCATGTTGCGCGACGCGGCGAGGATCGCTTCGGGTCCCCATCGGGTGCCGCCCTGGTACGAGGTCGAGAAGTCGTAGGGAACCGGAAGGACGACCGCACGCGAGCGCTCGAGGCTCGAGTGCTCGAGATCGAGTCCGCCGAAATTGAGCGCCAGGCCGGTGGGCCAGTCGGGTCGGGTCATGGGATCACGCTCGGGGTGTGACGGGCGCCGCCGCCGCGGCGCGTCGCGCGGAGTCGTGGGCGGCCCCACAGACAACAGGCCCTGTCCGCTCGCGCGGACAGGGCCACGATCGTCGCGACGGACCTACGCCGTCCGTGCAACCGGACGCGCGGCGCGCCGGCGCTCGGCACGGACCAGCCGTGTCGCTCCGTTGATGTCCTTCGGGAACTCGGTGCCGCGATCGAGAACTCGCTTCTCGACCTTCTCCATCTCGAACGCCTTCTCGAGGTATGCGCTCGCCAGCTCCGCGTCGAATGGCTTGCAGGAGAAGATGTCGACGCTCACGAAGTTTTTCGGGAAACGTATGGATGCTGACATGACTCTCAGCGATGAGCACGAAGCCCGAGAGGCCCCAGTCCTCCGGCTTCACCCCACTGTACTTGAACACATAGGGCGGCATGATCTTCGTCATGCCGATGCGTTCCGGGAGATCGTCCAGGATCCGGTACACCAGATTCAGATCCTGAAGCTTCTTCTTGTCACAACCGTACCCGTCCAGCATGAGGTGAGGCCCGAAGCCTACCATCTCGTCAGCCACCTCCAAGGTGCCAGCGCCCAGCGCGTGCCCAGCATGTCCCGAAATCCATTCGGAGGATCCCTTCCTATTCTTCGTCGTCACGGCCGTTGTCGAAATCGTCGAGGTCTTCATCTTCATCCTCGTACGTCTCTTCCTCGTAGTCATCCGAGAACTCGTCGTCCTCGAGATCGTCATCGTCGTCGACGTCGTCATCCGCGAGGTCGTCGTCGAAGAGCTCGTCATCGCCCTCTTCTTCGTCCTCGTAGTCGTCGGCTTCGTTGTCCATCCCGCTGACTTCTTCGTCTCCGGGCAGACCCTTCTTCTTCTTCATGGCATCCTCGTCGAATCACCGAAGGCGGGCGAACGCCGCCCGCGGTTTGCTGGTCGTTGTCGTCCGCCGCGCGCATTGGATGCGACGTCGTGACGCGCGATGCGCCGCGGTGCGGAAAAAGCATCGGCAGTATACGGAGCGCTTCCCACCCGTCAATGGAGAAATCGGCCGCGCGAAGACCAGAATCCACCTGGATTTGCGTCGTGTGGGGCCCGCCGACGCGAGAACGGAGCGCACGTCTGCCGGGAGCCTCGCGAGGCGCTGGAGCCTGGAGCCGGAGGAGGCGCGAGCGCTCGGGCCACGGGTCTTCCGCGGCTCGCCGAGCGCGGCGCGGATGCTCACGGCGCCGCGGAAATCGACCCGGCGATGCCGCCCCGGCGAGAAGCCTCGGCGAGTGAAATGGCGGGGTTGACGGGACTCGAACCCGCGACCTCCTGCGTGACAGGCAGGCGTTCTAACCGACTGAACTACAACCCCACTCGCAGCGTGCACGGACGGCCGCACGCCGTGCGCCGAAGCCGCGGCAGGATAGGCGCTGGCCCGTGGGGTGTCAACGGTTTCGCGCGCGAAAATCGCGGCTCTCAATAGAACCGCTTGAGCCGAATGCCCGAGTAGTAGTGCTCGAGGATGGCCTCGCCTTTGGCTCCCGCGCTTGCCATCCCGAGCGACCCGGTCTGGCACAGGCCGACGCCGTGCCCGGAGCCCGCCCCGTTCGCCACCACCGCCAGAGCGCGCGGCGCGTGCGTGGATCGCGGCGCACGTCGATCTTGAACAGGTTCGAGCGCAGGATGGCGCCGCTCTCGCCCGGCCGGCGCACGACACGGCGCAGCGAGTAGGCCGGGATCGTCACCTCCGCCCGCGCCGTCGTCACCACCAGGCGCCACACGCGGCCCGAACGCGAGCGCGCCGCGACGCGCACGTCGATCAGGTCGCCGAGCCCACCGCGCGGGATCGCGACGCTCTCGGCCGGCGCGTAGCGCTCGATCGTGCGCACGAAGGCCGAAGCGGTCCACTCCTCTTTCCAGCGGTATTGCGGGGAGTCCGCGCAGTACGCGCCCGACTTCCCGTCGTCGCGGTGGCTCTTCAGGTACGACAGCCCGGAGGCCGGCCATGCCTCCCACACGTCGGCGGTGATGCCTCCGCACGTCGAGCAGTAGTTGGCACGAATCGGCTGTCCGTCCGCGATGGCGATCTCGCCGCGCGTGCTCGTCACGCACTCGGTGGCGAGCGGCTTCTCGCTCTCGACCGAGCCATACATCTGGTCCTCGACCGTTCCGTAGAGGTCGAAGCCCTCGGCACCGCGCCGGCCCCGGTAGAAGAGCGTGTAGCTCCGCGCCGCGACCGCTTGAGCGCGCCCGGCCTCGACGAGCTCCGGCGTTAGCGCCCGATCTCCCCGGCACGACGCCGAGCAGATACGTCTCGAGCGGCAGGCGGAACGCCAGCGTCAGGCGGCCACGCGGGTTCGCGAAGACCTTGGCGCGTCCCCGCCACGTCTTGCCGTTCCACGACATCGCCGGCCGTTTCCTCGTCCGGCCGCGGATCGCCCACCCACAGCGTGTCGGTGCCGAGCGCCACGGATTGGACCTCGCCGCCGCTCTCCCACTTCGTAGGCGACGCCCTTGGGCGTCATGCGGATACTGATGGCCTCTCCGACTCCGGTGGGTGTGCCGGCGGCAGCGCCCGCCCACCACCCGACGCTCAGGCGCGTCGCGTCGATCGTCAGGCTGTCCAGATCCCAGGCGACGCCGACGTCGATGGCGGGTTCGGCGTCGAGGGCGAACGGCGGCTGCGGCGGCGCGGCTGCCGGCGCCGGTGCCTGGGACTCAGCCGGCGTCACCGGCGGTGGCGGCGCGCTCACCGGCGGAGGCGGGGGCGCGCACGAGCCGAGCGCGAGCGCGAGCGTCGCCAGGAACGAGACCGGGCGTTGCCACAACCTCGCGCGTACACCGGGTCGAAGGCGGCTCATCCGCGCCTCCCCGGCGTCACCTGTCCGAGCACGACCGGGTGGAGCGCGCCCGTCGCCCCGGAACGTTTCCGGCCAGGCCGCACAGCGTGCGGTGCGCGAGCAGCGCGAAGGCGAGCGCCTCCTTGGCGGCGGGCTCGACGCCCAGCGTCGAAAGCGGCGCGACCTGGGTCGGCCGGAGGCGGCGCGCGAGCGCCGCCATGAGCGCGGTGTTGCGGACACCACCGCCGCTCACGTAGGTCACGTCGACGCTGGCGCGGGGGCGCGCAAACTTCTCGACGGCGTGGGCCACCGAGGCGGCGACCAGCTCGACCGCGGTCGCGAGCAGATCCTCGGGCGGGAGGCCCATGGCGGTCCCCAGCTCGGCGAGCTTGGATGCATAGGCCTGACCGAACTGCTCGCGTCCCGTCGAGCGCGGCGGCGGAAGGTCGAAGAACGGATCCGCCAGCAGCTCCGTGAGCAGCGCGTCGTTGGCCCGGCCCCGCGCGGCGCGCCCGCCGCCGTCGTCGAAGTCGCTCTGGCCGCCGCTCTCGAGCCGGACGAGCGCATCGAGGACGGCGTTGCCCGGACCCGTGTCGAACGCCAGCACATCCTCGAGGCCCGCGTCGCGCGGGAGCAGCGTGAGGTTCGCGATGCCGCCGACGTTGAGCAGCACGCGCGACTCCTCGCCGGTGCGGAACAGCCACCAGTCGACGAGCGGGACGAGTGGCGCTCCCTCGCCCCCGGCGGCGGTGTCGCGCGCTCGGAAGTTCGACACGACGGTGATGCCGGTACGCTCGGCCAGGATCGACGCCGAGCCGATCTGGAGCGTGAGCGCGATGCCGCCGCCGACGTGGCGCGGCAGGTGCCGCACGGTCTGCCCGTGCGAGCCGATCGCGTCGACGCGGCCGGGCTCGACCTTCGCCGCGGCCAGCAACTCGAGCACGGCGGCGGCGTAGCGCTCGCCGAGCGCGGCGTCGAGCCGCATCACGCGCTCGAGCGGCATCGTCTCGGCGGCGGCGACCTCGAGGATCTCGCGGCGCAGCCCGCCCTCGAGCGGCGTCTCGCGATACGCGGTCAGCTCGGCGCGCGGCGTCGGACCGTCGCCGTAGAGCACGACGAGCGCCGCGTCGACGGCGTCCGCGGACGTGCCGGTCATGAGGCCCACGAGCCGGTGTTCGGAGCGTCCGAGATACCCGCGCATCCGCCCGAACGCATCGTCCACGATCGGCCCTCCGCCGCTCATTTCTCCGCCCCCGCCAGGATGCCCGACAGGATCTGCCGCTGGAACGCTACGAACACGGCGAGCACCGGCAGCGAGGCGAGCGTCGAGCCGGCCATCATGAAACCCCAGTCGACGCTGTGCTCGGTCTGGCCCAGGAGCGCGAGACCGACGGGCAGCGTCCGCAGGCGATCCGAGTCGACGAAGATCAACGGGAACAGGAACGAGTTCCAGTTGGTGAGGAACGACTGGATCGCCACCACCGCGAGCACGGGCTTGAGAAGCGGGACGACGACCTGGAGGAAGATGGACCAGTCCGAGGCGCCGTCGACGCGCGCCGCCTCCTCGAGCTCGATCGGGAGCGACAGCACGTACTGGCGGACGAGGAAGATGCTGAACGCGTCCACCGCGAACGGCAGGATCAGGGCGCCGTAGGAGTCGAGCAGGTGGAGCCGCGCCAGCACGAGGTAGAGCGGGATCATCAGCACCTGCTTCGGCAGCATGAGTGTCGCGAGGATCCCGAGCATCCACACCTTGTCGCCCGGCACGCGCCGGCGTGCGAGCACGTAGCCGACGAGGGCCGCCGTCACGACGTTGAGCGCGACCACGGCGGCCGCGACGATCGCGCTGTTCAGAAAATAACGCGCGATGTTCGCCGAGCCGAACAGCGCGCGGTAGTTGTCGACGCCCCATGGGCCGCGGAGCGCGCGACCCAGCGACTCGCCGGCCCCCGGCGCGATCGAGATCGCGATCATCCACGCGAACGGGACGAGCATGGTGACGAGCACGGGCCCGAGCCACAGCCACCGTGCGATCGATCCGCCCCACGGCGGCGGCGACACGACGCCCCGCTCGGCGACCGCAGCGGACTCGGCCGGCGCGCTCACGACGTGCCTTCGACGGGCCGGCCGACGACGCGCATCTGAACCCACGCGAGCAGCAGGCTGATGGCGAACAGCAGGTAGGCGATCGCGCTCGCGTAGCCGAGATTGAAGCGGTAGAAGGCCTCCTCGTACAGCGCGTACACGATCGTGGTCGTGCGATGGAGCGGCCGCCGCGCGTCATCACGAACACCTCGGCGAAGATCTGCAGACTGCGCACCGTGTTGACGACGAGCACGAACAGGAGCGTCGGCGCAGCAGCGGCAGCGTGATGTGGACGAGCGTGTCCCAGGACGACGAGCCCTCGAGCCGCGCCGCGTCGTAGAGGTCGCGCGGGATCGCCTCGAGACCGGCGAGGAAGATCACCATGTAGTAACCGCTCGCCGACCACACGTCCATCGCCATGATCGCAGGCAGGGCCGCCGACGGCTCGAGCAGCCACGACCGCGCCGGCACGCCGAACCATCCCAGCACGGTGTTGAGCGTGCCCGCCGGCGCGTACAGCCCCTTGAACACGAGCGAGATCACGACGACCGACACGACGCTCGGCATGAAGAAGCCGACCCGGAACAGCGTGCGGCCGCGGAACGCCGGCTGGACCGCGAGCGCGAGGAGCAGCGCAAGCGCCGTCGTGAGCGGGATCGTGCCGATGACGAAGAACGCGGTGTTGCCGAGCGCGCTCCAGAACGTCGGGTCGGTGAGCGCGTGCGCATAGTTGTCGAGTCCGACGAAGCGCGGCCGTCCCGACCGGATCGGCGAGTAGTCGGTGAGCGATGCCGCGAACGAGAACGCGAACGGGTAGAGGCCGAACAAGGCGAACGCGATCATCCACGGCGAGACCATCGCCCAGGCCGTCGCACGGGAATGGGCGCGCATGCGCTATCGCTTCCGCACCAGCTCCGACAGCTTCGCCTGCGCGTCCGCCACTGGCCTGCGGCACGGTCTTCTGATCCAACAGCGCCTTCTCGACCTCGTCCTCGATCGCGGCCTCCATCTCGACCCAGGCCGGATGGTTGGGGGCGGCACCGCGGTCTCGAACTGCCTGAGCATCACCTGCTCGTCGGGATGCTCGCGGTAGTAGGCGCTCGTGTCGGCGCCGACCGTCGCCGGCTGCACGCTCTTCGTCGCCACGGCGACCGCGAGCGCATTCTCGGGGCGCACGAGGAAGCGGGCGAGCTGGAGCGCCGCCTCCTTGTGCTTCGACGCCTTGAACCCGACGAGCACCTCACCCCCGGCGAACGACGCGTGAGTGCCATGATCGGTCGTGGGCCGCGGCACGAGCGCCACGCCGTAACGCAGGCCGGGCGCGTCGCGCGGGATCGACTTGAGCAGCCACGCGCCGGACACCTGGAGGCCGAGGCGTCCCTCCTTGAACTCGCGGTCGAGCACGTCCTGGTGCTCGACGATCCCGACCGAGCGGAGCCCGACGTAGAACTCGAGCGCCTCGCGCGTGCGCGGCGAATCGAACGTCGCCTGCGACAGGTCGTCGGACAGCACCTGCGCGCCGTTTCCCCAGGCGAACGGCATGAACTTCTTGAACAGCACGTAGCGCTCGCCGGCCTGGACGCCGTACCCGTGGACGCCGCCGCCGAGCTTCTGGATCGCCTCCGCATCGGCGTGCAGCTCCTCCCACGTCACCGGGGGCTTCGTCGAATCGAGCCCGGCCTTCGCGAACAGCGTCTTGTTGTAGAACAGCGCGCGCGTCCCCACGACCCAGGGCACGCCGAACGTGGCGTCGCCCACGGAGCACAGCGACCATCCGAACAGCTGCGGCTTGAGGTCGGCGACGCCGGCACTCCAGTCCACGAGCGCGCCCGATTCGAGCATGCGCGGCATCCATGTCGATCCCATCTCGCACAGGTCGGGCACGTTCCCCGACGCGATCGCGGCGGTGATCTTCTCGAGCCCGCTCTGCCACGTGAGCTGCTCCATCCGCACGCGCACGCCGGGGTGCTCCTGCTGGAACTTGTCGACGAGCGGCTGGACGACCTCGGTCGGCCAGAACTGCCAGAACACGACCTCCTCGCTCGCCTTCGGCGCGCACGAGCCGAGCGCGATCAATACGCCCAAGACTGCCGCGCCGGCGACAGCGAGTCGACGCGTCCTCGAGTGAAGCGACCGGCGCGCGTCCGTGCACACGAGCATGATCAGGCTCCTCCTTCGAGTGCCGCGCGCACGAAGCCGCCCGCGGCCGCGATGCGCCGCTCCGCCTCGTCGCGCGTGCATTTCCGTTTGAGCATCACGATGGCCGTCTTCACGCTCTTCCCCGCGGCTTCGATCGCGCGAGCGGCATCGTCGTAGTCGACCCCGTGACCGTCATCACCGTGCGCCGGCTGCGCTCGACCAGCTTCTCGCTCGTGGCCATGAGGTCGACCATCAGGTTCTCGTACGCCTTGCCGATGCGGACGAACGCGGACGTCGTGATCATATTGAGCACGAGCTTTTGCGCGGTCCCCGACTTCATGCGCGTCGAGCCCATGAGCACCTCGGGCCCGACCTCGGGGCAGATCGCAACGTCGACGTCGAGATGGAACTCGGCGCGCGGCGTACACGTGACGTAGGCGGTGCGGGCGCCCCGGGCGCGCGCGCGAGAGAGCGCGGCGACGACGAACGGCGTTCGCCGGCTGGCCGCGAGGCCGATCACGGTGTCGCGTGGGCCGACGTCACGCTCGTCGATCGCGCGCTCGCCCTCCGCGGTGCGGTCCTCGGCGCCCTCGACCGCGCGCACCAAGGCGCCCGTGCCGCCGGCGATGATGCCCTGCACCTGCTCGGGCGGCGAGCCGAAGGTCGGCGAGCACTCCGAAGCGTCGAGCACGCCGAGGCGTCCGCTCGTCCCGGCGCCGACGTAGATGAGCCGGCCGCCCTCCTGGAACGACGCCACCACCAGTTCGACGGCGCGGGCGATGTAGGGCAACTCACGGGCGACGGCGGCGGGCACGGTGTGGTCCTCGGCCGAGATGCGCTCGAGGAGCGTCGCGACGTCGAGCGTGTCGAGGTCGAGCGTGCGCGGGTTGCGCTGCTCGGTCGCGAGGCGTGCGAATTCCAGGTAGCGGGAGCGATCGTCCATGCGGTGTTGAGTCCTGTTCCCTTGGGAGTCGTCCGTGACCGGCGCAGGATGACACGCGTGCGAAAGCCCGCGCAAACGCGGCGCGACGCGCGCGGCGCTCGGTTGACCACGCCGTTTCGGCCGCCCTACGGTGCGGGCATGCCCGAGCTGCCCGAGGTCGAGACCGTGCGTCGCATGCTCGACGCCCACGCGCGCGGACGCACGGTGGGCGCCGCGAGCACGTCGCGCCTGGGGCTGCGCAGTCAGCCGATCCGCGGGCTCGATCGCGGGCTCCGCGGCCGCCGCCTCGAGAGCATCGGCCGACACGGGAAGTATCTGCTGTTCGGATTCGAGCGCGGCGTCACGATGCTCTCGCACCTCGGGATGAGCGGCCGCTGGCTGTTCTTCGAGGCTCGACCCGAGAAGGCGCTGCCTCACGTCCACGCGCGGCTCCGCTTCGACGACGGCAGCGAGCTGTGGTTCCAGGACCCGCGCCGCTTCGGGCAGCTGAGGCTCGTGCGCACGACCGAGGCTTCGGCGGACCCGTCGCTCGCGATCCTCGGCCCCGACCCGATCGCGACACCCCCGACCGGGGACGGTCTTCGCGATCTCGCGCGGGGGCCCGGGTGAACGTCAAGAGCTTTCTGCTCGATCAGCGCCGGATCGCCGGGATCGGCAATATCTACGCGAGCGAGATCCTGTTCCGGGCCAAGGTCGACCCGCGACGCCGCGCCGGCAACGTGCGGGCACCCGAATGGGACGCCATCGCGGCCGAGATCCGGGCGGTCCTGACCGAGGCCATCGAACGCATGGGCACCACGTTCAGTATGTACCGGACGCTGTGGAACGAGCCCGGCCAGTACGGCGAGCGGCTGCTCGTCTACGACCGCGCGGGCCGCCCTTGCCGGCGCTGCGGCACACCGATACGCCGCATCACCCAGACCCAGCGATCCACCTTTATTGTCCCTCCTGCCAGCGCGGCGCCCCGCCGAGCTTAGGCCTCGAGTGGGGCATCTGGCGCTCGAAATCCGCGCTAAAGCGCTGCGGCCTCGTGCGATGTAAAAATTTTCCGAGCGTTGTCATACCTCGTTTGTTCGTCGTTGCTCTTTGAGCCCTCGGCACATATTCTGTTGCCTGCCACTCGGCTAGACCACCACGATGTAGCTCGTCGGACCGAGGGAGGCAACATCCACGTAAGACCGCTCGAGGCCTGGGAGGTGTCGTGACGTTCGCTTCGTTTGGCCTACCCGTGCCCATCGCGAAGGGGATTCGCGCTGCCGGGTTGACCGAGCCCACCGCGATCCAGAGCAAGGCCATCCCCGTCATCATGCAGGGGAACGACATCATCGGAGTGGCCGAGAGCGGGTCCGGCAAGACTGGGGCATATCTCATTCCCCTGCTCTCGCGTTTCCTCGACCGGTCGATCCGTCTGCGGGGCATCATCCTCGTTCCAACGCGCGAGCTTGCCGCCTACGTCGAGACCCGCGCGCGCGACTACGCCCGGTTCACCGACTTGAAGATCGGCGTCGTGTACACCGGCAGCCCGCTCGCAGCCCAGGAGCGGCAGCTCAGGGACGAGCCCATTCACCTCCTGGTGGCGACCCCGGGCCGGCTGCTCGAGCTCCACGCCCGCGGCGTGCTCAACTTCGCCGACGTCGAGATCCTCGTCATCGAGGAGGGCGACCGCACCGTGGGCCTGGGGCTGGCGCCCGACGTCCGCAAGCTGCTCAAGCTCCTGCCCGAGACGCGGCAGACGCTGCTGTTCACGCTGACCATGCCGCCCGAGCTCAACCGCCTGGCCAAGGAGGCGCTCGTCGAGCCCGTGCGCGTCGACGTCGCGCCGATCGCGGCGCGTCCGGCGGCCGGCATCACGCAGGCGATCTACCCCGTGCCGCGCGAGCTCAAGTTCGACCTGCTCGACGACCTGCTGTCCCGCACGGGAAGTGCGCAGCACGATCCCTGTTCACCCGGCCCGCACCGCCGCGGAGCGGTTGGCGCGCCAGCTCCAGCGCCACGGCCACGCGGTCGCGGTGCTCGACGAGCATCCGAACCAGGGCGAGCGCGAGCGCGCGATGGACGATCTGCGTCGCGGGCGTGTGCAGATCCTGGTGGCGAGCGAGGCGGCCGCGCGCAGCCTCGACGTGGCGGGCACGGCGCACGTGGTCAACTTCGACGTCCCGCAGACGCCGGAGGACTACGTCCACCGTCTCGGCCGCGGCGGCCGGGCCGACCCGGTGGGCGACGCGTTCACGCTCATGAGCCCCGACGAGCAGGCCGACGTCGCGAACATCGAGCGCTTCCTGGGCCGCGCGATCCCGCGCGTGTTGCTGCCGGACTTCGACTACGACATGCCGGCGCGCGATCTGGAAGCAGGCCGTCAACTACGACGACGCCGGCGCGGTTCGGCGTGGGTCGAGCGGCGGCGGTGTCGCCGCCGCGGCGCAGCGTATCTCCGTTTTGCCCGCACCGCGGGCACCAACGGCGCGACGGCGATCGCCCGCAAGCCGGCGACCGAGCCTCGCAAGGGGTCGAAGACCCCGAAGACCGTCGCGCGCGCGAACGGCAAGCCGCGTCCCGGGGCGCATCGCGCGAAGACGGCGGGCAAGACGGCGTCGCCCAAGCGGGCCCGACTGTCGGCCCGACCGCGCACGCGGCGCTAGCTTCCGATCCGCTCCCTGAGCGCGCGCTCCGCGAGAGCGCCGCCGCCGCGGCGGACGATGCATCCGCGGCCGAGACGTTCACGAGATCCGGGCTCCCTCCGCCCTTGCCTCGCGCGGCCGCGAACAGATCGGGTAGCAGCGTACGCAGGTCGAACGTACCCGACTTCGCGCGCCCGATCACGAGCGCCGCGTCGGGTGATCCCGCGCCCGCCACGACCCAGGGGGCCCCGCGCTCGAGGCACTTGAGCGCGAAGCGCCGCACTTCGTCGCGCGGCCACACGTCGCGGAACTCCGACACCGCGCGCGGCGGATCGCCGACGCGCTCGATCGCCTCCGACGCGACGAGCCGCTCGGACAGCTCGCGGACGCGCTTCGCCAGCTCGTCGCGCTCGCTCGCCGCGCGCTCGAGATGCTCAATCAGCTCGGCGTCCTTGAGCGTGCGCCGGCGCGCCGCCTCGAGCAGCGTCTCCGCGCGCCACCCGTAGTCGCGCAGCGCGCGCCCACCGCACAGGAACTCGAAGCGCAGGTTTCCGCGCACCCGCTCCCACTTCAGTATCTTGACGATCCCGACCTCGCCGGTGCGCCGCGTGTGCGTGCCGCCGCAGGCCGAGACGTCCCAGTCCGGGATCTCGACGATACGGATTCGCCCCCTCACTTGGGGCGGCTTGCGCAGCGGAAAGCGCTTCACGCCCTCCTCGTCGACCCAGTGCCGCACGACCTCGCGGTCCTCCCACACGATCCCGTTCAGGATCCGCTCGAGGCGCTCGACCGCACGCCAATCGACGTCGGTGAGCCGCACCTCGATCGAGCTGCGCTCCTCGCCCAGGTGGGACGAGAGCGTCTCCGCGCCGAGCTCGCGCTCGAACGCCGCCGAGAGCATGTGCTGCCCGGTGTGCTGCTGCATGTGCTCGAAGCGGCGGGTCCAGTCGATCTCCGCCTCGAGTGGCGCAACGCCGGGGACGTCCTCGGCCAGCACGTGCCAGACGCGCCCGGCCTCGTCGAGCTGGACGTCCACGACCGGCGAGCGGCCGATCCGCCCGCGGTCGGCCTCCTGCCCCCGCTCAGCGGGTAGAAGTACGTGCGCTCGAGCTCGACCGCGGGGCGGTCGGCGAACTGCTGCCTGCTCGCGACCTCGGCCGTGAAGCGGGTCGTGTAGGCGTCGTCGTAGTCGAGGCGCGTCGAAGGCATGAGGCTGGGTTCCTAACTCGGCTGGCGCGGAATCCCGTACTGCCTGAGCTTGCGCCACAGCGTGGTCCGCGAGATCCCGAGCTGCCGCGCCGCGGCCGTCGAGTTGCCGCGGTGGAGGCGCAGCACGCGCAGGATGTGCTCGCGCTCGACGTCGGCGAGCGACCAGGTGTCGCGCTCGTCGGCGGCGACGACGCGGTACGGCGCCGTGGGGGTCGGCTCGGCCAGGCGCGACGCGGCACCGCCGACCTGGCGCGGGAGCAGCCGCGGCGCGGTCAGGGTCGCCGGCAGATCCGACGGCAAGATCTTCGTTCCTCGGTGATCGCCACGGCGTGCTCGACGGCGTTCTCGAGCTCGCGCACGTTGCCGGGATAGTCGTAGCGCTCGAGCAGCGCCTGCGCCTCGGGCGAGAACTCGAGCCCCGGGCGTCCCGCACGCGCGCTGTCGCGGTCGAGGAAATACGAGGCGAGGAGCCCGATGTCCTCGCGCCGCGCCCTCAGCGGCGGCAGCTCGATCTGCACGACGTTGAGGCGATAGAACAGGTCCTCGCGGAAGCGGCCCTGCGCGACGTCGGCGTGGAGGTCGCGATTCGTCGCGGCCACGACGCGCACGTCCACGAGGCGCGTCGAGTTGTCGCCGAGCCGGCGCACCTCGTTGCTCTCGAGCGTGCGCAGGAGCTTGACTTGGACCGTCACCGACATCTCGCCGATCTCGTCCAGGAACAGCGTGCCGTGGTCGGCCTCCTCGATGAGCCCGCGGCGCTCGCCGACGGCGCCGCTGAACGCGCCGCGCACGTAGCCGAACAGCTCGCTCTCGATCAGCGTCTCGGGGATCGCGCCGACGTTCACGGGCACGAACGGACCCGCCGCGCGTCGCGACTGCAGATGGAGCGCGCGCGCCACGAGCTCCTTGCCGGTGCCGCTCTCGCCCAGGATCAGCACCGTGCTGTCGGTGGCGGCGACCTTGGTCACGAGCCGGAAGATGCGCTGCATCTTCGGGCTCGCGCCGACGATCGTCTGGCTCACCGGCGCGACCGGACGAGGTGTCTGCACGGGCGGCCCCGCCGACGCCGACGGAGGCGTCGGGATCCGGGGCGTCGCGGGCGTCGAGGGGTACGCACGCGACCCGACCTAGTGTCCCGGGATCGGCACGCTCGGCGTGCCCAACGCGACGTGGACGCCGTTCGACGGCGCCGCGGCGGCCGCGTACGCCGGCTCGACTTCGGTGCCCGGGCCGATCGGCCAGTCGATCTCGGCCAGGCGCAGATAGAAGAACGTCCAGGCGTACGTGATCACCGGCGACATCGCGGTGACGAGCAGGCGGGCGGTCGCGATCCACACGTTGAAGCTCACCGCGTGCAGGGCGAGCGACAGGATCACCGCGGCCAGGATCGCCGCCATCGCGAGCCCCACCGAGACGACGACCATCTCGAGCCAGCGCTCGAAGCGGCCCTCGCTCAGGTGGAACGAACGGCGGAACGCGCTCGCGGTGTGGGGCGAGTCGAGGACCACCGTCTCGGCCGCGAGCGACAGGCGGAATCCCAGGAAGATGCCGGGTACGACCAGGAAGATCGTCGAGACGAAGAGCGCCACGTTGCGCGCGACCTCGGTGAGGATGAGCCACGGCACGCGACGCATGCCTTGCCCGTAGCACTCGCCCACCGGCATCGGCGGGACCGCGGCCGACGTGTTGAACACCGAGCGCGCGCGGAATCGCAGCATCGCGCTGACCAAGACGAGCACGAGGAAGTCGCCGATCAGGGCCACCGCGGTGAGCCACACCACGAGCTCGGGGCGGTCGCCGTCCGCGGGCGCCGGGAGCAGCATGAGCGCGAGGATCCACGGCGCGCGCAGCAGGAGCGGCACGAGGAGCGAGTGCAGGGCATCGCGCCGGAACGCGAGATCGAACGCCAAGGCGAAGGCATGGCGCGTGGAGATCGGGAGCCGAAGGTGGCGATGAGCGGACATGGGGGCGTGTGCGCGGGCGCAAATTGACACTAGGAATGGCCCTACCTAATGTCAAGCGCCATGCCTCGCAAGCTCTCGCACCTCGATGCGCGTGGACGCGTGCGCATGGTCGATGTGAGCGGGAAGCGGGTGACCCGGCGCGAGGCCGTGGCCCGGGGGCGCGTGTTCATGCACCGGCAGACGCTCGCGCTGTTGCGGGGCGGCGGGACCCCGAAGGGCAACGTGATCGCCACCGCGCACGTCGCCGGGGTGATGGCGGCGAAGCGCACGAGCGAGATCGTGCCGCTCGCCCACCCCGTGCCGATCGAGGCGATCGACCTCGCCTTCTCGTTCGACGACGCGACGTCGTCGGTCGGCATCGAGGCACGCGTGCGCACGCGCGCGCGCACGGGTGTCGAGATGGAGGCGCTCACCGCCGTCGCCGCCGCCGCGCTCACCGTCTACGACATGCTCAAGGCGGTGGACCGCGGCATGGTCATGGGCGAATTCGCGCTGTGGGAAAAGCGCGGAGGTCGCAGCGGCGTCTACCGCCGCGACGCCTGACATGACACAGGTCTCGCTGAGCTACGCCGAGGCGCGCGCGCGCGTGCTCGCCGCGACTTTGGGCTCCGAGCCCGAGTGCGTTCCGCTCCACCAGGCCGCGCGCCGCGCGCTGCGCTCCGACGTCGTCGCCCGCCACGCGCTGCCGCCGTTCGACAACTCGTCGATGGACGGCTTCGCCGTGCGCTCCTTAGACCTCGCCCCCGCCGCGGCGGGGTCGCCGACCGAGCTGGCCGTGCGCGAGGTGATCGCCGCCGGCCGGGTCGCCTCACGGCCGCTCGAGGCCGGCGAGGCGTTCCGCATCATGACCGGCGCGCCGCTCCCGCCCGGAGCCGACGCCATCGTCCCGTTCGAGGACTGCGAGACGCTCGGCGAGGCCCGGGCGCGGTTCGCGCGACCCGCCCGCCCCGGCGACCATGTGCGCCGCGCCGGCCACGACCTGGCCGCCGGCGCTTTGGCGCTCGCCGCGGGTCGCGATCTGTCCGCGCACGACGTGGCGCTGCTCGCGGCACTCTGGCCGCGCCGACGTCGAGGTGGGTCGGCGCCCCCGCGTCGCGATCCTGTCGACCGGCGACGAGCTGCTCGACGTCGAGGCTCCGCTCACGCCCGGCGCGATCCGCGACAGCAACGTGCCGATGCTCGCCGCGCTGGTCGAGGAAGCCGGCGGCCTCGTGACGCGCCGCGAGCGTGTCCGCGACGACCCCGCCGACGTCATCGCGCGCTGCCGGCTGGCACTCGCCCACGCCGACGTCGTGCTCACGATCGGCGGCGTGTCGGCGGGCGACTACGATCCGGTCAAGCTCGCCATCGACGCGATCGGCGACATCGAGCTGTGGCGCGTCGCGATGAAGCCCGGTCGCCCCCAGGCGTTCGGCACGCCTCAGGGCCGGCTGTTCTTCGGGCTCCCCGGAAACCCCGCCTCGGTGGCGTGCGTGTTCGAGGCGCTCGTGCGCCCGGCGCTGCGCCGGATGCAGGGCTTCGCCGCGATCGATCGGCCGAGGTTCCCGGTCCACGCCGCGGAGCGTATCGAGTCGCGCGCGGGTCGAACCGATTTCGTGCGCGCCCGGATCGAGCGGCGCGGCGAGGGCTGGTGGGCGAGCCCGGCGGGCGATCAGGTGTCGGGACACCTCACGCCGCAGGCCTGGGCGCACGCGCTCGTCGTCGTGCCCGCGGAAGTCGATGCGCTCGAGGCCGGTGCTTGGGCCGAAGCGTGGCGGCTGCGCGATCCGGAGTGAGGGCTACAGGAGGCCGAGCACGCTGTGCTGCGCCTGCTCGAGCAGCGTCGAGGCCTGAACGCCCCACCACAGCGTGAAGAACACGGCCGCCGCGAGCGCCACGGCGCCCGGCCACGTGCGCATGAGCGGCGTCGGCTCGCCGAGCGGCTCCTCCATGTACATCGCGACGGTGACGCGCAGGTAGTAGAACACCGACACGACGCTGTTCAGCACACCGATTACGACGAGCGGGAGCTGCCCCGCCTCGAGGGCGACGCGGAACACGTACACCTTGCCCATGAAGCCCGCCGTCGGCGGGATGCCGCCGAGCGACAGCATGAACAGCGCCATCGAGAACGCCAGCAGCGGATGCCGCGTGCCGAGCCCGGCGACGTCCGAGATCAGCACGCGCTCGTCGTGATCGCGGCCGAGCAGCGTCAGGATGCCGAACGCACCCAGATTCATGAACGTGTAGACCGCGAGGTAGAACAGCGCCGCCGAGGCGCCATTCGAACCGCCGGCGACGAGCGCGACGAGCACGTAGCCCGCATGCGCGATGCTCGAGTAGGCGAGCATGCGCTTCAAGTTCGACTGGAGCAGCGCGGTGACGTTGCCCACCGTCATGGTCAGGATCGCGAGCGCCGCGAGGAGCGGCGCCCACTGCGCCTGCTGAGCGCCGAGCACGTTGAGCCCGACGCGCACGACGGCGGCGAAGCCCGCCGCCTTGGCGCCCGCCGACATGAACGCCGTCACCGCGGTCGGCGCGCCCTCGTAGGCGTCGGGGGTCCACATGTGGAAGGGCACGACCGACACCTTGAACGCGAACCCGACCAGCAACAGCACGGCGCCGACCACGAACATCGGGTTGCCGACGACGAGCGTGCCGGTGAGGAACTCGGCCATACGCGTCAGGTTCGTCGTCCCGGTCGCGCCGTAGAGCAGGGCGATGCCGTAGAGGAGGAACCCGCTCGCGAACGCGCCGAGCAGGAAGTACTTGAGCGACGCCTCGTTCGACTCGAGGTGGTCGCGGCGGAACCCGACGAGCACGTAGAGCGGCAGCGACATCAGCTCGAGGCCGAGGAACACGGTGATCAAGTCGTTCGACGCCGACATCGTGATCATGCCGATCGTCGACAGCAGCATCAGCGCGTAGTACTCGCCCTGGTTGATGCGCATGCGCTTCAGGTAGTCCCACGACAGCAACACGCTCATGACCCCGATCGCCGAGAACAGCAGCGTGAAGAACACGGTCACGCCGTCGTGCACGAACATCCCGTCGAACAGACTGCGGCGGTCGTCGCGCACCGTGAACACCGCGACACCGGCGGCGACCAGCGTGAGCAGTGCCACGATCGCGCCGCGGTTGCCGCGGGCGCCGGTGGGCAGGAACTCGAGCAGCAGGAGCAGACACGCGCCGGTCGTGAGCGCCAGGATCGGGCCGAGCGCCCACCAGTCGACGGTGAGGAAGTGGGGCGCTTGGAGCGCGTTCACGGGCGCGTGCCCACCGAGACGGACGCGGCCGGCACGGGCGTCGCGTCGGGCGTCCCGGCCGCCATCCGGTGCGTCATCTCGACGCGCGCCTTCGCCAGCTCGAGCGTGCGGTCGAGCGCGGGCTGCATGCGGTCGAGCAGCGGCTGCGGCATCACGCCCATCCACACGATCAGGAACAAGATCGGTGCGAACACGAGCCGCTCGCGCAGCGTCAGGTCGGAGAGTCTCTCGTTCTCGGTATGCGTCACGGGCCCGAACAGCACGCGCTGGAACATCCACAGCATGTAGCACGCGGACAGGATCACGCCCAGGGCGGCGATCACGGCCCACCACCGCTCGGTGCGGTAGGCGCCCAGCAGCACGAGGAACTCGCCGACGAAGCCGTTGGTGCCCGGCAGGCCGATCGACGACAGCATGACGACCAGGAAAACGCTCGCGAACACGGGCAACGGCCGCCACAGCCCGCCGAAGTCCGAGATCAGCCGCGTGTGACGGCGCTCGTAGATGACGCCGACCAAGAGGAACAAGGCGCCGGTCGAGACCCCGTGGCTCAGCATCTGCATCATCGCGCCCGAGAAGCCCTGCGCGTTCATGGCGTAGAGGCCGAGCATGCAGAAGCCGAGATGGCTCACGGACGAATAGGCCACGAGCTTCTTGAGATCCGGCTGCACCATCGCGACCAGCGCGCCGTAGACGATGCCGAAGATGGCGAGACCCGCGACCCATGGGGCCAGCTGCTGCGAGGCGACCGGGAACAGCGGGATCGCGAAGCGCAGGAAGCCGTAGGTGCCCATCTTGAGCAGGATGGCGGCGAGGATCACCGAGCCCGCGGTCGGCGCCTCGACGTGCGCGTCGGGGAGCCAGGTGTGGAACGGGAACATCGGCACCTTGATCGCGAACGCGATCGCGAACGCGAGGAACAACCAGAACTGGTGCTCGGGCCGGATCGGCATGGCGTAGAACGCGTCGAGCGCGAACGTCGGGATGCCCGTCATCGCCCGCTGCGTGAAGTAGAGCCACAGGATCGCGACCAGCATGAGCACGCTGCCCGCCATCGTGTAGAGGAAGAACTTGATCGCCGCATAGATGCGCCTTGGGCCCCCCACACCCCGATGAGCAGGTACATGGGCACGAGCATCGCCTCCCAGAACACGTAGAAGAGGAGGAGGTCGAGCGACAGGAAGGTCCCGAGCATGCCGGTCTCGAGCGCCAGGATCGAGGCGTAGAACTCGCGCGCGCGCTTGTCGACCGACGTGTACGAGGCGATCACGGCGAGCGCCGTGATGATCGTGGTCAGCAGCACGAGCAGCGCGCTGATCCCGTCGACGCCCAGGTGGTACGTCGCGCCGAGCCCGGGCAGCCAGTTGCGCACCTCCTCGAACTGGAAGCCCGCCTGTCCGGGAACGAGGCGCCACCACAGCGGCAGCGAGAACAACAGCTCGGCGACCGCGACCGCCGTCGCCCAGCGCTTGACGGCCTTGTCGGCGCTGGCCGGGAACAGCACGGCGACGATCGCGCCGAGGAGCGGGAAGAAGATCAGCCACGACAGCCAGGCGAAGTGGGTCATGGCTTGTGCCGCAGGAAGTGGAGGAGGACGGCGAGCACCCCGAGGCTGAAAAACAGCGCGTAGGTGCCCACGAACCCGGTCTGGAACAGCCGGAGAATCGACGACGCGCCCTCGAACGCGAGGCCCACGCCGTTCACGAAGCCGTCCACGACCTTCGTGTCCCAGAAGCGCCACAGCCACTGGCTGCCGTAGTACGTCCAGCGCACGGCGGTGGCGTTGTACAGCTCGTCGATCCAATACTTGTTCGAGAACACGGTGTAGAGCGCCACGAAGCGATCGCGCACGCGGACCGCGAGCGCCTCGGTCGGGAGGTAGGCGCGGAACGCGAGCACGATTCCGACGACCGCCGCCGCCACCGAAACGACGATGAGCATCCACTCCGTCGCCGCCGGGAGCGCGTGCTCCGCCGCGACGGCGCCGTGCGCGGGTGCCAGGACCGGCTCGAGCCAGCGCGCGAACGCGTGCCCGCCCTCGACGAGCGGTGGGCCGACGAATCCGCCCCCGATCGAGAGCGCGGCGAGCACGACGAGCGGCGCCACCATGGTGGGCGGCGACTCGTGCACGTGGTGCGCCGCCTCGTGGCTCAGGCGCGAAGGCCCGCGGAACGCGAGGATGTAGAGCCGAAACATGTAGTACGCGGTGAGCACGGCGCCGACCAGCCCCACGAGCCACACGCCGCGGTGCCCGGACGCGAACGCGCTCGACAGGATCTCGTCCTTGCTGAAGAAGCCGGCGAACGGCGGGATGCCCGCGATCGCGAACGTCGCGATCAGCATGGTCGCGTGCGTCCACGGCAGGATCTTCGCGAGCCCGCCCATCTTGCGCAGGTCCTGCTCGTCCGACAGCGCGTGGATCACCGAGCCCGCGCCCAGGAACAGCAGCGCCTTGAAGAACGCGTGCGTCATCAGGTGGAAGATGCCCGCCGCGTACGCGCCGACGCCGCATGCCATGAACATGTAGCCGAGCTGGCTCACGGTCGAGTACGCGAGCACGCGCTTGATGTCGTTCTGCGCCAGGCCGATCGTGGCGGCGAACAGCGCCGTCGCCGCGCCGATCACGGCGACGACCTGGAGCGTCGTGGGCGCCAGATCGAACAGCACGTGGCAGCGCGCCACCATGTACACGCCGGCGGTCACCATCGTCGCGGCGTGGATGAGCGCCGACACCGGTGTCGGTCCCTCCATCGCGTCCGGCAGCCACACGTGGAGCGGGATCTGGGCGCTCTTGCCGGTGGCGCCGAGGAACAGCAGCAGGGTCGCGGCGGTGATCGCCGCCGAGCCGGCGACGAACGCGATCGGCGCGATCGCGAACAACTCCTCGAACTGGACGCTGCCACCCATGTGGAACAGGGTCAGCACACCGAGCAGGAAGCCGAAGTCGCCGATCCGGTTCACGATGAACGCCTTCTTCCCCGCCTCGGCCGCCGACGGCCGCTCGTACCAGAAGCCGATCAACAGGTACGAGCACAAGCCCACGCCCTCCCAGCCCACGAACATGAGCAGGAAGTTGTCCGCGAGCACGAGCGTGAGCATCGCGAACGTGAACAGGTTGAGGTACAGGAAGAACCGCCGGAAGGACGCGTCGTGGGCCATGTAGCCGACGGGTAGACGTGGATCAGGAAGCCGACGCCGGTCACGACCAGGATCATCACCGCCGAGAGTGGGTCGAGCAGGAAGCCGACATCCGCCGAGAAATCCCCACACGCATCCACGTGTACAGGGTCTCGGTGATCGTGCGCGCGTCCTCGGGCAGTCCGGCGAGCGTGAGCACGGCGCGCACCGAGAACGCGAACGCGAGCCCGACCGCGCCGCACGCGAGCCAGGCCGTGGCGCGTTTGCCGAGCCGGTCGCCGAGCAGCAGGTTGAGCGCGACCGCGGCAAGCGGCAGGGCGGGAATCAGCGCCAGGGAGTTGAGGGTCACGTCGCGGGTCAGCCCTTGAGCAGATCGATCTCGTCCACGAAAACGGTTTCGCGGAGCCGGAACAGGTTGACGATGATCGCGAGCCCGACGGCGACCTCGGCCGCGGCGACCGCCATCACGAAGAACACGAAGGCCTGGCCGTCGAGAGAGTTGAGCTGCCGCGCGAACGCCACGAACGCGAGGTTGGCCGCGTTGAGCATCAGCTCGACCGACATGAAGATGACGATCGCGTTGCGCCGCACGAGCACGCCGACGAGCCCGATCGTGAACACGATCGCGCTCACGGCGAGCAGGCCAGCCGACCGGGATCACGCCGCCCCTCCCGTCGGCGGCGCCGGCGTGAGCGAGTCACCGGACGCAGCCCCGTGATCCGCGGCGGCACAGGCTTCGACGCCGGGCCCGCCGGGAGCTCCCCGGGCGATCACGATCGCGCCGACCATGGCGACCAGCAGCACGAGCGACGTGATCTCGAACAGGAACAGGAACCGCGAGTACAACGCCTCACCCAGCGCCTGGGTGTTGCCGACGCCCGAACGCCGGCGGCTCGAGGCGAGAGCCGGCCCCATCGACCACGGCCGTGCGAACAGCGCGGCGGCGGTGGCGATCACCAGCGTGCCTGCGATCCAGCCGAGCGCGCGGCGCAGCAGGATCTGGACGCCGCCCTCGAGGTCGCGCCCCAAGTTGAGATACATGATGACGAACAGGAACAGCACCATGATCGCGCCGGCGTAGACGATGATCTGCACCATGCCGAGGAACTCGGCGTGCAGCAGGAAGTAGAGCCCCGCGAGCGAGCAGAACGCGACGACGAGGCACAGCGCGCTCGTCACCGGGCTCTTGTGCAGGACGACGAGCAGGCTCGACGCGACGAGCAGGGCGGAGAAGCCGATGAACAGCGCCGGGATCATGGATGCGTCTTCACGTAGACGAGCACGGCCGTGACCATCACGTTCAGGATCGAGACCGGCAGCAGCACCTTCCAGCCGAGGTTCATGAGCTGGTCGTAGCGCAAGCGCGGGAACGTCCACCGCACCCAGATGAAGAAGAACAGCAGCACCGAACAGCTTGGCGAAGAACCATACGAACCTGAGCGAATCGGGCAGGAACGGCCCGTTCCAGCCGCCGAGGAACAGCGTCACTGCGATCGAGCAGATGGTGATGATGTTGGCGAACTCGCCGAGGAAGAACAGCCCGAACTTCATGCTCGAGTACTCGGTGTGGAACCCGGCGACCAGCTCGGACTCGGCCTCGGGCAGGTCGAACGGCGTGCGGTTCGTCTCGGCGAGCGCGGTGATCATGAACAGAACGAAGCCGATCGGCTGCGTGAACACGTACCAGCCCGGAGCTTGAGCCCGAACAGATCGAGCGGCTGCGCCTGGGCGTGCACGATGTCCACCATCGACAGCGAGCCGGCGTAGAGCAGCACGCCGATCGTCGAGATCCCCATCGCCAGCTCGTACGAGATCATCTGCGCCGACGATCGCAGGCCGCCGATCAGCGCGTACTTGTTGTTCGAAGCCCAGCCGCCCAGCGTGACCGCGTAGACGCCGATGCTCGACATGGCGAGGAACAGCAGCAACCCGACGTTGATGTCGGTGACGGTGAAGTTGGGCCCGAACGGCACGATCGAGAACGTGATCAGCGCGGGCACAATCGCGAGCGCGGGCGCGATGCTGTAACACGACCGTGTTCGCCTCGGCCGGGATGAACTCCTCCTTGAAGAATAAGCTTCACGACGTCGGCCCACGGCTGCATCAGCCCGTACCAGCCGACCCGGTTCGGCCCGTAGCGCCCCTGCATGCGCCCGCAGATCTTGCGCTCGGCGTAGATCATGTACGACACGACGACGAGCAGACCGTTCAAGATGATGAAGATCTTGACGAAGGCCCAGAAAACGAACTGGACGTCGGGGTTCGCGATCAGCGCGTGCATCGCCCGATCAGCTCCCACTCGAGCGCGCGCTTCTGGAGCAGGTACAGGTAGCCGACGAGCAGGATCACGATGAACAGCGCCATCTCGATCAGGCCGTAGAGCCCGAGACGGCGGAACGCGACCGCCCACGGATAGAGGAACACCGCCTCGACGTCGAACAGGATGAACAGCACCGCGACGAGGTAGAACTTGATCTCGAATCGCGAGCGTGCGTTTCCCGATCGGCTCCACCCGCACTCGTAAGGCGCGAGCTTCCGTGCCGACTCTGCGACGCGGGACGATGATCGCGGACGCGCCGAGCGTGACGGCCGCGAACGAGATCGCCGCCCCCACGAACATCAGCACCGGCAGGTATTCGCGCATCCTTCCTCAGTCGCTGGGGACGAATCCTCGAGAAACCGCGTCGATGTCGCCTGGGCTGCGTGGACGGTCGGCCGCGCCGCGTGCGCCGTCGTCCCCGCACCCTACGAACCGACGACGACGGGCGTCAAGCCCTGCGCGTGCGCGCGTCACGTGCTGCGCGTTCAGCTTCTTCACCGCCTCCGTGAGCGCCGGCACGACCTCGAACGCGTCGCCGACGATGCCGTAGTCGGCGACCTTGAAGATCGGCGCGTCGGCGTCCTTGTTGATCGCGACGATGCACCGCGACGACGACATGCCGGCCAGGTGCTGGATCGCGCCCGAGATCCCGACCGCGACGTAGAGCTTGGGCGAGACCGTCTTGCCCGTCTGCCCGACCTGCTCGGCGTGCGGTCGCCAGCCCGCGTCGACGACGGCGCGCGAGGCGCCGACCGTCGCGCCGAGCGCCGCGGCGAGCTCCTCGATCAAGTGGAAGTGCTCGGGCCCCTTCATGCCGCGCCCGCCCGAGACGATGATCTCGGCCTCGGTGAGGTCGACCTTGCCGCCGCTCGAGGCCGCGACGTCCCGCACGGCCCGCGCGCGGCTCGGACTCGTCGATCGCGACGTCGAGCGGCTGGACCGTGCCGGCGCGCCGCGCCGCTCCCCGGCGCGAACACCTTGGGCCAGCGACAGCGAGCGCCGGCGTGCGCGGGAACCGCGACCTTCTGGACGCGCCTTGCCGGCGAACACCGGGCGCGTCGCGATCAGCGCGCCGCCCTCGACGCCGAGTGCGGTGCAGTCGGCCGCGAGGCCCGACGCCGAGGCGCGCGGCGACGCGTGGCGCAGATCGCGCCCCATCGCCGAGGCCGCGAACAGCACCGCCTGCGGCTTCACCGCCTCGACCGCTTTCGCCACCGCGCGCTGCGTAGCCGCCGGCGCGTCGTAGCGCGCGAACTCCGGCCGTCGCGGCGAGCAGAACGCGGTCGGCGCCGGCGTCGCCGAGGGCGCCGAGCCCCGGGTCGGCGGCGGCGGCGCATGCCCCGACGATCAGCGCCTCCGAGCGCCGGCGCGAGCCGCGGCGCGCTCGCCCAGCGCCTCGCGCGCGACCGAGCGCACGCGGCCATCGCGTTGCTCGACGAACACGAGGCAGGCTCATAGGAACTTCGCCTCCTCGCGCAGGATGCGCACCAGCTCGGGAGGCGGCGGCCGGCCCTCGCCGACGATGCGGCCCGGCGGCGCGCGGCGGCGGCAGCGCGAGCGACACGACCTCGAGCGACGGCGTCGCCGAGTGCCGCGGGCTTCTCATCGATCGGCTTCTTCTTCGCCGCCATGATGCCCTTGAGCGACGCGTAGCGCGGCTCGTTCAGCCCCTTGTCGGTCGTGAGCACGGCGGGCAGCGGCACCTCGACGACCTCGCGACCGGCCTTCGATCTCGCGCTCGACCGTCGCGTGGTCGCCGGCGAGCTCGAACTTGGCGACCACGGTGACGCACTGGCATGCCGAGCAGCTCGCCGATCATCAGGCCCGACCTGCGCCGGCGTCGTCGTCCACCGCCTGCCGACCGCACCACACCAGACGTCGGTCCGATGGCGCGGATCTCGCTCGGCGAGCGCACGCGCGACGCTGGGCGGATCGGGCGCGCGCGTCGGTCTTGAGGATGGACGGCGCGGTCGGCGCCCAGCGCGAGCGCGTTGCGCAGCATCGTCGGCACGCCGGCGCCGCCGAGCGAGATCGCGACGACCTCGCCCGCCGCCGGCCTGCTCGCGAAGCCTGAGCGCCTGCTCGACGCGCGAACTCGTCGTAGGGGTTCAGGATCAGGTCACGCCCGCCGGATCGAGCGAGCTTGCCGTCGGCGGCGACCTTCACGCAGATCTCCGTGTCCGCAACCCTGCTTCACGCAGACGACTTGGATCACGGCCAAATCACCTCACGGCGGGCCGCGCGGCGTGCGCGCGACACGCTCGAGATCAGCGGTGACGGGACGAGAAGGGCAAGGACGAGGTCCTGGAGAAACGGCGCGGCAGTTTCGCCTTCCACGTCGCGCGCAGTGTCAAGCCGGAGCGCGCGACTTGCAGCGCAGGCGCGCGCATCGCCCGGCGCGGCGCCTAGATCGCGCAGCGCGGTCGGCGCGACGCCGAGCGTCAGATCCGCGAGCGTCTCCGCCGCGCGCACGGCTCAGCCGGCGCCGCGCACGACCAGCTCGGCGAGCCGACACCGGCCGTTGGTGGTTGGACGACATCACGGCGCCGTACGCGCCGGCGTCGAGCACGGCGACCAAGTCGCCCGGCTCGAGCGGCGGCAGCTCGATGTCGTCTCCGAACACGTCGGCGCTCTCGCACACGGGACCACGACCATGGCAGGCTCGGGGGCGCCCGCGCGCGGCACCACGGGCACGATGCGGTGGCGCGCGCGCCGTAGAGCGCGGGCACGCAATAGATCGTTGAGGCCGGCCGCGAGCACGACGAAGCGATGTCCGTCGCGCCGCTTGACCGCCACCACCTCGGCCAGCAGCACGCCGCACGGGCCGACGAGCCAGCGTCCGGGCTCGAACACGCACGCGACGGAGCACCCGACGCAGCCGCTCGGCGACGTGCGCGCCGTACGCCTCGAGCGGGAACTCGCGTCCGACTCCGTCGTAGTCGATCCCGAACCCGCCGCCGAGATTGAGCAGCCCGAGCGGCGCGCCGCGACGCGCGGACGCGTCCGCCAGCTCGAGCGCCGCCTCGAGCGCCTCCTCGACCGGCGTCGCGTCGACGAGCTGCGACCCGACGTGCACGTGAACGCCGTCGAGAGTGAGATGCGGCCAGCGCGCGCGCTGCCGACCCACGCCTCGAGCGCGTCCTGGGTTCCGACGCCGAACTTGGCCTCGTCGTGTCCGGTGGCGACGTAGCGATGTCCGGGGTGTCGATCGCCGGATTCACGCGCAGCGCGACGCGCACGCTCGCGTCCTCGCGCGCGGCGGCGCGCCTCGAGGCGATCGAGCTCGTCGATCGAGTCGGCGTTGACGGAGTGGACGCCGTGGCGCGCGATCCACGCCGCCTCTTCCGGCGTGCGGTCGTTGCCATTTCGACACGCGGCGCTCGGCGCCAAAACCGGCGGCGCTCCGCCATCTCGAGCTCGCCGAGCGAGCCCGCACTCGCCGCCGAGGCCCTGGGCGCGCATCGTATCACGCCGTGCGGGCAGCGCGTTCGCCTCGAGCGCGAGCGCAGCGAGCGTCGATCGATCGACATCGCGGCGAGGAATCGCGCGGCGCGGCCGGCGATCGCGTCGAGATGCAGCGTAGAGGCCAGCACGCGCGCGCGTCGGGCTCGAGACGGCGCAGCGCCGGGCAGCACGCGGTCGAGTCGCACGCCTCCGAGTTCGCGCGCGTCATGTCCCCGACTCCGCGACGACGCCGCCGTCGCCGCGCGGCAGACGCGCCGTGCGCTGCGAGATCCTCGGGCGTGTTGACGTTGAGCCATGCGTCGAGCCTGCCGGGAAGGTTCGCGAGCTCGGCGTCGTCGAGCCACACGGGCTCGAGCGCCATGACCGCGCCACGAGGCTCCGTTCGCCTGCAGTCACGACGCGCGCAGACTGGCTGGTCGCGGCGTCCGGCGGTACGCACGCGACGAGCGGCTGCGGCATCCCGCCCACGCGCGGGACGATCGCGCGCGCGCCGTCGTCGCGCTCGAGCCGCGCGAGCAATGCCCGCAGAAGCGCACCGGCACGAGCGGGTAGTCGACGCCGAAGCCGATCGCTCGCGTGTACGCGCCGGCCTCGAGCCCCGCGATCCAGACCGACCGGCAGGCCGTGCGACCCGGGCGGATCAGAGCACGATCGTGGCGCCCGGCGCGTCGATGCGCTCGTCGCGTGACATCGTCACGACGATGTCGTCGCCACGCCTCGCGAGCGGTGGCGATCGCGCGGTCGGCAGGTCCTGCGCCCGAGCAGGGCGAGCGCCTTCGAAACGCCGAGGCCGAGCGACGACCCCGCCCGCCCGCGACGATCACGCCCGCACGCCGGCCACGCTCAGTACCCGGCCCGCTTGTCGACCTGGTTCGCGAGCGGCCGCTTCGCCTCTGGTAGGCGCCAGGTTGTCGGCGAACAGATCCATCGCCCGCTCCCAGTAGCGCGGACCGAGACGCCGGGGACGTGCGGGTGAGGAGCACCTGCGGCATCGACCAAAGCGGGCCTCGGCGGGCAGGGGCTCGCGCTCGAGCGCGTCGAGCGCCGCGCGCACCGACGACGGCGCCGCGCGCGAGTGCCGCGATCAGCGCCGGCTCAAGTCCGACCGAGGCCGCTGCACCTCAGGTTCGCGAGCACCGCGTGCGACGGCATGCGCTCGGAACATCCAGCCTGGCGCCGATCAGCCTCACGCGTCTGGACGTGAGCGGCGGGCACAGCACGATCAATCCGAGCGCTCGAGCAGCTCCGGCATCCGCTCGATGCCCCACTGCTCATAAGCGCCGGCGCGGGATCGGATTGCCGAGTGGCGCCGCACCGCGGCTACACGGAGCGGTGCCATCGCGCGCACCGCCGGGGCCGAGCCCACGCTCCGAGCCCACGATCCGCGGAGCGTTCCCGCCGGCGAGCTCGCCGAACGGTGGGCCCGTCGTCCGCATCTTCGCCTGCGACCAGCGACCGGCGTGCTGCTCGTCGCGGGCGACGTGAAGCTGCGGATGAAGCTCAGCACGACGGCGAGCGCGTGTAGCTCGGCCATCGACACGGCGTGGAGGCCGCGGCTGTTCGTGAGCACGACCTCGCTCTCGACCATGCGCGGGGAACAGCATCGGGCCACGCCGGCCGCGGTGACGATGGGGACCCAGCGGAGTCTCCGCGCGCGCTCGAAGTTGCGCGGCGTCTGCCGCCCACCCGAGCGCGGCGATCGGCTGCCGCCGCGCCTCCTCGGCCTCAGACGCGTCAGCTCGGCCGCGAGAACCGCACCGAGGAAGCGCCGCATGAGCGCCTCGAGACGCGTCGGACGGCAGGTTCCACACCGCGTCGTGTGAAGCGGACGTACACTCGAGCACGTGCGTCTGGACATGATTCGCATCACGTTGCCACGAGCGTGGGGCGAGGCGACTCGGCGCGGTGGGGCACCCGTAGCGCTCACTGCACGGTACACCGGCCCGGGTAGTATCTGCTCCCGGCTCCCTTTCGGGCCGGACCCACAGGAAGACCCTCGAGGGGAGAACTCCGGCGCCGATGCGCGTTGCTCGAGCCACTGGTCTTCGCCGCGGCAGCTGCATGCCGCGCCACCGCTCGCTTCCGCTGCGCACGCCGGCGCGTGGATCCCCGCCCGGGTGAAAGTACTACAGCAGTTCACCGGCGCCCGCCTGATCGGCGGGCGGCTACCGCGCTCAGACCGCCGCGCGATCAGGCGTTCACGCTCGGCGGCTACCTCGAACGGCGGTCCCTAGGCTCGCGCAACGAGCTGGGCTGGAAGAAGAAGTTCAAGCGCGATCTTGGCCGCACCGGCGATCAGCTCAGACGCGCCGCTTGGGCTGCGACACCGCTCGACCGAGAGCCGGACGCAGACGCCGGCCTCGGTCGATCGTGTTCGAGGAGCTTCGTTACGCGCTCAGAACGCGGAGCGCGCGCTGTCGATCGAGGTCGATTGGCAGGCCCCGCTCGAGGTACGAGCACGTTTTTGTCCCGCGGCAGTACCTGCCGAAAACTCGGGAGCTAGCTGGCGCGAGGACTACGCCAGCCCGCAGCTCGGCGTCGGCTTACGCAGAACCTGGATGGCCTGCTGTGGGCGGGATGACGCTCCCCAGGTGGAACGGGTTCTTCCAGGCCGCGGGCGGCTACCGCTATCGCTTCGAGGAGCCCGAGGACCAGTTCCTGAGAAGCCGCCGACGCCGGCACCTGGATCGGAGCCCGCGCTCGATGCTCGCGGGCCACTACGTCGGCACGTTCCCGCCACGGACGCCGGCGGCTTCGATCGCCAGGCCACCCACGTCGTCGGGCCGGAACTGGTATCGTGTCGACGAGCGACTCGACGTTTTCGCGGGCTCGCGTCACACGGCGTGGGGCCGAACGTGGTGCACGTCGATCAGTACCACATCGGCATGGCCTTCAAGCAGACTCGACTGAACCGGCTGCAGGGTTTCCTGGGCGGCACCCGGAAGCCCTAGCTCCGGTCCGGCCGTGCGGCCGGCTTCCGAGGCCGCGGCCGAGGCGAGACCCTCACCATCCGCACCGTGCACGCCCGATTGCTCCCCTACCTCCGACCGCTACCGGCGGGGTCTCATCATCGGTGCGTGCGTGCATCGCGATCACCAACGCCATCGCGCTCGCACAGCCGCAGGTGCTGCGCTTCGCCGTCGACCGACCTCTACCGCCGGCGTGACGGCGGCGAAGCTCGGCCGCCGCGGTGATCCTGTTCCCGACCTCTCGCGTCGTGGTCCGGGATCGTTCGAGCTAAGTACTGTCGATGCGGCAGACGGTGATCGGCGATCTCGCGCCACATCGAGTTCGACCTCCGCAACGACCTGTTCGCGCACCTGCGACGGCTGCCGCTCGTCGTTACTTCCAGCGCACGCGTCACCGGCGAGATCATGTCGCGGGCGACGAACGACCTCGCCGCCGTGCGCATGATGCTCGGGCCCGGGCATCATGTACCTCGTGAACACGGTGGTCGGTCGCGCGTCGATCTCGCTCGGCTTCATGCTCGCGATCAGCCCGCGCATCACGCTCGTACGCGCTGCTGCCGCTGCCGCTCGTCAGCCTCACCGTGTGGCTCTTCGGCGACCGCATCCACCGCCGCTTCGAGGCAATCAGGCGCAGTTCTCGACGCTGTCGCGCGCGCGTGCAGGAGAACCTCGCCGGGCGTGCGCGTCGTGCGGGCGTTCGCGCACGAGGAGCGCGGAGACTCGAGGCGTTCGAGCGCGCTCAACCAGGATTACCTCGGCAAGAACCTGCGTCTCATCCGCACCTCGGGGCTGTTCCACCCGACGCTCGCGTTCCTGTCCGGGCCTCGCGGCGCTGCTCGGGCTCTACCTCGGCGGCCGCGAGGTGATCGCGGGCCGAATCACGCTCGGCCAGTTCGTCGCGTTCACCGTGTACCTGCGCGATGCTCAACTGGCCCGTGTACGCGCTGCGGCTGGGTGATCAACCTGTTCCAGCGCGGCATGCGCGTCGTTCGGCCGCATCGTCGAGCTGCTCGACGTCGAACCCGGCGATCCAGAGCGGCCCGAACGCGCGATCGCTCCGGCGCGCGTGCCGCGGCGAGACTCGAGTTCCGCGACCTCACTTCACCTATCCCGGGCGCCGATCGCGCCGTCGCGAGTCATCGTTCCGCGTGCGCCGGCGGCAGCACCGTGGCGCTCGTCGGCCACACCGGATCGGGCAAGAGCACCGCTGCTCGCGCTGATCGCGCGCGTGCTCGATCCGCCGCCGGGCACCGTGTTCGCTCGACGGCGTCGACGTGCGCGAGCTGCGACCTGTGCGTGGCTGCGGACGCAGATCGCGCTGCGCCACGCAGGACCACGTTCCTGTTCTCCGAGACGGTCGCGGAGAACATCGCCTACGGCGTCGACCGAGCGCGTCACGCGAGGCGGTCGAGCGCGCGGTCGCAGCATCGCGCACCTCGACGGCGACGTGCGCCGGTTTCCCCCGCGGCTACGAGACGCTCGGTGGGCGAGCGCGGCATCACGCTGTCAGGCGGGCAGCGCCAGCGCGCCGCGCATCGCGCGCCGCGCTGCTGCGCGGATCGCCCCGGTGCTGCTGCTCGACGACTGCCTGTCGAGCGTCGACACCGCACACCGAGGAGGCGATCCTCCGCGCGACATGCGCGCGAGCGCGCGCAGCGGCCGCACGACGCTGCTCGTCTCGCATCGCGTGAGCACGGTGCGCGACGCCGACGCGATCCTCGTGCTCGAGGACGGCGCGATCGTCGAGCAGCGGCACCCACGATCGAGCTGATCGCGCGCTCGGCGGCCGCTACGCCGAGCTGGTACGCGAGCAGCAGCTCGAAGAGGAGCTCGAGGCGTCGTGAGCGCGCACGAAGATGACGCGCTCGGACGCGGCTACGACCACCGCCTGATGCGGCGGCTGCTCGGCGTATCTGCGCCCGTACCGCGGCGAGGTGGTCGCTCGCGATCGTCGTCGTGCTCGCTCGACGCGCTCGTCGGGCTCGCCGGCCCCTACCTCACCGAAGGAGGCGATCGACAACGGCATCCGCCACCGCGACTCTCGTGCACCTCGACCAGCGTCGCGGTGCTCTACCTGATCGTGCTGCGTCGTCGGCTTCGGCCTCGGCTACCTGCAGAACCAGATCATGCAGCGCGTCGGGCAGCGCATCATGCTCGACCTGCGCATCGGCGCTGTTCCGCCACCTGCAGCGGCTGCCCGTCGTCGTTCTTCGACCGCAACCCGATCGGCCGGCTGATGACGCGCGTGACGAACGACGTCGACGCGCTCAACGAGCTGTTCACCGGCCGGCGTGGTGCTCGGCGTTCGGCGACCTGTTCACGCTCATCGGCATCGTGATCGCGATGGTGCAGCCTCAACGCCGAGCTCCTCGCGGTCGCGTTCTCGGTGCTGCCGCTCGATCGTGCATCGTGACGCTGGTGTTCCGGTCGCGGGTGCGCGCGCTCGTTCCGCGAGATCCGCACCGCGGCTCGCGCGCATGAACGCGTTCCTGAACGAGAACCTCACCGGCATGCAGCACGCGTCCAGCTGCTGAACCGCGAGCGCGCAACTCCGGCGGAGTTCGCGCGCGTGAACGCCGACCACCGCGACGCCAACCTGCAGGCCGTGTTCTACCACGCGCTGTTCTTCCCGCTGCTCGAGCTCGTCGGCGCGATCGCCGTGTCGCTGATCGTGTGGTACGGCGGCCGCCAGGTCATGTGGACCGGCATCACGCTCGGGCACGCTCGTCGCGTTCATCCAGTACACGCAGCGCTTCTTCCGCCCGATCACCGACCTCAGCGACAAGTACAACGGTGCTCCAGCAGGCGATGGCGTCGTCGCGAGCGCATCTTCGGCTGCTCGACACCCCGATCGACCCCGCGCCGAACCCGCGCGCCACGCCCTCGGTCGACGGCGTGGACGGCGACGGCGCCTCGACGGTCGCGCGGCGCCGGCAGGATCGATCCTGCGCGGCGCAGTCGTGTTCGACGATGTGTCGTTCGCATACCGACGGCGAGCACTGGGTGCTGTCGAGGACGTCTCGTTGCGCGTCGCGCCGGGCGAGAGCGATCGCGCTCGTCGGCGCCACTGGATCGGGCAAGACCACGCTCATCAAGTCTGTTAATGCGTTTCTACGATCCGCAGCGCGGCGAGATCCGCGATCGACGGCCGGTCGCTCGCGGACCTGGGACCGCAGTGCGCTGCGGCGGCGCGATCGGCATCGTGCTCAGGACGTGTTCCTGTTCTCGGGCACGATCGAGAGCAACCTCAGGCTCGGCGCGCGCGGCCTCGTCGCGTGAGGCGCTCGAGCGCGCGTCGCGCGAGGTCCACGCCGACGAGTTCATCCAGCGCCTGCCCGGCGGCTACGACGCGGCCGTCGTCGAGCGCGGCGCCACGCTCTCGGCCGGGACAACGCCAGCTGCTCGTCGTTCGCGCGCGCGTTGCGCGCGCGACCCGCGCATCCTGGTCCTCGACGAGGCGACGTCGTCGGTCGATACGCACACCGAGAGCGCTGATTCAGGACGCGCTGCGCCGGTCTGATGCGGCACGCGCACCTCGATCGTGATCGCCCACCGCCTGTCGACCATCCAGAACGTGGACCGGATCGTGGTGCTCCACCATGGGCGCGTCCGCGAGGTCGGGACCCACGCCGAGCTGCTCGCGCGGGGCGGGATCTACACTCGGCTCTACGGCAGCTCCGTGATACCTGGGCGATCGCTCGCTCCGCCCCGGTGCGTCGCCGCGCTCGTCGCGTGAGAACGAACGAGCGACCACCCCCACGATACAAGTCGTTGACATGCCCCAAGGGTTGGCTTAGCATTACTAAACAGCAACCTCGACCCTCCTAAACCCCTGTGGAGGTTGGACATGCAACTGGGTAAGAAGATCCGTGACTTGAGGTTCCGTCGAGGACCTCACGGTCCAGCAGCTCGCCGACTTGAGCGGGCTGTCGAAGGGCTTCATCAGTCAGGTCGAAAACGATCGCACCTCTCCCTCGCTGGCGACCCTGAGGGACCTCGCCCGTGCGCTCGACACGTCCGTCGCCTACCTCGTCCTCGAGGACGACCCGGCGCCGTACATCGTGCGCCGAGAACGAACGGCCGCGGGTCGCGATGGGAAGCACGGCGCAGGTGGAAGTGCTGTCCGCACAGCCTCGCCGCAACCTCGAGATGCTCATGGCTTCGATTCCCCCGGGGTCTACCGGCACCGACCGGGACTCCACCACGGCGAGGAATGCGTCGTCTGTCTCGAGGGGCGCGTCCACGTGACCGGTGGAGATCATCGAGTCGTGCTCGAAGCGGGCGACTCGTGTCACTTACGACGGGCGGACGCTCGCGCGTCGTCGAAAACGCCGGGCCCGGCGCCGCGCGGGGTGGTGTTTGCCATCACGCCGGCCGCCTTCGAGCCCACGCCTCGCATGAAGGCGCCCACTCCGGTGGCGCGCGTGGTCGAGGCAACGCCGGTTTAGGCTTTTCGTCCAGGCACGTGCCTTCTGCGTGCCCGAGGTCGACCGAAGAGAACGGCGCCCGCACAGAATACGGTGCGGGCGCCGTTCGTTTGTTGTGGTCGCCATCGCGCGACGCCCTCGACATCGAATCCGCGAGCCGGATCGTGCACGTGACCGAGCCACGAACGGAACTGACAACCCCAGGTTGTCGGTCGCAGTTGGCGTTGCCACGTTCCTTGCACACTCGCTGCGGATTGCTCTGCCCTTGCGTCTGCGCACGACGTAGCATGGATGCATGGACCCGATGAAGAAGGTGTTCGTTGGGGAGAGCCGGCTCAATGTTCACGGAGTGTGGAGTCGGTGCAGCATGAGGCGACGCCATTCGCGCGACCATCTCCGCGAAGCACGCGACGGCGATGTCGTGGTTCCTGGGACCTGCGGCGTTGCTCACGCTGCTGTCGGCGCCGTCGGTGAGCGTTCTCGCTTCGCCGTTCTCGTTCCGCGCGCCGTACACGACGTTCGACGCCGGATTCCTGACGACGGGATTCGCCACGGGCGACATCGACGGCGACGGTCACCTCGACGTCGTCTCGTGCAGCGAGGGTGATTCCTCGATCGCCGTCGTCCGGGGCCGCGGTGACGGCACGTTCGCGCCGTTTGTCCGGTACGCGCTTGGCTACCGAGCGACGGACGTCACCGTCGTCGACTTGAACGGCGACGGTCGCCTCGACGTCGTCGTCGCCAGCGCCGCGTCCACGGGGTCGATCGTGACGGTCTTCCTCGGCACGGGCGGCGGCTCGCTCGGCACGCCGCTCCACCACACGGTGAGCACGACGAGCTACGCCGGCGCGCGCATTCGTTCCGGCGACGTCGACGAGGACGGCACGCCCGATCTCGTGGTCACTGAGCAACAGGCGACGCTCGCGATACTCCCGCGGGCATGGAGACGGAACACTTGAGCCGCCGACGAGGGTGCCACGATATTCAACGTCGGCGTTCGAAATGGCGTCGACGCGAACGGCGACGGTCACCTCGACTTGGTTTCGTTCGGCCGCAACGTGAACACACCTCCGCGATCCTGCAGCCTCGGCAACGGCGACCGGCACGTTCGGCCCTCCGCACTACTCGCCCACCGGTACGTTCCCGCAGGTCGTCGACACATTCGATACCGGGGATATCGACGGCGATGGCCGCATCGACTTGGTTGGGATCACCAACCTCCACATTCGGCAACTCCCCGCAGTACATCGTCCGGATGCTGGGCGACGGTACGGGCGGCTTCGCTGCCCAGTCCCTCTTGCTCGCATCCGGCTTCGCCGGGAACGTGTGTATCGCCGACATGACGGCGGACGCGATCACCGACCTCGTGGTGACCAACTCGCCGAATGGCGCCTATCTCCTCACCGTCTACCGGGGCGGCGGCGGTAGGCAACTTCGCGTCCCCGATCGAGCAGACCTGCTCTGCGCATCCCCAAGAAACCGATGGTCGGCGACGTGAACGAAGACGAGGTTCCCGACTTGGTGATCGGAACCCGGTCGGGATCGGGGTTCGGGTGTCTTCCTGGGCGATGGCGATGGGACCTTCGGGTCGCGGGTTGCCTCCCAAATCGAATCGCCCTGGGGTATCCAGGCCGAAGACGTCGATGGCGACGGCGACGTCGACCTGCTGTCGGTCGCGGACACCGTCCGCGTGCTCAGGGGAGTCGGCGACGGCACGTTCGTCCCTGGCCCCTTGGTGCCGGACAGCGCGTACCACTTCACCGCCCAGCTCGGCGACTTGAACCGCGACGGAATTCTGGACCTCGTTTTGACGGACACGTTCCTGCCGGGCGGCACCAACCCGGATAGCTTTGTCTCCGTGGAGGCTGGGGCTCGGCGGCGGCACTTTCGGCCCAAGACGGAATGGCCGACCGGAAGGGCCCCGGCCTCCATTATCCTCGTGGACCTGAACGGTGACGGATTCCTCGACGTGGTGTCAGGCCGACTGGGGCGGCTACGACGTGCAGGACTCGACGGGTGTCGGCGCTCCTCGGAAACGGCGACGGCACATTCCAGCCACGGCGAGTGTCGATTCGCGGGCCTCGGCCCGACGTATCTTCGGAGACGGCCGATTTCAACCACGATGGCCGCGCCGATCTGCTCGCGCAGAGGTATCAGGGGCAGACGCTGTCGCTCCTGCTCGGCAACGGCGACGGAACGTTCCAGTTCAGTGAGATTGCCACGCCAGGACTGAGGTCGCTCGCCGTGGGTGACATCGACGGAGACGGAAACGCCGACTTCGCCACTGCCGGCGCCTCAACCGTGGGAGCAGCTTGTCGTTCGGCTTGAAACGGCGACGGCACGTTCGTGACGCTTCCCGCCGAGCCGCTCGGCCCGTTCTACGAGGCCCTGCAGCTTTGGGACTTGGATGGCGACGGCCGTTTGGACCTGGTCGCCGAGCCGTTCTTCATCTACGCCGTGTCCGTCCGCCGGGGCCGCGGGGATGGAACCTTCGAGCCCCACGAGCAGAAACTTCGGCACAGGTGCCATTGGACCGCGATCGCGGACTACGACGGCGATGGCCGGCGAGACGTCGCGGTCAGCCTGCCGACGCAACAGATCTTGACCCTGATCAACGAGACGACCGTGCCCCTGGCGCGACCCGCGGACCTGAAGCCGGGCTCGCTCGCGCTTCTTGTTCGGACCAACCCCGTCTCCGGCCCGATCGTGGTCGATCTCACGCTGCCGTCCTCCGCGCCCGCCCGTGATCGAGGCGTTCGATGTCGCGGGACGGCGGGTGTTGGCGTCGTGCGCTCGCGAGCGCGCCACCGGGACGTCGTCGCGTCGCCATCGGCGAGGACGTGCGACTGGCTCCGGGGCTCTACCTGATTCGCCTGGCGCACGTCGGCTCGAGCGCCGCCGCCCGAGCCATCGTGCTCCGCTAGCGGCTCTGCGTCGAAGCACCTCGCTCACAGCCTGCAGGAAGCCCGCAGCGGCGGCGACTTGCAGGACGGCCGCGTGCTCCACTAAGAAGAGTCCATTGGGATTCCTTCTGGACTGTCGACGGCGGCCTCGCCGCGGGCCGCCGTCGACGTTGGAGGCGCGTGAGCACCCTACGGCGTGCATGGACGGACTACCGTGAGGCGCTGCAGTCGTTCTCGCTTCCGGCGCGCCGGCATCCTTCACACCGAGTTCGTGGCGTGGACCGCGCCACGGAGTCTCCCAGGTCCTCTTCAATCTCTACCTCGTCCAGGCCGGGTTCGGCCCCGAGACCGTCGGCCGAGGCGATCTCGCTCGGTCGGCATCACGGCTCGCGCTCGCCGCGCTGCCGGCGGCGACGATCGCCAACCGCTGGGGACGCCGGCGCTCGATCCTCCTCGGCGTCACGCTCGACGGCGTGGGACAGATCACCGCGCTGCACGATCCCCGCCGTGCCCGGCATCTACGCGGCGGGAGCCTGCTCCTGGGCATCGGACAGTCGTTCCTGCAGATCTCGGGCGCCCTGTTCCTCGCCGAGGCACTCCGACGCCGCGCGAGCGTACGCACCTGTTCAGCGCAGCAAGTTCGCGATCATCCTCGTGTCGGGTGTGGCGGGCAGCATCCTGGGCGGTTGGCGCCGACTGCGCTGCGGCTGATCCCGCGTCGGCGCACCCGCTCTCCCTGCTCGCGTCGTACGCGCATCGCGCTCGCATTCGGCGGTGCGGTCTCGCTCACGGCCTTGCTTCCGCTGATGTCGCTGCGCGGCCTGCGCGAGGCGCCGCACGATGCGCCCGTGTCGGCGATCGCGCCGGAGATGCGGCGGCGGCTCGTCCCGATCGGCGTCAACGCGCTCTTTGATCGGCTCAGGGCAGGGCTCGTGATCCCGTTCATGAACCTGTACTTCGCGTCGCGCTTCCAGTGCTCGAGCGCGCAGATCGGATCGTTCTTCTCCCGATCGCGCAGATCTTCACGGCGCTCGCTTCGCTGCTCGGGCCCGTCGTGGCGCGGCACTTCGGCAAGCTGCGCACGGCCGTCGTGGCGGAGCTCCTGTCGCTCCTGTTCCTGGTCACGCTCGGGATCGAGCACCGGCTGGAGACGGCCGTGGTCGTGTTCTGGATCCGGGCGACGCTCATGCGAGGCGGCCTCGCCGCTCCTCCAGCACGTTCATCATGGAGGCCCTGCCCCCCGCCCTGAGGGGCCCCGGCACCAGCCTCATGAACCTCATGTCGGAACATCGGCTGGGCGGCCAGCGCCACCCTGGCGGGGGTGGCCATCATCGTAGGTTCGGGTACGCGGTGCCACTTCTTCATCACGGCAGGGCTTTACGCCACGGCCGCGGTGTATTTCTATCTCACCTTTCGGGGCACTCCCGAGGGCGGGCTGGCGCCCGCCGTCGAAGAAGCTCAGGGATCACGGGGCGAAGGACCGGATCTCGAGTAGGCCTCCGTCGATCCGACGGGGTCGCTGGACAGGGAGGAACCATGAAGAAGCTCATCATCGTCGCCTTTGGTGGCGCTCGCGGTCTGGCAGGGCTGGAAGCACTACCCGAGCTGCGCTCCAGGGCGCCGTCCCACGAGGCGGTGATCCAGAACTTCGTCGGGACAGACGCTCACCCGCGTGCGCCTGAGCGCTCGGCGGGCAGACGTTCGTGAAGGAAGAGATCGCGCCCGACCAGACCGCCACCTTCGCGTTCCGCGTCAACCAGGATTCCCAGTTCTCGATGACGTGGGAGTGGAAGGACCGTTCGGGCGAGTCGCACCTGGAGCGGCGGCGACGTCTTCAAGGGACCGATGGTCGCGCGCCACGTGATCACCGTCTCGGACGACGGCGGCGTGATCTATCAGTCGGAGAACAGAGGCGCGTCGGCGCCGTAGCACTCGACGCGCCCACGCTCCGCGCCGCGAATGCCGGCCGGCGCGCCGATCAGCCCGGCTTGCGGGCGACGACCACGTGGCCGAGCACCTCGCGCGGGGTCGGGAACGCCGCGTCGAGCACCTCGAACACGAGGTGGATGGCGACATAGAGCAGGCGCACCGGCACTGTTCGAGCGCGCGCGCCACGGCCCGCGGTTCACGCGGTTCAGGGCCTCCGTCCGCCGCCGTGCCGACGCGGACCGCCAGGCTCCCGATCGGAATCGCCTCGACGGTCTCGAACCCCGCGCGCCTGAGCGAGCGATTCGGCGCCAAACCGAGTGAAGCGGAAGTAGTCGTGCGGCTCGTCGTGCAGCTGCGCCATCTGCGTGAACTCGAGCAGCAGGACGCCGCCCGGCCGCAGCACGCGATGCGCCTCGCTCAGCATGAGCAGCGGCTCCTCGAGATACGTGAGCATCGGCAGGCCCAGCACCGTGTCCATCGACCCGCCGCGAAACGGCAGGGCCTCGGCGCGGGCGAAGGCGTCGGGCGGGCGATCGCCCAGGTACGGGCGAGCGCGCGAGGATCGGTGCCCCAGTAGCGGGTCACGCGCCCGGCGAACAAGGGCTCGAACGGGCGGGCGCCGCAACCGATGTCGAGCAGGGCGCCGCGCGCGTGAGCGCGCGCGCGTTCGAGCGCCCGGGCCACGCGCCGGTTGACCATCCAGTGGAACTTCCACACCGACCACGCCGTCGTCGGGGTCCGCGCCCAGGTCTGGGCGAGCGTCACGCCACCCACTCGATCAGATACTCGCCGTCATTCAGCCGCGCGACGACATCCTCGCCGTCGAGATGGGCGTCGGCATCCTCCGGTCCGCGGGATCCACGCACGACGGCGCGGGTCACGCCGCGACGCGCGGGGAAGCGAATCGGCTCGCGGGGCACGCCGTGGTAGCGCGCGAGCACGCCGCGCGAGCCGACCTCGCGCACCGACCAGCTTCGCTCCTGCAGCTGCCGCACCTCGCTGTCGACGAGGAACATCGCGCCGTCCTCGACGAGGCGTCCGAGCAGATTGCGCAGCCAGCGCGGCCGGCGGCCGAGCGCTGCGCGTCCAGGTGCGCGTAGTTGAGTCGATGCGTGCTGATGATCGCCGGCTGCGCGCGACCACGCGCTCGCTGCACGGCGCGCACGACGGCGTCGATCACACGCCCGACCTCGCTGCTTCGGAATCCGAGCGGCTCGAACGCGATCCGCGGCGGCATGTAGAAGCGCTTGCCGGCGGCGTTCGGGCCAGCGATAGCGCAGGACGAGGCGGCGCAGGGGCGCGAACGCGCGGCCCGCCTGTTCGGCGACGCCCTGCACGGTCGTGAGCCCGAGCGCTTCGGCGTCGGCCTCGAGCCCATCGTCCCAGCGATAGTCGGGCGGGCACAGCGAGTGCGGCGCACGTCCGAACAGCGCCGTGAACTTCTCGACGGCGAGCCGCAGGTGCGCGTGCGCAGCCTCGGGGCTCCGACGGATCGTACTCGCCGCTCGCCTCGACCGCCGAGCACACCGGGCTCTGGTGCTGGTGCGCGCGGCGCGCGTCCGCCATGCCGCGGCGCAGCGCGGTGAGCCACGCGTGCTCGGGCAGGTGGTGGAGGCCGTGCAGCTCGGCCACCACACGCCGCGCTCGCGCGCGTCGGCGATCGCTCCATCAGCCCGGGACGCTTCCACCGCGACGGCGTCGACGGGAAGTCGATGAGCGGGACGTCGGTGACCGGGAACAGCGGCGGTACCAGGCGATCGTAGTCGGGGTTGGCGACGATGGTGTTCGCCTGCCACACGGGCGGGAATCCGTCGCCGCCGCGGAACTCGAGCAGCGAGTCGACGAGATCGCGGACGTCCGCCGCGCTCTCGAGGGTGGATCCGCCGTAGCGACGCCCGGCGTCGGTGCGGAAGGCGGGCGAATCGGCGAGCACGCGAAATGCCTGCTCGTCCGGGGTCCACGCGCACAGGCCCCAGTCATCGCTCTCGAATACGACCGCCTTTTGTCGTCGCCAATCGAGATTCACACGAGCCCCCGGCCGTCTGACGGGCGCGGGAATATAGCACAGCGTGTCGGCGGCCGGCTACTCGTAGCGCAAGGCCTCGATGGGATCGAGACGCGATGCGCGGCGCGCGGGATAGAAGCCGAAGAACAGACCGACCAGGGTCGCGAACCCGAACGCGACCGCAACCGCGCCCGGCTGGATGAGGGTCGGCCAGCGCGCGATCGACGACACGAGCTGCGCGGCGAGCATCCCGAGCGCGACGCCGAGCGCGCCGCCCGCGAGCGACAGGAACGCGGACTCGAGCAGGAACTGCAGCAGGATGTCGCGCCGCTTCGCGCCGATCGCCCGGCGGATGCCGATCTCGCGCGTCCGCTCCGTGACCGACACCAGCATGATGTTCATGATGCCGATGCCGCCGACGATGAGCGACACCGCGGCGACGCTCGCGAGCAGCAGCGTCATGACCCGCGACGTGGCCTCGGCCGAGCTCGCGATCTCGAGCTGCGTTCGGATGAAGAAGTCGTCGCTGTCGCCCGGTCGGATGCGGTGGCGCTGGTGGAGCAGCTCGGTGATCTGCTGCTGGCGCGGTGCCGATCAGGTCGACGCTCGCCGCCGAGGCGTTGATCATGTGCACGTGGGTGATGCCGAGCAGCTTCCGCTGCGCGGTGGTGAGGGGACGACGACGAAGTCGTCCTGATCGCCGCCGAAGCCGGCTGCCCTTGTAGTCGAGCACGCCGACGACGCGGAACGGGATGTCCTTGATGCGCACGGTCTGGCCGACGGGGTCGGCGTCGCCGAACAGCTCGCGCGCGACGGTGCGGCCGAGCACGCACACCTTGGCGGCGCCGCGCACGTCGGAGTCGGTGATGAACACGCCGCTCTCGACCGGCCATTGGCGGATGATCGTGTAGTCGGCGGTCGTGCCCTGCGATCGAGGTGCTCCAGTTGACGTTGCCGAACACGACCTGCGCGCTCGTGCGAACCGCCGGCGCGACCGCGCTGACTGCCGGGCACTCCCGCCGGATCGCGAGCGCGTCCTCATCGTTCATCGTCGTGATCGAGCCCATGCCGCCCCGCGCGCCGCCGCGTCGTGCATCGTTCCCGGAATCACCATGAGCGTGTTCGCACCCAGCGCCCGGATCTGCGCCTGCACCGCCTCGCGCGCACCCTGGCCGATCGCGAGCGTCGCGATCACCGCGGCGACGCCGATGACGATGCCGAGGGTCGTGAGGCCGGTGCGCATGCGGTTGCGCGTGAGCGCTTGCAGCCCGAGGAGGAACAGCGAGCCGACGTTCATCGGCGTCCCCGCCCCCACCACCGCGGCCGCCGCCACCCGGACCCGGCCCGAACCCACCCATGCCGGGCGGAGGCTGGAGATTGTTCCCGCGCGTCGACATCTCGAGCCCCACGACCACGAGCGCGTCGGGCGACAGCCCTCGCCGTGCACTTCCGTGAAGGCGCCATCCGAGAGTCCCGTCATCACGCTGACCCGCTGCGGGCGGTCGCCCTGCAGCATGTAGATCGAACCGGGACGCAGCCCGAGCGTCTCGGGGCCGGCCTCGCCCAACGTGGCAGGCGCTCCACCCGCGCCGGCCGGCGGAGCAGAGCCCGTGCCACCGCGAGCCGCCCCCGCGGCGAACCGTTCGCCCACGCGCCCGACCCGCTCGGCGCACCGGATCCTCCGCGATGGACGCGCGGATCGGCGCCGGGCGCCCGCCTGGGCGGTGTTCCCGCCATCGGCGCCGCGTCGGCCTCGGCCGTCCCGCGCATTCGCGCGCCTCGCCCGCCGCGGCCCGAGCGCGCCGCGTCCGCCCGCGCCCCCGCGTCGGCCCGTGCGCCGCCCGCGCCGCCTGGCCCGCGCCGTCCCTCGCTCATGGCGGATGGAACCGCAGCGCGGCGTTCGGAACCTTGAGCACGTCGTCGCTGTGCGCGACGAGCACCGAGACGTTCGCGGTCATTCCGGGTCTCAGCTTCAGCTCCGGATTGTCGGTGCGGATGATCGTCGTGTACGTGACGACGTTCTGCTCGGTGATGGGCTCGAGCCGCACCTGCGACACGAGGCCCTGGAACGTCTGCTCGGGGAAGGCGTCGACGTTGAAGCGCACCGGCAGACCCGACCGCGATCTTCCCGATGTCGGCCTCGTCGATGCGGGTCTCGACCTGCATCTGCGCGAGGTCGTTGGCGATCACGAACAGCACGCGGCGACTGCAGGCTCGCGGCCACCGTCTGCCCGACGTCGATCGAGCGCGCGATGACGACGCCGTCGATCGGCGAGCGGATCGTGGCGTGCGGCGAGGTCGACCTGCGACGCGTCGAGCTGGGCGCCGCGCCTGCTTGAGCTCGGCGTCGCGCTGTTCGACCGCGACGTCGGCGGCGTCGACGTCGGCCTGCGAGACGTAGTTCTGCGTCGATCAGATCCTGCGCACGCGCGAGCGCGCGCTTCGCATCCTTGAGCGCGGCCTGGGCGCGCGCGACGGCGGCCTCGGCCTGCACGGCGCGGGCGCGGAACGAGGACGGCTCGAGCTGACACAGCACCTGGCCGCTTGCGGACGCGATCGTTGTAGTCGGCGGCGAGGTGCTGGACGGTGCCCGAGACCTGGCTGCCCACCTCGACCTGCTCGACGGGCTGCACCGTTCCGGTCGCCGACACCAGCGACTCGATGCGGCCGCGCTCGATCGCCGCGGTGCGGTACTTCGGCGCCTCGCCCCCGCTGCGGGCGCGCCACCAGACGATGCCGGCGATCGCGACCACGGCCACCGCGCCCAGGATGATCCACTGCGAGCGTCTCACGTGCGTCCTCCCCTGCGGCGGGATGCGGGGCCGTCCGGCCCGTGGTTCCATCGATGAGCCGCCGAACCGTATCATGCCGCGTTACTGCGCCCTCCGTTCGGCCGACGGGCGCGGAAAGAATCTGACCGAAGTTTGACGAGTCCACCCCGAGGTCCGCCGGCGTGAGTCCCGAACCCAACCCCCGCCGCCGCGAGATCGCCCGGATCCTGTGGATGATCCTCGGCCTGAATCTGGTGGTGGCGATCATCAAGATCGCCTACGGGCGCTCGAGCGGCGCGCTCGCGATCACCGCCGACGGCTTCGCACTCGATGCTCGACGCGTCATCGAACGTGATCGGGATCGTCGGCGTGTCGGTGGCGCGCCGCCCGCCCGACGCCGACCATCCGTACGGACACCGAAAGTTCGAAACGATCTCGGCGCTCGCCGTCGCGGCCATGATGCTGCTCGGCGGCCGCGAGATCGCCGCCGAGGCGTGGCAGCGCCTGCGCGATCCCCACCCGCTGCACCTCTCGCCCGCCGCGTTCGTCATCATGCTCGGCACGCTCGCGATCAACGTGTTCGTGGTCACGATCAGAGCGCCGCGCCGGACATCGACTCCAGAGCGAGCTGCTGCTCGCGGATGCGGGTCACACGCAGAGCGACGTCCTGGCGTCGGTGTTCGTGATCGCGAGCCTCATCCTCGTGCCGCTCGGCCTCGCGTGGGCCGACGTGTTCGCCGCGGTCCTGATCCTGGGGCTCATCGTGCGGGCGGGCTGGGAGGTCGTGCGCACGACGATCTCGACGCTCTCCGACGAACGGCGCATCCCGCCCGCCGACGTCGAGCAGGTGGCGCTCGAGGAGCCGGGCGTGATCGAGGCGCACAATGTCCGATCGCGCGGCCCGCTCGACGACATCCACGTCGACCTGCACATCCTGGTCGCGCCCGAGACGCGGCTCTCCGATGCGCACCGCCTGGGCCACCGCGTCGAGGGTCGACTGCGCAAGCGCTTCCCGGGACTCACCGACGTCGTCGTGCATGTCGAGCCGGGGTCGACAGCGAGCGCGCGCGCAGGCGCGTGAAGGAGGCGGGCTCAAGGCCGAGGGTGACGCGCGTGATGAACGGGCGCGCGGGGAGAAGGAACGACGCCACGACCGGGCTCCGGGCGCTACCCGAACCAGTGCACTCCTTCCTACGGCCCCGTGAGCAGATCGGAGACCGCCTGCGCGAGCGGCTCCAGCTTGCGATCGAAGAAGTGGCCTGCGCCCTCGACCAGGATCAGGCGCTTGGGCTCGGCCCAGGTCGGGAACTCGTGCTCCAGCCGCTCGAGCTTGCACGTCGTCGGCGGTTCCCTGCACGACGCGCTTGCGAACGGTCGCGTGCTTCATCGTCTCGAAGCTCGAGGTGTGGAGCGAGCGGCGCGACCGGCAAAGAGCTGATCGATGTCCGGGGTCGCCGCCGCGAGCCGCGCCGCGACCCACGAGCCGAACGAGAACCCGCGAGCCAGCGCTTCGCCCCGGATGTCGTGCGCTCACCCACTCGAGCGCGACGCGCGCGTCCTCGAGCTCGCCCTCGCCGCGGTCGTGACGGCCCTGGCTCTTCCCCGACGCCGCGAAAGTTGAAGCGCAGCACGGCCGCACCGAGCTGGTGCATCACCGACGCCACGCGATGCACGACCTTGTTGTGCATCGTGCCGCCGTAGAGCGGGTGCGGATGGCACACGACCGCAACGGTGTCGTGCTCCGGCGGCTCACGCACCTGCAGCAGCGCCTCCAGCGCACCGGCCGGACCCGCCAGCGTGACGGGCACGAGCCGCGAAGTGCCCGCGCTCATCTCAGCGCTTGGCGACGCGGAAATGGGCGCGGAGCCGCTCGCGTCAAATCGGCCTCGGGCGTCGCGAAGATTGAGCCCGTCGCCGTCGCCGAGCGCGAGCACGCAGCCCGAGTCAACATCCACTCCTCGAGGCCCGAAGCGTCGTGCCCTCGCTGAAGTCCTGCAGGTCCGCCGACACGCGACCCGGAAACGACTCCGAACTCGTCGTTCCACTCGAGACACAGGAACAGCTCGCACGCGCCGTGGAACAGGCCGACCGACGAGAAGCGGTCGAGTTCCCGGCTCGAGCAGCAGCACGCCGCGATGCTGCCGCGCGCGAATCCCTCGGCGCGGAGCCGCCGGCGTACCGTCGGCCACTCTCCGGGGCGGTCCAGCGCCGTCGAGCACCGGAACGACCCCCATCGCAAAGGTCGGGAGCAGGTCGATGCCGGCATCGACGACGTCGCTCACCGTTGCGACGAGGCGGCCGTGATGAAGGCGTTCGGTCAGTGAACTCCGCATGGGTGGCGGACGAAGGGCGCATGCATCCGGGGTGCGAGCCATTCCTGAGAGCAGTGATCCGCGCGCGCGACAACTGCGCGTTCGATTGATACGCAGGCGGATCGCTGGAGCGCTCGATCGCACGGGGCCGGCGGGGGCAGGTAGTCTTGTTGGCGAGCGGCGCGAGCAGCGGAGGATGGATGTCCGGAGCGTCGCGAGTCGCAGTGCCTGCCTCGCCGCCAGGAGGGCGGCGACAGGCGAAGCGTGAGACCAACGAGAGCTATCTGCCCCCGCCGGCCCCGATGCGATCGAGCGCCCTAGCGATCCGCCGGAGTCGACTCGTGCCGCGCTCCGGCGATGGGAATGATCAGCACGGGCACCCGCACACGGTGCCGCAGGCTCGACGTCGTCGCGCCGAAGAACAGGTCGCCGAGCGCGCGATGCCCGTGCGGAGCCCGCGACCAGCAGCTCGATGTCGTGCTCGGCGACCAGGCGCGCCAACTCCGACGTCGCATCACCGTGCCCGAGCGCCACGCGCGCGCACGCCGCGCGCGCGCAGCTCCGCGCTGCCAGGCTCTCGAGCGTGACCTGATCGGCGCGGGTTTCGAGGTCGGCGCTCTCCGGCCCGAGATAGCAGCCGGCGGCGCTCTCGACGACGCGTGAACAGCACGACCTCGGCGCCGTCGTGCAGCGGCATCGCGCGCAGCGCTCGCAGCTACCGCGGCATCGGCACCGCTCGAGCTCGAGCGCTGACGCGCGATGCGGCGCAGGTCTGCGATCCGCGACGCCCGCGGCGAGCTCGCTCGGGCGCAGTGCGCGGTCCGGCCGCGATCGTCGTCGACACGCCGGCGCCGCGAGCCGACCGCGACCGGCGCCGGCGTGAGGTCGCGAGGGCCCGCGGCGACTCCGCCCGCGCGTACGGCGGAGGAGCGGCGCCGATGATGGTGAGTACCCCAGCATCCCCACGAGGCCCACGACCACGGGGATCACGGTGAACCACAACCACGCCGACGCCGGCGCCGCCGGCGGTGAACCACGCCGGTCATCTGCTGCACGACCAGGTTCGCGTTGAGCCCGACGATGATGAGCCGCTGTCGCGACGGCGAGCGCCGATCACCCACGGCGGGTTCGCGAACTCGCCCATCTTCTCGCGGTCGCTGGTGAAGGCGATGAGCGGGATGACCGCGAACGACAGCTGCAGGCTCAGCACCACCTGAGACAGCACGAGCAGGATCGTCCGACCGCGTCCGGCGCCGCGCAGCGCGATCGAACGAGCGCGGCCGGGATGATCGCGAGGCCGCGGCTGATGAGGCGCCGCAGCCACGGCCGGATGCGGATGCGCGAGGAATCCTTCCATCACGATCTGGCCGGCCGAGCGTGCCGGTGATGGTGCTCGACTGCCCGGAGCACAGCAGCGCCGACGGCGAACACGGTCGAGGCGAGTCGACGTGCCGAGCAGCGGCGCGAGCAGCCGGTGCGCGTCCTCGAGGCGCGCGACGTCCTGGTGGCCCGCGCGCGTGGAACGCCGCCGCGGCGCAGCACCAGGATCGCCGCGTTCACGAAGAACGCGCAGTTGAGCGCGACCGACCGAGTCGACCAGGTTCATCCGGCAGCGCCTCGCGCTTGCCCTCCACCGAGCGCTCGACGCGCGCGGCTCTGCACCAGCGCGCTGTGCAGGTAGAGGTTGTGCGGCATCACCGTCGCGCCGAGGATGCCCATCGCGATGTAGAGCGACTCGCCGGTGCAGCCCGAGCACTGGAACGCCGCCGTCCGGCACCGCGGCCGAACAGGCTGACGCGCGCCAGTCTCGTCGCGCGGGATGAAGTGCGCGGAGGATGGCTCGCGATGTCCGGGTGCGACAGCACCATCTCGATCGCGAAGCAGCCGCCGATCGTGGCGACCAGCGACGATGATGAACGCCTCCATGCGCCGCATGCCGAAGCTGCGACAGCGCGAGCAGCAGCAGCACGTCGAGCGCGGTGATCAGCACGCCCCACGAGCAGCGGGATGCCGAACAGCAGCTTGAGCCCGATCGCCGCGCCCAGCACCTCGGCGAGATCGCAGGCCACGATCGCCATCTCGCACAGGATCCACAGCGGCGTCACGAGCCAGGCGCGGGTAGCAGTCGCGGCACGCCTGCGCGAGGTCCTTGCCGGTCACGACCCCGAGCCGCGCGGACAGCGTCTGGCAGCAGCACCGCCATCAGGTTGCTCATCGAGCAGCACCCACACGAGCTGGTAGCCGAAGCGCGCGCCGCCGGCGAGGTCGGTGGCCCAGTTGCCGGGGTCCATGTAGCCGACGCTGCACGAGGTACGCGGGGCCCGGCGAACGCGAACATGCGCCGGATCCAGCGTGCAGGCCTCGTGGAATAGCCACCGTGCGATGGATCCTCGGCCAGCGAGCGGGATCGTGCGCCGTCGTTCATGAGTTCTCCTCGCCGCTGCTCGACCAGGACGCCCTTCGATCCCTTCGCTCCCGGTCACGAAGCGCCGCCCTCCGACCTCGATCTCGTAGATCCGTCGTCGATCGCGCGCACTTCACGCACGCGCACGCCGCGCCGCGGCACCAGGCCGGTCTGCTTCCAGTGCGCCATCGCGCCGGTCGCGTCGGCGTCGCGGATTCTCGCGCACGGTCGCGCGCGCGCTGGCCGTCGAGCTCGAGCGGGCGAGCGGCGCAGCGGCGCGCGCACGCGACCCGTGCGCGATCGGGATGACGATGCCCGTGCGGATCCTCGAGCCGGGTGGCCCGACGCAGGCGGTCGCGATCGCGTCGAGCACGCCGGTCGCTGATGTGGTGCTCGAGGACCTTCGGCGTCCGGCGTGCACCTCGGACCAGTCGAGGCCGAGCACGCTGGACGAGGAACGTACTCGAGGATGCGGTGCCGCCGCACCATCCGCCGCGCTGCCTGCCGGCGGCCCGGCGTCGGTGAGGCGCGCGCCTCCGGCGCGCGGCGTGTAGGCGATCAGCCTCTCGCTCGCCCAGCTTGCGCAGCATGCTCGTCACCGACGGCGCCGAGACGCCAAGGCGCGTGAGCCAGGCTCTGACGTCGCCACCGCGTCCTCGCCCTCGAGGACGATGTTCACAACGCCTTCAGATAGTCCTGCTTCGAGCGCGTGAGCGGCGCGTTCGGCTACCGCGAGCCTCCGGCGGCAGTACCGCGGTCATCCGGGGCATCAGAAGTACGTCGCGATGCCGAGTCGCAGGCTCGCGTCGCGCTCCAGGGTTGTTGAATCGGTCCCGGACCTCGCCCCGGGTGTAGTCGAATCGCACCACACCGACTCAGGCGTCGGGCGAACGTTCAGCGCCGCGGTCACGCGGCGGTCCGAGTCCCCGTCGAGATCCCGATCGAAGTCCACGACGTCGACGCGAACCGCGAGCGACACCGACGACGTGGCAGCGCGCCCACCACGCCGCGCAGGAGCGCCTGCGCCGCCTCGACGTAAGCGCCCGCCTGCCGCGAGGCGTAGATGCCCGCGAGGGACGCGCGGAACCTCGACCTTCACGGCCGCCGCCTCCGCCGCGCACGCGGACGGTCCACAGCGGAGCTCGAAGTCCACGGCGCCCGACGCCGAGGTCGCGTCGCTCGTCGACCCGTCGAGCCCTTCGACTCGAAACACGTTCCACGCGCCCTGGTAGCCGGAGCCTGACCTCGAGACCCTGACATCGGGCTCACGGCCACTCGGCCCACGAGGGCGGGCGATTGGTTCTGGTCCTCGGAGTTCCCGCGTCCCCGGGAGAGTCGCGTGCCCCTCGGCCAGACCCCAGCACGATGCCGTCGTGATATCCGTTCACGCCATACGCCTCGTAGGGTACACGCGGGCATCCCTTCCCCCACGGAATCCTGCCGAACAGACCCAGACCGGGGTCGGAGAGCGCGACCCCAGAAGCTCGGTAGCTGCAATGCGAGGCGATCGGTGGAAGTCATTCCGCGGTCCCGTCGTGCGCGAGGTTGTAGCGTCCGAGCGGGCAGCAACAGCACGCCGGCGCCGAGGCTCGCCGCTCGAGTGGGTCAGGACGTCGACCTGCGCGAGCTCGACCCGTATCCTCTTCACCGCCGTCCTCGAACTCCACCTCGCTCCAGCATCGCTGCACGAGCTTGCTCACCTCGGTGAACGCGAGCAGATTCCCAGCGATCGTGAGCGTGATGCCGAGCTCGTCCGTGATGCCGTCGACGCGATCCTGGCCCCGCGCGCACCTCGGAGGTAGCCGCCCACCGCGATGCGTCCGAACAGTCCGGAGAGATAACGGCTTGTCGTCGTAGCCGCCGGGACGACGAACGGTCGAGGCGCGGCCGCTCTGTCCGCGGTCTCGGGCGCACACCCTCGCGAGGACCGGGAGCGTCGCTGACGCGCCCGGTGCGCGCAGCAGGCGCGAGGGCGTCTCCCGCCACCCCTCGTCGGCCGTCGCGTGTCGTGCGCGCGCGGGCACTCATCGCGACTCCACGAAGTCGAGCAGCGCGGCGCGATCCGCGGCCGGCATGGCGAGACGACGCGTCCAGCGGGCCCTGCGCCTCCCCGCCGTGGCAGCCGCACCGCCTCCTGGCGATTGTCGGGCGCGGCCGTCGTCGGAGCAGGAACGCATCGCCGTCGAGAAACCCGCATCGGCCGCAGACCCCACTGGCGGCGCGGTTGCGCCACTCGCGTCCGCTCGCCGTCACCGATCCGGTCGATTGTCGGCGAGAGCGTCCGCCCGCATGTCGTGGGCCAGCAGGTCGAGGTAAGAGCGCCACCGATCGGTTCGCCAGCGCGGCGATCGTGCTCGGCCCGGTGCGCGCGTCAGGATCGCAGGCAGCTCGCGCATCCGGCCGCGTGCGAACCGCGTCAGCTCCAGCGCGTCGCGCCTCCGTGTCGGTCCCAGGCGACGGCGGGCGAAGGACATTCGCGAGGTAGCGCCATCACCGCACGCACCGCCGGCGTCGGCAGCTCGGGATCGGCGACCGCGGTCGGCCCGTCGTGCGCGCGAGCTCGATCAGCGGGTTCCGCGTTCTCGACGGCGCGGAACTCGGTCGATGATGCCGATGTCCTGGTGGTAGGCGTCCACGACATGCTGAAGGATGCTCGTCGTTTCGTGCCCTTGCGTCCGAAGCGCCCAGGCGCGGACCGCACCGCCGCCGTGGGCTCCTCGAGGGCACGGCAGGACGAGGAGGAACGACGAAGTGCGGCCGGCCGGCGATGCTGGTCGCCGTCGGCGTCGCGCGCGGATCACCTCCCGCGCGAGGATCTCGCTGCACGGGATCGCCTCGATCGGGCCCGGCGCCGAACACGGCGGGCGGAAGCCTGAGCGAGACGTCGACGCCGCCGGGCACGCGCTCCGGCTCGGCCTCCGGGGATCGCCCGGTCCTGGAGCTGCGGCCCGCCGAGCATCGACGTCGAGCGCCAGTCCGGTCCGCGGCTGAACCGCGTCAGCGCGTTCTCGATCCGACCGCGCGCCGTCGCCGCTGTGACACGACGGCGCACGAGACGTTGTTGAACACCGGCCCGAGGCCGTCGACCGGCGCCGAACGGGCGCGCGAACTGGGCGTCGCCCTCCGCGAACGCGGCGCGCGTTCCGGCCGCGCATGAGGCGCGTCGAGCAGGCTGCAGTCGAACGCACGTCGCCCGGCGCCGGGCGCCGTGGTCCGCTAGCGCTGTCCGCAGCCCAGAGCGCCAGAGCGCAGAGCGGCGACGACGAGGCGGCGAGGCGAACGGGCGACCGAGCACGGCTGGTTGCGCGAGCCCGCACGGTGGCTCAAGTCCGAGTGTCATCGGCATCGCTCATGGCGTCGTCGGTCCTGGTCGAAGTCGCAGTCAGGGCAGGCCCAACCTCGCGCAGGGCACCTCACGCTCGCGGGTAATGGGATACAGGCCTGCAATCGGACACTTCAGGTCAAGAATTCGATCAACCCAGTCCTTCGAGACTCCGGTGGCGGGCGGGGCCTCTCCGCACGGGACGCCAGCGATTGGCCTCCGATCGCGCAGCGCGGCGCGGGCGCGCCGATCTCGTTCGGTTGCCCGGCCCCGCGGCTTTCGATGACCGCTGGCGGTCTTCCTCGCACTCGGAGACCTCTCCCCATGCCGTCCATGACGATGGTTCAGGCGCGATTCAGGACGCGATGCGCGTCGCGCTGCGCATCGATACTTCGCACGTGGTCGTGCTGCGGCGAGGAGCGTGAGGCAAGAGCAGGCGGCGTGTTCCGGTCACCGAGGGCCTGCAGGCCGAGTTCGGCGCGGATCGCGTCGCCGACACGCCGCTCGCCGAGAACGGCATCGTCGGCGGCGCGATCGGCATGGCGCTCTACGGCATGCGCCCGGTCGCCGAGATCCAGTTCGTCGACTTCATCTATCCCGCCTTCGACCAGATCGTCTCCGAGCTGGCGAAGATGCGGTGGCGCTCGGCCGGCCAGTACGCCTGCCCGGTCATCGTGCGCGCGCCATACGGCGGCGGCATCCAGCGGCGGGCTCTACCACTCGCAGAGTCCCGAGGCGTACTTCTGCCACACCGCCGGCCTCACGGTCGTGATCCCGTCGACGCCGCGCGGACGCGAAGGGCCTGCTGCTCGCGGCGCTCGCAGGGCGAGGACCCGGTGATCTTCCTCGAGCCCAAGCGCCTCTACCGCACGCGTCAAGGAAGACGTGCGCCGAGGGCGCTTCACGGTGCCGCTCGCGTCAGGCGCGCGTCGCGCGCGCACGGCGACGCACGTGCACCGTGCTCGCGTACGGCGCGATGGTGCCGGTGTCGCGTCGAGGCCGCACGAGCAGGCCGAGGCGAGCGGCTGGTCGGTCGAGGTCGATCGACCTGCGCACGCTGGTACCGCTCGATCGCCGAGGCGGTGCTCGCGAGCGTGCAGAAGACCGGGCGCGTCGTGATCGTGCACGAGGCGCCGCGCACGTGCGGATACGGCGCCGAGCTCGTCGGCGCTCATCGCCGAGCAGCGCGCTCACGTCGCTCCAGGCGCCGGTCGCTGCGCGTCACCGGCTACGACACGCCGTTCCCGTACACGCTCGAGCACACCTATCTGCCCGATCCGCCGCGCGTGCTGCGCGCGATCGAGCACGTGATGAGCGTTCTGACTGAAGGCGAGCGATCGCGCATGCCCTTCGAGGTGAAGCTGCCCGACATCGGCGAGGGCGTGGCCGAAGGCGAGATCGTGCGCTGGCTCGTGAAGATCGGCGATCGCGGTGCGCGAGGACCAGCCGCTCGTCGAGGTGATGACCGACAAGGCGAGCGTCGAGATCCCGTCGCCGCGCACCGGACGTGATCACGCGCGCTGCTGGTCGAGGAGGGCGAGGTCGTCAACGTCGAGCACGACGCTGGTCGCGATCGAGGTCGACGGCGGCGCCGCCGCTGCCTCGCCGTCGATCCACGAGGCGCCGCGCACGCCGCCGGCGCGGCGGCGAAGGCCGCCCGCGCCCGCGGTCGCCGCGGCTACTAGGCGCCCACTCGCGCGTCGCAGGCGATGCCGGCGGTGCGCCAGCTCGCGAAGCAGCTCGGCGTGACGCTCGAGGTCGATCACGGGCACCGGCCCGGGTGGAGCGCGATCACCGCCGAGGACGTCGAGGGCGCGGCGAGCGGCGGCGACGGCGCCACGCGACGTCGCCCGCGCCGTCGCCCACGACCGACGCCAGGCGAAGAGCGCATGTCCGCTCCGCGGCCTGCCGCTGCAAGATCGCCGAGCCACATGCGCCACGCCATCGCCACCGCGGCGCACTTCACGTTCGTCGCCGAGTGCGACATGACCGCAGATGGTCGCGTCACCGCGAGCGGCTCGCGCGCGCGCGCGCGAGCGCGGCGGCGTCAAGCTCACGCTACCTCGCCGTACGTGGTGAAGGCGCTGTCGCGCGTCGCTCAAGCGCTACCCGATGCTCAACGCGAGCCTCGACGACGCGCGCGGCGAGATCGTCATCAAGCACGCCCACCACATCGGCGTCGCGACCGCGACGCCCGAAGGGCTCACGGTGCCGGTGATCCACGACGCCGATCGCCGCACGCTGTTCGACCTCGCGCGCGAGATCGAGCGCCTCGCCGAGGCGGCGCGGGCGCAGAAGCTCAGGCTCGAGCGAGCTCCAGGGCGGCACGTTCACCGTGACCAGCACCGGCGCGCAGGGCGGCGTGCTCGCGCACGCCCATCCTCCATCATCCGCAGGTCGCGATCCTGGGCGTGCACGAGGTGAAGCAGCAGCCCGGCGGTGGTGGACGGACGCAGATCGTGATCGCGCGAGCTCGCGCAACCTCTCGCTCGTCGCTCGACCATCGCGTCGTCGACGGCGCGGTCGGCGCCGGACTTCCTCTACGACCGTGATCGAGCGCCTCGAGCATCCCGACCTGTGGCTCGTCCGGCAGGAGATCGGATGAGCGCGCCTACGGTCCAGAGCTCCTCGACCTGGAGGGCCGCGCGCGACGGCGCGCTGCCGGGATCCCGGACGACGACCTGCGCCGGCTGTTCCGCCACATGCTCCAGATGCGCGTGCTCGACCAGCGCATGCTGTCGCTCCAGCGCCAGGGACGCATCGGCTTCTACGGCACCGCGCACCGGGCAGGAGGCGGCCGATCACCGGCTCCGGCGTACCGCGCTGCGCGACACGCGACTGGGTGCTTCCCGCGCTGCGCGAGATCGGCGTGTCGCTGTGGCGCGGCACGACGATCAAGGAGCTGATCTGCCAGCTCATCGGGCAACACGCGGCGACGTGCTGATCGGACGCCAGATGCCGTGCCACTTCAGCGACCGCCAGCGTGCGCTACGCGTGGCGTGGTCGTCGGTGATCGGCACCCAGCTCCCGCACGCGATGGGCGCAGCGTGGGCGGCGCGAAGCTCAAGCAGCACGACGACCGTGATGCGTGGGCTACCTCGGCGACGGTGCGTCCTCGTCCGCCGATTTCCACGCCGCCGCCAACTTCGCCGGCGTGTTCCAGCGTGCCGGTGGTGTTCTTCTGCCAGAACAACCAGTGGGCGATCTCGGTGCCGCTCGAGCGGCAGACGGCCTCGGAGAGCATCGCGATCAAGGCGGTGGCGTAATAGCTGATAAATACGTAACTGAACGCTACACCGAAAGG
>ERZ1370068.6248-contig-5243_pt1 | contig 67911 bp, 90 predicted proteins | sample MGYA00561227_ERZ1370068 | MGnify/ENA primary metagenome ERZ1370068 (study PRJEB38410, sample SAMEA6850437) | metagenome | study: Metagenomic assessment of the ecological functions of the soil: analysis of the soil microbiota associated with the... | reverse complement strand
ATACTTCCGTTCAGTTACGTATTGCTCCACCGTCGCGGCGACGTGCTCGACGTCATGCCGTATCGGGCCTCGCGGCGACTTCCGGCCGGAATCCTGAGGCTGCTCGGGCGGAGCTGGACGGCGCCCCCATGAAATAGGCAGGATTCTGCGTGCGGATCGCGAGGTGCCCGGGCTCCGGGCGTCGCGCGAGCCGTAGAACCCTCGGTGGGAGTGAGCCGTGATGGAGCGTTTCGCGGGCCGATTCTGCGCTGGTGAGACCGCTCGGACTGGGGCGGGATGGGCGAGGTCACCTCGCGCGCGACCTCTCAACCGGCCTCGAGTGCGCACTCAAGAAGCTGGCGCTTTCGGGCACTGGGTCACACCCGAGGGTCTGAAGCGCGAGTTCGAGGGCGATGACGCGCGTGCGCCACCCGCGGTCGTCGCCGTGCACGAGCTGGGCTTCGCGCCCGACGGCACGCCGTTCATCACCATGGAGCACGTGCCGGGTGCTCCGGCTCGACCGCGCGATCGCGATGGGCGGTTGGGACTCGGTGTTCTTCGTTGCCACGCAGCTCGTCGCGTGGGCCTCGAGGCGATCCACGCGGCGGGCGTGCTGCACGGCGATCTCAATGCCGTCGAACGTGCTCCGTCGTCGCGAGCGCGAGCGGGGTCGACCCGCGAGTGTCCGGGTCGTCGACTTCGGCTTAGCGCGGCGCTCGACAAGGATGCGCGCGGCCGCGGCACGGCGGGTTCGCGGCGCCCGAGATCGCATCCGCGGCGAGCCGTTGAGCATCTCCTCCGATCTCTACAGCCTCGGCTATAACGCTGTACGCGTTGTGCGTCGGCCACTGCCGTTCGAATCGCGCAGCTTCGAGGGAACGCTCGAACGGCAGCGCGTGGCCCCGCCCTCATCGGCCACGCTCGAGGAAGCGGGAGCGCCGCGCGCGCTCATCGAGCTGGTGCTGCGTCTCACGGCGAACGGGCCGGCCGAGCGGCCACGCGACGCGCGCGAGTTCGCCGCGAGTTGGAGGCGATGAGTCCGGCGGCGCACCGCCCACTCGGTGAGCGCCTCGATGCCGCGACCGTTGTCGGCCGCGAGCGCGAGACGGCGCGGCTCGAGCAGCATCTCGCGCGCGGCGGTCGCGGCGCGCGTCTGCTGTGGCTCGACGGCAAGGCGGGGATCGGGAAAACGACGTTGCTCGGTGAGATGGCCGCCCGCGCGCGCAGCTCGCGGGGCGCCCTGTCGTGCACGCATCGCGAGCGCGGGCGCTGCTGGATCCGCTGGCGCCGGCGCGAACGCTGCTCGATTGCGCCTCGCCGCGGCGGCGGGTCGCGATCTGGACACCGAGACGCTCACGAGCGGCGCGCGCGCCTTCCTGCGCGGCGAGATCGAACCCGCGGGCGTCGACGTCACGTCGTTGAGCGACGCCGCGGCGCGTGGGTGCGGGCGTCGGGCGAGAAAGGACTCCCGCCGCTCGTGCTCGTCGACGGCAGCGAGCAGTTGTCGCCCGGGCGCGGGCTGCTCGTGCGCGTGCTGCTGCACCAGGATGCCGGGGTTTGGTCTCGATCTGGGCGTTTGCGGACGATGAGGGACGACTGAACGACGACGCGCGAGCGCCGCGCCGATGAGGCGTCGCGGACCGCGTGACGGTGGGGCCGCTGTCACGCGACGGACTCTCGCGCTCTCGCCGCCGCGCACTCCGCGAGCCGGCTCCCGCCGTGCTCGGGAGTTCTTTGTGGGAGCGCACCAGGGGCCACCCGGCGAGACCGATGCGCCTGTTGCACGCGGCCGCGGCGGCGGGCGCGATTCGCAGGAGGACCGGGATCACGGTGGATGCCGCGGCGCTCGCGAAGCTCGATACGTCCGGTACGTTCGAGCGAATTGTTGTCTCAGCTCGAGCGCGCGCTGGCGGCGGCGCGGTCCGCGGCGCATGTGCTCGCCGCGTTCGGGCGATCGGCGAGCCAGGATGAATTAGGCGCCGTGGACGCGGCCCGCGAACGCGGGCGCCATCGACGAGATTGGTCCGCCTCGGGATCGCGACGCGCGACGACGACGGCCGCGTCACGATCCAGCCGTCGTCGATCGCGGGACCGCGGTGCTCACCACGCTGAACGAGATTGTCGACGCCGACTTCGCGAGCGCATCCTCGCGCGCCAGGCTCTCCGCCGTGGAGCGCTTCCGCCACCGTCGAAGGCAGGTGACTATGCGGGCGCGCTCGACGCCGCGGACGGCGACGTTCACCGCCACGGGCGGACGCGCGGCTCGCCGCCGCGGCCGCCGAGGTCGCCGTCGAACACGCGCCCGAGCGCGCGGGCGATTGGCTCAGCGCACCGCCGTCGCGCTGTTCGCCGCCAGCCGCTATGCCCGACGCGCTCGCGCCGCTCGAACGGTCGCTGTCGATGGATGGGACGCCCAGGCGCGGGCCGCGCGGCTGGCCGCTGCTCGCGACGGCGTATCTTCGCGCCGAGGCGGCCGAACGATGTCGAGCGCGTGGTGCGGCGCGCTCTCGGAGAGTCGCCGCCACCCGCAATTCGGGCGCGCCTGAAGGTGAACGACGCGGCCCGCTGGGCTCGCAGGGAGCGCGCGAGGAGGCGCTGGTCCGTGCACGTGAGGCGCTCGACGAGGCCGAGAGCGGAAGACCGGAGGTGTTCGGAGATGCCTCGCTCACGCTCGGAGGCGCTTTGCGCATCAGTGGACGATCGGAAGAAACGGTGGCGATCGCGCGCCGTGCGTCCAAGTGTACGCGAGTCGGCAGCGCGCCACCGCCTGCGGGCCGAGACCCGGGCGGCGATTGCCCTCCTCGCCATCGGACGCGCCGACGAGGGGCCGAGCGACGTTATCGGGATGCCCTCGATGTCGCGCGCGCGGAAGGACTGCGACTCGCGAACGAAGGGCGGCTTTGAACCTCGGATCGGCGCTCAGCGAGGCTGGACTGATGGTCAGGAGGCTCGCGAAGCGGTCGAGGAGGCCACATCGCGCTGGAGGGATGGACGCCCGAGCGGCCTCGCGGTCGCGTTCACTCATCTCGCCCAGCTCGACGGACTCATGGGATGGCCCCGCCTGGCGTACCGGCGCGCCCGCGCTGCGCTTCCCGGTTGGCACGTGCGCACCTACCGCAATTCGTGCCCGGAGCGTGGCGTGCGTTGGCGCAGGCGAATCGCAGCCGGGGCGGTGGCAGCGCGCCGAACGTCAGGCCCGGCGCACGGCCTCGATGAGGCGCTGCGATCGGGCAACGTCTACAGGCAAGACTGGGGGCGCATCGAGCTCGGACGTTCGCTCGCGGGTCGCAGGCGGTGGGACGAACGGCGGGGCATGGGGCCGCGTGGCGTCGAGGCGGTAATGCGCCGACGTCGCTGGCCGGAGCCATTGCCACGACGCTGATGGGGCGAGCGGAAATCCGAAACCCGGCGATCGCCGGGGCGGCGTCGCGGCTCAGGCGTGCAGCGGTGGCTCGAGGGAAAAACCGCGAACTACGTCGCCGCACACGCTCATCAGTTGCGCGCGGAGATGGCACTCACCAGCCGGCGGTGGGCAGACGGGTTCCGAGGCCGCGCGGCAGGCGTTGGCCGCGTACGATGGACTTCCGCGCCCGGTGGATCGTGCAATGGCGGAACTCGATTTCGCGCAGCTCGCGCTCGCCGACGAGACGCGGGTCGACGAAACCGATCGGCGAATTCCTGCGCGACGCAGCGGCGACGTTCCGGGCGGCTGGGCGATCGCGGTGGCCGCAACGCACGCTCTGCGCGTTTGCGCGCGTGAGTGGTACGACCGCGCGCGCTGACGGCACCGACGGTCGCGCGAGCGCGATCTGCTGAAGCAGTGGGCGCTGTTGACGTCTCTCTCCGACCTGCGCGAGCTGGACGCAACGTGCGATGCAGGCTGGCGGTCGAGCAGCTGAGTGCCGAGCGGCGTGCTGCTGCTCACCGGATCCCCAGAGCGGGACCTCGATGGCCCGTCGTGAGCAGGCGCGCGTGCGATGCGGCCACGCGCGACCGCCGCCACGAGCTACAGCCGGCGGGTGGTCAGCGCGTGGCGCACAGCGGCGGCAGCTCTAGCTCATCAGCGACGCGCCTTCCGAGCCCGCGGTAGCGTCGGTCCGACAGCGTCGTGGATCTGGGCCTGCGCGCTCGATCGTATGCGTGCCGCTGTTCGTGGGCGGCAAGGTCGTGGGGGCCGTCTATCTCGATGACTCGCGGCCGCCGACGCGTTCAGCGACGACGGATCGCGGCGCTGCTCGAGGGGTTCGCGCCACCTGATGGCGGTCGCGATCGAGAAGAGCCGCGGCCACGAAGGAGGTGCAGCGGGCCAACGAGCAGCTGGTGGGCGAGAACCTCGTCGCTGCGCCAGGAGGTCGGAGCGCGCTTCCAGCCCCAGAACCTGATCGGCACCAGCTCGGCGATGCAGCAGGTGCTGCTCGCTCGTCGAGCGCGCGGCGCGGACCAACACCACGGTGCTGCTCACCGGCGAGAACGGCACCGGCAAGGAGATGATCGCCCGCATCCTGCATCACAGCGGCAAGCGACGCGCTGCGGCCGTTCGTGGCGGTCAACTGCGGCGCGATCCCGAAGACGCTGCTCGAGAGCGAGCTGTTCGGCATCCTGCCGCAGGTCGCCACCGGCGTGCGCGGCGCGCGACGGCCGGTTCGTCCAGGCCGACGGCGGCACGCTGTTCCTCGACGAGATCGGCGAGATGCCGCTCAAGCAGCAGGTGGCGCTGCTGTCGGCGATCGCGCAACCGCGAGATCACGCCGGTCGGCGGCGGCAGCCCGATCCCGGTGGACGTGCGCATCATCGCCGCGACCAACAGCGACCTGCGGCGGCTGGTCGACGAGGGCGCATTCCGCGAGGACCTCTTCTACCGGCTCAACGTGATCCCGATCGAGATGCCGCCGCTGCGCGAGCGCAAGGCCGACATTCCGGCGCTCGCGCACCACTTCGTCGCGCACTTCGCGCAGCAGCAGGAGCGCGAGGTGCCCGAGCTGTCCCGCGAGTTCCTGGCCGCGCTCGATGCAGAGCGACTGGCCGGGGAACGTGCGCGAGCTTACAGAACTACGTCGAGCGCGTCGTGGCGATGACGCCGGGCCGCGTCGCTCTCCCGGACCCCTCCCCATGGACCTGCAGAGACGGAGTCTTCTCCAGGGCGGGGCCATCGCGGCAAGCTCAGGGACCAGAAGTGGCGGAAACGGAGCGTCGTGCAATCGGCGAGGCTCTGGAGCGCACGAATGGAAATCGCACGAGGGCGGCGCGTGAAGCTCTGGCATCAACAGGCAGACGTTACGCTATCGGCTACGGGAAGTTCGAGGGGCACCAACGGTGAAAATCGGCGAACCCGCCGAAAACCACCGACGCGGAGGAAAAATACAATAGCAATGGCTTGAGCCGAATGACTCCACTCAGTTCGCCACTTTTCACCGGTCGAGGCCCATGGCCGCGCTAGGCGCGGCACCCGTTTGGCCCGACCGAAAAGCCCATCAACAACTTAGACCACTCCTGCCGATGCCTGGGGCGCTGGCGCGTTCCTCGCCATATGTGACCTCGTCCCTCGGTGGACTTCGCAACGCGCTTCGCAGGAGGTTTTCCATGCGTCCGTGGGTCGCGCTTCACCGCACATGACAATCTTGGCCGCGCTGCTTCGCTCGCGTATACGGCACCCCGCGCTTGGGCCGACGCTTGGGTCATCCGTGCCCACGGGGTCCAACTCCGCTCATCCTCCCGTTGTCGTCGCGGGTCCCCCATTGACGACCGACCCCCTCGCTCCGCTACGGCAGGCTCGGTCATCGATCAGCCCGCCTCTTTTTCGGCGGCCGCCGGCGATGTGGTGGATCCGCACTTTCCCATCGGTTCGTTCCGCTCGGTCGGCGACGCCGGCTCGGGCTTCGGTTCAGAAGGTCACTCGCTAATGCGGATGTCAGACCCTCCCTCACGGAGCGCGCTCGACGTGGAGCGCGGGCCATCAAGTGCCGGCGGGACTTGGTCCCGGCGGCATCGATCGCGGTCTCGCAGAGCCTGCTCGTCATCGGTGGGCTCGCGTCATCGCAGCGGCGGTTGGCAGCCCAGGCGTTCCACGCCGAGAGCCCCGCGAGGCGCGGTCCGTTCGTGACGCTCGACTGTGAGAAGGACGCAGCGGTGCTCAAGAGCGCTGCGGTCGTGATCCTGGTCATCGGTCGACACGGGAACGGAATCGCAGCTCCTGCAGCAGGCGATCGAGCGCGGCACGCTCTACCTCGAAGGCGTCGGAAGCCTCGAGCGCGAGCTGCAGCGCCTGCTGCTCACCTTCGCGCGCCGGCGTCAGGACCATCCGACGTCGTTGCGTCCGGATCGGTGGGCGGGTCGGTTGGCCGCGGGTGACGGTTGGTGGATGTTGAATTCGATCGAGTGCGGTCGCTCTCGATCGAGCTGTTCGACTGTCTGGACAAGATTCGGGTCGAGTTGGACCCGGCGTTGGCAGCGTGAACCCAAGCGCCCGCGAAGCGCTGGTCGGGCAGGACGCGGGTGACGGGATGGTGATTCTCGACGCACACGGGTTTCGCAGCGTCATTGCAATGTGCGGCAGCCGTACGCCTCTTGGGAGCCGCGGAGGCGGAGATCCTAGGGCGGGGTTGGGATGAGTTGGGCGTAACCCTCCAGCGTGAGGACGGTTCGCCTCTCCCACCTGCCGAGCACCCTATGGCCGTGGCGCTAGGCGCCGACCGGCCGTGCCGGGACGTGACGATGGAGCTCCGACCATCTCATGGCCCACGCCTAAGCGGGTCTCCGCCACCGCAAGGAACCCGTCATCGAGCCCGAGGCTGCGGGCTCCGCTGGGTCTCGTGTTGATTCTTCGCGAGCTCACGCAGGCGGAAGGCCGAGACCGGGAGGCTCACCGGTTCGTGCTAGAGACGACGAGTCCGTCCGGGACTCGGTCCTTCCGCTCCGTACGCGCCCGATCCGTTTCGCTGATCGATTCGCCTCGCATCGTCGATCCACGTGCGATAGCGCTCCCCAAAGGCAGCCCCCCTCCCGCATTCGACTTCCCCACGCCGGCGTGCGCGCGGCCAGCCGCGACACGAGAGTATCTTCCCTCCTGTCGCATGCGCTCCACGCCTCAGCGCGTCCCGCGAGGCCCCTCGCGGCATGCACTTTCTCTGCGCCGGGCAACGAACCATCGCACGCGATAAGGAGTCCCGTTCATGAGCACGGTCACGAAGGTGAACCCATCACCCTCAAGAGCGGCCGAATCGTCGTCCCCAACGTACCCGATCATTCCGTTCATCGAGGGGCGACGGCACCGGGCCCCGACATCTGGCGCGCCTCGGTGCGCGTCTTCGACGCCGCGGTCGCGAAGGCCTACGGCGGCCAGCGCACGATCGTCGTGGCAGGAAGTGCTGGCCGGGCCAGAAGGCGTTCGACCAGACCGGCAGCTGGCTCCCCGACGAGACCGCTCGACGCGTTCCGCACGCTACCTCGTCGGCATCAAGGGTCCGCTCACCACGCCCGTCGGCGGCGGCATCCGCTCGCTCAACGTCGCGCTGCGCCAGATCCTCGACCTGTACGTCTGCCTGCGCCCGGTGCGCTGGTTCAAGGGCGTGCCCTCGCCCGTCAAGCATCCGAGAAGGTCGACATGGTGATCTTCCGCGAGAACACCGAGGACATCTACGCCGGCATCGAGTTCGCCGACGGCACCGACGACGTGAAGAAGGTGCTCGCGTTCCTGAAGGAGACGTTCCCGTCCGCGTACAAGAAGGTGCGCTTCCCCGACATCGTCGGCGATCGGCTTCAAGCCGGTGTCGCGCGAGGGCAGCGAGCGGCTGATTCGCGCCGCGATCGAGTACGCGCATCGCGCACAAGCGCGAAGAGCGTGACGTTGGTCCACAAGGGCAACATCATGAAGTTCACCGAGGGCGCGTTCCGCAACTGGGGCTACGCGCTCGCCGAGCGCGAGTTCGGCGAGCGTCGGTCTACCACGTCCGAGCAGTGGGAGAAGACCCGGACCGCGCCGCGGCGAGGACGCCGCGAACGCCGAACAGAAGGCCGCCGATCGCCGCCGGCAAGGTGCTCATCAAGGATGCCATCGCCGACATCACGCTGCAGCAGGTGCTGACCCGCCCCGACGAGTTCGACGTCATCGCCACGCCTCAACCTGAACGGCGACTACCTCTCCGACGCGCTCGCGCGCGCAGGTCGGCGGCATCGGCATCGCGCCCGGCGGCAACATCAACTACATGACCGGGCACGCCGTCTTCGAGGCCACGCACGGCACCGCGCCGAAGTACGCCGACCTCGACCAGCGTCAACCCGGCTCCGTGATCCTGTCGGGCGAGATGATGCTCCGCTACCTGGGCTGGAACGAGGCCGCGGACCTCGATCATCAAGGGCATGGACGGCGCGATCGCGAGCCAAGCGCGTGACCTACGACTTCGCGCGCCAGATGGATGGCGCGACCGAGGTGAAGTGCAGCGAGTTCGCGGACGGCTTGATCGCGCACATGGGCAAGTGATCGCCCGCACCGGATAGCTCACCAAACCCCTCCGATGCCGACGCGCCCGCGCGTAAGATCGTGTGCACGCTCGGCCCGAGCACGTCGACGGCGACGGCAATCGAGGCGCTCGTCGACGCCGGCATGGACGTCGCGCGGCTCAACTTCTCGCACGGCACGCAGGTCGAGCACGGCGCGCGCATCGCGCTCGTGCGCGCCGCCTCCGACGCGACCCAGCGCGCCGTCGGCGTACTGCCGACCTCCAGGGCCCGCGCATCCGGCTCGGCACCTTCGCCGGCGGACCCGTGACGCTGAAAGAGGGCGACAAGTTCACGCTCACGACCGAGCGTATCACCGGCGACGCGCACCGGGCGTCCGACCTCATGCCGACTTCGCCGGACGTCAGGGCCCGGTGACGCCGGTGCTCATCAACGACGGCCTGGTGAAGCTCGGGGTGATCGAGACCGACGGCGTGCGCGCCGTGTGCCGCGTGATCGAAGGCGGGCCGATCTCGGATCACAAGGGCATCAACCCGCCGGGCGCCCAAGTGCTGCGCCCGCGCTGGCCGGAGAAGGATGCACGATCTTCGGTCTCGCGCTGGCCGCCGGCGTCGACTTGGTCGCGTTGTCGTTCAAGTGCGTCGCCCGAGGACGTCGCTGCGGTGCTCGCCGCGTCATGGACAGAGGTCGGCCGCCGCGTGCCGCTCATCGCCAAGATCGGACGCCCCGAGGCCGTGTCGCGGCTCGAGGACATCATCGACGCCTTCGACGGCGTGATGGTGGCGCGAGGCGACCTCGGCATCGAGCTACCGCTCGAGCGCGTGCTGCTTCGTCAGAAGAAGAGCAGTCGATTGCTGCCGCCGGCGCGCCAAGCCCGCGTGATCGTCACCGCCAGATGCTCCGAATCGATGATCACGAACTCGCGCCCGACGCCGCGCCGAGGTCTCCGACGTGCGCCAACGCCGTGCTCGACGGCGCCGACGCCGTCATGCTCTCCGGCGAGACCAGCATCAGCGCCCACCCCGTCGAAGACCGTCGACACGATGCGGCGCATCATCACCACGTCCGGGACCGGCGTCGGCGTCGGCCGGGAGACGCACGCTCCCACGACCGAGACGGCCGCCGCGCTCGCCGACTCCGCCGCCCGGCTCGCCGTGCGCATCGACGCGTGCGCGCTCGTCGCGTTCACGACCAGCGGCAGCACCGCGCGCCACCTCGCCTCGCATCGCGCCCCCACGCCGCTCCTCGCCATCGCAACCGATCCGGCGGTGCGCAGCCAGCTGGCGCTCGTGTGGGGCGTCGAGACGTTCGTCGAGTGCCCCCGTGCGGTCGACCGACGAGATGGTCGTCAGGTCGACCACGCGATGCTCGCGCTAGGCCGAGGTCAGAAGGGCGAGCGCGTCGTCATCGTGGCCGGGACGCCGCCGGGCGTCCCGGGGACGACGAACACGATCCCGCGTGCACCCGGCTCCGGGGAAAGCCTGACGAGCGTCCTCAGAAGGACGCTGTTACGAAGGACCGCGCTCGTGCGCGGCGCGACATCATCGAATGATCACCGCGCTTGTTCAATTCCCACACCGGCGAACCGCAGCCGAATCAAGTAGGCCCCCGAAGCAAGTTGCTCCGCCTGGATCCATCGCGATGAGGTGCGGGCCCGCGTCAAATGTGGCCCTCTGGCTTGCTCTTCGCGTCGGCCCGTCACGTCAGAAGACATCAAGCTCGACAGCTTCCCTGCCAGGGCAGAAGCTGAACGCCACATTCAGCCCGCGCACGCTGGGATTCGGCAGGCGCCCAGGGAGCTCGAGGATGGTCGCCCGAGGCGCGGGAGTTGGCGGTGACGGCGGCAGCGGCACGGTCGCCGTCGCGAATCCCATGGGCCGCGGACCATCAGGGCCGTCGACCATCAATCGATAGTCGTAGCGCTCACCGGGAATGACGGTGCGGTCTTCGTACACGATCGCCTCCGGCGTTTCGTGGGCCGCAAGCCCAATCGCTGACCACTCACTGCCGCCGTGACGGCGTTCGACGCTCGTCGCGGCTGGAGCGTCTGGCGCGAACCACACGAGGCCGTACGCGTTCGGGACTCGTGTCGACGCTGAGCAACGAGGCGAGGACGTCGGTGGTCGCGTCGAAGAACGAGACCCCAGGCGCGCCGTAGCGTTCTCCGGGTGAGGGCGTCTTGAGTGCCGAACAGCATGAGCGCGTCCCGCTTCGAGTCGTAGGCGGACGCCGCGTAAACGATCCTGTCTGGGCCATCCCCGTGGGAACGAGCAAGCTCCACGCGGTGGGCGAGGCGAGCGCGGCAGGCCCCAGGCTTGGACCTGCGAAGCCGTTGCCGCTGTAGCTCTGTCCGCCGATCACGATCAGTCGATCGTTCAGACGGTCGTACTCCGCAGCCTGGAACCCGGGTGGGGGGTGTGGTCGCGTTTATCCTGACCCACGCCGGGAGTCGAGCGTAAGCGCCCACAACGTCGCTCCTCGTCCCGTTCGTGTCGGCTCCGCCGCGATGAACATCCGTCGCCTCAGTGCGTCGTAGACCGCGAGGTGACCATATCGGGTGCGGGCGGCGGCGCCGGTGGGCGATAGCGCGGTCCAAATCGGCGAGCCGGACAGAGACAACGCCCACACGTCGTTCGTGTTCGCGTTGTTGGGACCCACGTGACCACCGAAGACGACCATCCGATCACCGACGGCGTCGTAGATCATCGAATGACCGCTGCGCGGCTGCGGGGGACCTCCTGAGGTCGTTAGAACCGACCATGTCGGCGCCGGATTGGTGAGGTCGAGCGAGAGCACGTCGTTCGTGGGAACGCTCGTCAGTCCACCGAACATCAACAGGCGATTGCGGACCGGAGTCCATGGCGACGGCGAACGAATTCCGGCCCACAGCGCCGCCCAAGGACTGCCACGATTCGTTCGCGAGCGTCCACACTTCGTTCACCGACTGGGAGCCGGCACCCGCGCCCACGAGCGAAAAGCGCTCCCCCGATCGGATCGTAGACCACGGGGCGCCGTAGGTCGGGCGAGGAGGAGTCGGAATGCGGCGTCAGGTTACGACCACGGGCCCGCAGCGGAAGGCAGCGACCAGACCTCATTGAAGTCTTGGTAGTCGGACCCTCCCGCGCCGCCGGATCCACCGCCGATCAGGAAGCGATTGCCGGTGCGATCGTAGCCACCAACGCTCAACTCCCGTGGCTTGGCCGGCAGGTTCGACTGCATCCTCCAGGTGGCGGAGCTTGTGTCCGAGAGATCGAGCGACCAACAGTCCGACGCTTCTCCGACGGAAGTCACCACTCCGCCCTGAATCCACAAACGGTCGTGGTCGGGATCGTGGGCGTAGGCCATTCGATAGCGTCCTGGAGCCGGGGCGCTGCTCGGAGGGAGGAACGCGCCACGTCGGCGGGCTCGCTGAAAGGCTCAGCGCCCAAGTCTCGTCGACGTAGACAAAGTTGAGGTTGTCGTGTGGTGGGTGCGACTTCCCGCCATACACGACGAGTCGGTCGCGCAGCCGATCGTACGCGGCCGCCGAATAATCGCGGCCCAATGGCACCGGGTCGTCAGGACCTCGACCAGCGTCGGTCCTTGTGGAGGGTCCAGCCCGATGGCGTAGACGGCGCTGGTGAAGCTTTCGAAGAGGTGCCCGAAGCCGCCGCCGAACCCCAGGATGCGATCGCGCCGGGAGTCGTAGACGTAGGACACGCCCAGTACCCGTTGAGGTAAGAGACCGACGACCTGGTTCCACACCGGCGCCCCGGACAGCGTCCAGCGTCCATACCGTCGGACTATCGGAAGAGCCAATCAGCACGACGCGATCGTGGCGCGAGGTCGTAGACCGCGGAGACGCTCACGTCGATCTCGGGAGGGAACCCGGTGGTCTCGACTCGACGCCAGTGGTGGTCGGTCAGGTCGAACGCCCAGACGACGGCCGGCTCGGGGACTCGCCGGAAGGGTTGAAGAAGAGCCAGCGGTTCCGGGCACGATCGAGGACGGCCGCGTTGCCATACGAGCTCGCCGGTACCTGCTGACTCCAGATCCGGCTGGTCCAGGGCCCCAGGCAACGCGGGAGTTCGACCAGGACCGCGACCGAGAAGAGGGCGAGGGTGCAGAGCAGGAAACGCATGGGGGCCTCGGCGATAGGATGCGGCCCCGCGGCCAATAGTCCGCATCTCAGTTCACTCGCGAGGGGCCAGCTCAACCATCGACTGAGTGCAATGCTCCCATTCCTGGGGCTCGCACGCAACGATGTTGCTACACCGACTTCTCCTCCCAGATCCGACACAGATTCACGATCACCTCCACCGCCTTCTCCATGTCCTGCGCCGACACCCACTCGAGGCGCGAGTGGAAGTTGTTCTCGCCGGCGAACACGTTTGGCGTCGGCAGTCCCATGAAGCTGAGACGCGATCCGTCGGTGCCGCCGCGGATGGCGGTGGTGCGGACTTCGAGGCCGGCGCGGCGCATCGCCTCGCGCGCGTACTCGACGACCTCGGGCCGCGTGTCGAGGATCTCCTTCATGTTGCGGTAGGACTCCTCAACCTTGATGCGCGACGGTGCATCCCGGCCACGCGGCGAGGGTCTCCTTCGCGAGGCGCTCGAGCGTTGCCTCCATGTCGTGTAGGCCGCGCACCTCGAAGTCGCGGATCAGGAACTTGACCGACGTCTTCTCGACCGACGCGTTCATCATGTACGGGTGCACGAAACCGTCGCGGCTCTCGGTGGTCCTCGGGCGTCTGCTTGCCGCGCGGGCAGGCGGCGGATGAAGTCGGCGGCGACCTTGATCGAGTTCACCATCCTGCCCTTTGGCGAACCCGGGGTGGGTGTTGAAGCCGGTGAAGGTGATCGTCATCGCGTCGGCGGAGAAGGTCTCCATTTCGATCTGAGCCGCGGCACGCTGCTGTCCATGGTGTACGCGCACACGGCGCCGAACTTTTCACGTCGAAGTAAGCGGTCCCGCCGCCGATCTCCTCGTCGGGCGTGAAGCCGACGCGAATCGGGCCGTGCGGAATCTCCGGATGAGCGATGAGGAACTCGGCGGCGGCGACGATCTCCGCAACGCCGGCCTTGTTGTCGGCGCCGAGCAGCGTGGTGCCGGAGGCGGTGATGATGTCGTTGCCGATCTGTTCGCGCAGGGCGGGATTGTCGGCGAGCTTGCATCACGGCGGTCTTGTCGTCGGGCAGCACGATGTCGTCGCCGCGCCAGTTGCGGTGGACGATCGGCTTCACGTTGGCGCCGGACATCTCGGGCGACGTGTCGACGTGGGCGAGGAAGCCGACGATGGGCACGTTCTTCTTCTTGGTCGTGGCCGGAATCGTCGCCATGACGTAGCCGTGCTCGTCGCGCACGGCGTCCGTCGAGACCGATCGCCTGCAGCTCGGTAACGAGCTGATCGAGCAGGACGAGCTGCTTGAGCGTGCTCGGGTGGGTCGACGAGCCCTCGGCGGACTGGGTGTCGAACGTCACGTAGCGGAGGAAGCGCTCGACGGCGCTGGACTGCATCGTGGCGGTCTCGGGCATTTCTCGACTCCTCTGGGGGTTGAAGGATGTCGGCGCGGCCCCGGAGCCGTCAGTGTAACCGTTTTCTCCGGTTCCGCACGAAGTCGCGAAAGACGTACGCGCCGAGGTTGTGCGGGTCGGTCTCGTAGATGCGCCCGTGGTTCAGCTCGGTGAGCTTGCGCACGAAGTCCAGCAGCGGCGCGTCGGTGGCGAGCATGAAGGTCGTGATCGTGACGCGCTTCTTGCGGCAGTAGCGACGCCTCTTCGAGCGTCTTGTTGACGATCTTGGGGTCGAGCCCGAACGGGTTCTTGTACAGCCGCCCGAACTCGCGGATCGCCGACGGCTTGCCGTCGGTGATCATGAAGATCTGCTTGTTGACGCCCTTGCGCGTCGCGAGGATGCGCTGCGCGAGCTGGAGCCCGGCCTTGGTGTTGGTGTGGTACGGCCCCGCCTGGATCTTGAGCAGGTCCTTGGGCGGCACCTGCATCGCGTCGTCGCCGAACAGCACGACGTCGAGCGTGTCCTTGGGATAGCGCGTCTGTGATGAGCTGCGTCAGCGCGAGCGCGATCTTCTTGGCCGGCGTGATGCGATCCTCGCCGTACAGGATCATGCTGTGGCTGATGTCGACCATGAGCACGGTCGCGCACGCGGACAGGTGCTCCTGCTCGAACACCTCGAGGTCGTCCTCGGTGACGGTCAGCTCGTCGATGCCGTGGTTCTTGACGCGCGTTGCTCATCGACGTCAGCGGGTCCAGGTCGGTGCAGGTTGTCGCCGAACTGGTAGGGCCGCGTCTCCGACAGTCGCTCGCCGCCCTTGCCCGCGACCGGCGTGCGGTGGTCGCCGGTGCCGCCGGCCTCGCAGCGTCGTGAAGATCTCGTTGAGCGAGTCCTGACGGATCCGCCGCTCGCCCTTCGGCGTCATCTGGAAGCCGGCCGGGCGTGCGTTCGACCTCGCCGCGTGTTCTCGAGCATCTTCTTGAAGTCGGCGATGCCGAACTTGTCGTTGAAGAAGCCGTACTGCTCGCCGAAGTGCTCCATCCAGCTGCAGCGCCTCGTCGACGTCGCCGCCGGTCTGGAGCAGCAGGTTGCGATAGATCTCCATCAGCTGCTTGAGGAACTGGAGATCCTCGGGCCGCGGGCCCTGCCACTTGGAATAGTCGAAGCGCACGGAAACCCCTAATCCTCGCCGAGACCGCTCAGCATGCTCTTCAGCATGTCCTTGTAGCTCGTCGTCGTGAGCTCGCCGGTGCGCTCGCGCGACAGCATCGAGTTCTGATGCAGTCCCTCGAGCACCAGCTCCATCGCCACCGCGTGCTCGTCCGGCGTTCGCGGGCTCGAGGTACTTCGCCGCCAGCGCGCGCCAGACCCTTCACGGCAGTTCAGCCGCGCGCGTACTCGGTGTGCGGCACGTCGTCCGAGATCTCGATGTGGTTGCCGCTCGCGAACCACTCGAGGATCGGACGGTACTCGGACGCGGCGAGCGGCTCGCCCTCGGCGCTCGGGCGCCGAGCGGCTGCGACGCGGCGCGGCTTGTACGCGTCGGGGAAGCGCTGCGAGAAGAGCGACTTGAGCGCCGCGGCCCGAGCAGCGCGCGCGCGACGTTCAGCGCGCCCTCCTGCTCGCCTTCGAGCACCAGCCTCGACCTTGCCGCTCACCGCCGACACCGCCTGCTGCAGGTCGCACACCCGCGTGACCACCTGCTTCTCGCCGGTGCGCAGCCCGCGGCGCTCGGCGTTCGACACCACGCGTTCTCGATGCAGCGCGATCGGCAGGCGCGCCGCACACGCCGGAGTTCTGGTCGACGTACTCGCTCTTGCGCGCCTGGATCGCGACCTCCTCGATCAGCTCGCGCATGAACGTCGGGATCGCGACCTCGATGCCGTCCGTCGCGACTCGTCCACGACTCCTGCTCGGTGATCGCCATGCCCTGCTCGCGCGTCGACGGGTAGTGCGTGATGATCTGCGAGTTGATGCGGTCGCGCAGCGGCGTGATGATGTTGCCGCGGTTCGTGTAGTCCTCGGGGTTGGCCGAGAACACCATCAGCACGTCGAGCGGCATGCGCACCGGGAAGCCGCGGATCTGGAAATCCTTCTCCTCGAGCATGTTCAGCAGCCCGACCTGGATGCGCGGCTGGAGGTCGGGCAGCTCGTTGATCGCGAAGATGCCGCGGTTCGTGCGCGGGATGATGCCGTAGTGGATGACGCGCTCGTCGGAGTAGTCGAGCTTGAGCGTCGCGGCCTTGATCGGGTCGATGTCGCCGATCAGGTCGCGCGATCGTGACGTCGGGCGTGGCGAGCTTCTCCTGGTAGCGCTGCTCGCGGCGCATCCACCCGATCGGCGTGTCGTCACCGTGGCGCCTCGATCTGCGTGCGCGCGTGGTGCGTGAGCGGAATGAGCGGATCGCTGTTGAGCGGACAGCCGGCGAATCGCCGGCACCCATTCGTCGAGGAAGCGAAGCAGCGAGCGGAGCAGGCGCGTCTTGGCCTGGCCGCGCAGCCCGAGCAGGATGAAGTCGTGGCGCGACAGGATCGCGTTGACGATCTGCGGCTCGACCGTGTGCTCGTAGCCGATGATGCCCGCGAACAGACGCTCGCCGCGGCGAAGCAAGCGAATCAGGTTTTCCCGCATCTCGTCCCGCACGGAGCGCGAGCGATAGCCGGAGGCCTTGAGTTCCTTGAGCGTGCGTGGACGGGACATCGAGCGCGATCCTCCTGTAACCGAGAGGTGGGTAGGGTGGGCGTCGCGGACCGGGGAGCGGTAACGTTGGGACGCGACAAGAAGTCTAGGTTCTGACGCGCGGAGCACGCAAAAGCGATGCTGAACCGATCCCTGACCCCGCGCCCGCGTGTGGGCCGCGCGCGCGATCGCCGCCTTCGCCGACCTGTTGCAGTGGGTGGTGTTTCCGCTCGTGATGGGTGGGGCGCTGTCGCCGGCCGACGACGTGATCGACATCGCCGTCGGCGTGGCTATGGTCGTCCTCGTCGGCTGGCACTGGGCGTTTCTCCCCGCATTCGTGGCTGAACTGATGCCCTTTCGTGGATCTGGCGCCGACGTGGACGCTGGCGGTGTGGCTCGCGACCAAGGACGCCCTACCGACGCGTCGCCGGCCGCCGCGGCCGATCGAGCACGAGGAGGTCCTCCGAGGCGCGCCGCGTCCGCCGCCGCGCCCCGTCGACGCCGAAGACATCCCGCCGCAGGCCCTTCCGCCGCGCTCCGGATCCTGACGAAGCCCGAACGACCTCGGCGCCAGGGGGTTTGCTACGCTCCTAGCGCCCCATGGAACGTGATCCTGCCTTTCTGGCCGAGTGCCGGGAGTTGAAGCGCGCGCTCGAATCCTTCCCGACCCTGGCGCGGCTGCACGCGAGCCCCGACTGGCCCGGGTTCCAGGAGCTTATGCGTCGCGTCCTGGGCACGGTCCGGCGCTACGTTCCCGGATCGCGCGGCGCCGCCCTCGCCCCAGTCGGATCGCGTGAAGGCCGTGCACTGGAACATCGAGCACGGGAACCGCTTCCCGCAGATCGACGCGGCGCTCCGCAGCCACGAAGACCTGCGCGACGCCGACCTCGTGTTCCTGAACGAGGCGGACCTCGGCATGGCGCGCGCCGGCAACCGCGACGTCACGGGGAGCTGGCGGCAGCGCTCGGGTTCCACGGCGGCCTGGGCGCCGCTGTTCATCGAGACCACCCTCGGGCGCGACGACGATCCGGTCATGGCCGCGGGGCGCGAGAACGAGGAGGCCCTGTTCGGGCTCGGGCTGCTGTCGCGCTGGCCGATCTCGGACGTGAAGCTGATCGAGCTGCCGAGCCCCGAGCGCTACCAGTTCGACGTCGAGCGCATGCTCGGGCGCCATACCGCGATCGTGGCGACGATCGATCGTCCGGAGGGCGCGTTCGTCGCCGTGGTCGTGCGCCCTCGAGGTGCATCGACACGCGCGGACATCGGGCGGACCAGATGCACACCTCTGCTGCTGCGCGCTGTCTTCAGAACGCCGGCCGGTCGTCCTCGCCGGCGACTTCAATTCGCACACGTTCGAGCGCGGGCGCTTCTGGGACCCGTGGCTCGGCGCCGTCGCCCTGATCCTCACCGGCAACCGGGCCCTCGAGCATCGGCTGCTGTTCCCGGACCGCGGGCGCACCCGCGAACCGCTGTTCGACGAGTTGAAGGCGTCCGGCTTCGAGTGTGGAACCGCTACGGCGATCGCGCGCCGACGCTCCAGCTCCGTTTCGATCGTATCGACGAGCTGCGCGCGTTCCCGAACGGCGTGGCGAACGCCGTGCGCGACGCGCTGGCGTGGGCGGAGCGGGCGCGGCCGGCTGCGACTCGATTGGTTCGCGGGGCGAGGATGGTCCGGCGGCCGCGGCCACACCGTGCTCGGACTGAGCGGCGACGGCCAGGCGTCGGATCACGCGCGCCGATCGTCGTCGAGCTGTGGGATCGAGTGAGCGTCTAGCGGACGCAGCGCCGGGAGGGGCGTCGCTAGCGCCGGAACCGCGTCTTGAGCGCGCCCCCACGACGACGACACCGTCGGCGAGGTGAGGTCCGCGACGCTGTCCGACGTCGTGAAGATGAAGTCTCCGTCGTTGCCGAGATTGCCGTTGGCCGAGTTGCCCGCGCAGAAGAAGTAGATCGTGCCGGCGGCGACGTCGGGCGCCTTCCACTGCAGCGACCACTCGACCGGGCTGGCGCTCCCTTCGTGCGTGGCGTCGAACGAGTGCTCGACGTATGCGCGTGATCCGAAATCGGCGTTGCCAATCACGATCTGGAGGTTGTCTCCCGGCGACAGCACATCCATGTGCCCGCGCCCTCCCCATCGGAGGCGCGCACGGCGGTCATTCTCGAACCCCCAGCGCCGGTCCGGGAACGACGCCGTCGAGTCGGTGGCGAGCTGGACGCGCAGCGGATACGTCTTGCCGGCCTCGTAATTCGCCGGCAGATCCAGGATCTTCACGCCGCCGCCCGGGGTGTTGAGGCGGTTGATGAGCGAGCCGAAGTCGTCGTAGGTCTGGTGGCACTGAGTGCAGTTGGGCTCGCCGGGTTTCCCGCCCACGGCGCGTGCACCGGTCTTGGACGGCAGCGGGCCCTCGACGAACGCGCTGCCGCCCAAGGCGACCGAGAGCGCTCCGAGGAGGTAGAGGCAGGCGAGCGTGAGCACGAGCGATCGTGCGACGGTGCGAGTCACGGGGGGATGTCCTTCGGCCGGGTGGTTCGAGGGGTGTGGGTCAGAGGGGGCGAACGCGCCCCGCATGAGTCTAGACGTTTCGAGTCGTCTCCAACCATGGAGAAACGCGTGGAACGGTAGCGTGATTTCACCCAGCGACGTTTCGGCAAGGAGCGATCGCCTCCGACCTGCGCGGCGGGTGGCGAGCCTCACGGTCCGGAAACTCTGAGTGTCGCGTCACTAGTGTAGAGTTCACGCGAAACGGCCTCGCCTCCACCCCTCGCTGAAGGATTCCATGCCCGTCCCGAGCCCCCACTCGCCATCGTCGGCGCCGGTCCCGTCGGCCTCGAGGCCGCCTGCGCCGCGCTCGACGCCGGCTCTCGACGTCGCACGTCTTCGAGCGCGGCGAGGTCGGCGCGCACCCGATCGCGTGGGGTCACGTCCGCATGTTCACGCCGTGGCGCATGAACCTCGGGCCCGTCGACGCGCGCGCGCCTCGCGCACGCGGGCTGGTCGGCGCCGGAGGCGAGCGACTACCCGACCGGGCTCGAGCTGGCGCGAGCGCTGCCTGGAGCCCGCTCGCGGCGCTGCCCGAGCTCAAGCGACCGCGTGCACACGCACGCGCAGGTCGTGCACGTCGGCCGTCGCGGCCTGCTCAAGGGCGACTCCTCCGGCGCCTGCGCTGCGACGGCAGCATCCGTTCCGACTGCTGGTGCGCGACGCGGGCGGGCGCGAGAACCTCCTGCACGCGTTCGCGGTGATCGACGCCTCGGGCGTCTACGGCCAGCCGAACTGGGCGGGCGACGGCGGCATCCCCGCGCGCGGCGAGCTCTATCTCGCGCCGCAGATGTCGTACCACGTCGACGACGTGCTCGGGCTGCGTCGAGAGCGCTACGCCGGCAAGCGCACGATCGTGATCGGCGGCGGCGCGAGCGCGGCCACCGTCGTCGCCGATCTCGCCACGCTGGCCGAGCAGGCGCCTGGGCACCACGGTGGCGTGGGCTCACGCGGCAGCCGAAGGACGCCCTCTACCCGCAGACATCGAGAACGACCCGCTGCCCGAGCGCCGCGCGCTGCACGCGCGCGCGCGCGACCTGCGTGCGCGGCACCCGCACCGCGGTGACGCACGTCGGAGGCGCCGTCGTCGAAGGCTTCGAGTTCAACTCGGCGACGCATCGCTACCGCGCGCTGCTGATCGCGCGCCGGCGAGCACTGCGCACCGAGGAGGTCGGATCAGGTGATCGTCGCCACCGGCTTCGGCCCGGACAATTCGATCTATCGCGAGCTGCAGGTCCACGAGTGCTACGCCGTCGCGCGGGCCGATGAAGCTCGCGGCGGCGCTGCGCGGGCGCGAACGCGGCCGATTGCCTCACGGCGCCGGCGTTCGGCGTCGAAGCGCTCGCGAGTCCGGAGCCGCGACTTCTTCCTCGTCGGACACAAGTCGTACGGACGCACGAGTCACTTCCTGCTCGAGACCGGCTACCGTCAGGTCGCGGACGTGATCGCGAAGCTGGCGCGCGAACAGGCGGTCGCGACGCCGAGCTGAACGCCGTTCGGCGCGTGAGCCCGCGACGCCGGCGCGGGCGAACCGAGGAGACGCCCGGCCGCATCTTAGGGTCGATCCCGCAGCGTGTCCTCCGAGGTCCCATGGTCGGCGAGCAGCTCTCTCACTACCGCATTCTCGAGCCGCTCGGGCAAGGGGGCATGGGCGTCGTGTATCGCGCGTTCGACGATCGGCTCGAGCGCGACGTCGCCCTCAAGGTGCTCCCCGATGCCTCGATCACCGACGGCCGCGCGCGCGTGAGCAGCTGCGCCGCGAGGCGCTCACACTGTCGCGCGTCAACCATCCCGGCATCGCCACGATCCACGAGCTGGGCCACGACCGCGGGATCGACTTCATCGTCATGGAGTACGTCGAGGGGCGCGACCCCCTCGAGGGCCGGCTGCTCGCGGGCCCGATGCCGGAGGGCGAGCTGGCGGGGTCGGGCTCGCGATCGCGGAAGCGCTCGAGGCCGCGCACGCGCAGGGGCATCGTCCATCGCGATCTCAAGCCCGCGAACGTCGCGCTCACGGCGAGCGGTCGCGTGAAGGTGCTCGACTTCGGCATCGCCGCGTTGCGCGAGCGGCCGTCGGCGGCGGTGACGGAGACGAAGAACCCGCTCGAGTCAGGGACGCTGCGCCACATGGCGCCCGAGCAGCTGATGGGCGCCGACCCCGACGCGCGCTCCGACGTCTACGCCCTGGGCGTGATCCTGTACGAGATGGCCGTGGGACGGCCGCCGCACGGCGCGACGCTCGCGACGGCGCTCGTGTACGAGATCATCAACACGCCGCCGCCACCGCCGGGTGCTGCGCGTCCGGCTTGTCGCGCGCGCTCGAGCGCGCTCATCCTGCGCTGCCTCGAGAAGGATCCGGTGAAGCGCCCGGCGTCGGCGATCGCGCTGGCCGACGAGCTGAGGCGTGTCCTGGCCGCGCCCACCGGCCCCGCGCCGGCACACGTCGACGCGTCGCCGGCCGCCAGCATCCGATCGCTCGTCGTGCTTCCGCTCGAGAATCTGTCCGGCGACCCGTCGCAAGACTTCTTCGCCGACGGCATGACCGACGCGCTGATCTCGGAGCTGGCGCAGCTGTCGGCACTGCGCGTGATCTCGCGCACGTCGGCGATGCGAGTACAAGGGGCGGGCAAACCGATCCCCGAGATCGCGCGCGAGCTGAACGTGCAGGCCGTGGTCGAGGGACGGCGTGGTGCGATCGGGCGATCGGGTCCGCATCACCGCCCAGCTCGTCGACGCCGCCGACCGCGCGCTGTGGTCCAAGTCGTACCAGCGCGACCTGAGCGACGTGCTGGATCTCCAGGAGCGCGTTGGCGTGCGAGATCGCCGACGAGATCCGCGTGACGCTGACGCCGCGCGACGCGAGGCGCTTGAACGCGGGCCGCACCGTCGACCCCGCCGCCCACGATGCCTACCTGCGCGGCCGCTACTACTGGAACCGGCGCACCGATGCCGACGTGCGCCGCAGCATCGAGTTCTTCATGGCCGCGATCGACATCGATCCGCGCTACGCCTTCGCCTACGTCGGGCTCGCGGACGCGTACAGCATCATCGGCACGAACAGCGCCTACGTCACCGTCGACGCGTTCCCGCGCGCCCAAGGCGGCGGCGCTGCAGGCGATCGAAATCGATCCGGAGATGGGCGAGGCCCACATCTCGCTCGCGTACACGCTCCAGTACCACGACTGGAACTGGAAGGCCTCGGGCGCGAGTACAAGATCGGGCTCGAGAAGAGTCCGAACTACGCGACGGGGCATCAGTGGTACGGGATGCTGCTGTCCTCGTTCGGGCGCTTCGACGAGGGGCTGGCCGAGACCGAGCGCGCGATCGCCATGGACCCGCTGTCGCCGATCCTCGCGACGTCGCACGCCGACGTTGCTGTACTACGCGCGTCGCTATGAGGAGGCGAAGGCCGAACTGGATCGCGTGCTCGAGACCGATCCGCGCTTTGCACCCGGGTGGCTCGACCTCGGGCGGCTCGAGCTCCAGCTCGGGCACGTCGAGGACGGGATCTCCGCGTACCGGCGCGCGCTCGAGCTGACGGGCGGCGACCCCGACCACACGCCGTACCTCGCACTCGCCTACGCGCTCGCCGGCGATCACGCCGAGGCGTGCCGGCGACTCGAAGTCCTGCTCGCCCCGCCGCGACGCTCGCCGTCGTGGTCGATCGCCTCGATCTACCTGGCGCTCGGCGAGCGCGAGCGCGCGCCTCGGAATGGCTCGAGAGGGTGTCGAGGAGCGCGGCCGGGCGATGGTGATGCTCGCGACGCATCCGCGCTTCGACGAGCTGCGCGACGAGCCGCGATTCCGGACTTTAGTTTCGGAGCTCAAGCTGCCGACGACTTAAGGAACGACCGCCGCGACGCGGCGCGCGCGACCACCGGGACGGCGTCTCGATCGTCGCTTTCCGCTGGCGCCCGGGGGCCGCACGCCGTAGCCTCCCGCGCACGCGGGCCACGTGACCGCGTCGCGATGTGCGTGTGGTTCGACGACAGGGAGTCCGTGCCATGGCCGACTCGCAGCCCCTCGCCCATCCTCGCCGCCTCATCCCCACGCGCCGCGAATTCCTGATCGCGTGCGCGCGCGCCGGGGCCGGCGGTCGCCGTAGCCGGCGCTGTACCGGAATGGGCGCGCCAGGCGCTCGCCGCGACGCGCGGTTCGGGCGCGGGCGAGATCATCGTCCGCAACGAGTGGCCCGAGCATTGGGAGACCTCGCTCGAGGTCCTCGATCGCGATTGGATCACGCCGAGCGAGGCGCTTTACGTTCGCAGCCATTTCCCCGTGCCCGAGATCGACGCCGCCACGTGGAAGCTCGAGATCGCGGGGCGCGTGCACACGCCGGTGACGTTCGGGATGGACCAGCTCAGAGCTTCCCCGAGGTCTCGGCCGTCGCACACGCTCGAGTGCGCGGGCAATGGACGAGGCGCTCTACAAGCCTGCCGAGCACGTCGGGCACGCAGTGGCAGTACGGAGCGGTGGGCAACGTGCAATGGACGGGCTTCAAGCTCGCCTCGCTGCTCGAGTACGTGGAGGTCGACCCCGAGGCGAAGCACGTGTGGTTCGAGGCCGCCGACGGGCTCCCCGATCCGCGCGTGCCGCGCTTCGTGCGCAGCCTGCCGATCGAGAAGGCGCTGCGAGGTGCTGCTCGCGCACACGATGAACGACACGCGCTGCTGTCGCCGCTCCACGGCGCGCCGATGCGCGCCGTGGTGCCAGGCTGGTACGGCATGGCGTGGACCAAGTGGGTGACCAAGATCCGCATCGAGGACCAACCGTCGGACAACCACTTCATGGTGCGCGGCTACCGCTACAACGCGCCCGGCGAGGATCCGGCGACCGCGGCGCCGGTCGAGGAGCTGCGCTTGAAGTCCATCATCGCGCGACCGCTCGAGGGCGCCAAGCTGCCGCTCGGCCGTCGTGCGCATCCAGGGCTTCGCGTGGGCGGGGAGCGCGGGAGTGCGCTTCGTCGAGATCTCCGTCGACGGCGGCAAGACGTGGCAGTACGGCGGCTTCATGGGCGAGAATGCGCCGCTCGCTTGGCGCTTCTGGGCAACGGAGGTCGAGGTCAAGACGCCGCGGAAGCTCACGATCCTGGCGCGCGCGACCGACGGCAAGGGCGTCGTGCAGCCGATGGCGGCCGCATCCAACGCCGGCGGCTACGCCAACAACTCGATCCAACGGGTGAACTGTCGGTGTCACCGCGTAGCGCCGTCGTGATCGTGCTCGTGTGCGTCGGCGTCCTAGGGCTAGCCGTCGGCGCGACGCGCCTCGCGGGCGACAGCGATCCGCTGCGGGGCGCGTGTACGTCTACCCGCGGGAGCTGCCCCGGGGCCCGGGCAGGAGATCGCGGTCCGGAGCTGTCAGATGTGCCATTCGGCGATGCTGATCACCCAGCAGCACAAGGACTCGTCGGCCTGGGAGCGCACGATCACGCAGATGGAGAAATGGGGCGCACCCGTTCCCCCCGAGCAACGCGACAGCCTGCGCACCTACCTGATGACGACATTCGGGCCCGCGACCGCGCCAGAGCGACCCTCCGATAGCACGTCACGGCTGACGGGAAACCGTTTCACCCGCATTCTTTGCGGCCGCGACGCGGGTTTCCTCTTGACCCGCCTCACCGGCCAAGGCCAAGCTGGGTCCGCCTCCGCGTTTGCCCCGCGGTCTCAGTGGACCGTGCGCCGGACGTGGCCGCGTCCCGGCGGCTCGTTCCGCTCAACCCTGACCGGCTCGGAGATCAGTCGCATGCGATTTCGCCCGCATCTTGCCCTTGCCGCCTGGCTGCTCGCGGGCGCGACGACTCTCACCCCACCCCATGCGTGTTTGCCGCACCGCGCGTCGCCGTCGCGTTGCAAGCGACCGAGGCCGCCGCTGCCGTACGTGGACTTCATCACCATCTGCGGACAGAGCAAGTGCGACCCATCCGGACAACCGATCTGCCCGACGGACAGCTTGGTCATCCAGATCGGCGGACACTTCCCGAACGCATGCTTCAAGCTTCGATCGGATCGAGCTGCTTCCGATGCCGGCGTTGCAGCCGTCGAGCCCGGGGATCTCGTCATCGTGAGCGACGGCTCGTGCACCGGGACTCCCACGTGCCCCGACTCGTTGGTGCCGTGGTCCGCACAGATCGTGCTGGGGCCGCAGCTGCTCGGCATGCACAACGCACGCGTGGCGCTCGGCGTGACCGATTGTCCGGGCGGCGAGCCGCAGGCGGGGATGGACACCATGACCACCGTTCCGTTCACGGTGGCGCAGTGCGAGAACGCCGCCCTCGCCAGACGTGCCTCCTCGGCGGGTGGCAGCACTCGGCGACCGGCGAGCAGCTCTGCGACGCACAGGTGTCGGAAGGTCATCCGGCGCACGTGACGTTCATCGTCAACTCGACCGTTCCGCTCCGCCGCGCTCCAGGAACGTTCACGCTGAGCCCGCACACGCTCAAGATCACGAACGTCGAGACGACGGGCCCGGCGGTGGGCATGAACCTCCAGTGCTCGCTGACGTCGACGGGCGCCAAGTTCGTGCTGTTCTCGACCTCCGGCGCTCCAATTCCCGCCGCGCCGCCGGGGACGGAGGGCGTTCCGGTGCTGATCGTGACCGTGGCGAGCCCGACGGTCCACACCATGACGAACGGTGGCGATGATGGCGACGACGACGATCAGGGCGACGACAACGATCAAGGCGACGACGATCACGGCGGCAAGGACAAGGACAAGGACAAAGATAAGGGACAAGGGACCGAAGATTCCCAAGGTGACGCTCGTCATCGCGAGCGCGCCTGCTCGGCTCCGACGCGAACGGCGGCGCCGTGAGGCCGTGCCCGTCGCGGACGACAAGGTCCGGATCGACGCCGCGCGGATCTGCTCCGCGACCGCGTGCGATCTGAACCACGATGGACGCTCCGACGTGCGCGATCTGGTGCTGATGGTGAACTGCCTCAACGGCCTCGCGTGCGTGGACACCACCGGCTTCGACTGCGACAACAGTGGCGCGTTCAACCTGGACGACGTCATGTGCTGCGCCCGGAAGATCCTCGGCAATCCGTGCAAGGATTGCCCGCCGGACACGACGCAGCAGACGAAGGACATGAACGTCCACGTGGCGCTGGGGAACGCCGTCGAGATGGGCGACGTGCTCGAGGTCCGCTCACGATCTCGGGCTGCGACCGTCTGGCCGCGGCACGGGTGGCGCTGAACTTCCCGTCCGACCGCTACGACGTGAAAGCCGTCGCGAGCCAAGGCTCGCCGGGCGGCGGATGGATGCTGTTCTCGCAGGTCGTGGGGAACATGGCGAACATCGGCTTGATCGACGCCGGCGGGCCCTATCCGCTGAGCGCCGAGCCGAAAACGATGACCGTCCTGCTGCGCCTGTCGCCCAAGTCCGGGAAGGCCACGGGCGGTAAGGTGACCGTGGGATCGTCCGAATTCAGCAACTCGCTCGGGGGCCGTCTCCAGGTCGACCTCAAGTCGACGCCGACGTCGCTGCCCGGCGAGCCGCCGAGCTTCGCGCTGTCGGAGAACCAGCCGAACCCGTTCACCGGCGAGACGCGCTTCACGCCTGACCCTCCGCGCGCCGCGGTCGTCGACCTCGGCATCTTCGACATCGCCGGCCGTCGCATCGCGACGCTGGATCGCGGCACGCTGTCCGAAGGCGTTCAGCCGTTCACGTGGAGCGGCAACCTCGACGGCGGCGGTCAGGCGCGGAGCGGCGTGTACTTCTACCGCGCGACGATCGAAGGCCGGACGATCGCGAAGCGGATGGTGTTGCTGGCGTCGTTCTGATCGCGATCCACATCAAGCAGTGAGATCGGGGCGGCTCCTGCGGAGTCGCCCCGAGTGTTTTCGTACATCCGTGCTGGAGCCGCCTCGCCAGCTTCAAGCGCGGGTTACGTGGCGCTCGAACGAACCCGCTCCTCTAGCGACTGGGTTCCTCATACAGGCCGAACTCGTTGCCCACAGGATCGACGAACACTGCAAAGGCACCCATGCCTGAACCAATAACTGTGCGAGGCGTCAAGACCCGTCCGCCGGCAGCCTCAATTTGCTTCAGGGTGTCGGCAATACCGTCCACCATGATGTAGGTCCGCGTCCGTTCCTCGGGGGTCCGATCGCTGTCCTTTACCCAAGTCCCGCTGACGCCACCGGGATCGTCGAAGGCCAGCTCGCCATCACCCCGTCGCCTGACCTTCCAGCCGAAGATGCGGCTATAGAATTCCGCGGAAGCTTCGGCGGTGTTCGCGGGAATCTCAGATAGCAGATCTTGCCGTGAGGCATGTGGTCTCCAGCAGGAAAGGGCCTTCGAAAAAGATCGCGCTGGCCGGCTACTTCGGCCTCTGCACCAAGGTGTACCACGCGAACAGATCGTGCTCGAGGTCCATGCCGCCGTCGCCCTGATCCCAGCCCAGCAGGTGGCCCATGGTGCGGGCGGCCTGGTCGTCGTTGCGATCGAACTCGATCACGCGGAAGCCCGCGGCCTCCACATCGCGCGCGAGAACGGACAGTGCCCGTCGGCCCACGGGATGTACGGCTTGTCGGGCGGCGCGGGCGCGGGGCAGAGGTTGTAGATCAGCGCGTAGCCGCCGGGCTTCAAGATGCGGTGCAGGTTGCGCACGTACGACGTGTCGTCGACGCCGAGGTGAACGAGGCGGCGCGGATCGACCGGCTTCTCCGGATGGATGTAGCCGTTCTTGAGCGTGTTCTTCGAGATGAACACGTCGTAGCCGTCGCCCGCGGCGGCCGTGACCTCGGGCTCGGCGGGATACTGGCCGTGCAGCAGCGTGACGCGGCCGTCCTTGCCGTGGCGGCCGCGCACCGTGCCCTGGTCGCCCGGCTGGCTGTACAGCTCGTGCAGCAACGGGTCGACCTCGACGCCCACGGCGTCGGCGCCGAGGCTCGCCAGCAGGCGCAGGTGGCCGACCGTGCCGTATCCGAAATCCATCAAGCGGATCCCGGAGACATCGCGCAGTCCCGCGCCCGACAGGATCTCGAGTGCGCGCACGTACGCGAGCGGCGATCCGTAGCGCGCGTCGTGTAGTAGAACGTCTCGTCGAGCGTGCGCGACAGCATCCGCGCCTTCGCGGTGTCGGGCAACGCGGCGGCGCGCTCGGGCGTGTAGTAGTGCGTTCGCGACGAGTCGTACCACACCGTGCGCGGCGCGATGTGCGGCAGGTCGGCGGTGGCGGCGACGAACCGCTTGCCGAGTGTCGTCTTGACGAACGGGCGAGCGCCTTCGCCTCGCGCTGCAGCTCGGCGACGGTGGTCGTGTCGGTGTCGGCGGCGCGGGCGCGCGGAATCGCGAGCGTCGCGATCGCGGCGAGCACGCACGCGACGAGGATGCCTGGGCGAAGCATCGTTCTGGGCGTCATGGTCGGTCTCCGTGAGGGGTGTGAGGCTGGGGACCCTAAACCTGCGTCGCATTGACGCCGCATCCCGGCCCGACCGGCGCGGGAAACCCGCGCTCCACCGCGACGATGTCGAGGCCTGCTCGTCGGCGCACCGCACTCGGCGCGCGTCGGTCGCGGATGCTAGTCTCCACGCATGTCGCTCACCGTGTCCCAGCTCGACGAGCTGCGCGCGCTGCTCGGCGAGTCGGGCGTGCTCGCGAGCGCCGCCGCGCGCTTCACCTATGAAGCGGATGCACTCACGCTCGAACGACACGCCCCGACGCGATCGTGCTGCCGCGCACCACCGACGAGGTCGCGGCGCTCGTGCGCTGGGCACGCACACGACGTACCGGTCACCGCGCGCGGCGCCGGCACCGGGCTCGCCGGCGGCGCGACGCCGGAGTACGGCGGCCTCGTGCTGTCGCTCAACCGCATGGACGAGATCGCTGCGCGTCGACCCCGAGCGCATGCTGGCGTGGGTGCAGCCCGGGCTCGTGAACCTGTCGCTGTCGCAGCAGGTGGCGCCCAGGGCTCTACTACGCGCCCGATCCCGCCTCGCAGCAGGTGAGCACGATCGGCGGCAACGTCGCGACCAACGCCGGCGGACCGCACTGCCTGAAGTACGGCGTCACGCTCAACCACGTGCACGGCATCGTCGTCGGTGCTCGCCGACGGCGCGGTCGTCCAGCTCGGCGGCGAGGCGCTCGACGCCCCGGACTTCGATCTCGCCTCGGTGGTCATCGGCAGCGAGGGCACGCTCGGGATCGTCACCGAGATCTGCGTGCGGCTCCTGCCCCGGCCGGAGGCGGTCAAGACCATGCTGTTCGACTACCGCACCGTCGAGGAGCGTGCCGCACCGTCTCCGACGTGATTGCCGACGGCATCGTGCCCGCAGCGATGGAGATCATGGACCAGCACACGGTCGGGCTGGTCGAGTCGTGGCTCCACATCGGGCTCCCGACCGACGCCGGCGCCGTGCTGCTCATCGAGGTCGACGGCCCGGCCGTGAGCATGCCGGCCCAGGTCGATCGCATCATCGCCCGCGCGAACGAGCGCGGCACGCGCTCGACGCGCGTCGCCAAGGACGACGCCGAGCGCGCCGCGATCTGGAAGGGTCGAAAGTCGGCGTTCGGCGCCTACGGACGCACCGCCAGCGGCTTCTACATCATGGACGGCGTCGTGCCACGCACCCGCCTCGCCGAGGCGCTGACCATCGTGTATCGGCTGTGCGAGGAGCGCGGCCTGCAAGGCGGGCAACGTGTTCCACGCCGGCGACGGCAATCTCCACCCGCACGTGCTGTTCAACGCCGACGACGCCGCGGCGCAGGCGCGCGCGCTCGAGGCGTCGCACGAGATCCTGCGCATGTGCATCCGCTTCGGCGGCACGATCTCGGGCGAGCACGGCGTCGGAATCGAGAAGCGGTCGATGATGCTCGAGCTGTTCGCCGAGACGGACCTCGAGGTGATGGGCGGCTGCGCGACGCGTTCGACCCGGCGCGGCGGCTCAATCCCGGCAAGATCCTGCCCGCGGGCGGCGGGTGTCGCGAGTTCGCGGCGGATCACACGAACGGCGGCACGACGCCCGGCGCGCGCGCCGGGGTTCCCGCGCAGCTGGGCGGCATGCGCGTCGGCGACGGCAGCGCCGAGGGGGCCGTGGATTTGAGCGAGGCGGGTGTGACCCCCGGCGTGCTCGACGCGGCGCGCGGCGTCGATCCGCGCGCTACGCGATCGGCGGGCGCACGCCTGCGGCCGCCGTGCGTCCGACGTCGCGCGAGGAAGTGGCCGAGGCGCTGCGTGCGGCGTCGCGCGATCGACGCGCGGTCGTGCCGTGGGGCGGCGGGACCGAGCTGGCGCGCATGGCGTCGCCCGGCGCTACGACGTGGCGCTCGATCTCACGGCGCTCGATCGCATCGTCGAGTACGAGCCCGAGGACCTGACGCTCACCGCCGAGTGCGGCGTCACGATCGAAACGCTGCGCGCGCGGCTCGCCGCCGCGGGCCAGGAGCTGCCGCTCGAAGCGCCGCAGCCGACACGCGCGACGCTCGGCGGCGTGCTGGCGACCAACGCCTCGGGCCCCCGCCGGCGGCGTTTTCGCGCGCCGCGCGACCGCATCCTGGGTGCGCGCTTCGCGCTCTCGGACGGCACGCTCGCCCGCGCCGGCGGACGCGTGGTGAAGAACGTGGCCGGCTACGGCATCCATCGCCTGCTGTGCGGGTCGCGCGGCGGGCTCGGCGTGATCGTCGAGGCCAGCCTCAAGCTCCTGCCCGCGCCCTCGTCCCGCTTGGCCCTCGTGTACGCGGCGCGAGCGAGCGAGATCGCCGACGCGAAGCGGTGGGCGTTCCTGTCGCGGCTCGAGCCCGCGATCGTAAGCGTTGTGCTCGGCGCGGGGGCGCTCGGCGCCGCGGCGCACGGCGCGGACGCGCTCGCGGCCTCGACGATCGCGGTCGTCGTCGGCCTCGAGGACGACGGCCCCTGGGTGGCGCAGCAGGAGCAGGCCGTTCGCCGCGCGCTTGGCGACCCCATCGCGCGGCTCGACGGCGACGCCGCCGAGCGACTCGGCGCCGCGCTGTGCGAGCTGGGCGCCGACCGACCGACGTGCCTCACGCTGACGACCGCGCGGACCTCGCCCGCCGCCATTGGGGCGCTCGCCTCGCGGGCACCCGGCGCACCGGCCGTCTTCCACGCGCCGTCGGGACTCCTGCGGGTGTATCCGGAGCGCGACGATGCCCAGCGGGTCATGGCGGACGTGACCGCGATGGAGTTCGTCGCTCACGGACGCGAGCGGCGTGGCCGACGTGGAGCCCGCCGCACCGGCGTTGGCCTCGACGGCCGACCTCCGCGAGCGGATCCGCGCCGCGCTCGATCCGTCGGCGACGCTCGCCTTCGGCCCGTCCTGGGCACGTAAATAGCCATCGACCGGGGTTGCCGACGGGGTGAGGCCTGCCCTACCCTTGTGGCGCTCCCGCCTGCCTGATCCCTCCCTCGCTCAAGGAATCCCGGTCGCGCGCTTCCCGTTGTCGCGTCGGTATCTTTGTGTCTCGGCCCTGGCCTGGCCCTGTTCGCGGCCTGGGGGTGCGGCGGCAGCAAGGAAACGCCCGTCAAGCCGCCACCGCCGTCCATCAACCAGACGGACGCCGACGACATCGTGCAGCAGATCAGGGTCATGGTGTCGGCCGACAACGGCGGCTGGTTCTCGCTGATCGAGTCGATGAACGCGATGCTGCCCGGCATTCTCCAGAACTCGCAGCCGTTCACGGGGGACGCGCGCGGGTGGTCGCGGAGGGGCTGCCACGGCCCGTGACGCTCCAGGACACGACCATCACCAAGGCGGGCGTGACCTACAGCGTGGAGCATCTTCTACTTCAACGCGGCCCAGGACTCGAGCTTCAGGCCCGACACGACGACCGATTACCTCGAGGCCCGGATTCTCGCCCAGGGTGGAACGTTGAGCGGCGGCGGGGTGAGCGCGACCTACGGCCTGTTCTCGGACCAGCTGTTCCAGATCTACAACCTCGACGCCAGCAACGACACGCTCAAGTTCAGCAGCGTGATGGATGATTCGTCCTACGGCACCGTCCACAGCACGATCAGCACGACCTCGATCCGCCTCTGGTACCAGCAAAACTTCGTCGACTACGAGCTGACGCTGCTCAAGAGCCAGGTGGGATCGCCGTACGCGATCAAGGGCGAGGCGAACTGGATCATCGACGCCAGCGTCATGGGGTCAACGGGGAGCCGCCAGGACGTCGCGAGCAACGCGCTCGGCGAGGGACACCTGATCCTGAGCGGCACGGAGAACGCCGTGTTCGAGGTCACCGACAGCTTCGGCGTCGGCACGACGATCTACCGCTACCACTTGAACCTGAGGACCGGCGCGATCAGTCGGATGTGACGCCCGTGTCCACGGTGGTGCGTCGCGTCTGCTCGATCCACCACGCCCACGGCACGAAGATCCACGAGATGAGCGCGAAGCGCGAGGCGCGTCTCGCTGTCGGGCGGCGGGCCGCCGGTGAGCGCGCCGACGTAGGCGAGCACGATCAGGCCGACGAACGACCACAGCGACACGCGCCCCCACACGTTGTTCATGCGCGTCCGCGCCGAGAGGTAGATCGCGAGCCCGGCGGCGAGCAACGCCGACTCGACCATCACGGTCGCGGGCTTCGAATACCACAGGCCGAGCCCGACCTTGGGGCCGCCGGGCCACAGCGGCATGTCCGCCCGGTGCGACCACTGCGTCGAGCACCCAGTGGCTCACGACCCTGATCCCGAGCCACATCGACCCGGCGCGATGCCGCGTCCGCCACCAATAGAGGCCGGCGAGCGCCAGCCCCCACAGCGTCAACATCAGCAGGCTGTGGCTCCACGGGTAGTTGACGAAGTCGGAGCGGCGTCACCGGCGTGTTGCCGGGGTCGATCCGCACGTGCTCGATGCCGAGGAGCAGGAAGATCGGCCACAAGAGATCGGCGAGCATCGGCGCCGTCATCAGCCAACCCAGCGAGGTGCGGCGGGGCGGCGCGTTTTGTCGCAAACCCCACGGCAATGTGGCCCAGAAACACGAAGGTCCCCTTTTTCGGCCATTTCACCGGCGTGGCCGCTCCGCCGAAGGGCTGCTAGCCTAGCCGCATTCCACGGAGGTAGCCATGTACGCCATCTCGATGCTGCCGCTCTTGCTCGTGACACCCATCGTGACCGGGGAATCCCGTCGCCGCTTGCGCACACGTACTCGATCGTGGCGCGCGACCCGGAAGACCGGCGAAATGGGTGTCGCCGTGCAGTCCCACTACTTTTCCGTCGGGCCCGTCGTGCCCTGGGCCGAGGCCGGCGTCGGCGCTGTGGCGACTCAGTCGCTGGTGCCGATCGACTACGGGCCCGAACGGTCTCGAAGTTGATGCGCGAAGGGCATGACCGCGAAGCAGGCGCTGGACTCGCTGGTCAAGGCCGACCCGCACAGCGAGGGTCGCCAGGTCGCGATGGTCGACGCCAAGGGCAACGTCGCCGCGTACACTGGCAAGGGCGTGCATCCCCGACGCCGGCCAGCAGACCGGCGCCAGCTACTCGTGCAGGCCAACCTGATGTCGAACGCCACCATCTGGCCCGCGATGGCCACCGCGTTCGAGAAGGCCAGGGGCGATCCTCGCCGAGCGCATGATGCAAGCGCTCGAGGCGGCGCAGCGGCCGGCGGCGACATCCGCGGCAAACAATCCGCCGCGATCGTGGTCGTGAAGGCGCAGTCGACCGGGAAGCCGTGGGCCGACCGCGTGATGGACCTGCGCGTCGAGGACCACCCCGAGCCGCTCAAGGAACTGCGCCGCCTCATGCGCCTCCGCCGCGCCTACAACCTCGAGGACGCCGGCGACAACTTCATCTCCGAGAAGAAGCCGAGGAGGCGATGAAGGCCTACGAGGAGCCGATGAAGCTCGCTCCCGACGTCGTCGAGCTGCAGTTCTGGGCGGCGGTGTCGATGTACACGAACAATCAGGAGGCGGAAGGCCTCGCGCTGTTCAAGAAGGTGTTCGCGCAGGAGAAGCGCTGGATCGATCTCGATGCCGCGCCTCGCGAGGGTGGGATTATTTCCCGATGATCCGAAGAAGATTGCGGAGGTGCAGGCGCAGGGGAAGAAAGCAGCGGGGCTTGGGGCTTATAGGGAGAGTCGAGAATCGTTTTCGCTCGACTTGATCCACGGTGACGGCGGGATTCGAGCATGCTTTGCGGCATGTATTGGGACGAAGCGGTCGCAACGCATGCGCTGGGCATGGTGCGGGTAAGTCGCTCCAGACGTCCGAATGTGAATTGCAGCTTGGGAGGTCTGACCCCAGTCGTAGGCTGCATCGCGCGCCCCACGCTGGTCGCGACGGGTGGCGACCAGCTCCACCATCAGGAGGTTCCCCATGCGCCGCCAGATTCTGGCCGGATTCCGCCAGAGTCGGCACAACGCGCATGGAAGTTCCTATCCTTTCCTTCTGCGCCGGCCCGACCCCTTCGGCAGGGGAGCGCGTGGACGGGAAGCGGCACGCTTCCTCAGGGTCGGCTCTGCCTCCTCGTCACACTGGCTGGGCCGCTCGGCGCTCAGCCGGGCGACAGCTACAGGCACGTTGCCGGATCAATCGAGCCGCTCCGGAGGTGTCGATTCCACGATCCTTCCACGGCGCCACGAGCCCATGGAAGAGGCGGCGTCACACCACGGCTCCGTCGACCCGCGCGCCCGGAACCTGGACTGCGATCTGCATTTCGCCCGATCCCGAGCCGCGCGAGGCGCCGACCGTGATCTACGATTCGCGAAGCGGAAGCGCGTCGTCCTCTTTGGCGGTTTTTCGATGGCTGGAACGGCTACCACGCGGAGGTCTGCGGGAGACCGACCCGGACTGGCGCAGGAGAGACGAATGGCGACGCATGCCGATCCGGGGAGGCTCCGCAGGTCGCAGTCCAGCATCTCGCGGTTTACGATCCGGCGAGCGACGCCATGATCGTCTCTATGGCGGCCACGGTGCCGCACCGGATTATCTCGGCGACGTGTGGATGCTGCGGTTTCGAAGCACGCGCGCGCTGGAGTCTGCTGACGCCGTCGCCCACGGACCACGCGCCGGCGTCACGCTAGCTTCGTGCATTGGCGGTCTCGATTCGCAGCTACACCGAATCGTCGTGGGATGCGGGCAGACGAATCAACGGACGCTGAACGACGTCTGGGCGTTTTCAGCTGGACGCGCAGCAATGGACGAACTCGTCACGATTCGGAATCGAGGGGGAACCTCTCCCGCTCGAATCTCGCGCTCGCCGGCGAACTCGCGCCGCAGCCCAGTGGCTGGGGTTCTGGGTGGGATCGCCGGGGACCGGGGCACGCAACGAGCTGTAGGTCCTGGGATGTCGTGCGCAAAGACAGGCTGGGCGCGCAGCCCTGGACTATGCCGACGAAGGTCGGTTGCTCTCGTCGATCCTGCGCCGTCTACGATCCCGTGCGCGATCAGCTCATCGTGCTCGAGGGGCTCGGGGTCTCCACTTTTAACCAGATGAGTTGTCGACGGTCGCGCTGTCGGAAGAGACGCGGGGCCACCTCGCTGGCGGCGTTCAGCCCGCCAGGCCTCCGGCCGCGGCGATCTCCGACCAGCCCACGATCGTGTCGGCGACTCGGCTTCAGGGGGCCGGAACGACTACGGGACGTTTCGGTGAGCTGTGTGGGCGGCTGAGTCTCGGAGCGGACATGCACTGTGGACAGTGCTCACGGCGCCAACCACTCCCGGGATGCCGGGGGGACGCGCCTACGCGGCATCCGTTAACGATACGCGCCATCAGCGCTGGGTGATCCTCGGAGGACTGATCAGGCGGCTCCGCGCTGTCCGACATCTGGACATTCGACGCTGGCGTCCGCGAACCTGCAGTGCTAGACCGTTCGACGCGGACAATACGCAGGTTTTTCGGGGCGGCCGCGGCGTACGACGCCAAGGAGCGATCGGATCACCTCCTGTTCGGAGGCAGCAACGGCACCTGGCGGTCAATCAGGATACCTGGGAGGTTCGACGCGATGCCGGGCACCGCCATCCATCTCACCTACACCGACGACTATCCTTCGCTCGAGCGAACGTTCCCGAGCGCCTTCTACGACACCTACCCGCGACCAGGATGGTCGCTGTTCTGGTGGCGTCGTCGGGGAGTGCATCGCGTTCGGATGCAATTCCTGCTACGACGCGTGGCCCTTCTCGACGCCACGCCCTTCACCACGCAGTCACCTGTGCGCGCCGTGGACGTTTCCCGATTGGGTTCCGCCCCAGAATGCGTGCGGCGCCGGCGTTACCGATCCCCTGCACCACCGGCTCGTGCTCATCGGCGGCGTCTACGACGATCCGGCTCGTTACCGCGGTGGATTCGCGCTTATGGATACTGGGCGAGTCCGCTTCCGGGGCATGGCGGATCCTACGGCCCGGGCTGCCTCCAGCGCGGTATGGCGCGAGCGGTTGTCTGCGACCCCACGCAGCGGCGCATCGCTGATATTCGGCGGCGACCTCGGAGCCGTCGAACAGGCTGACCCTGATTGCAACTCGGGCGCGAGGACGCCCCTCCCGCTCCGAGGGTCGCGACCACAGGCTGCCGCCGTTGCAGCGCTTCCTGCATGCCGCCTGCATGGATCCCGAAGGCCGACGCATGTTCGTATTCGGCGGAGAACGTACCGCGACGAATCGTGACATGCTCGGAGATCTGCGGAGTTGGAACTCTCCGGGCGCAAGCTCGAAGCTGCTGATCCGGATCACCGCCTTTCACTGGCAGCGATCGGCGCACGCGGCGCTCTACGACGCTCCTCGGGACCGACTCATCGTCTTCGGCGGAACGGCGCAAGGGCGACTCCGTGTGAGCGCTGACGCTCGGTGGCAAGCTGCGGTGGAGCAGAGCTCGCGACGCGGGGTGTTTCTCCGGGCTGGCGCGGGACCATCGCTGCTCTACGACTCAAAGGCGCGACCGGGCGATCATGCTCGGAGGCTCGCGCGGCCGCGCGGAACCGCTCAGGACGCCTGGAGGTTTGTCGCTCGCCGACCCGCCGGCCTGGGCCCGATTCGCCGCGCGACGAGCTCCCTGAAGGGGCGAGAATCAGTCCGCCGTTTACGATCCGCGTGACGACGCGGTGATCGATTTCGGTGGCGTGACCACCAAGTTCGGGCGTTTCGGCTACCCCGCTACCGGCCGGGAGCGTTCCGGCTCTCGCTCGAAGTCGACCTGGCAGCAGCTCCGATCCAGGGCGGCCCGAGCGGAAACCGGACGAACCGAGCGCGGCGGTGTTCGACGCCGCTCGCGCCATCGCGTCGTGAGCTTCGGCGGCCTCGACGACCATACCGGCACGATGTGCGACACCTGGTCGATCGGACTCGATGACTCTACGTTCGTTTACGCGGCGATGGTTCCTGCGGGGCTGAGCCCCTTCTTCCAGTCCGACCTGGTGCTCCGATCCGAGCGCCGATCGGCTGCTCCTCTATGGTGGGGACGGCCCGCGTGTGGGATGCGTCCGCTCTCAGCCCGACTCGTGGGCGCAGGTGCCGGTATCCGGCGACGTGCCGCTACCCGCCGGAACATGCCGCGGTCTTGCGACTCGCGTCGCCATCGCATGCTCGTCTACGGCGGCGCCGCTGGATCGAGGCCGGCGCTCGATCTCTGGCAGTTCACGATCGAGAAGAATCACCCCGCGGCCGCGCATCCACAATCCGTCGGGATCAGGTTGGCCGGCGTGGCGCCGAGCCCGGCGCGAGGAGCCGTCGTCCTCGATTTCACCCTGCCGGACGCCGAGCCAGCGGCTCAGGTTTTCGACCTCGCAGGGCGGCGCGTCGTGAGCCGTGACGTGGGTGCGCTCGGCGCTGGCCGGCACCAACTGCAGCTCGCGGAGACGGAGCGCTTCGCTCCCGGCGTTTACCTGGTTCGACTGTCCCGCGGCTCCGAGGGTGAAGACTGCGCGCTTCGTTCTTGTGCCTTGACGAGCGATTGAACCGGCATTCGGCGCGGACTTAGTTCAAGCGGCCGTTCCAACAGCTCGCATCCACCCCACCGCCCGCCGTCCCTCACAGACCCGCGCGTACTGCCTGTTCGACACTTAGACGGGCAACTTTCCGCGTGTTCGAGGAGGACGGACCGGCCAGCAGCGTCCTCGACACCTACATCAACTCCTTCAACCTCGCATACCCCCGCCCGGCTCACCGCCAGCTCGCGCCCGTCCTCCGAGAATCGCGACGCGACTGTCCTACAACTCCAGCCGCGCCAATCGCTCGATGTTGAGAATCGTCGAGCGGTGAATACGCACGAATCGCTCGCCGTCCAAGGCCTCTTCGAGCTCACCCAGCGTCTGCGCCTTCAAGAACTTCTTTCCTTCGGTGTCGACGACGCCGCCGGGCGGCGGTAGACTTTACGGGCCGAGACTGAACCGCGCCCGAGTCGGTCCGCCTTGTTCCCTCTCGTCGCTCTCGGGCCGTGGGGAGGAGGTGTCACCATGACCGTTCGCAATGGGCTCCACCCTGCTGTGTGTATGCACTGGGCTACCCGGGCCGCCCCATTGATCGCGAGTCTGGTGATCTCGACGTGGACGTCGGATGCCCGGGCCGTCTCGATCTCCGAAAACGTCCGGCCCGACTTCTACGCGACCAACGGCCCCGTCTCCTCCGCGGTGCAGTCTGGGAACATCCTCTACATCGCCGGATTGTTCACCGCCGTGGGCTCCCCAGCGGTGGCGGCGTCCCCGTGAACGCCGCGAGCGGGTCCGTTCCGGCGGTGTTTTCCAGGGTCGGAGGCGTTCTCTACGCCGTGATTCCGGACGGGGACGGTGGCTGGTACATCGGCGGTTCCTTCAAGAACGTGGGTGGCCAGCTCCGAAGCGGTCTCGCACATATCCTGTCGGACGGATCGGTGGCAGCCTGGAATCCGATCCCGAACGACCGCGTCTTCGCGCTCGCGCTCGCCGACGGCATTCTGTATGTCGGCGGGAGCTTCACGTCCCTCGACGGGCAATCCCGAAACCGCCTCGCTTCGTTCGATGTCATCTCGGGCCAATTGCTCCCGTGGACTCCCGACGTCAACTACCCCGTCGGTTCTCTCGCCGTGAGCAGCGGCAAGCTCTATGCGGGTGGGAGCTTCTGGATGGTCAACGGGGTGGCCCGCAACGGCCTCGCATGCTTCGACACGCAAACCGGGACCCTGACCGACTGGAATCCCAACGCCAACCAGTTCGCATCGTTCACGATCGTGATGAGCGGCTCGGTGCTCTATGTAAGAGGGATCTTCCGGACCATCGGCGGACAGCCCCGCACGGATATCGCCGCGCTGGATGGCAACACCGCCGCGCTCCTGCCGTGGAACCCCGCGCCGAATGGCAACGTGGCCTCCCTTGCCGTGGGCAATGGCTTGGTCTACGTCGGTGGCCTGTTTACGTCGGTCGGGGACAACCACGCAATGGGATCGCTGCACTCGACCCGGGGACCGGGTCCGCCACGGCGTGGAACCCGGGTGCCAACAGCTACGTGAACTCACTGGTTCCCACCGCGACGGCCATCTATGCAGGCGGGCAGTTCACGACCATCGGCGGACAAGCCCGAGCGGGAATTGCCGCGCTGAACCCGACGACGGGTCAGGCGTCGCCGTGGACCCCCGCAGTCAGCGGCCCGAGCGGCGCGAATGTCATGGCGTTCAGCGGAAACACGCTCTACGTAGGCTTGGACAACGGTCATGGCTGTCTCACCCCCCAGCCACGCAATGGGCTGGCGGCCATCGACATCCGCACGGGGGTTGCCACGAACTGGAATCCTGGCGCCAACGCATCCGTCTCCGGGTTGGTGCTCGACGGCGGAACGCTCTACGCGTGCGGCTCGTTTACCGCCATTGGCGGGCAGCCGCGAAAGCCGCCTCGCCGCGTTCGATGTAGCGACCGGAAGCCTCACCGGCTGGAGTCCGTCGGCCAACGGCGCGGTCGGGAAGATGACGCGCAACTCGCGTCGCGATTGTTCGTCGAGGGGAACTTCACACAGATTGATGTGACAACCCGATCGAATCTGGCGTCGTTCGATTTCGCGACGGGTGCGCTCAACGGCTTTTCAGCGCCCGCGTCGGGGAACAGCTTCATTGCTTTCGCGGCCAGTGACGATCAGGTGTTTGTCGCCCGGGCCTTCTGCTTGCACCAGATGGGCATGTGTCTCTACTCGCTCTCGTGGAGTGCCTACGACGCAACGACGGGCGCGAACACCGGATGGAACACCGGCGTGATTCAAACGAGTTCCTCAATCCGGCCGCCGTCGTCCTGATGACACACGGTGACCAGCTGCTGATCGGTGGCGATTACATTCAATATGGGGGGCGGTTCAACCTCATTTCGGTGTCACAGGCCACCGGCGCGCTGACGTCGTGGAATCCATCGATTGCGGGGCCGTTTGCGACCGTGACCGCGTTTGGGGCGAGCGGCAATACGGTCTTCGTTGCCGGGAGTTTCACGAGCATCGGGGGCAAGCTCGCAATGGACTCGCCGCATTGGATGCCACGACGGCTGCCGTGTTGCCCTGGAATCCTGCCGGCGGGGGTGGGGCTCGCTGGCGGCAACGGACAGCAGCATGTTCGTCGGCGGGGATTTCACGTCATTCGGTCCGGAGGCGCGGATGGGGCTCGCCGCGTTCGGCACTCCGGCGGCGATCGCAGACTCCTACCTCGATGGGCCCGCGAGCATCGTCGTCGGCGCGGGTGCCGCGGGGCCACCCGTCTCGGGGCGGGCGCTGATCCAGGGCGTGACCGCTCAGCCCGGTGCCGCGGTAGGACTCGTGGCGCAACTAGGATACGGACCGAACGGGACCGATCCCGCGACCACCCGGGATGGAACTGGTACGACGCGTCGTACAGCTCGGAGGCGGCCGGTAGCGATCGGTTCATCGGGACATTTCCGGGGATGGGCTCGGGCGAATACGACTACTGCTTCCGCTACTCCTACTACGGCGCGATTGTGTACGCGGACCTCGATGGGTCCAACAATGGATACTCTCCGGCACAGGCGGGAGCGCTCACGGTGACGCCGCCCCTTTCCGTGTCGAACGCAATCAAGGAGATTGCGTTCGCTGTGACGGGGTCCAACCCGATCGAGGGCGACGCGCGTTTCCGTATCGACCTGCCCACCGCGAGCCGGTGTGCGGTTGTGCATCCACGATCTGAGCGGCCGCCGGGTGGCGACCGTCGTCGATGGCGCTCGCCCCGCGGGTTCCCACTACGTGACGTGGTCGGCGTCGGAACGCTCGAGTATCGCCCCAGGTATCTATTACGCGCGGATGAGTGTCGGCGCGCTGGCTATCGTCAGGAAGCTCGTGCTGCTTCGATAGTGCGTGCTTCAAGCTCGACTACTGCGACGTCCCGACGCCGAGGAAGCCGTCGAGGTGGGGGCAGCTCAAGCTTCGATACCGATGATATTCAACATGCCGCAAGGCATGCAGCGACGACTTGTCCGAACATGCCCCGGGGCATGTTGGGACAAACAGGCCCAACCGACTTGCCCCGGGTAAGTTGATTCTCGTGCGTGCGAGTTCGCTCGGCCCTTTGCCTGCCCTGCCTTTTCTCTAAATGGGATTTGTTATGCGCCAGCTAAGCCCCTACATCAACTCCTTCAACCTCGCGTACCCCGCCCGACTGACCGCCAGCTCCCGCCCATCCTTGAGAATCGCGACGCGACTGTCCTTCGCATAGAGCTCGAGCCTCGCCAATCGCTCGATATTGAGAATCGTCGAGCGGTGAATGCGCACGAAGCGCTCGCCGTCCAGCGCCTCCTCTAGCTCGCCGAGGGTCTGCGCCTTCAGGAACTTTTTCCCCTCGGCGTGAATGCACACGTAGTCGTCGAGCGCTTCCACGTAGTCGAGCAGCTCGACCGGAATCACGTGGACGCGCGCCTGATCCTTCACCAGGATCCGCTCGAGCGACTTCCGCTCCGGCCGCGCGTCGGCGGCGACCTTGCGCAGCGTCTCGACGTTCGGGCGCCCCAGACGCTCGCGCGCGTGCGCGATCGCTTCGGCCAGGCGCTCGGGGCGGAACGGCTTGAGCAGGTAGTCGACGGCGTGGATCTCGAACGCGCGTAGCGCGTGCTCGTCGTAGGCGGTGACGAAGATCACGGCCACGTCGCGATCGATCAGCTCGAGGACCTCGAAGCCGTCGAGCTTGGGCATCTGGATGTCGAGGAAGATCAGATCCGGCTCGTGCTCGGCCACGGCCTTCACGGCCTCGAAGCCGTTCGCGCACTCGGCGACGATCTCGACCTCGGGGTGCGCGGTCAGGTACTCGCGCAGCAGCTCGCGCGCGAGCGGCTCGTCGTCGACGAGGATCGCGCGGATCGCGCCCGGCTCAGCTCGGCACGTCCGGCTCCCCGGCCGCGGGCGCGGGCCGTGTGAGCGCCGGCGGCGAAGTCGCGGCGCCGATCGGCGCCTGAGCCGGAGCCGCCTCCGACGTCACGACCGGCAGCTGGATCACGACGCGAAACGTGGCGTCCGAGCCTTGCTTGGCGCCCTCCCCTACGTCGATGCGCGTCGCGGCGGGATGCTGCGCGGCGAGCCGCGCGCGCACGTTCGCGAGCCCCATGCCGTGCCCCTTCGCGCCGCGGACGATCGGCGTCGTACGGGTTCTCGACGGCGATCTCGAGCCGGTCGGCGACGCGCCGCGCGCTCACCACGACCGTGCCGCCGTCGAGCGTGGTCGACACCCCGTGCTGGATCGCGTTCTCGGCCAGCGGCTGCAGCACGAGCGGCGGCACGCGGCACGCGAGCGCTTCGGGCGTGACCTGACGTTCGATGCGCAGGCGCTCGCCGAAGCGCACCTGCTCGATCGCCCAGTAGTCGTCGAGCAGGTCCAGCTCCTCGGCCAGCGTCACGTCGTTGAGGCCCCGAGCGCCATGCTGCGGCGCAAGAACTCGGACAGCAGCACCGTCATGCGGCGCGCGCGCGCGGGATCGGAGCCGGCGAGCGAGGCGATCGCGTTCAGGCTGTTGAACAGGAAGTGCGGATTGAGCTGGGCACGCAGGGCGCGCAGCTCGGCCTCGCGCGCCAGGATCTGCATCTCCAGCGCGTCGCGCTCTGCGTTCCGCGCGCTTTCGAACGCGAGCATCAGGAAGTGGACGACGAGGGCCAACCCGAACAGCAGGATGCCGATCACGAGCAGCAGCCGGACGTCGTCGCGGTAGCGCGCGCCGGCGCCGTCGTAGTGCAGCGCGTACTCGACAAGGCTGGCGGGCACGGCGCCGACGGACACCCACACGAATGACGTGAGCACGGCCGCGGCCGCGCTCACCGCCACGATCAAGCCGGACGGCGTGCGCGTCATCCGCATCGTCCGACACAACGGCCACAATCCGAAGCTCATGAACGCGGCCGCGATCGCGAGGACCGCGCCGAGCGCGATCGACTCGGACCACCCGCGCCCTTCGTGCAGCGACAACACCGAGGCGAGCAGCGCCGCCCCTGGAACCCAGGCGGCGAGGTAGAGCGGCAGGTGCCCCTTCTTCGTGAAGACGGGATGCACGGTCTAGTTCTTGATCTCGATGCCGCCCATGAGAGCCAGCCCGCGGATGACGACCACCTTGTCCGGACTGCCGGCGACGTCCTTGCGGCTGTCCTCGATTCCGCCGAGGATCGCGACGACCTCGCTGCGCAGCGTCCAGTCGCCGGGGATACGGATGTCGATGCCGCCCCAGAACGCGAACACGTCGACGATGACGGGGCTGTGCACCATGCTGGCCTGCCTCAGATCGATCTCGCAGCCGCCCATGATCGCGGTCACGTCGCCGCCCTGGAAGCTCTGCGACGTCTGCTTGCGATCGACGCCGCTCATCATGGCGAACGCGCCGAGTGTGGAGCCGGCATCGTCGACGCGGCCCCGATCCCAGTTCCCACCCATGCTGCGCACCACCATGCTCAGGCCGATGAGGATCAGGAACACCGGCCATAGCCGCCAGATGCTCACATGCACGTAGCCCAGCGAGTGGAGCAGCAGCCAGCCGCCGATGAAGGTCCAGATGACGCCTGACATGCGCTCGCTGCCCGAACGGCCGGCGACGAGCTTGGCCAGCCCGACCGCGACCAGGATGGCGGGCCAGTACTGCATGTAGCGGCTGGCGTCGACCAAGTCGAGATTGTCGAGCGTCCACAACACGCCGAGTGCCAGCACGGCCAGGCCGAGGATGAACCGGCCGGTGATGCGGAACCCGAACCCGGGCGACGAGACTTCGCGGCTCTGCGTCGGGTTATCGTTCATGGTTCACCTCACGCCGCGAGACGGCGTACGGCCTGCGGATGATGCCGAGCGCCAGTAGGACGAGGCCCCCGCGATCAACAGCATGGGCCACGATCCGAGGACGAGCGATCCCAGAATGGCAACGTGGCGCGACAACCACAAGCCGACGAGATTCGTGACGAGCAGCCATACCCCGAACCCCACGACGAGGGCGCCGAGGCGAAGCATGCTCGAAGTCGAGTGACGGACGGCGTTCATCGGCTCCTCCTTTCCCGCCGGGACTCTCCCGGCCCACACGCAAGTTACGGCGGGATCGGGGGCCAGGCCGCCGGTTTCCGGTGAGTGGCGGCGGGGCGCCGGTGAACGGCGGCTGGGGACCGGCGGCCCACCGCGCGCGCGGCGGTGACCGGCAGCGGCGCCGGCCGGCAGCGGTGGCGGCGCACGCCGGACCCGCGCGAATCGGGGCTCCGGCGGACATTGTCGTGTCACGACGCGGTTGGAACGGGCGCCGATTCCACTCGGCGCGGCCATCGACCGCGGTCTCCGGGCTGGAACGGCCCCGGGCAAGCGCGTTATGTTTCGCTGACCGTTTGCGATCCACCCGATTCGAGGGAGTGCCGATGAGCGGTTCCCGGTCGTCGAAGCGTCACCTGAGCGGCGCCCGCATCGATCCGCCGGCGATCACCGGCCGCGAAACCGCGGCCGACTTGGTCGACCACGCGCTACCTCGCCTACAACGGGGCGCGGCTGCGCGAAGCGGCGCAGCTGCTCGCGCGAGCGCATGCTCGCCGACGACGTCACGGTCGCGCATGTCGATCACCGGCGCGCCTCACACCTGCCGGGCTCGGCATGAGCGCGATCATCCCGCTGATGGAGGCCGGGTTCGTCGACTGGATCGTCTCGACCGGCGCGAATCTCTACCACGACACGCATTTCGGTCTCGGTCTTTCCATGCACCGCGGCACTTTCCAGGCCGACGACATCGAGCTGCGCGAGCACGGCGTCGTGCGCATCTACGACATCTTCTTCGACTATCACGTCCTGCTCGACACCGACGCGTTCTTCCGCGAGATCATCTCGGGCCCCGAGTTCCAGCGCGACGATGAGCACGCGCCGAGTTCCACTACCTGTGCGGCAGGTACGTGCGCGCACGCGAGGAGAAGCTTGGGCTCGCGCGACGCTCGCTGCTGGCCGCGGCGTGCGAGTTCGGCGTGCCGATCTACACGTCATCGCCGGGCGACTCGTCGATCGGCATGAACGTCGCCGCCAAGGCGCTCGAGGGGAACCAGCTCCGCTGCTCGACGTCAACGCCGACGTCAACGAGACCGCGGCGATCGTGTGGGACGCCAAGGCGCGCGGGCGGCAAGAGCGCGATGTGGATCCTGGGCGGCGGGAGCCCCAAGAACTTCCTGCTCCAGACCGAGCCGCAGATCCAGGAGGTGCTCGGGATCGCCGAGAAGGGCCACGACTATTTCCTGGCGCTCACCGACGCGCGGCCCGACACCGGCGGGCCTGTCGGGCGCGACGCCGGCCGAGGCGGTGAGCTGGGGCAAGATCGATCCCGAGCAGCTGCCGGGCACGGTGATCTGCTACGGCGACTCGACGCATCGACGCTGCCGCTGCTCACGGCGTACGCGCTCGCGCGCCGGGCGCCGCGCAGGCTCAAGCGTCTCTACGATCGTCGTGGCGACCTGATGAAGCGGTTACGCGAAACGTACTACGCGAGCGGTCGCGCGGCTGCGGTCGCGGAGAAGAAGTAGACGACGACCTCGGGCGTGCGGGTCACTCTCGGGCGCCGCGGGTCGCAAAACACGGAGGTTCACTATGGCGAAGACATCACGCAAGAAGACGTCGGGCCGCAAGACGGCCCGCGGAAAGAGCGTGCGCCGCAAGGTGGCGCGCCGTGCGCGTGCCGCCGTCAAGGTGGCGCGTGTGCGCAAGGCCGTGCGCCGCAAGGTGGCGGCGAAGAAGATCGCGCGCCGGGTGAAGAAGGCCGCGATCCGGAAGACCGTTCGCAAGGCGGCGACGCGCAAGGTGACCACGCGCAAGGTGGCCACGCGCAAGGCGGTGACGCGCAAGGCCGTGACGCGCAGGATCGCGGCACCCGAGGAAGATGCCTGCGGCCGCGATCTCGAAGCCGATCGTGACCGAGGTCGAGATCGAATCGGTGACGATCGAGCGCGAGCCCGATCTGTTCGGAGCCGAGGCCGAGGCCGAGACCGAGACCGAGGAGACGGTTCCGAGCCAGGGCGACGACGACGAATCGGCCCGGTAGGATCGACACGAACCGACCCGGCATCTCACGTAGCGGGCGCCGCGCGAAGCCGAGCCGGCGCCCGCGAACGTTTTCCCATGGGAGTCCTCTCCACCTTTCATGAGCACCGACGCAAAGACCCCCAAGAACATCGACGCGAAGCTGCCCAAGGCCGCCACGAAGGACCCCCGAAGCTCACCGACGCCTGGCGCGAAGCGCGCGAGCTGGTGACGAAGCATCGGCAGCGGCTCGTCATCGGATTGTTCCTGATGCTGGTGAGCCGCGGCGCGCGGGGCTCGTGCTTCCCGCCAGCTCGAAGTATCTGATCGACGACGTCATCGGGCAAGCAGCGCACCGGACCTGCTGCCGTGGCTGGCGGCCGCTGGTGCTCGGCGCCACGGTCGTTCAGGCCGTGACGTCGTTCGCGCTGTCGCAGCTCCTCGGCGTCGCCGCGCAGCGCGCGATCACCGAGATGCGCAAGCGCGTCCTCGGCCACGTCACTCGGCTGCCGATCCGCTACTTCGATTCGACCCAGACCGGCATCCTGATCTCGCGCGTCATGAACGACGCGGAAGGATCCGCAACCTGGTCGGCACCGGGCTCGTCCAGTTGACCGGCAGCATCGTCACCGCCGTCGTGGCCCTCGTGCGTGCTGCTCTACCTCAACTGGAGTCTCACGCTGATCACGGTCGCCATTCTGGCGGTGTTCGGCGGCGGCATGACGGTGGCGTTCCAGCGCATCCGCCCCTTGTTCCGCGAGCGCGGCAAGCTCTACGCCGAGGTCTCGGGCCGTCTCAACGAGACGCTCGGCGGCATCCGCGTCGTCGAAGGCCTACACGGCGGAGAAGCGCGAGCGGCTCGCGTTCGCGCGCGGCGTCGCACCAGCTGTTCCGCAACGTCGCCCAGACCATGACCGGCGTGTCGTCGGTGACCACATTCTCCGGGATCATCGTCGGCATCGTCGGCGTGATCATGATGCTTGATCGGCGGCCGCGCGGTGCCTCGCCGGGACGATGACGATCGGCGGCTTCGTCATGTACCTGGCGTTCACCGGCATGCTCGCCTGCGCCGCTGGTCGCAGCTGGCGGCCATCGGCACGCAGATCACCGAGGCGTTCGCCGGCCTCGACCGCATCCGCGAGATCGAGTCGATGGCGGCCGAGGACGAGGGCGACGCCGGCGCGCACTCGCTTCCCGCCATCCGCGGCGAGGTGCGCTTCGAGCACGTCTCGTTCGAGTACAAGCCCGGAATCCCGGTGCTCAAGGACGTGTCGCTTCACGGCGCCGGCCGGCACCACGACCGCACTCGTCGGCTCGAGCGGCTCCGGCAAGAGCACGCTCATCGGCCTGATCATGGCGTTCCACCGCCCGACCCAGGGGCGCATTCTGATCGACGGCCACGACCTCGCGAGCGTCCGCCTCTGCGACTACCGCTCGCAGCTTGGGCGTCGTGCTGCAGGACAACTTCCTGTTCGACGGCACGGTGGCCGAGAACATCGCGTTCTCGCGCCCCGAGCCGCGACGCGCGCCGAGATCGAGGCAGTCAGCCGGATCGCGCACTGCGACGAGTTCGTCGACGAGCCTTCCCGCAGGGCTACGACACCGTCGTCGGCGAGCGCGGCGTGCGGCTGTCGGGCGGCCAGCGGCAGCGCGTGGCGATCGCGCGCGCGATCCTCGCCGACCCGCGCATCCTGATCCTCGACGAGGCGACGTCGAGCCTCGACAGCGAGAGCGAGGCGATGATCCAGGACGGCCTGCGCACGCTGCGCCACGGGCGCACGGCGTTCGTCATCGCCCACCGGCTGTCGACGATCCGCAGCGCCGACCAGATCCTCGTGCTCGAGCAGGGCGAGATCGTCGAGCGCGGCACGCACGCCGAGCTGATGGCGCTGCACGGCCGCTACCGCCAGCTCCACGACAAGCCAGTACTCGTGGGAGACGGACCTGTTCATCAATCCCGGCGAGGACTTCACGCCCGAGCCCGCGCCGGCCGGAGCCGCGCGCGACGGCGGCGAAGGGTCGAGACTGCCGGCGATCTAGCGGAGGCTGGTGTACAGTCCGCGCCGCACATGACCGTCTCCATCAGTCAGGACTCGCACCTTCCCGATTTGCGCTTCGTCGCGGTCGACGCAATCGTCCCGCACGAGCAGCACGACGATCAGCGCCTCGAGCCGCTGGTGCGCAAGATCCGCGAGCAGGCGGTGCTCAAGAACCCGCCGATCGTCACGCCGCTCGCGAGCGACGGTGGCTCCGAGGCGCGCTACATGGTGCTCGACGGCGCCAACCGATCGACCGCGTGCCAGGCCGCCGGGTTCCCGCACATCGTCGTGCAGATCGTTCCCTACGACGAGCGCTACGTTCGACTCGCGACGTGGAACCACGCGCTCGCGGGCGGCGCGCGCACGAGCTCGAGGAGCGCTCGCCGGGATCGACGGGCTCGACCGCCGCAGCGCCGGGCTGCTGCACGCGCGCGCCCAGGTCGCGCGGCGCGAGGCGCTGGCGTGGGTGGTGTTCGACGACGATTCGATCACCACGCTCCACGGCGGGCACGAGCTGCACGAGCACAACGCCATGCTCAACCGCGTCGTCGACGCCTATCGCACGATCGGGAAGTTCTACCGCGTGACCGGCGACTCGCTGGCCGACGCGCGTATGCGGCATCCCGAGACGACCGCGCTGGTCGTGTTCCCGCACTTCGAGCCCGCCGAGATCCTCGAGCTGGCGACGCGCGGCGCGAGGCTGCCGGCGGGAATCACGCGGCACCTGATTCGCTGGCGCGCATTGAGGCTCAACATCCCGATCGAGCGCCTCGCCGATTCGCACCACTCGATCGAGCAGAAGAACCGCTGGCTCCAGGACTGGCTCAAGGAGAAGCTCGGCCAGCGCCAGGTTCGGTTCTACGAAGAGCCGACCGTCCTGTTCGACGAATGAAGGCGGTCGTCTTCGACCGCTTCGGCGGCCCCGAGGTGCTCGAGTATCGTGACGTGCCCGATCCGGCGGCCGGCGCCCGGCGAGGTGTTGGTGCGCGTGCGCGCGTGCGGCATCAACCATCTCGACCTGTGGGTTCGCGGCGGGCTGCGCGGGCTCGACGTCCGAGATGCCGCACATCCTCGGCAACGACGTCGTGGGCGAGGTGATTGCGGTCGGCGCGGGCGTCGACTCACCCGATGTCGGCGATCGCGTGTGGGTGCTGCCCGACGCTGTCGAGACGGAACGTGCCCCGCGTGCCTGCGCGGCGACGACAACCTGTGCCGCGCCTACGACGTGCTCGGCCGCCGTCGCAACGGCGGCTACGCCGAGCGCGTCGCGGTTCCGGCAGCGCAATTGTCTGCCGTATCCCGACAACCTGAAATGGGAGGACGCGGCCGCCAGTGCCGCTCGTCTTCCTCACCGCCTGGCACATGCTCGTCGGGCGCGCCCGCGCGTCCGAGGCGGACGAGACGTGTCTCGTGATCGCCGCCGGGAGCGGCGTCGGCAGCGCCGCGATCCAGGTGGCGAAGGTGCTCGGCGCGCGGGTCATCGCGACGGCCGGGAGCGCCGCCAAGCTCGAGCAGGCGAAGCGGCTCGGCGCAGACGCGGTCATCGATCATTCGAAGCAGGACCTCACCACCGAGGTGCGGGCGCTCACCGACAAGCGGGGCGTCGACGTCGTGTGCGAGCACGTCGGCGGCGAGGTGTTCGAGCATGCGGTCGCCGCGCTCGCGCGCAACGGCCGGCTCGTCACGTGCGGCGGCGCGACCGCGGGACATCGCGTCACGCTCGACCTGAACCAGCTGTTCGGCAGGCACCTGAGCCTGATGGGCTCGTGGATGGGACGCCGCTCCGAGATGCTCGAGGTGCTCGAGCACGTCGCGCGCCGGGCGACTGCGTCCGGTTGTCGATTCGGTGCTCCCGCTCGCCGACGCGCGCGCGGCGCCACGAGCGCATCGAGGCGCGGCAACAGTTCAGGGAAGATCGTGCTCGTGCCCTAGCCGTCGGCGGAGGGCGCTGCCGGCCGACTTTGAAGTAGAGTCGTGAAGGAACGGACCGCGGGCATCCGGAGGCCTAGCGACATGACCGCACGAACTCTTCTGATCGCATCCGCAATGATCGTGGGGCTGGCGGCGTGCGAGTCGGGGACGAGGACGGCATCGAACACCGCCGGCGGCTCGTCGACCTCCGAGCCGGCGTACCGGCAGGGCTATCCCACGCCCGAGACCGTCGCGCAGCTTCGCGACGAGCTGCTCTACCAGCGCGCGACGCAGTCCCTACCTGTGGGCGCTCCCGCTCCTCAACATGTACGCCATGAAGGAGGGCTCGGAGGCCAAATTCGGCAAGGGCTACAACGTCCTCCCGATCTGGAAGAAGCGCCTCAACGCCAAGACGCTCGTCACCACGCCCAACTCGGACGTGATCTACGCGATGGGCTACCTCGACCTGAAGCAGGACGGGCCGATCGTGATCGAGGCGCCGCCGGGCCTGCAGGGCATCCTCGACGACTTCTTCCAGCGTCCCATCCCCTCCGAGGGGAGGATCGACGGGCGGATGTGGTACGGCGACGTCGGACTTCCGGGGCCCGACAAGGGAAAGGGCGGCAAGTCATCCGATCCTGCCGCCCGACTTCACGGACAATCCTCCCGCCGGGTGCTTGACGCTACGCTCGCGAACCTACGGCGTGTTCGTCTTCTGGCGCGGGTTCTTCAAGGATCCGAAGCAACTCGACTGGCCGGTGAAGGTCATGCAGCAAACGCGCATCTATCCGCTTTCGGAAAGGCCGCCAAGGCGATGCAGTTCCCCGATGCCTCCGGTGTGCCCGTCAACATGCTCTACCCGCGCGACGGCAGCGCGTTCGACCTGCTGAAGCGCGCCATCGACGCCGAGTATGTCGATCCCGCGGACCTGGACATGCGCGGAATGCTCGCCGCCATCGGCATCGTCAAGGATCAACCCTTCTCACCCGATGGGCACACTCCGGAGAGATTCTCGATCGCGCCGCGCGCCGCGCCTCGCAGATGGCCCAGTACGTCAGCCTCGAGGTGGTGGGCACCCGCCCGGGCGGCACGTACTACTCCGATCGCCAGTACGTGAACGCGTTCCCCACCGTCCCCGGCACCCGGACTTCGTGTCGCCGACCTACACGGACATCGAGATCCGAAGCGGTTTCTTCTCGCTCGCCTACTCCGCCAGCCCGGCCATGGCGATCAACATTCCGGACATCGGCGCGAAGTATCCCTCGACGTTCACGGACGCGGACGGCGGAGTTTCTCTCCGGGGACGGCTCGTATCGGATGCATCTTCCTGCGGGGATTCCGGCGAGGCTGTTCTGGTCGGTGACGGTCTACGACGCGGTGACCGCCTCGGGCCTGGACAACGGCCAGCCCTTCCCCTCCATCAACCAGATGGACAAGCCGGTGGCCAACGCGGACGGCTCGACCGACATCTACTTCGGGCCGCGAACACCGGGCGAGGGCAAGAACTGGTTGGCGACGGTTCCGGGCAAGGGCTTCTTCGTGTGCCTCCGCCTCTACGGCCCAACCCAGTCGTTCTACGACCAGTCGTGGAAGCCGGGGGACGTCGAGAAGGTGCGGTGAAGTCGTAGCGTTCGAAATCCACGGCCGTGATGGCCGACGCTGAGACGCCGCTTCGCCGGAGACGCGGAGCCCGACGGCGGTTGACCCTCGTCGCCGCGCTGCGTAGCCTTCTCGGTGGCTCGCGTCGACCCTCACTCACGGAACGTCCTGGCCTCCGCCACCGCCTTCATCAAACCCGAGTTCGATTCCAACGCCGCGGACGAGACCCAGCGCCTGATCCTGGCCGGCGACGCCGATCGCGTCGTCGACCTGCTCGCGCGCTACGAGCCGCGCACCGCGACGCAACGGTTCGAGTACGAGGCCCGCTTCGGCTGGGCGCGGCAGATCCAGGGCGACTACCGCGACTCGATCGTGCACATGCTGCGCGCCCTGCGCTTCGCGGGGCGCGATCGTGCGCTGCGCGTTCAGGCCCGCCACCAGTTGGCGTGGACGTTCCTCCGCTCCGGCGATTTCGCGCGCGCCGAGCGCCAGCTGCGCCGCGCCCTGGCTGAGATCCGCGCGACCGGCCTCGGCGCCGGGACCGAGCCCGGACTGCTCAACACGCTGGCGGCCCTCCAGCGCCGTCGCGGCATGCTCTGCCGACGCCGTGCGCACGTACGAGCAGGCGCTCGCGCCTGCCGCGCGACGAGCCCAACACGCGCTATTACGGCATCGGCGTCTCGAACCTGGCGCTGGCGCTGATGCGCGCCGGCGACTTCGAGCGCGCGGGCGAGCTGCTGCGCCGGCCTGCCGGCGACGCTCGAGGAATGCGTACCGCCCGTGTACGTGCCGTACGTGCACTTGAGCCGCGCGCGGCTCGCCCTCTCGCTCGGCGACCTCGACGGGTGCGAGATGATGCTCGGGCTCGCCAAGCGCCCGCCAGCCCGTCCGACTACCAGACCAGCATCCGCACGCGCGTCATCGAGGCCGATCTCGAGAACGCCCGCGGCCGTCCGGCGCGCGCGCGCCGCGCTGCTCGACGACGTGCTGCCCGACGTGCTCCGGCGCGCGGCGCTCAACGATTCCGCGCCGGAGGCGCGCGCGTGCTCGCGGTCGCACTCCACGACCTCAACCGTCTCGACGAAGCGCTCGAGAAGGCGCGGCTCGCGTCGAGCCTCGGACGCTACGCCGACGTGCTCGAGTGGGCGGGCGGCCTGCGCATCGCGGGACAATGTCTCGCCGCGCTCGGCCGCCGCGACGAGGGGCTGGCCGCGTTCGAGGAGGCGCGCTCGGTGCTGCGCGGCACCGATTGCGTCGTGGAGCTGCAGCGTCTCGAGGAGACGGCCCGGGCCGCCGGCATCGCCGAAACCGCCGCCGAGCGCGCGCCGATCACGCGCGCCCGCGGCCGCGCGCTGTCGCGACTCCGTCTGCGCGACGGTCGCGTGTTCCTGACGCACGATCTCGACCTGATCGCGCGCATCCATCGCGCCGCCAACGATCGCCTACCCGTATTGATCGTCGGCGAGACCGGCACGGGCAAGGAGCTCGTTGCGCACCTCCTGCACGAGCTGAGCGCGCGCGCCTCCGGGCCGCTCGTCGTCGTCGATTGCGCGACCGTTCCCGAGGGGGTCGCCGAGGCCGAGCTGTCTCGGCGCCGCGCGCGGCGCGTACAGCGGTGCGGTGTCGGATCGGCCGGGGCTCATCGCGGGCGCCCACGGCGGCACGTTGTTCTTCGACGAGCTGCCGGAGCTGTCGCCGCCGATGCAGGCCAAGCTGCTACGCCTGCTCCAGGAGGGCACGTACCGTCGCGTCGGCGAGAACTCGTCACGCTCGCTCGACGCGCGCATCATCGCCGCGACGAACCGCGATCCCGAGGCGCTGCTCGAGCGCGGCGCGCCTGCCGGACCTGCTGTTCCGTCTCGACGGTCATCGCCTGACGCTGTCGCCGCTGCGCGGGCATCGTCACGAGGTCGCGGCACTCGCGCACGAGCTGGCGCGCGGTCTTGGGCTCGTGGGGCTCACGCCGGACGCCGCGGAGCGCCTGCAGGCGTCGCGCTGGCCCGGCAACGTTCGGCAGGCTCGAGATGCTGTTCCGCGTCGCGGCCGCATCGCTCGGGCCGGGTGCGCGCATCGACGCGTCCGACCTCGAGGGCATCGGGCCGGTGCTGGAAGACGACGAAGCGTCTCCCGGATTCCGGATTGCGCGGCGAGCGTCTCGCCGGCGAGCGACGCGCGCTCCAGCGCGCGCTCGAGTCGCATCACGGCAACGTCGCGGCGGCGGCGCGATCGCTGTCGATGTCGCGCCAGGGGTTCTACAAGGCGCTGAGACGCACCGGTCTGATGTAGCGCCGGCGGGCCTCCCCGCCTCGGTTTGGCCCCGCCGCGCGCCGTCAACCAGGGGTTGACAGGTCCACCGCTGGTTGCCACCGAACCCACCTCTGTCTCCACGTTCCGCGTCCACCGCTCGGACGCTTTCGCCCTACGCGCACAACGGGTTCGGCGTTCGCGCTCGAGCGTGGCGCGCCTCCTGCTCTGCGTAGGCCCTCGGCACCGTCGTCCCAGGGTCGATCCCATCCCCACTCGACTCCTAGGCGAGATCACACGCGCACACGACACTGCATCGCGAGCGTACAATTGTTGCGCTCCACATCGGTGGTCCGTGCGCCTGCGATCTCGGCCCGCGCGGCGCGCCCTGGTTCTGTGGTCATCGGTGTCGGACGTCTTCCTTCACGTGGGAGCCCAGAACATGACGCGGCCCGATCGGATTTTGTCCGCGACGTTGATTCTCGCGTTGTGCACGTTTGCGGGCGGCGCCGGCCGCGCCGACGACACGGGCCTCCCCACTCGCCTCGCCAAGCCCGGCTCGCTCGCCACCCGTTCCGCCTCGCTCCGCACCTCGAGCGCGCTGACCGACACGTTGTACGTCGGCTACACGCCGGGGCGATTCAACGCTTCGAACAACTGGTGGTCGGTCGGCGCCGGACACGGCGCGGAGTTCCATCGCCCGCCCGCGCAGGGCGGCATGTGGGACTGGGAGCCGACCGGCGGCTCCTATATCCACGGCGATTCGTTGCAGGGCTGGTGGCCACGGCGATTGATATACATCGGAACCGGCGGGTTCACGACGCCCGATTACCAGCGGCCGTGGTGGGCCGTGGACTACGGCAACCAGGTGAACTACGTCCTCGACAACGGCTCGGGCGGCAAGCGCACGTTCGGCGTCGTCGGAGTGTGGCACCGGGACAACGGCGCCACGAGCGGCGGCGGTGCGACGTGGACGCCGCTCGCGGGCAGCTACTCGGCCTGGATGGGTCTGCGCCGTCACGGCGATCTGTCGTTCATCGATCCGATCACGCACAACGCGTTGAACGATGACGCCACGATGTTCAACATCATCGGCGCGGCGACCCCCAGCGGTAGCGACAAGGGCTACCCCGGCTACGGCAGTCAGTGGGACCAGATGCTGTACCGCGACATCGACATGTCAGCGAACCCCAGCGCCGCGCTGACGCTCGCGTTCACCTATCGCACGCGCATGGCGACGGGGTTCGGCACCGTCGCGGCCACACGGACCGGCTGGTTCGACAAGGATCCTCTCATCGTGACGTCGACCGGCGGGGACAAACCAGCGCGTCCTGGGCAACTTCATCAGCAGCACGACCGCGGGCGCCACGGGCGCGCCGCGCGACTCCTTCATGGTGTACCTCGGCGCGCCCACGGATCGCGGGATGTTCGCGGCGTCCAACGCCGACTCGTTCGTCGCCTCGACCGGCGCGAAGTTGCCGATCTTCGATCCGCAGCGCCGGTGGTTTGCCGAGGTCCTGCGCGCGAACGAGGGGCTGTATCGCGAGCTCGAGTCCGTGTTCGGCGACGTCGGACCGGTCACGAAGACGGTGACGATTCCCAACACCACGCTCGCGCCAATCCTCGCGGCTTCGCAGAACCGCGTGCGGCTCGTGTTCCGCGTCAAGACCAACCGCGGCTTCGACGACGAGGGCACCGCGACCACGTCGGGCGGCGGCGGCGCCGCCGTACTGGACGCGGTGACGTACAACTTCGGCGCCACATCGAGCCCACCGGGCTGGGGAGACTTCGAGTCCTCGGGCTCGATCGACAACGCGCTCAACGTGACGCCGACCGCGGCGTGGAAATCGACCGGGAAGCCACCCGGACACTGGTTCCACCCCCACGCGCTCGCCGACCTCCAGTACGACGACCTGTGCGGCCAGCCGGGCGATGTCTCGCGCATCTGCAACATGACGGGCGTCGTGATCTCGATGGGCGACCACGACAACAACGAGGCGGCGGGCGGGCTGGTCGACGGGACGGCCGACCGCGAGTCGTACGACGGCATGGCCTCCCCGTGATTCAGCTGTGCGGGCCGTACCCGAATTCGATCGGTCTCCAATCCCTCGACGACGCGATCCCGACCGAGGACTACTACCTCGACTACGAGATCTACACCGGCATCTTCGATCCCTTCGGCCAGGGGTGCCTGTGGTGGTTGGGAGTCCAGAGCTACCCGGCCAGCTCCAAGGCGTCGAGCGGGAGCTATCCCCTGTGGGGAACGTCTTCTACACGCCGTTTATCATCTTCAACCCGGATAAGCAGTGCTACCGCGACAACACCATCGGCGCGCTCCGGGGAATGGCATGCTGCACACGTCGAACGCGAGCGGCATCCCCGATTCGGTGCGCTGCCTGCTCCTGAAGCGGCAGGGAGTGCTTCCGGTTCGGCCTGTCGACGACAAACTGCTCGTCCACGGACGGCGGCTACATCGACAACTTCAGCCTCGATGATCGTGGACGGCACGCCGCAGCCGCTGCAGGCGCAGATCTGGGATCTCTACCAGGACACGTTCCCCGCGAATGAAGGGCTCGGACTCGCCGGCTTCGCCGCGGCGTTCGACACGACGGCGGCGCTGATCAAGAGCGGATTGAACATTGCTCCCAACAGCCCCACGCGATTCGACGTGCCCGGTGATTCCGTTTGCGGTGACGAGCGGCGGGGGTGGCAGGACGCGGGTGGATCCTCCTGTTCCGCATCCTGCCCGGACCGGGCAACTACGTGACGATGGGCCGCCCCGATCTCGAGCACGCTGCGCAAGCTCCCCAATTCGCCGACGCCGATCGGCGCGCCGTCCACATCGTCATCCAACTTCTGGGAGAGCTACCTCGCCGACAACGGTCCGAAGGGCACCCCGGCGGGCATGCGGGAGGCGTGTGGAACCCCAACGTGTGGAACTCCGCGCGCATGGACACGGCCGAGGTGGCGATCTTCGCTTTCCAGGGGCGCGGCATCATCGGCGGACCGGGGTTCAGTAAGCGCGTGGCAGGCGACCTATCACGAATCGGAAATGGGCTTTGCACCGGATCCGAACACGGAAGCGGCCGGCGATCCGTATCCCGTGACCAGCACGCGCGCGCCGCTCGGCATCTCGCGCAGCCGCTGCTTCCTGGCGTCGGCGGGCGCCGCGTCGACAGACGTGCAGTGCAACGGCCCAGTGCCGGCGTACGTCGGCATCACGGGCACGCCCAATCCCGCGACCGGCTTCGACGGCACGGCCACGACCGTCGAGAACACGAAAATCATCCCCGACGGCTACCTCGCCCCGGGCGCCCACGTCGAATACTTCTTCCGCTGCGAGGTCGACGGCTTGTTCGCGGGGATGTTGCCCGACACCAATCTCGTGTTCCCCCAGAATGGCGAGGGGGTCGGAGGACGGTCATCGCTGGCAGCAGTTCGGCGTGCTCCCCGATCGATGGAAGGACGCTGCGTATCGACACCCCGTGTTGGGCACCTTCGGACTTGGCGCGGCGTGCATGCTTGTCGTCGACAACGACGACCGCCGCGGCGACGAGCGCGTATGGGTCTCGATCGCCGACACGCTGGGTGCGACGTCGGCCGCGAAGCGGGGTGCTCACAACGGCTGGTTCGCGCGCGGCGACCAGGACGTGAACGATCCGGCCGGGTTCGTCGCCCGCCACGGCGGCCAGCCCGGCACGTCGTGGGACCTGTACCAGGCGAAGGCATCGGAGTCGCTGAACTCGAACTCCGGCTCGATCGGCAGCCGGCTGGCGTTCCGCGACGCCAGCAACACGCAGATCACCGGCAAGTCGTCGCGGCAAGGTCCGACGCCCGACATGCTCAAGGCCTACTACCGGCTCATGCTGTTCATGAGGCGGTGATCTCAACAACGGCGTCCTCGGGCCTCTCTTGAACCGGACCCAGGACGATGTCGGCATCCTGAGGAACTGGTTGCAGTCGGGGACCCGACCACACCGAATCGTGGATTGTGGGCGATCGGTAACGGCCTCATCGAGTCCAACGTCAACGAGGGTGCCAGCAGCACCCAGGTCGCATTCAACACGGACGTGCTCGGCGTCGACCTGCGGAACGCGAGCTACGTGCTCGAGTCGGGCAACACCGAGACGACGCCGGACCTTGCACCGTCGGTTGCCATCTCCGGGGCCACCAGCGCGACCGATATCCTCGGCGTCCGCAACCGCTGCCTATGGACCAACGACGTGCTCATGCGCTCGCCGGGGCTCTGGGCGAGACCTTCGAGGCCGCGGCGTACGAGGCAGCGGGGCCGGGGCCGTTCCCGATCTCGAGCACCGTGATCAAGCGCCACACCGCGCTCCACCCGTGGATCTCCATGGTCGACGGGTTCGACCTCCGCGACCTGACTAGCCGCTTCGACATCAGCACGAAGGGCCGGATGCGCTACTTCAACGACGTGCTGACGAACGTCTTCGGCGCCGTGTGCGTGACGGTCGGAACGCCGATGATCGTGCTCGACGTGCCGTCGGACGGCATCGTCCAGGCGCGACTTCCTCCAGCTTCGACAACAACCCGGTCACGAACCATTTCGCCCGGGTGAGATTCGGCCTCGCGCGATCGGGGCCGGTCGAGGTGGCGCTGTTCGACGTCGCTGGGCGTCTCGTGCGCACGTTGGCCGATCGGACGTTCCCTGCCGGCGAACACGCGCTGATCTGGGACGGACGCAACAACGAAGGTGTGCCGGTGTCGCGCGGCGTGTATTTCGCGCGGATCCGAACGCCGGGGACGGGATTCGAGGCGAGCAAGAAGCTGACGCTGCTCCAATAGCACGGCGCCGTTCGAGTCATCGACCTTCCCCGTCGGCGCGCGTGCTGCGTCCTCGGGAAACCCTCGCGCGCGGACCACGCGCGCCCATCGAGCCGGAGTCGAACATGCCGCGTTCCGCCCCTTGGTCTATCGCCCTCGTCGTCGCCTCCGCCGTGCTTTCGTCCGCGATTGCACGCGCCGACGACGCCATCCTCAATGAGCCGATGCGTATGGTCGATCACAACGCGACGGCCCGCCGCGCCTCATCCCTCCGCGCGTCGGCCGTACCAATCGCACACCGTCTACGTCGGCTACACGCCCGGACGCTTCAGCCCGACGAAGAACTGGTGGTCGATCGGTTCCGGCCACGGCACCGGGTTCCACCGCCCGCCTGTACAGGGCGGGATGTGGGACTGGGAGCCGACAGCCGGCGCCTACCTCCACGGCGACTCGCTTCAGGGATGGTGGCCCGATCGCTCGATCATGTCGGGAACAGGCGGTCTGTTTCTTCCCGACTGGCAGCGTCCGTGGTGGGGCGATCGACATCGGCAACAAGGCGAACTATTGGCTCGCGAGCGGACGGACCTACGGAGTGGTCGGCGTGTGGCATCGGGACGACTTCGGCGCGCCGACCAACACGGGATCCGGCACCCAGGCACCGGCCATCGTACCGATCGGCGGCAGCTACTCCGCGTGGATGGGACTGGGGCCCACAGCGACACGCGGTTCACCGACGCCATCACGGGCCAAGCGTTCAACGAAGACTGCTTGATGTTCACGGTGCCTGGGTCGGCTTCCTTTGCGGGCTCCGACAACGGCTTCCCCGGATACGGATCGCAGATGGACCAGATGCTGTACCGCGACATCGACATGACGGGCAACACGGGACTCGACCTGACGGTCTCGTACTCGTACCGCATTTGCATGGCGACGGGGTTCGGCACGGCTGCGGGCACGCGTGTCGGCTGGTTCGACAAAGGATCCTCTGCAGGCGACGGACGGAGGCACGGCGCAGACCGCGGCGTCGCTCAACAACTTCATCAGCAGCACGGACGCGGCGCCGCAGGCGCCACCTCGCGACTCGTTCATGGTCTACATCGGCGCGCCGGTCGAGGGCACGTTCAAGGCGTCGACGGGCGCCACGCTGCCCGTGTTCGACCCGCAGCGCCGTTGGTTCGATGAGGTCGTGCGTGCCAACGAAACCGGTCTCTACAAGGAGCTCGCCGCCGACACCGGCAGAGCACCGCTGAGGACCAAGTCCGTCACGATTCCGAATGCGGTGCTGGCTCCCATGCTCGCCGGATCGAACGGCCGAGTCCGCCTCGTGTTTCGCGTGAAGACCAACCGCGGCTTCGATGATCAGGGCACGGCGTTCTCGTCGGGCGGCGCGGGCGCGGCGGTCGTCGACAACGTGACGTACCAGATGGTGGGCGGGCCGGGGAGCCCGGCCGGCTGGGGCGACTTCGAGGCCGCCGGATCGATCGACAACACCGTCGGCGTGGACGCGTGGAAGTCCACCGGCAAGCCCCCGGTCACTATGCGCATCCGGCGGAGCTGTCCACGCTTCAGTACGACGACATCTGCGGGCAGCCCGGGGACGTCTCACGCGTCTGCAACCTCGGCGGCGTGGTCGTTTCCTCGGCGATTTCGACAACGGCGGAGCCGCTTCGGAGCTGACGCCCGGAACAGCGGATCGCGAGGCGTGGCAAAATTTCATCTCGCCGACGATCCAGCTGCGGAGCGACAACGGTTCGTGGCCCAACCCGCTCGGGCTCTCCGAGGACGATGCGTACGCCACCGACGACTACTACATCGACTACGAGATCTACACGGGCGTCGTCAACCCATTCACGTATGGAGTTTTGTATCGCTTCGGCATGATGTCGTACCCGGCGAGGGGCAAGGCGGCGCTCGGCGGCTACCTGACGTGGGGGCAACGTCCGGTATTTCTTCTGCAGTCATCTTCGACACCCGCCAGGAGTGCCTTCGCCAGATGTTTCCCCGACCGGGCCGGGGCGCTCGTATTCGACAACACCCGATCCGAGCGGGTCGATCGCCCGGACTCCGTCAGGATCGTGCTCGGCACCCGGCAGGAGTGCTACCGGTTCCAAGTCACGACGGGATGCCTCGTCCACCGAAGGCAACTACTGGGACAACATCAGCCTTGCGATCATCGATGGTGAACCGGAGCCGATCCAGGCGCAGATCTGGGACCTGTATCAGGACACCTTCCCTGCCAACGAGAGCCCCGGCCTCCCCGGGATCGCCGCAGCGTTCGACACGACGTCGGCCCTCATCAAGAGCGGTCTCAATACTGCTCCGAATAGCCCGACCCGTTTCGACGTTCCTGGCGACTCGGTGGCGATCACGACGTGCGGCGGCCAGAACACCCGCGTGGATCTGGTATTCCGAATTCTGCCGGGCCCAGGGAACTACGTCACCCTCGGTCGCCCCGACCTGGGCACGCTGCGCAAGGTGCCGAGCTCCACGACCCCGATCGGCGCGCCCTCGATCACGTCGTCCAACTTCTGGGAGAGCTACCCGCCGACAACGGTCCCAAGGGCACGCTGGGTGGACACGTGGGTAGCCAATGGAACCCGAACGTGTGGAACTCGGCGCGCATGGACACCGCCGAGGTCGCGATCTTCCGCGTTCCAGGGCCGCGGCATCGTGGGCGGGCCCTGGCTTCCCATTGAACCCTACGGTAATTGGCAGGCCACGTATCACGAGTCGGAGCTCGGGATCGCTCCCGATCCTCACACCGAGACAGGAGGCGACCCCTACCTGGTCACGAACACGCGTGCGCCGCTCGGCATCCCGCGGAGCCGCTGCTTCCTGGCGAGCGCGCGAGTGCGGCGACGACGTGATGTGATCTGCAACGGCACGGTCCCGGCTCTACGTCGGCACCGCCGCGGGCGTGCCCAACCCCGCCACGGGTTTCAACGGCACGGTGACGACGGCCGAGAACACCAAGATCATCCCCGACGGCCTGCTCACGCCCGGCGCCCACGTCCAGTATTTCTTCCGCAGTGAAGTCGGCGGCGTTCTCGCGGGGATCATGCCCGACACGAACGTCGTTTTCCCGCAGTTCGGCGAGGGCTCGTCGGACGGCCACCGCTGGCAGCAGTTCGGCGTGCTGCCCGATCGTTGCGAAGGATCCCGCGTACCGCCACCCGGTGCTCGGGAGCTTCGGGCCTCGGTCCGCCTGCATGCTGGTCGTGGACAACAACGACCGTCGCGGCAACGAGCGCTGTGTGGGTGTCGATCGCGGATACGATTCGGCGCGACCTCCAGCGCCAAGCGCGGGGCGCACAACGGTTGGGCCGCGCGCGGCGATCGCGACGTCAACGATCCGAGCGGTTTCTGTGTCCGCCCACGGCGGCCAGCCCGGCACGTCGTGGGACCTTATCAGGTCAAGGCATCCGAGTCGCTCAACACGAACTCCGGGAAGCATCGGCTCCCTGATTGTCATTCCGCGACCCGGCCAACACCCAGATCAACGGCAAGGCCTCGCGCCAGGGCCCCACGCCCGAAATGTTGAGCGCGTTCTACCACCTCATGCTGTTCATGTCCGGCGATCTCAACCGCGGCATTTTGGGGCCGTTCCCTGAACAAGACGTGTCGAACGACGTCAGCATCCTCCGCAACTGGCTCCAGTCGGGCGACCCGCTCATGCCCAACCGTGGGCTGTGGGCGATCGGCGACGGCTTCGTCGAGTCGTTGTGGGACGAGGATGTCGGTAGCCCGCAGGAACAGTTCAGCACCGACGCTCTGGCGTCGAGCTTCGGAACGCGAGCTACGGGCTCGAGACCGGGCAACACCGAGACCACGCCGGACCTGTATCTCTTACCGTGGTGACGGGCTCGGCCGGCGCGGGGGACGTCCTCGGAGTGCGCAATCGTTGTCTGTGGACCAACGATGCCTGACCTCGCGCCGGCACTCCTGGGCGAAACCTACGTCGCCGCCGCCTACGAGGCCGCCGGGCCCGGCCCGTTGCCGATCGCGGCCAGCGTGATCAAGCGCCACACCCCACAGCATCCGTGGATCGCGATGGTCGACGGCTTCGACATCGCAAACCTCACCGGCCGCTTCGACATCAATTCCAACGGCCGGCTGCGCTACTTCTACGACGTGCTCACGAACGTGTTCGGGGCCGTGTGCACGACGGTGGGGACACCGCTCGTCGTCCTCGACGTTCCTCGGACCGCTTGCTTCAGGCGCGCGACTTCCTCCAGCTCGACAACAACCCCACGAGGAACCGGCTCGCGCGCGTGCGGTTCGGGGTCGCGCGCACCGGGCGTGTCGAGGTTGCGCTCTTCGACATCGCCGGACGCATCGTCCGCACGTTGGCGGACCGGAACTTCCCCGCCGGCGAGCACGCGCTGACCTGGGACGGGCGAAACAATGATGGCCTCGCCCGCGGCACGCGGCGCATACTTTGCGCGCGATTCGAACACCGGGAACGGGATTCGAAGCGAGCCGGGAAGCTGACCCTGCTCCAATAACCGCCCGCATTGTTCGGATCGTCGAACCTTCCCCCAGGAAGGCGGGTCGTCATGACGAGGCATGCCCCCTGTCTCGTTCGTCGCCCTCGCTGGGTCGCGATGTGCTCGCTGGCACTCGCGGTGCGCGCGGACGACGATGTGTCTGGCACCACTCTCGTCCCCGCGCCTCGCGCGTCCGAGCGCGCTCTCGAAACCCGGGCCGCCGCGCTCCGTGGCTCGAGCGTCAACACCGACACGTTGTACGTCGGCTACACGCCCGGGCGCTTCAATCCCACGACCAACTGGTGGTCCGTCGGCGCCGGCAAGGGCGCGGCTTCCATCGACCCCGCGCAGGGCGGCATGTGGGATTGGGAGCCCACCGGCGCTTCGTGATCTCCACGGCGACTCTTTGCAGGGCTGGTGTCGCGGCGCCGAGACCTACACGGGAACCGGCGCGGAGTCATTGCCGACTACGTGCGACCGTGGTGGTCCGTCGACTACGGCAACCAGGCAAACTACGTCCTCGACAACGGCTCCGGCGGCAAGCGCACATTCTGGCGTCGTCGGTGTGTGGCATCGCGACGACGGCGCCATGAGCGGCGGCGGCGCGACGTGGACGCCGCTCGCGGGGGCTACTCGGCGTGGATGGGGCTGAGGCGGCACGGCGACGTGTCGTTCGTCGACCCGATCACGTTCAACCCATTCAACGACGACCTGACGATGTTCGCGGTGACGCTCTCCTCCGCTCCGACGAGCGACAAGGGCTACCCGGGTACGGATCGCAGTGGGACCAGATCCTGTACCGGGACATCGCGACATGTCCGCGGCGCCGAGTGCCGCGCTGCACGCTCACGTTCAGCTACCGCACGCGCATGTCGACAGGGTTCGTCACATCCACTGCTCAGCCGCGCGGGCTGGTTCGACAAGGACCCGCTGGTCGTGACGACGAACGGCTTCGCCCAGACCGCCGCCTCGCTCGGCAACTTCATCAGCAGTACGACCGCGGGGCAAACAACGCGCCGCGCGATTCGTTCATGGTGTACGTTGGCGCGCCCACGGACAGCGGCGTGTTCACGGCCTCCAACTCGGACTCCGTTCATGGCTTCGACGGGTCAGAGGCTTCCGATCTACGACCCGATGCGGCGGTGGTTCGCCGAGGTCGTGCGCGCCAACGAGGGGCTGTATCGCGAGCTCGAATCCGTCGCGGGCGACGTCGGCCCGTGACGAAGACGGTGACGATCTCCAACGCGACGCTCGCACCGATCCTCGCCGCGCGTCGCAGGTCGCGTCCGCGTCGTGTTCCGCGTCAAGACCAACCGCGGCTTCGACGACGAGAGCGGCGCGTACACGTCGGGCGGTGGCGGCGCCGCGGTGCTCGACGGCGTCACGTACGCCTCGATCGTCATCGAGCCCTCCGGGCTGGGGCGACTTCGAGTCCGCGAGCGCGATCGACAACGCGCTCGCCGTCTCGCCCGGCGCCGCGTGGAAGTCGACGGCAAGCCGCCGGGACATTGGTGTCACACGCATCGCATTCGCCGACCTCAGTACGACGACCTGTGCGGTCAGCCCGGGGACATCTCGCGCCCTGCAACATGACCGGCGTCGTGATCTCGATGGGCGATCACGACAACAACGAGGCATCGGGTGGGCTCATCAACGGGACGGCCGACCGCGACGTTCGACGGCATCTCGTCACCCACGATCCAGCTGTGCGGTCCGTATCCAACCCCATCGGGCTCCAGACCGCCGCCGACGCGATCGCGACCGAGGACTACTACCTCGACTACGAGATCTACACCGGCGTCTTCGAGGTCTTTCACCACCGGCTGCACGTGGTGGACCGGGATCCAGAGCTATCCGGAGCGCTCGAAGGCCTCGAGTGGCGGCTACCCCATGTGGAACCGCAACGTACGCGCCGTACATCATCTTCAACCCTGATCCGCAATGTTACCGGACATCCTCGACAATCCGATCAAGCGGCAACGGTCTGATGCGCACCTCGAACGCGAACGGCGTCTCCCGATTCCGGGTGCGCTTCGTGATCCTGAAGCGGGTGGAGTGCTATCGATTCGGCGCGTCGTTCGGATGCGCATCCACCGCCGGCGCATACCTCGACAACATCAGCTTCACCCTCGTGGACGGAAACCCGCAGCCGATCCAGGCGCAGATGTGGGGACCTGTATCAAGACACATTCCCGGCCAACGAGGGGCTCGGACTCGCCGGCATTGCGTCGCTGTTCGATACGACGTCGGCGCTGATCAAGAGCGCGTCAACATCGCTCCGGCGACGGGGAACAATTCCCGCTTCGACGTGCCGGGCGATTCGGTCGTGGTGACGAGCGCGGGGTGCAGAACGCGCGTCGACCTCGTATCTCCGGATCCTTCCCGGGCCAGGCAACTACGTCACGATGGGCCGGCCCGATTCTGAGCAACGCTGCGCAAGCTCCCGAACTCTCCGATGCCGATCGGCGCGCCGTCGGCGGCGTCGTCCAAGCTTCTGGGGAGAACTATCTCGCCGACAACGGCCCCAAGGGCACGCCCGGCGGGCATGCGGGTGGGGTGGAACGCCAACGTGTGGAACTCCACGCGCATGGACACGGCGGAGGTGGCGATCTTCGCGTATCAGAGCCGCGGCATCACCGGCGGTCCCCGACGAGCAACGTCTGGCAGGCCACGTATCACGAATCGGGCTGGGCTTGGCACCTGATCCCAACACGGAGGCGGGTGGCGACCCGTACCCGTGACGAGCACGCGTGCGCCGCTCGCCATCCCGCGCAGTCGTTGCTTCGTGGCCGCGGCGGGCGCGGTGACGACGGACGTCCACGCAACGGCTCCAGGCCCGCGTACGTCGGTAGGCAGGTCGGCGTGCCCAATCCCACCACGGGCTTCGACGGCAGCGTGACGACCATCGAGAACACGAAGATCATTCCCGACGGCTACCTCACACCGGGTGCTCACGTGCAGTACTTCTTCCGCAGCGAGGTCGACGGCGTCGTCGCAGGGTTGATGCCGGACACGAACCGCGTCTTCCCGCAGAATGGTGAGGGCTCGGAGGACGGGCACCGGTGGCAGCAGTTCGGTGTGCTGCCGGATCGATAGGCCCCAGCTATCGCCATCCCGTGCTCGGAACCTTTGGCGTGGCTCGGCCGCGTGCGCGTTGGTCATCGACAATGCCGACCGTCGCGGCAACGAGCGCGTATGGGTGTCGATCGCGGACACGATCAGGGCCACCGCGTCGAACAAGCGTGGGGCGCACAACGGGTGGGCCACGACCACGACCACGGACGTGAACGATCCGTCGGGTTTCGTGGCCCGGCACGGCGGCCAGCCGGGGACTTCGTGGGACCTGTACAACGTGAAGGCGTCGGAATCGCTCACGAGCTCGGCGGGAAGCATCGGAAATCGGCTGGCGTTTCGCGATCCCAGCAACTCCGCAGATCAACGGCAAGGTCGCACGCCTGGGACCTTACTCCCGGACATGCTCCGCGCCTACTACAAGATCATCGTGTTCATGAGCGGGGACCCCAACCACGGCGTCCTCGGGCCCTACGTGAACCGCTCGCAGGACGATGGTCGCCATCCTTCGCGACTGGCTGCAGTCGGGGAACCCGATCGGGCCCAACCTGACCGCGGCCTGTGGGCGATCGGCGACGGGTTCGTCGAATCGAACTACGGCGAAGGCTTCGGCTCGTCGCAGGACAATTTCGACACCAACTTCCCGGGCGTGGACCTCCGCAATCCCAGCTACGTGCGCGAGACCGGCAACCTGAGCTCGTGCCGGACCTTCTTCCCATTGGCCTGCCGTCGGCGGCGGGCGATCTTCGGGGTTCGCAGTCGCTGCCTGTGGACGAACGAATGTGCTCGCCCGTTCGCCCGGCCTTGCCGGCGAGACCTCCTGATCTCGCCGCGTACGATACAACCTTCATTCCCTCTGCCTACCCTGACGGTCGAGCGTGTTCAAGCGACACAACCCGAACCGGCCTTGGGTATCGCTGGTCGACGGGTTCGACATCGAGAACCTCACCCACGCGTTTCGACACGAACTCCATGGGCCGCCTTCGCTACGCCTTTGGCGTGCTGACGAGCACGGACCTCCGGGCGCCTGTCAGATGGTGCCCATCGTGGAACCGCCTCCGGGTGCGCCGTTTCCCGCCGCATCCCCGCTCCAGGACTACTCTCGCGCTCGACAACAACCCGGTCACGACGCACTTCGCGGCGCGTGCGATTCTGGCGTCCGCGCGGGCGGGGCCGGTCGAGATCGCGATGTACGACGTGACGGGGCGACGCGTCCGCACGCTGGCGCGCCGGATCTTCCCTGCCGGAGATCACGCGCTGACCTAGCAATACGTAACTGAACGAAGTACAAC